>LXNI01000949.1_pt1 | contig 28931 bp, 29 predicted proteins | sample 809091 | NCBI WGS metagenome assembly LXNI01 (sample SAMN04870527, study PRJNA318959) | sponge metagenome | biome: 01000161; feature: marine sponge reef; material: water | host: Sarcotragus foetidus | place: Greece: Milos, Mediterranean Sea | collected 2013-05-29 | depth 5-7 m | reverse complement strand
CAACCGTTTCGTCCGTGAATACAATGCCGGGAACCCGCTGCCATTCGTCTGGAAAGCCGATCCTGATAAAATCATCGCCGCTCGAAACCGAGGGTTCCAAACGTTGGAATCAATCCACTAGTACGACATTTATACTATCTCGGTCAAGGCGGCTTCTATATCTGGAATAGGAGTGTTTGTTTTGAGCAGCTCTAATTTTGACGACGAACGGCGGAAATCCGCCGCTTGGAACCGTGCTCATCCAGTTGATAAATATGACCCAAGGTTCGTGCGAAAGGACGATTTTGGGTCGTGGATTCACTGGAGTAATTATGGAATTCGCGAATCAGAGTTTGGATGGGAGATTGACCATATTCAGCCGCTTTCTTTGGGCGGTCCGGATTCGCTGACCAATCTTCGGGCATTGCATTGGCGAAACAACGCCGGATTCGGCGGGGCCCTTGGCAGCCTCTTCAAATAACAGACGTATTTGGGGCGATGGGAAAACCGTCGCCCCAAATTTACACCACCGGCATGTGCGAAACTGGTCGAACCTGACAGCCCACCATTCCATTTAGCCGTTGAGCGCCATGAGGATGATTTTCGAGGTAGTAATAGGCTCAAGCAGTATCAACTGAGCCCTATTGGCTACGCCCCCCCGAAAACTGGTTCGCAAAAAAAAGAAATGGCCCACAAAACTGGGCCATTTCCCTAGAGAATGTGTTTGGGAGATCTAACCGGCCGCTAACGCCTTTTGCACCAGTTCGGGTTCTCGATCGATTACCATCAGGAATGCACGTGCTGCACCGTCAGGGTATCGACGCCCCTGCTCCCAATGCCTCAATGTGCCCAAAGAAAACCCAAACAACAGGGCAAATTCCTCTTGGCTCAGTTGAAGCCGCTCACGAAGAGCTCTTACGTCGACGTCTCGTGGCACATTAATCGTGGTGGAACGGGCCTCCTTTGTTTCCCGCTTGGCATGCGACACTGCTTCTCTAAGACCACGAATTATGCTGTCGCCGCTTCTTGAAGCTTGTCTCCTTGCCATGGTCCAGTGCTCCTTTCTCCGTATGGTCTAAGCTCCAGACTGCAGATGCCCTCGCAATCTTTCTGAATGCGCAGCAACCAAGTCCTCAACGAGCTGGCGAAGTCCTTCCCGCTCCCGGTCCATTAATTCATCGTACTCTCCCTCAGGAAAGACCGAGATTGCGTAAAGGGGCAAATTTAGGTCATAGAAAAAATAGATGACCCAGACGCCTTCTTGCTCAGGTGAACGGGATTTCTTCCACAAAAGTTCCCGGATACCACCCGTATCGGGAATAACGTCTCCCCCGTCCGGGTTAAGTGCCAAGAACTCGACCAGTGCATCAATTTCTTCTCCAGCCATTAGCGTTTCGGCAGCCTTACGAAACTCATGTGTTTCAGCTACCGTAATCAGGTAGGGCCTTTGGGAGAACATCCTACGCTCCTCTCAATGAGATCATACGCTCTGTGTTTCCTCCCTGCGGGGCAGTCTTATTTTGGTGGCTTCCCCTTCCTGGTAAGCCTTGTATACGCCATTGGCGTAGTCGCGTCAACAATATAGTGCGCCATTAGCGTAGCTTCAACATACACCAAATAAGGCAAGATCGAGGCGCACGGAATTGTGCCCAACCGAGCGCGCTATTTGCTGGCTCCGTCTTCGCAGCGGTCTTACATTGACGCCAACGCTGAAACGACCGGGAGGACACCATGGCCGGAACAATCGACGTACGCCTGCGGGAGAAGGGGATCGAGCTCCCTGAAGCCGCCTCGCCCGTCGCCAATTACGTGCCCTGGGTGGTGACCGGCAATCTGGTGTTTATTTCCGGCCAGATCACCTTCTGGGACGGCGAACTCAAATTTCCGGGCCGGTTTGGCGAGAACATTTCCATGGAGGATGGGGTCTCGGCGGCGCGGCTCTGCGGGCTCAATCTTGTGGCGCAATTGCGCAACGCCTGTGGGGGCGACCTGGACCGGGTGGCGCAGGCGGTCAAATTGACGGGCTATTTCAATTCGACGCCCGATTTCACCGACCAGGCGGCGGTGATGAACGGCTGCTCGGACCTGATCTTCGAAATCTTCGAGGGCAAGGGCCGCCATGCACGCGCCGCGGTGGGCTGCTCCACTCTGCCCCTTGGGGCCGCCGTCGAAGTAGACGGCGTGTTCGAGATCAGCTGAGGAGGCGGGAATGGAATTCAAACGGATTGATCATACGGCCCTGCATGTGAGCGACCTCGCCAAGTCCAAGGCGTTCTACGAAAGACATTTCGGTTTCGAGACCTATTTCGAGCACGAAGTCCCGCAAGGGCCCGCGGGGCCGTTCGGGATCGCCTATCTCCGGCTCGGCGATACGGTACTCGAGCTCACCGGCTATGCCGATCCGCCAGTCAACGGTTTCCACTTCTGCCTCGAAACCGACGACTTCGAAGGCGCGGTGAAGACGCTCCAGGACGCCGGCGTCGAGGTCCAGACCCCGCCCCACAAAACCGCCGCCCGCGAGCCCCGGGAGGAGCACTGGACCCGGGTGGTCTTCAAGGGCCCGGACGGCGAATTGATCGAGATCAGGGGGTAACGGCATTCTGCTGCTTGGCCCCCGCCCGCCTCTTGCCCCCCTGTTCCCCCTCGCCTAGTCTTTGCTCATGCCCGATGGGAACGAACAAATCACCGTCAAGGTGGTGGCCAACATTTCAGAAGTGGACGCCGACGGGTGGGACGGCTGCGCCGGCGGTCTCAATCCCTTTGTCAGCCACGCTTTTCTGAACGCACTCGAGGAATCCGGCTCGGTGACCGCGCGCACCGGTTGGCAGCCCCAGCATCTGGTGGTCGAGGACGGGAACGGCGATGTGGCGGCCTGCGCGCCGCTCTATCTCAAGAGCCATTCCTATGGTGAGTACGTCTTTGATTGGGGTTGGGCAGATGCCTGGGAGCGCGCCGGCGGCAGCTACTATCCCAAGCTGCAATCGGCGGTGCCGTTCACCCCGGCGACGGGCCCGCGGCTGCTGATCCGTGAAGACGCGCCGGACAAGCTCCACGATATTCTGCTGTCGGCCATGGTCCAATTGGCCCGCGAGCACAAGGTCTCGTCGCTGCACATCACCTTCCCCCCGAAGGAACAGTGGGACCGCATGGGGGCGGCCGGTTTCCTCAAGCGGACCGGCAAGCAGTTTCACTGGGAAAACCGGGGGTATGAGAGCTTCGATGATTTCCTGGGCCAGCTCGCGTCCCGCAAGCGCAAAGCGATCCGCAAGGAACGCCGCGAGGTACAGGACCAGGGGGTGCGGCTCCGGACCCTCGGCGGCGGCGAGATCACCGCGGACCATTGGGACGCCTTCTATCACTTCTACATCGACACCATCGACCGCAAATGGGGGCGCCCCTATCTCAATCGCGAGTTCTTCGCCATCCTCGGCGAGACCTTGTCGGAGCTCGCCGTCATGGTGGTCGGCGAGGAAGACGGCGACTTGATCTGCGGCGCCCTCAATCTCAAGGGCGAGGATACGCTCTACGGCCGCAATTGGGGCTGCTCCAAGGATATCAAATTCCTGCACTTCGAGGCCTGCTACTACCAGGCGATCGACTATGCCATTGAGCACGGCCTGCGGTGGGTGGAAGCCGGGGCTCAGGGCCCCCACAAGATCCAACGGGGGTATTTGCCGCGGGAAATCTACTCGGCGCACTACATCGACGATCCCAAATTCGCCAGTGCCGTAAAGGATTTCGTCGAGCGCGAGGCCCGCGAGGTGGAATACGAGATCGCCGGGCTGATGCAGTACTCGCCCTACCGCTCGGCCGAGAATGATTAGGTGGAGTCGCTCGATAAATTTCTGGATTGGGCTCTCTGGGTCTTCCTAGCGATTGTGATCGCTGGCTTTCTGGCCGCATCTTTCGGGGAGAGAGACGAAAGCTCTTTCGCTATCAGCGCCGTCTTGCTGGGTATCTGGGCATTGATTGCCGCCGCGAGGTGGTTTCACAAGTACCGGAATCATCGATCTGGTGGCTAAGCCGCCGCCGAACCCAGCGCGGTTTCGGCGCGCCGGCAAAACTCCAAGAGCTCCGCTGTCAGCGTGTCTTCGTTGTCGTAAAACCGGGTCGCCGGCACTGGCACGGAGATCGCGCCGACGCCGCCCAGGGAATCCCGCACCGCCGCACTGACCGCGCAGATGCCCTTGATGTGCTCCTCCCGGTCAAATGCAAAACCGGTGCGCCGCACCTCGTCGAGCTCTTCCATCAGGCGGGTGACCCGGCCGGGCTCCTCCGGCAGTTCGGCCTCAGCGAGCGCCTCCGCTCGCGGGATATCCAGGGCGGCCAAGATCGCCTTGCCGTGGGCGGAGCAGTGCATGGGAAAGGCGTCGCCGAGGCTGAACTCGGCGCGCAGTTGGTTGGGCGCCACCACCTGATCGATGAAAACCGCGTCATCGCCATCCAGCACCGCGAATTCGACGGTTTCGTTGATCCGGCGGGAAAGCTCCTCCAGATAGGGGTGGGCGATCCGTGCCATATCGGCGCGCGCCGTCGTCGCCAGCCGGGCCAGAGCCGGACCCAGCCGGACCCGGCCCTCGGGACTGGCCGCCATCACCCAGCCTTCGGTCTCCAGGGACCCGACAATCCGCTGAACCGTCGAGCGCGGCAGTCCGGTCCGCGATGCAATCCGGCCAAGGCTGAGACCCCCCGCCCCCCCTTCAAGTGCCCGCAGGACGGCGGCGGCCCGGGCGATGACCTGGATACCGGTCCTGCGGTCTTTCGAGGTGTCCGCCATGGCCCCGCCGCCTCGTTACAGGAAGGAGAATTGCAGCAGACCCGTACTCAGAACCGGGAAATTGATCAGGACGATCAGGACCAGCAGCATGGTGACGGCGAACGGGAATGCGCCCGAGAAGATATCGTAGAGAGTCACGTTCGGGTCGTTGATCGTACTCTTGATGACGAAGCACGATATCCCCAGGGGCGGGGTCAGCAGACCGATCTCGGCACCGACCACGGTGACGATGCCAAACCAGATCAGATCCACGCCGAATTCCTCGAGCGCGGTCAAGAACAGGGGCACGACGATCAGGATGATCGATGCCGTGTCCAGGATGGTCCCCAGCGCCAGCATCAGGATCACATACATGGTCATGATCTGACCGAGCGTGAGATCCAGACTGGTGAGCCATTCGCCGAACATGGTCGGCAGGCCGGCGACGCCCAGCATCCGGCTGTACATGCTGGCGGTGATGATCAGGAACAGAATTGCCGAGGTGATGTAGCCGGTTTCGACCAGCACCTCCCACAGGTCACCCCACGAGAGGGCGCGCTTGAACCAGGCGATGAGCATGGCGGCCAAGGATCCCATGGCACCGGCTTCGACAGGGGTCACGACACCGCCATAAATGCCGCCCAGCACCACCAGCACCAGGATGACGACCGGTGAAATCTTGGCCACCAGATCGCCCCAGGTCATGTTGGCCCAGTCCTCGCCGGCCACGTCCCTGGATTCGTCACCGCCGACGAAGCTTGGCCAGGCGTAGGACAGAATGAGGATCAGGATGCAGTAGGCGATGGACAGGATGATCCCGGGAACGATGCCGGCGATGAACAACTGACCCACCGACTGCTCGGTGACGATGGCGTAAATAATCAGCATGGCGCTCGGCGGGATCAGCATGCCGAGCACGCTGGACCCGGCGATCACACCGACGGTAAACCGGGACTTGAAGCCGAACCGGTTCATCTCGGGCACTGCGACGCGAGTGAACACCGAAGCCGACGCGATGGTCGAACCGGTGATCGACGCAAAGATGGCGTTGGCGGCAACCGTCGCCATGCCGAGCCCGCCCCGGACCCGGTAGAACATGAAGTTGGCGACTTCGTAGACGTCCTTGCCCAAGCCCGCCTTACTGACCACCAGCCCCATCAGGGCGAACAACGGCACGGTGGCGAAAACCTGCTCGGCAACCGTGTCGGCAATGGATTCAGACAACAGGGCGACCGCGATATCGATATTGTCGCGGATGATCCAGACGCCGATAAACGACACCGTGCCGAGGGCGATGGGGATGTAGAGTCCCGTATAAATCAGGACGACGATAAGGACGACGGAAGCAGCGCCGATTTCAACTGGGGACATATGCGTACCTTCTCGCCCGGCTATTCGCCCGCGGGCGTTGTCTCGGGCTCCGCGCCCGCCCCGGGCCGCAAGTAGCGGTACCCGAACGCCAAAAATTGCAGCAGGGTGACGAAACAGCCGAGAACGATAATGACCTTGATGGGCCATTCGGGCGCGGTGAACACGCCTTCATCGCCGACGTAATAATTATGGACCCAGGCGTCGATCATCTCAGGCACCGCGCCAACCAGCACGATGGCAAGGAATATTGCGCCGATGAGGTCAAACACGGCACCCAGGAAGCGATGCACATTAGGCTTCCTGGCCCGCACGATATTGAAAAAACCTTCAGACCGGGTCAAGCGGCCGCGACGGGTCGCATCGCCCAACTGAAGAAAGACAATCCCAACGATGGAAAGTTCCACCAATTCCAGGACGCCGTGAAACGGATGGGCGAACAGGGTCCGCGAGAACGCATCCACGTTGATCATCACCATCAGGGCGAAGACCCACAGCGACCCAATGGTATTCATCCAGGTCAGGACAAAATTGAGCAGGGCAACGAGGGCGCCGTCGTTGGACGGCGCCCTCGCAGACACATCAGACATCGTGAGACCCGCTGATTAGCTTGCGCTAACCGCTTACTCTTTGTCCCAATGACGCAGGATCGGCTGCTGGGCAGCCCGCATGGCGTCCATGTATGCAGCCAGCACCTTGGTGCCCGGCAGGCCCTTCTTGTCCTGCGCGGCGGCCCAGTCCTTGGCCACGTTCGGCATGGCCTTGGCCCACTTGTCCCGCTCGGTGGCGCTCATGACGTGAACCTTGCCGCCGTTGGCCTGGTAGGCCTTGTAGCTGGCTTCGGCCACATCGAGGGCCTTCTGGGAGGTGTGGTCACGGTAGGCAATCGAGGCCTCCGAGATGGCCTTGCGGATAGAAGCGGGAAGTCCGTCCCAAGCCTTCTTGTTCATGGTCACGACTTTGGAGTTTGCCGTACCCATGTCGCCTTTGAGCATATAGGGCGCGACCTCATACATTTTCCGGCCGACAACTGCTTCCGGCCACAGCATGATGGTGTCCAGCACGCCGGTCTTCAGCTTGTTGTAGTATCCCACGAGGCTGCCGGGGACCGTGGCCGCGCCGAAGCCCTCGACCCAGCGGGCGTTCAAGCCGGCAACGCCGATCTTGTCACCCTTGAAGTCCGCAGTGGTCTTGATCGGGTGCTTGGAGAACATCTGATAGGTGTCGAGCACCGCGACGCTGGTCAGGTAGACCTGATTAAACTTGGAAAACGCGGCCTTGAACTCCGGAAACTTCTCGGCCAAGCCGTCGATGGTCCTGGAGAGAAGCCGGGGGTCGGTGGTCACGAACGGAGACGCATAAGCCACCATCTGAAGCGGCACCTTGTCCTGGTGGAACACGGTGGTCACCACGCCGATGTCACCCAGGCCCTTCTGCATGCCGCCCATGACGCCGCGCGGCTTGACGATCTGACCGCCCCAAGCCTGGTTCCAGTCGATCTTGTACTTGCCGCCCTTGGCCAGCCGCTTGTCGACCTCGGGGATCATGAAGTTGGCAAATTCCTTCACCCACATGGACTTGAGCGAATAGCCGTCGATGGCCGTCATTTTGATCATCTCTGCGGCCTTCGCCTGCCCGGCGGAGAATCCCGCGACCAGCGCGCCGGCGGCGGCGAGAGCAATGGAAATCTTCAATGCATTGAATTTCATTTTTGCCTTCCTGTGTCGTTCACAAAAATATGAAAAATTGTATCGCGATGCGATAATAGCGTATCGGCGGGCCGAACTTAGGTCAGACGATTATCCGGTGTCAATCGGCGATCTTTGCGCAATCCATTGCATATTGCGGCCTGTGGGGAAATTTGGGGGACCAAATTTAACCGCGGTTCAATAATCCCAACAAATCCGCCAGTTTTTTCCATTTTGCGGCGTCCATTGCAGACGCCGCAAATAAGACGGGCTGCGATCACCAGCCCGCCTACTTGGCTCAAAATTGTAGGAAAATCATTCGACCAAGGCCGGGGTCTTGGACTTTCCGGAACCGCCGGGGCTCTTCTTCGGTCCGTCATCCGGCCCGTCATCCATGCCCTTGCCCCGGCCCTTACCGCCGCTTGGTCCGGGTGAGCCCTTTGGCAGCGCAATCTTCGGGAAGTCAAACGCGACCTTGCCGTCCTTGATCGTGGCGAGGACCGAACCGCCCTTCGACAGCTTGCCGAACAGCAGTTCTTCGGCGAGCGGCTTCTTGACGTGTTCCTGGATGATCCGCGCGAGGGGCCGCGCACCGAACCGCCTGTCGTAGCCCTTTTTGGCCAGCCACTCGCGGGCGGTCTCGTCCAATTCGATGGTCACGTCGCGGTCGCTCAACTGGGCTTCCAGTTCCATGATGAACTTGTCGACGACACGGCTCATGATCTCCGGTGTCAGGTTGTCGAAGGCAATGGTTGCATCCAGCCGGTTACGGAACTCCGGCGTGAACATCCGCTCGATCGCCTCTTCGTCGTCTCCGGTGCGTTCTTCCCGCTCGAAACCGATGGCCGGCTTGGCGAGCTCGCTGGCCCCGGCGTTGGTGGTCATGATCAGGATGACGTTGCGGAAATCGACGCCCTTGCCGTTGTGGTCGGTCAGCTTTCCGTGATCCATCACCTGCAGCAGAATATTGAACAGGTCGGGATGGGCCTTCTCGATCTCGTCCAGCAACAGGACGCAATGGGGATGTTGATCGACGGCATCGGTCAGCAGACCACCCTGGTCGAAGCCCACATATCCCGGGGGCGCACCTATCAATCGTGAGACCGTGTGCCGCTCCATGTACTCGGACATGTCGAAGCGGGTGAGCTCGATGCCGAGGCTGCGGGCCAGCTGCCGGGCGACCTCGGTCTTGCCGACGCCGGTGGGGCCGGAAAACAGGTAGCTGCCGATGGGTTTTTCGGGCTCGCGCAGGCCCGCCCGCGCCAACTTGATGGCCCCGGCCAACGCACCGATGGCCTTGTCCTGACCGAAGACCATGGTCTTGAGGTCGCGCTCCAGATTGCCGAGCGACTTCTTGTCGTCCCGCGATACGGATTTCGGAGGGATGCGCGCGATCTTGGCGACCACCGCTTCCACGTCCTTCACCGAGATGGTCTTCCGGCGTTTATTCACGGGGACCAGCATGCGTGATGCGCCAACCTCGTCCAGCACATCGATCGCCTTGTCGGGCAGCTTGCGGTCGTGGATGTAACGCGCCGCGAGCTGAACCGCCTGACGGATGGCTTCGGAGGTATAGCGGACCTGATGGTGCTCCTCGTAATAGGGTTTCAGGCCGCGCAGGATCTTGACCGCATCCTCGACCGAGGGCTCAGTGATATCGATCTTCTGGAACCGGCGAACCAGCGCCCGGTCTTTCTCGAAGTAGCCGCGATATTCCTTGTAGGTGGTCGACCCGATGCACCGGAGCGTGCCGCTCTGCAGCGACGGCTTCAGCAAGTTCGATGCATCCATCGAACCGCCGGAGGTCGCGCCCGCGCCGATGACCGTGTGAATCTCGTCGATGAACAGGATGCTCTTTTCGACGTTCTCCAGTTCGGTCAGCACCGCCTTGATGCGCTCCTCGAAGTCGCCCCGGTAGCGGGTACCGGCCAGCAGGGAACCCATATCGAGGGAATAGATCGTGCTGCCGAACAGTACCTCGGGCACACTTTCCTCGACGATCCGCTTGGCCAGGCCCTCGGCGATGGCTGTTTTGCCCACCCCCGGATCACCCACATAGAGCGGATTGTTCTTGGTCCGGCGGCACAGCACCTGAATCGTCCGCTCGATCTCGGGCTCGCGCCCGATTAACGGATCGATCTTGCCGTCGACGGCCTTCTGATTGAGGTTCACGCAATAGCTCTCGAGGGCCTCGTGGCCCTTGCGAACCACTTTCTCCTCGGTGGCTTCCTCCTCGGTGCCGTTCACCGACTGGGAGCTCGAGAAGCCCGGCACCTTGGCGATGCCGTGGCTGATGTAGTTCACTGCGTCCAGCCGGGTCATGTCATGCAGTTGAAGGAAATACACCGCATGGGCCTCGCGCTCGGAGAAGATCGCCACCAGCACGTTCGCCCCGGTAACCTCCTCACGGCCCGAAGACTGCACATGAATCGCGGCCCGTTGGACCACCCGCTGGAAGCTGGCCGTCGGCTTGGGCTCCGCCAGCTTGCTGGTGATCAGATCAGTCAACTCTTCATCGATGAAGTCCGTCAGGTCCTTGCGCAGTTGCTCGATCTCGACGCCACAGGCGCGGAGAACGGCAACGCTGTCCTGGTCTTCCGTCAACGCCAGCAGCAAGTGCTCGAGCGTCGCATATTCGTGGTTACGCTCGGTGGCGAGTCCCAGCGCCCGGTGCAGACTTTGTTCTAAATTGCGAGAGAGCATGACCCATGCGGCCTATGTTGTTTAAATTGCTATTCCTTTTCGATCGTGCATTGCAGCGGATGCTGATGCTGCTGCGCAAGATCCATGGTTTGATTCACTTTCGTCTCGGCGACTTCGTAGGTGTAGACGCCGCAAACACCGACACCCTTCTGGTGGACGTGCAGCATGATCCGCGTTGCCTCCTCGTGGCTCTTGCTGAAAAAAGACTCCAGCACATGAACGACGAATTCCATCGGCGTGTAGTCGTCGTTCAGCATCAAGACCTTGTACATAGACGGCTTCTTGGTCTTGGTCCGGCTTTTTAGAGCGACCCCGTGTTCGAGATCGTCGTCGCCGTTTCGTCCGTCGTCGTCGCGTTTCATCGTTTCTTGGTTGGTCTCAATGCGTCTCGTCCGCGTCAGGAAATCTGCCAGTCTGCGCCCGTGGCCATGGGCACCAACCCCAAATATATGCCGTCCGGGCCGGACGTGCAAAATCCCATTCCAGGAATACCGCTAATATATGGCCAAATTCGTTAATTTGACGATCAATTCCGAAAGAGAGAGTTGCTCAGTCCGTCGTCGCCCACCTTGACCTGAAACACGTTGTTGGGAACCTGATCGGGATCATGGGGCGGAAATTCCAGCGGATCGGTCTTTCGCGGCGGATTAACCGCGATTCCGGTGAAATCCCAGGCGGCGAGGTATCGTGTCGACCAATGGCGCATGGCTAATTTTGCACCGCTGATTCGTCGTTAACACTTTCTTTAAGGCCATTTGGAACAGTCCAGTCGGGGTCGTTGGATACCCGGCCGGTGCCGGAAACAATAGCAGCCGCCCGCCGCGAGCGGCTTCAGGGACCAACATAGAGTGCGGATGGACAGGTCTGAGAACATGCCGTACCTTCGGTCTTTGGGGGTAGAGAGATGGGGCAAGCAGCGGCGCCCCAAGCGGGCGTACGGAGGCTCATGGTGATTGACCGCATATTCTTTTGTTTCCGCCGCGCTGCATTTGCAGCCGGTTTGGCCGTCGCCTCGCTCCTTTTGTTTCCCCATTCCGCCTCGGCGAAATATGCGTCTATCGTCCTCGACGCGGATACCGGTGAGGTCTATCACTCGGTAAACGCCCAGACTCGAAACTTCCCGGCCTCGCTGACCAAGCTGATGACGCTCTATCTGCTGTTTGAGGCCGTGGAGAACGGTAAACTCAGCATGAATTCCCGGATGAGGGTTTCCCGGCGGGCCGCGGCGCAGCCGGCCTCCAAGCTGGGCCTGCGCCCCGGCGGCACCATCAAGGTTAAGACCGCTGTTCTCGCGCTGATCATCAAGTCGGCCAATGATGTCGCTTCGGTCGTCGCCGAGACCCTGGGCGGAACCGAACGCAAATTCGCCATGCTGATGACGGCCAAGGCCCGCAAGCTCGGGATGAGCCGCACCACCTTCCGCAATGCCTCCGGCTTGCCCCATCGCGGTCAGCTGTCCACGGCCCGCGACATGTCCACGCTGGCCCGCGCCGTCCAGGCGCACTTTCCGAAGTACTATGGCATGTTTGGCCGCAAGGCCTTCGCCTTCGGCGGCCGCACCTACCGGACCCACAACAAGCTGCTGAAAACCTACGACGGCGCCGACGGCCTCAAGACCGGGTATATCCGTGCTTCCGGCTACAACGTGATCACCTCCGCGGAACGGTCCGGCCAACGGATCATCGGCGTGGTGTTCGGCGGCAATTCCGCACGCTCCCGGAACCGCCACATGGCCAACCTGCTGGACCGGGCGTTCGACAAGAAACGGCGGGAAGCCCTGGCCTCGAACGGCGTGGTGCCGGGCCGCAAGCCGATCCTCCGGCTTCCTGGCGCAACCGCCAAACAAAGGGTGGTGACCTCTTCCGGGAACGTCTGGGGCATTCAAGTGGGCGCCTTTTACTCCCGCCGCCCTGCCCTTGCGGCCGCCCGCAAAGCCGCGCAAACGCTGGGCGCCATAGCCGAGGGCGGGCAGATCACCTTGATGCCGCTGCACAGGAGCAAGCGGCGTATTCTTTACCGGTCGCGAATTCTGGGAATCAGCCGCACTGATGCTTACCGCGCCTGCCGGGAGCTCACCCATCATCGAATCCCGTGCATGGAGGTGCGCCTGCCCGCCGGCGTGGCTTACGCGTCCTCGGGGCCGGCATCGGAAGGGTCCCTGAACTAAGCCGAAGCCGACCAGCGGCGCACCCGCCGCAGGCAGGACGCCCGATGATGGCGCCGCCAAGTTCGGAAATCCCACACCTCGTCGCTGATCTCCATCCGCTCCGTGCCGAGATAGACCATGGCATCGCGGCGGCCACCGCCCGGCAGCCGGATGGACCTCATGACCAGATTATGGCCGTCGATCCAAGCCGGGCGGAGGCGGGTCGCCGGAATGCGTTGACCGGTGACCCAAGAGAGAACATCCGGGTCCATGAGCGTGCCGTAGAAGAAATATGGGGGCGCCGCCGGCTTGGCCATCGAAAGGGCGGCGGCGATCAGACAAGGCCCTTGGGCGGCTCGAGCCCGCTGGCTTCGAGTTGCTCGGCGACCGCTGACTTAAGCCGGGCAAGCGCCTGTGAATCAGCCGCTTCGCACCGGGCCACCAATACCGCTTGGGTATTGGATGCCCTGAGCAGCCACCATCCGTCGCTGGTTTCGACACGGACACCATCAATGTCGCGCACCGTGATGCCGCGGCGTCCCTTGAGCCGTGCCTTGACCTCGTCAATCACGTCGAACTTTCTGTTCTCGGCGCACTCAAATCGCAGTTCCGGCGTGTTGACCATCTGCGGCAGCGAGTCCCGCACCTCCGCGAGCCGCCGATTGGCGGCGGCGAGCACGCTCATTACCCGGACGGCGGCATACAGGGCATCGTCATATCCGTAATGGCCCTCGGCGATGAAGATGTGACCGCTCATCTCGCCGGCCAGGGGCGAGCCGGTTTCGGCCATCTTGGTCTTGATCAGCGAGTGGCCGGCCTTCCACATCACGGGCTTGCCGCCGGCGCGTTCGATTTCGTCGAACAACACCTGGCTGGCTTTGACGTCGGCGATGATGGTGGCACCCGGATTGCGGCTCAGCACGTCACGCGCCAGCACCACCATGATCTGGTCACCCCAGAGCACCCTGCCTTCGGAGTCGATCACCCCGATCCGGTCCCCGTCGCCGTCAAAGGCGAACCCCAAATCGCAATGCTCCTTGGTCACCAGCTCCTTCAGCTGCTCAAGATTCTCCTCCACCGTCGGATCGGGGTGATGGGCGGGAAACGTACCATCGATCTCCGTATTGATGGCGTAATGGGAGTGCGGCAGCCGCCTCAGCAGCTTCTTGAGAACATCGCCGGCGGCGCCATTGCCTGAATCCCAGGCGACCCGAAGCGGCACGCCCAGGCTGAACCCGCCGGCAAGCTGGTCGACATAAGCGTCCTCGACGTCGGCCTCCTCGACCTCGCCGCTGCCCGATGAAAATTTGCCGGCGCCGGCCCGCACACCCAGCGCCTGAATATCGGCGCCATAGAACGGCTTGTGACCGAGCACCATCTTGACGCCGTTATGGTCCGGCGGATTATGGGAGCCGGTGATCATCATGCCGGCATCCACGTCCAGATGGTGGGTGGCGAAGTAAAGCATCGGCGTCGGGCCCCGTCCGATCAGGCGCACGTCGGCACCGGCGGCAGTCAGCCCCTCGGTGAGCGCGGCACACAATTCCGGGGAACTGATCCGGCCATCGTAACCGACCGCAACCACCGGATTTCCGTTCCGGCCGGTATTTTCACCCACGATCGAGCCGAAGGTCCGTCCGATGACCCGAACGTCATCGGCGCCCAGGGTGTCGCCGACAATGCCGCGGATGTCGTACTCCCGGAGGATTGTCGGGTCCAATTTTCGGCTATCGGTCATAGGAGCCCCCTCCCGCGCCTTTTATTATGCGGCGGACGGCGATGCCCCCGGCCGGCCAACGCAACTGTAGTCAAAGCCGGCGGCAGCCATCTCATCCGGATTATAGATGTTTCTATAGTCTACCATGCAAGGCCGCTTCATGAGCGATTTCACGCGTTCCAGATCCAATGCCCGAAACTCATTCCACTCGGTGACGATGGCGACCACATCGGAGCCTTCGACGGCGTCGTAGGAGGTCTCGCACCAAGTCACCCCGTCGATGAGTTCCCGGGCTTCTTCCATTCCCCGGGGATCGAAGACCCGGACCTCGGCGCCGGCCTCAACCAGCGCCGGCACGATGTCGAGGCTGGGCGAGTCCCGCATGTCGTCGGTGTTCGGCTTAAAGGTCAGCCCAAGGACCGAGACCGTCTTGCCGGTCAACGATCCCCCGCACGCCCGGATGACCTTGTCGGCCATGCGCCGCTTGCGATCATCATTGACCGATACCACCGTCTCGACAATCTTGACCGGGCTTCCGGAATCCTGTGCCGTTCGCACCAGGGCGAGAGTATCCTTGGGGAAGCAAGACCCGCCATATCCCGGCCCCGCGTGAAGAAACTTGCGGCCAATCCGGCCATCGAGACCGATACCGCGAGCCACGTCCTGGACATCGGCGCCCACCGCTTCGCACAGATCAGCCATCTCATTGATGAACGTGATCTTGGTCGCCAGGAAGGTATTGGCGGCGTACTTGATCAACTCGGCCGTTCGCCGCCGGGTGAAGATGATCGGGGTTTCAATCAGATACAGCGGTCGGTAGAGGCCCCGCATCACCTCATTGGCCCGCTCCGAAGTGGATCCGATTACCACCCGGTCCGGCCGCATGAAGTCGTTGATCGCCGAGCCTTCGCGCAGGAACTCCGGATTGGAAACCACATCGAATTCGGCGTTGGGACGCACCTGACGGACGATGTTTTCCACCGCGTCCCCGGTGCCCACGGGCACCGTCGATTTGGTGACGATCACGGTGTACCCGTCCATGGCTTCGGCGATTTCGCGGGCCGCGTCGTAGACGTAGGTCAGATCGGCGTGCCCGTCGCCGCGGCGGCTCGGTGTGCCGACGGCAATAAATACCGCGTCGGCCCCCTGAACGCCGTCTTCAAGTCTCGTTGCAAAGGACAGACGTCCGGCCGCGACGCTCTTCTCCACGAGGGCGTCCAGTTCCGGCTCATAGATCGGTATTTCACCGGCTTTCAGCCGATCGATCTTGGTTTCATCCTTGTCGACGCAAACCACCTCCACGCCGAATCCGGAGAAACAGGCGCCGGAAACCAGACCAACATAGCCGGTGCCGATCATGGCAATTTTCATGTGGGACTATCCTTCACCTTCAAGCGCGGCGCGAATTCAAAAACCGCCTGTCATCCGTAGGCCGCGAGAATTTCCTTTACACGATCGGTCATATCGTCTCGATCCAAACCGAACGCAATGTTGGCTTCAATGAAACCCAACCGGTTTCCGCAATCGAAACGGCGGCCCTCAAACCGGAGACCATGAAACGCGATGTCTCCGATCGTCCGCGCCATGGCGTCGGTCAACTGGATTTCGCCACCCGACCCCTTCTCCTGCCGATCCAACTCGCTGAGGACCTGGGGTTGCAGGATGTAACGCCCGATAATCGATAGGGTGGACGGTGCGTCGGCCGGGTTCGGTTTCTCTATCAGGTCCCGGGCCCGCGCCAATGACCCATCATCCTCCGCCACATCAAGAATACCGTAGCGGTCGGTATGCTCCTTCGGGACATCCTCCGCCGCCACAAGGTTGCCGCCGGTCCGCTTGTAGACATCGATCATCTGGGCGAGGCAACCGGGCTCCGCCAGGATCAGATCATCGGCCAGCAGCACGGCAAACGGCTCGTCGCCGATGAGATAGCGGGCACACCATACGGCATGCCCCAGCCCCAGGGGATGCTGCTGACGGGTATAGGCGATCCGGCCGGCCTCGGGCATGACCTCGCGGATGGCGGCCAGTGCTTCGGTCTTTCCCTGCTCCTCGAGGGAGCGCTCGAGTTCGGAAGAGGCATCGAAGTGGTCCTCGATGGCGCTTTTGGCGCGGCCGGTGACGAAAATGAACTCTTCAATCCCCGCTGCCCGGGCCTCGTCGACCGCGTACTGGATCAGCGGCCGATCGACCACCGGCAGCATTTCCTTGGGCATCGCCTTCGTTGCCGGCAGGAAGCGGGTCCCCTGGCCGGCCACCGGAAAAACCGCTTTTCGAATTGGATTTGCCATGAACCCCCCAAAGAGAGGCCGGGGACCGGCCGGAATGGAAGCAACGCGCGGCGCGCGCTCCCCGGGTTGTGCCATAGGCATCTTCGCCGGGCAAGGACACCGCCGGCAACCGGCCGAACCCGGCATAATTCTAAACCTTTAGCGTGTGGCGAAGCCGTAGCTGCCCACGCAAACGGACACTATGTGCTTGATATTCATAGAGTAAAATGCCCGAATCGCAACTTGTAACTATTTCCTCGCATTGGGGGATCGCCCCGGCCCGGCCGCCGGTCCGCGCGTTGGGGCGGTGCACGGCGGGCATTGGGCGGCATAGGGCGGCATTGTCACCCGAGATTCGCCGCCGTCGGCCATGTCCGGCCGTAAGTCGTACGGGACAGAATGGGGCCGGCAAGGTATTTTTCTTTGAGCTGGAGCATAGCCACGACGGCTGAACGCGCGGAAAGGATCAGAGCGATGAATGGCAAAATTGCATTGGAGGAGCACATGGCTCTTCCGGAAACCCTGAACGATTCCTTGAATATAGTGGGCGCGGCGCCCGGTTGGGATTTGCTTCGCGACCGGCTGCTGGATATCGGGGAGTTGCGCCTCGAACAGATGGATAAGCATGGAATTGAAGTGACCCTGGTGTCGCTCAATGCCCCGGCCGTTCAGGCAATCGTCGACCGCCAGGAAGCGGCGGAGATATCCATCCGGGCAAACGACCACCTCGCCGAACAAGTGGCGAAGCACCCGAACCGGTTCCGGGGGTTCGCCGCGCTCCCCATGCAGGACCCGGAACTGGCGTCGAAGGAGCTAGTCAGGTGCGTCAACGACCTGGGCTTTGTCGGTGCGATGGTCAACGGCTTCACCCAGCGCGACGTTTCCGATTCCGTTGTCTATTACGATATCCCCGAATACCGGAGTTTCTGGGCGACGGTCGCCGAGCTCGACGTGCCGTTCTATCTGCACCCCCGGGCGCAGATCAAAGAGCGCGATTTCGCCACCTCGGGCCATCCCTGGCTGGAAACCGCCGTCTGGGGATTCGCTCGCGAGACCTCGATCCACGCCCTGCGCCTCTGCGGCTCCGGCCTGTTCGATGAATATCCCGGCCTCAAGGTGGTATTGGGACACCTGGGTGAACGCATCCCCTACGACCTGTGGCGCATCGACGCCCGGATGACGATAACCGGCGCCGACTACAAGGGCACCCGTCCCATCGGTCAGATTTTCAAGGAACACTTCCACATCACGACCTCGGGCAATTTCTCCGATACCACGCTTCGCTGTTGCCTGGATGAAATGGGCGTTGACCATCTGATGTTTTCCGTCGATTACCCGTTCGAACAGACCGACGAGGCGGCCACTTGGTACGACAACACGCCTGTCCTCGACGATGGGCAGCGACGGCAAATCGGCCGCGACAACGCCAACGAACTGTTCAAGCTGGGTCTCGACTAGGGTGCGGTTGGCCCGCTGCGTCGCGTTCGCGGCTACCGTCCCGGCGGTCGCCTGGAGCGGCGCGGCGGAGGGCGCGCAGCGTCTCCAGCCCCACGAGGCCGTCTACGACATAGCCGTCAAGGAATGGCGGGCGGGCGGCGCACCGGACGGGTTTCGCGGCCGGGCGGTGATCCGGGTCAGCGAAGGTTGTGAAAACTGGACCACGGAATTCGGCATGCGGATTGGCGCGATACTGCGAAACGGCCGGGACTTCGCCTTTAGCTCGTCCACCCGCTCGCTCGAAAACAAGGCGGCGACCGCCCTCGCCTTCACGCACAAGATCAATATCAATGGTCGGTCCACCGCCGAACTCAACGGCACCGTCTCCCGTCCGGCGGCGGGCGCCGCCGGGCGCATTCGATGGACCAAGCCGGAACCGGTCACCGGCAGTCTGCCGGCGGGGGTCCTGTTCCCGATGGAATCCTTCTTCAAGTCGGTCGGACAGATCGAGGCGGGGCAGAAAGCGCTGAGCTACCGGATGTTCGATGGCTCGGATATCCGCCCGGCCCGTGTATTCGAGCTGATTACGGGCGTCGCCGTCGGCCGGCGCCCGAATATCGAAGGCGATGCCGACCTGCTCAACGCCAAAGCGTGGCGGGTGACCGGGTCATTCTTCGACGACCGCAAGGAAGATGCCGAACCTACCACCACCTTCGTGCAGGTATTTCATGTCAACGGGATTGCCGGCTTTCAGCAAATCGATACCGGGTTCGCGACCCTCGATCTGAACCTCAAGCGCCTGAACGCACTGAAACGGCCGGCCTGCTAGCGGCGCCCGCCCGGCGACCGCTCATTCCGCCATTTGCACAGTTGCCGTTGAGCGTCGGAACAAACCTTCGGATATTGTGAATCACCGGCCTGTTGGAGTTCTCCGCCTACGGCCCGGATGCCCGCGGTGCCGCCAGGGCCGGGAGAGCGATCCGCCTCATCAAATCCCCAGCAACAAATCTTTGGCCTGGTTGATCTTGGTCGCCAGATAGGTCGAACCGCCCCGGTCGGGATGCACTTTAGTCATCAGGTCCCGGTGAGCGTCCTTGATCTCGTCCTCGGTCGGGTCGCCGTCGAGCCCCAGCACCTCGAGCGCCTCGTCACGGGTCATGGCGCCGCTGCCGGCTGCCGCCCTGCCCGACCCGTCACCGGCGCCGGCGGCGCCCGCGCGCTCCCGCCACTCGTCGGGATGATAGCGCTCCAGGTAGGCCATCAGGACCTGCGCCGACTGTTCGTCGGCCGCGCATTCACCAAGCAGGCCAATGAGCTGGTCCAGAGACAGGTCGTGCAGCATCCGGCCCTGGTAACTGCCCTGCAGCACCTCGCCGTCCATCTCGCCCGATCCCAGGTCCAGATTCATGCGCAGGAAAGCTGTCTCGACTTGGGATGACTGCCCGGCGCCCGGCTGGGTGCCCGACGACATGCGCTGCCAATTCTTACGCATCCTCTTGAGCGCCCGGAAACGCATGATCCACGGAAGCAGGGCGGGCAGGATAAAGAACAGAAATGTCGCCCCGCCCCGAAGCACCAGAAAGATGGTCAGCGGGACGAAAATGGCGACAAGCGCAATCTTCAGGACCTTGGCCAGTTGAGCCGGCGGCGCCGAGGCAAACCAACGGGCAGCCAGAAACAGGCCGATGAGGATCGCGACTCCCAGGATGAATGTCGGCATGGGCCCGTTAACCCCGATTCACCTGATGGGCGATCTGCAGGACGGCGCCTCCCTGGCTCTTGGCCAAATCTTCGAGCGCCGGCCGGCCGCCGGCGGCGTAGACCGCCACTGCCTGAAGAAGCTCCCTCAAGGTCTGGGCACTCGAAGCGTCGAACCGACAATAGGCGCCGTTGGTCAGCGCGGCGATTTGCTTGAAGGCGAACTCCGCCATGCCGTCATACCCCTCCTGGAAGACGAAGACCGGCACACCGAGAATGCCCAACTCGCCGGCAATGTGGCCGAGTTTATCGACGTCCTCCTCGACGCAATCGCCGACAAATACCAGCGCGTCGACCGGCTTCTTCTTCGTTTCCTGGACCGCGTGCCGCAGCACCTTGGCGATCTGGGTCTCACCTGCCAGGCAGAAGACACCGGTCATCTGGCGAAGCAGCGCCTGTGAATCGATCATCCACTTGGTGGCCTTGAATTCGCCAAAGCCGCGGTAATAGCAGAGCTGGATTTCCAAACCGCCCAACGCCGCGGTTTCCTGAAACATGGCGCCTTGAAGACTGCTGGCCCTGTCCCAAGTGGGCTCCCGGCTCGCCGTCGCATCCATGGCGAACAACAGGCGACCGGGATCGCTGCTGGACGTCGCCCGTTTTGGCGTCAGCGCGACCCTCTGGAGAAATTCCTGGACCTCGTCCGACGAGGACTTGGTCGGCAGCTTCCTGTCGGCCATTCGATATTTCCTCGCCTAGCTGCGTGCTCTGGTGGCTTGCATCGGCTTAGTTCGGGCGCTCGTCCCGCCCGGATTTCCCGCTCAAAATAAGAAAAGCAGGGGCAAGGAGTCTAGCCCTGCCCCGGCATCAAAACAACACGCGCAAAGAGGTCCCTTGGCTTTCTAGAGCGGTTTCCGGCCAAATTGAACCGTTTGACCGGTAGCTGCTCTAGCTCTTGTGGATCGTGCCTTCGGGACGGAAAGCGTGAAATACGAAGGCAAAGGTGATGTCGTGAACGATGTCGACCATGCCGTTCGCGGTTTTCTTTTTCACCACGACGTTGCCCACATCGCGGCCCCGGGAGATGTCGCGGCTATCGAGGGCGGAGTTCTGGCCCTTTTCCCAGGTCATGACGATATCACCCACCTCGATCCGCTTCTTTTTGCGGAGAAGCTCCATCGTCCAAGCCTGATCCCCGATGGCGATGACCCGGGCCATGGCGGGAATCCCGCTCGGCAACGGACCGCGATAGAGGAACGGGCGGGCGGCCGTGTCATAGCCGACATACGGATTGCCGCCGCCCCTGCCGCCGAAGGGAATGGCGGGTTTCAACACGGTCCCCCCGGGGAATCGGGCCTTGAATTTCGCGAAGCTCTCGATACGCGACGGGAGCATCTTCAATTGCTTGCCGGTGAGTTCGCCGATGACGGCCTCGCCCAGGAACTGCTGCCACCAGCTTTCGGTGGTCCGGTCGTACATCACCAGATCCGAATTACGCAGCTTGCCGGTGGTGCCGAATTCCAGGACCTTGCCGTCGACCCGGGCGTCGAACACGATCGCCGAGTTGCACAGCGGGCAATAGGTGACCGCGACCGGAATACCGCCGACCCTGTCGTTGACGATCTCATGGCGCATCAGGATGCCGAGGGGATAGGCCCTGGCTTCGCCGTTCATGGTGAAGCTGATCACCGGCACGGTATCCTTGAGACCGCGCACATCCTTGACCGGCTCGAATTTGGGATTGTCGATGGACGGGATGCCGTCTTTGGGCGGGCCGCCGGAAATGATCTCGGAAAATTCGACCGACTTCTTGCTGAAATCCGTGGCCGGCCACTCGAATTTCCAGAATGCCGGATTTGCGGAGGCGGCCGCGGCCGTCAAGGCGACGAGAGTGCCGGCCAGGACGCTCGAAACAGCCATCCGGCGGGCGCGCGCAAGGATATGCGAGGGCGTGTTGCTCATGGGGAAAATGTGGGCCCGCCCCGAATTTGCTTCAACTCACTACACATCACGTCTCGGTGATGCTTCGAGCGACGCCAGGCTCAGCCGATTACCGCCGTAACGTCGACGTGAATCAGCGCGTCGCCGCCGGCATGAAGCTGGTGCGTGTGCCGGGCCGGCCGGGCATCCTCATCGGGGAACATCTCCAACCAGGGGCGGTTGACCTCGGACCGCCGGGCCGGGTCTTTGAGCCAGACATTGATCTTGACGATGTCGTCCGTGGTGCCGCCGGCGGCCTCGACCACCGCCTGGATATGGCCAAACGCGTTGTCCATTTGCTCGTCCAGCGATTCCGGCATGGCGCCGGACTCCGGGTCCTTGCCGCTCAGCAATCCGCTCATCAGCAAATTACCGAGCAGGCTCGCCGCCGGGATGGGGTTCGAATGCTTGAACCCGTCGATATCGATACTCTTGCGCTTGGCCATGTTGGTTCTCCCAATTGAAGCTGAATCATCCTAGGGCGCAAATGGCCCCGATCACCACCCGGGCGGCGGCTTGGCGTTTGCCGCATCCGGGTTTGGAAAGGCGGTGCCGACGCGATCGGTGAGCGACCGCGCGGTTTGAGCGCCGGAGGGAATTGCCGCAAAAACACCCACCAACGCGACGAGCGCAAGACTTGTGGAGAACCTCGGCAAGATAATTTTGGCTCGCTTTCTCAATTCCCCTGGCGCTTGGTCATTTTGTCCGCCAATCGCGGCGCAATGCCGGTCCGGCTCCACGGGCACAGACCGATACAAAGTCCGCAGCCGGTATGCTCGACGAAATACGGAAAGCAGGCGTCGAAATCGACGTACCATTTGTCCTCGCCGCGAACCATCCGCTTCTCGGGATGGATCGCGTCGACCGGACACACTCGTGTGCAGACCTTGCAGTTCAAACAGAAATCGTCGGCGCCGAATGGGTTAAACGCGTCCGGCTCCAGCGGCGTATCGGTGAGCACGCAAGCCAGACGGAACGAGGATCCGAACTCGCGATTGATCATCGAGCCATGCTTGCCCAGTTCGCCGAGACCGGCCTCGATCGCCGCCGGAATCATCAGAACCGGCCCCGCGGCCGGACCACCATGAGGGAACGCCTCCCAGCCGTGCTCGCGCATCCAGGCGGCGAGCTTGTAGGCCGCCCGGGTGCCGCGCGCATACTGTTTCTGTACCTCGACCTGGGAGGTCTCGCTGGGCGCCGTCTTGAGGCACTCGTAATCCATCGCCACCGCGAGCACGACGATCCATTCGAAGTCGGCCTCGAATCCTTCGAACACCCATTCCGGACGGATACGGGTGATGCCGGCCTGATCCGCCTCGCCCGCCAAGGCGGCGTCCTTGATCCTGCGGGTCCACTCCGCGGCGGTCCAATCGGGCCGGCCGGACGACAGGGGCGGCAGCGGTTTCTTGGAGAATTCCAAATTGTGCTGCCGGTGAACCTTGGCGTCCTCGGACATCAGACTGCGGCGGAAATATTCCTGCAATTCCCCATGGGCGATGATTTCGGAATCATGCCACATAATCGGCGTCGGCCGCCGGACATCGGTCTCGCCCAGCCCATTGATGTCGTTCCCTTGCGCCTCGGGCAAAAGGTCCAGCACCTCCTGGCGCGGGCTGAACGGGATCTCCCAAGGCGGCAGGTTGTCGGACATCTATTGAAGCCCGTCGAGATATTCCCGGCGACGTTCCGCCACCCGGTCCCGGATCTTCGCGCCGTACTCCGCCATGGAGGATATGTCGTCCTCGGTCAGCCGCCCGGGCACGCACTCCCGAAAGCTCGGCCGTTCCTTGGCCCGCGCCCACCAGGCTTTTGACAACGGCCGGCCGGCGATCCAAACGTCCAGCAATGCCAAATATTCCATCCGCGCCACATAGGGCATCAAATTGATATCGGCGAGGCTGTAGGTCTCTCCCAAGATCCACGGCCCGCCGGCCTCATCGAGCGCTTGCTCCAGGTTCTTGAACATCTTCTCGAAGTTGGCAATCGCCTGGAATACGTAAGGCGACTCGGTGCCCTCCTCGAATGTGGACTTGAACCGGGCGCCCCGTGACGCGTCACCCGCGCTTTTGAACCGCTGCTGACGCTTCTCGTCCGGCATGGACTTCATCTTTTCCCGGAACATGGCCGAGAAGCTGATTTCGCGGGTGGCTTCGAAAATGCCTTCGTCGACGTACTTGGACCACACTCGCATCCGCGCCTTTCCATACGCATCGTCCGGCACCAGGGATGGTTCGGGACAAATGTCATCCAGGTACTCACAGATCAGGGTCGATTCGACGATGATCCTGTCATCATCAACGAGTGTCGGCACCACGCCCTTGGGGTTTAGCTTGAGGTATTCGGGATCAAACTGCTCGTTGTTAAACAGGTTGATGTTGTGGGTGTCGTAATCGAGACCCTTTTCGTCGAGGGTGATGAACACCTTCTGGGTGCAGATGGAATTCCCCGCTTTGTAGAGCTTCATTCTCTCTCCCCGTCAGGTCACGCTTTGTTTGCATAACCATACCGCTCGGGCATCATGAGACAATGACCGAACGGATCGAATGCGCGGTAATCGGCGCCGGCGTGGTGGGATTGGCCGTGGCGCGGACAATGGCCATGGCGGGTCGTGAGGTGATCATCCTCGAGGCGGCGGACGCCATCGGAACCGGCGCCAGCTCCCGCAACAGCGAGGTAATCCACGCCGGCATCTACTATCCGACCGGCAGCGTCAAGGCGGTGACCTGCGTCGAGGGCAAGCATCGGCTGTATGAATATTGCGAAAGCCATGGGGTGGCCCATCGGAACTGCCAGAAGTTGATCGTCGCAACCGATACGGATCAACTCGATACCCTCGAGGGCATCCGCCGGGGGGCAGCCGAAAACGGCGTCACCGATCTCACCTGGATCGAACAACCCGCGTTGAGGGAAATGGAACCCGCCCTGCAGGCCGTCGCCGCCCTGCTGTCGCCCTCCACCGGCATCATCGACAGCCACGGTTTGATGCTGGCCTACCAGGGAGATGCCGAAGATGCCGGGGCGGTCATCGCCTTCAACACGCCGGCGACCCGGGGGACGGTCGCCGCCGACGGCACCCTGCACCTGGAGACCGGCGGCGAACAGCCAATGACGCTCGCCTGCGACATGGTCATCAATTGCGGCGGGCTGCACGCGCCCGATATCGCCGCCGGCATCGACGGATTACCGGCCGAACACGTTCCGACCGCCTACTACGCCAAGGGAAATTACTTCACGCTGGGCGGCAAGGCGCCGTTCAGCCGCTTGATCTACCCGGTCCCCGAGCAGGCCGGGCTCGGGATACATCTGACCTTGGATATTGGCGGCCAGGCCCGCTTCGGCCCCGATGTCGAGTGGATCGACGAAATCGACTACGAGGTCGATCCCCGCCGGGGTGACGTCTTCTATGAAGCGGTCCGCAAATATTGGCCCCAGTTGGAGGACGGGGCGCTGCAGCCGGGCTATTCGGGGATCCGGCCCAAAGTCCAAGCGCCGGGGGAACCGGCCAAGGATTTTGTCATCAGCGGTCCCGAGGATCACGGCGTTGCCGGCTTGGTCAACCTGTTCGGCATCGAATCGCCCGGGCTGACGGCCTCTCTCGCGCTGGCTGACGCGGTCGCCGGCCGGTTAACCGATTAGCGATATTGTCGGGCCGGAAGGGGGTCGTCCCGCGCGGCGTAGAGTCCAATTACTTCTACGAAGGCGGCGTACGGCAGCCGCCGGAAACCACGGTGTCCCTATAACCCGCTCGGGATCATCTCCTCGACAACGAAACCCTCTGCGGGCGGAAATCGGTCAGCGATCATCTCGCGCGCTTCCGATTCGTTATGCGCCGTCACGTCGTGGAGTTGGACATCGGCCCAGTGATCGCCGTACAGCGAATGGCTCCGGTTTTCCTTCACCGCCGCGCGGACGTCGCGATTGTAGACCGCAACTTCGAAGACCCGCAGATCGTGGGTGTTGTACTGAAGCATCTCTTCTCGCTCCGATTTCAGTCTCGTACCGCCCAACGGCACACAGCCGATTGCCGCCGGGACGAGCTGAAAGTATGAAATCCGAATTGTTAAGAATTGCTTGCGCGACGCGGGCGACGGTCAGTCGCGCCAAAAAGCGGCGCCCCGCAATCCCCTTCCAGGGACTCGATGAACCGGCAAAGCTGATTTGCGGTGATCGTCATCAATGGGTAGCCGAAGCCGCCGCCCCTCCCCTTGATGTCATGGGCAAGCTGAAAAATTCCACCCGGCGCGGCAGAAAAACGCACACCCGGGGTATCGTTGCGGCAACGGTGATGACAGGGAGAATCCGGCTAGAGCAGGCCAAGCTCCCGGAGGTCCGCGGCCATCTCCGGCGGCAAGTCCTCGGATTGCTCCCGGGAAAATCGGATATCGGGGGGCGAATCCTCGGGCCGCAAATACCGCCAGCCCTGAAACGCCTTCTGAGCGCGCATTTCGACCGGTGTCAGCTCGGGATCCAGGGTAATGAAGCACCGGCGTTTGCCTTCGTCGTCGCGAAATTCGTCGACACCGAGAATCCGCTGGCGGACCCGGATGAAGCGCTTGATAACCCAATAGATGGATCCCCCGTCGATCAGTTCGCCGGCACGCTTTGGCACGTTGCGCGTAAAGGTGCGGAGAACCGCCTCGCCGTGCTCCCGCCGGTAGGCTTCCAGCCGCTCGGCCTGCCGCCGGCGGAGGTGCCCGGTGCTCTCTATCCCAACAGCCATTCGGAGAAGATTGACGGACATTGAACTCGAACCAAGTAGGCGCGGCCGACAGGCCGCAGGGTCATACAGTCATACAGAATCCGCGGAGGCGGCGTCCAGGCGGATCGCCGAACTCCTTGAGAATTTCGCGCGGGATGTGCCGGACGGGCGCGTGGTCATCGGCCGCCAGGACCTTCAACTGCGTGAGGTTATGGTCTTTCATTTGGGCTATTCGTCTTTATCGGGATACCAAGCGGCGGTCCGTTTATCCAAAAACGCCTGAAATCCCTCGATTCCTTCGGCGGTCGAGCGTCCCGAAGCGCTGATTTCAGCCATTTGTTCGGCCATCGCGTCCGAAATCAACGTGCCGGAGATTTCTCCGATCAGGCGCTTCGTCCGCCCCACCGCCATCGGGCCGCTGCGTAAATATCCGTCAATTACCGGCCCCGCCGCTTCATCCAAGCCACCGACCGGGCATATTTCGTGCACCAGACCGATCTCCTTCGCCCGATGGACGTCGAATGTCTCCCCCGAAACCGCATATCGTTTCGCCTGACGGACACCGAGCGCGGCGATTACCTGTGGGAGAATCGGCGCCGGTGTAATGCCGACGCGCACCTCGGTGATGGCGAATTTGGCGTCCTCGGAGGCAATAACAACATCGCTGCCGGCCGCATAGCCGGTACCGCCACCGAAACAGGCATTGTGAATGAGGGCGATAGCGGGCTTGGGGAATTCGAACAGGCCGCGCATGGCAGCCAGCGATAGCGCCGCGCCCTGCTTCCGCACGTCCGGCGTCGCCTCTGCCAGTTCCTTGAACCAATTGACGTCGGCGCCCGCGGAAAAATGCTTGCCGGCTCCGCGCAACACCAACAGCCTCACCGCATCATCCCCGGCGAGCGCCTGAAGCCCGTCGGCCAGCGCGGTGAGTAACTCCGGGTTCCAGGTATTGAACTTGTCCGGACGGTTGAGCGTGACCGTGGCGACCCCACGGTCATCGGTATCGGTCAGGATAACGGGTTCAGACATTGGCTTGCTCCTACCAGCCGCCCCGTTCGAGCCACTGATCCATCATCTCCATCCGGTCGCAGCCCCAGAACGGCTCGCCGTCGACGATGAAATATGGCGAGCCGAAGGCCCCGCGGTCCATGGCGGTCCGGGTTTCCTCGCGGAGCCGGTCCTTGTAGGACTGGTCGTTGGTTGCGTCGATGCAGGCCTGAACGTCGGCCCCCAGCCCGCCGGCAATTTCGGCGACGGTTTCCCGGGGCCGGATATCGATCCCGTCGGCAAAAAACGCGGTCATCGTGGCCTCGGCAAAATCCCGCGCCAATTGTTCGTCCTGGTCATGCAGGAAGTAAAACACCCGCCCCGCCGCCACCGTCGGAATCGGAAAGGGTTCCGGCATCTTGAACTCAACGCCATAGAGCCGGGCCGACCGCTGGAGATCGTGGAGCGAGTACTCGCCTTTCAACGGCTGCTCCACGAGGGAGCGCTGACCGTTGTGCTGGAACACCGCACCCAGCAGGTAGGGCCGCCAATTGACGGATCGTTCGTGCTTCTCCGCGATGGCGTCGATCCGGAACAACGCCAAATAGCCGTAGGGAGAAGCAAAATCGAAATACATATCTATGGGGTCTGCCATGCGCGTCTCCTCCGCCGGTCACCTACCAACTGTGCTGTCCGCCGTCATATCCCCAGAACGTACCCGTGTCGTCAATACCGAGCCGATCGATGATCCGCCGCATTCCCGATACGCTGTCCGGAACCCGGACCGCGGCGCCGGCGCCTCCCATGTCGGTCTGCGCCCATCCCGGGTGAAACACGGCTACGGTAATGCCGCGCCCGGCGAGGTCAAAGGACAGGCTCTTCATCACCATGTTGAGCGCCGCCTTGGATGACCGATACGGATAGTAGCCGCCGCCGCCCTTGGAAATACTTCCCAAGGCCGAGGTGATGGCGACGATCTTCTTTTGCCCGGACGCTGCGACATTTTCCACCAGCCCCTCAGCCAGCCGGAGGGGCGCCATGGTGTTGACCCGAAACAGTTCCTCCCAGCTTTCGGGATCGGTGGCGCCGAACCCGGCCGTGGGGCCGAGCAGCCCGGCATTATTGATCAACAGGTCGATGGGCCGTCCGGCCTGCGACGCCGCAACCGCGTCAACGGCGCCGAAGTCGGAGACGTCGAGGGCATGGACATCAATGTCGCCTGCGATCCCGTGCAACCCGGCAGCGTCGTCCGGATTCCTGCAGGTGGCGATGACCGACCAGCCGTCAGCCGCGTACTGGGACGCAAACTCGAGGCCCAGTCCCCGGTTGGCGCCAGTGATAAATACCGTTGGCATGCCGCTGAAATCCTCCCGGAAGGTATACTAGTGGATTGATTCCAACGTTTGGAACCCTCGGTTTCGAGCGGCGATGATTTTATCAGGATCGGCTTTCCAGACGAATGGCAGCGGGTTCCCGGCATTGTATTCACGGACGAAACGGTTG
>LXNI01000948.1_pt1 | contig 28958 bp, 27 predicted proteins | sample 809091 | NCBI WGS metagenome assembly LXNI01 (sample SAMN04870527, study PRJNA318959) | sponge metagenome | biome: 01000161; feature: marine sponge reef; material: water | host: Sarcotragus foetidus | place: Greece: Milos, Mediterranean Sea | collected 2013-05-29 | depth 5-7 m | reverse complement strand
TGCAGCATGATCTCGCTGAGCCAGACGCGGTAGGGCTCGGCGCGCGCGCCCGGCGGCGCGCGCCAGGGCAGCACGCGACGATGCGCGTCATACCATGCAAGCAGCGCCTCGGGCTTGGCAGTCATCGACGTTCCGTTCCGCCTCCGTAACCGGTGCAGGCCATCATACCGCCCGCCCGGCGGCGCCATTCCATCATTGAGGATTTTCGCGCTTCGGGCATGCTGGACATATGGTCAGAAGGACACGCAGCGGGCGCAGGACCGGCCGGCTCGTCGCCGTCGGAGCGGCGCTGGAGCGTGGACTCACGCCCTCCGCCAGGAAGCACGGCTTTTCCGAGACCCGCCTGCTGCTGCGCTGGGAGACCGTGGTCGGCGCGGACATTGCGGCCTGGACGCGGCCCCTGCGATTGTTCCGCGGCGTGCTGCACCTGCGGGTCGCACCAGCCTGGGCGCCCTATATCCAGCACCAGGCGCCCTCGATTCGGGACCGCGTGAACCTCTTTCTCGGGCGCAGGGCGGTGACGCGCATCGCATTGAAGCAGGGCCGTATCGACCCGCCGCCGGTCGCGAGGCCGGCAAGCGGGCCGGTCGCCGAGCCCGTCGCGGTTTCCGGCATATCGGACCGCGATTTGCGCGTCACGCTCGCCCGGCTGGGCGGCGCGGTCCGGGCGCGGGAAAAGCGCAATGGCGATCCCGGCGCGATTTCCACCTGAACGAGGCTTCAACCGGGCGCAATTTTTCTCTGACGCACGCCTTGTTTGCGCTTTTATCTTACGCTAACATACCATATCTTGTTGTGAGGTTCTGACGATGCGGAACATATGGACCGTTGTTGTAGTGGTGGCGGTTGCTGTCATTGTCAGCGCCGCCTATAATTCCTTCTTCGCCAGACCGTCCGGCACACAACTCGCCGTAAGTCCGCTGGACAGCGTTGCCGCCCATGCGGCAGACGCCGTTTCGAACCCGGAAATCGGCTCCGAAGACCGCGTTCTGGGCGACGAAAGCGCGAGGGTCACAATCCTCGAATACTCGTCGCTCACCTGTCCGCATTGCGCGCTGTTCCACGCCGAGGGCTACAGGCATCTCAAGAGCGCCTATATCGACACTGGAAAGGTCCGGCTGGTCTTTCGCGACTTCCCTCTCGACGGGTTGGCGTTGCGCGCGGCCGCGCTTGCGGAATGCGTGCCGCCCGAACGCTATTTCCCGTTCCTTCAATTGCTGTTCGAAGGCCAGAAGGACTGGGCGGGCGCCGACCATCCGCTGGCGGAACTCGTCCGCCTCGGCCAGCTCGCGGGGCTGAGCCAGGAGCGCGCGACGGCATGCCTTGGGGACGAGCCCGGGCTGGAAAAAATCATCCAGGAACGGCTGGTCGGAGAACAGGATTACCGGATCGATTCGACGCCGAGTTTCATCATCGACGGGCGGAAGCATTCGGGCGCTTTGACGGCGGACGAACTCGACGAGATTCTGGCGCCCCTGCTGGGCTAACCGCCCCGGCTCCCGCAATGGTCAGCCAAGGGCCCAGAAGGCGGCCAGCAGGCAGGCATGCAGGGCGCAGGCTGCGATGAACAGGCGCAGGGCGCGGCGAACGTCCTCAGGCGTCGCCCGGCTGCGCCCGCGCCCCATCCAGGCGTCCGCAATGGTTTTGCCGCCATAGCGCCGGGGCCCGGCAAGGGCGAGGCCGAGCGCGCCCGCCATCGCCGCTTCCGGCCAGCCGGCATTCGGCGAACGGTGACGGTGAGCATCGTTGAGCACCGTGCGCCAGGCGCTGAGAGGGCTTGTCCGGCGGAAGCAGAACGCCGCGCCCATGAGCAGCAATGCGGAAATCCGCGCCGGCAGGAAACAGGCGACATCGTCGGCGCGCGCCGACCAGAAGCCGAAGGCGTCATGGCGCGCCGTGCGGTGGCCGATCATGCTGTCGAGCGTGTTGATCGCCTTGAAGGCGCAGAGACCCGGCAGGCCAAGAAGCAGGAACCAGAAGGCAGGCGCGACCACGCTGTCGGAGAAGTTCTCCGCCAGCGACTCGATACCGGCGCGCGCAACGCCATGTGCGTCGAGCGCAGCCGGATCGCGCCCGGCGATGTGGGAAACGGCCTCGCGCCCCTGCTCCAGGCCGGACTGGAGGCCGGTCGCGACCGCCGCCACATGGTCATGGAGCCCGCGCTGGGCGATGAGCAGGAAGGCCAGCAACAGGACCGGCAGCCATCCGAGCAGGCTGAGCGCCCAGCCGACGACCGCCGCAGCCGCGGTCACCGCCGCAAGGACGAAGGCGCCGCGCATTCGCCGGTCATCGTCCGGCCGTTCGGGCCGATTGAGGCGGGCGTCCAGGCGGTCGATCATGCGCCCGATCAGCGCAACCGGGTGCGGCGCCCGCCGGAACAGCGCCGGCAGGTCGCCCAGCACGGCGTCCAGCAACAGGGCGCCGAGCAGGATCGGGACGATGTTTGCCGTTCCGTCTATCATGGGCGGCAATTCTACCCCAAACGAGAGATGCGATGCCCAAGACCGGAGTCATGGTTTGCGGCCACGGCAGCCGCGACGCGGATGCCGTGCGCGAATTCCTGGCGCTTGCCGAGGGGCTCCGGCCCCGCCTGCCGGACTACGACCTCGAGATCGGCTTCCTGGAATTCGCGCAGCCGGTTATCCGCGAGGGGCTGGAGGCGCTGGCGAACCGCGGTAACCGACGCATTCTGGCGGTTCCCGGCATGCTGTTCGCGGCCGGGCATGTAAAGAACGACGTGCCCTCGGAAATCAACGAATTCGCGCATGCGCATCCCGATATCGACATAAGGCTGGGGCGCGACCTCGCGATCGACGCGAAGCTCTTGCAGGCGGCCCGCGCGCGCATCGAGAGCGTTCTGGACGATGCAACACCCCGCTCCGAGACCCTGTTGATGGTGGTCGGACGGGGCACCAATGACCCGGACGCCAACTCCAATGTCAGCAAGGTCGCCCGGATGCTTTGGGAGGGCATGGGCTTCGGCTGGGCCGAGGCCTGCTATTCCGGCGTGGCGCATCCGCGCGTCGATGAGGGATTGGCGCGGGCCGCCCGGCTCGGCTTTGCGCGAATCGTCGTGTTTCCCTATTTCCTGTTCACCGGCGTCCTGGTCCGGCGCATCTATGACCAGACGGACGAGGTCGCGGCGGCCCATCCCGGGCTGTCCTTCGTCAAGGCGCCCTATCTGAACGACCATCCTCTGGTTCTGGACAGCTTCGCCGAGCGCGTCCGGGGCGCGCTGACGGGCGACAATCTGATGAATTGCGCGCTGTGCAAATACCGCGAGCAGATCGTCGGGCGGGAGGATGAAGTCGGCACACCGCAAGCGGGCCATCACCATCATGTGCGCGGCGGCGAGCACTCGCATTCCCATGAGCATGGGCATGACCATGCCCACGGCCACTCCCACGGGCGCTGATGCACGCATATCTGCGTGATCCGGCGGCGATCTACCGGCTGTCCTTCCGCATGGCGCGCGAGGAAACCGACCTTTCGGGCCTGCCGCCCTGCGCCGGCGGGCTCGCCCTGCGGCTCGTCCACGCCTCCGGTCGGCCGGAGATTGTGGGCGACCTCGCCTTGAGCCCTGGCGTTATCGAGCGGGCGGAACGCGGGCTGGCGGCCGGGGCGCCCGTCATCGCCGACACGCGCATGACGGCCGAAGGCGTCATCGGACGCGAAGCGGTCTGCGCCATAGGCGACCCTGCGGTTGCGGAGGCCGCCCGCCTCGGCTGCAAGACGCGCGCCATGGCGGCAATGGACGCGATGGCGGATCGCTTCGGGGGCGCTGTGGTGGCGGTCGGCAACGCTCCCACGGCCCTCTTCCGGTTGCTTGAGCTTGTCGAGGAGGGGGCGCCGGCGCCGCTCGCGGTTCTGGGCTTCCCGGTGGGCTTCGTGGGCGCGTCCGAATCGAAGGCGGCGCTCATCGAAAGCGGCTTGCCGCATATCGCCTTGCGAGGCCGGTTCGGCGGCAGCGCGCTGGCGGCAGCGGCTGTCAACGCCTTGCTCCACCCGGCCGAGAGCGCGCCGTGACGCCCTGGCTCACTGTACTCGGCATCGGCGAACACGGCCTCGATCCCGCCGGCCGCGCCCTCGTCGAGAGCGCGGAACTGCTGGTCGGCGGCGAACGCCATCTAGCGTTGGCGGGGCCGGGGCCGGCGGAACGAATGACATGGGAGCAGCCGTTGTCGCGCACGCTGGACGCAGTAATCGCACAGCGTCCGCGGCCGACGGTGGTGCTGGCGACAGGGGATCCGATGTGGTTCGGCATCGGCAAATCCCTGGCGCGGCGGGTGCCGGCCGGGGAGATGCGCATTGTTCCGGCTGTCGGGGCGTTCTCGCTGGCGGCGGCGCGGCTTGCCTGGCCGCTGGAGAGCGTGGCGGTGCTGTCGCTGCATGGCAGGCCTCTCGGCTTGCTTGCGCTGCATGTGGCGCCCGGGGCGAGGCTGCTGGCGCTGTCCCATGATGGCGGCACGCCTGCCCGCGCCGCGGACTGGCTCACCCGCCACGGCTATGGCGCAAGCCGCATGACGGCGCTTGCGCATATGGGCGGCCCCCGGGAGACATGCCTGGAGGGACGCGCCGACTGCTGGACCGGAGCCGTTCCCGACCTCAACACGCTCGCCATCGAATGCGTCGCCGGCGAAGGCGCGCGCATCGTCTCCCGCGCGCCGGGCCTGCCGGACGAGTTCTTCGAGCATGACGGCATGTTGACCAAAGCCCATATCCGCGCGGCGGTGCTTGCCCTGCTCGCTCCGACGGCCGGCGCGCATCTCTGGGATATCGGCGCGGGGTCCGGCGCCGTCGCCATAGAATGGATGCGGGCCGGAGGAACGGCGGACGCGGTGGAGCCCCTCGCCGCCCGCCGCGCGGCCATGGCGCTGAATGCGGAGGCGCTGGGCGCGCCGGGACTTGCGATCCATGCCGGCGAGGCGCCGGCGGCGCTTGCAGGATTACCGGCGCCCGATGCCGTATTCGTGGGCGGCGGTCTCAGCGCGGCAGGCCTGGTCGAGGCGGCATGGGCAGCGCTCCGGCCAGGTGGGCGGATCGTCGCCAATGCGGTCACGCTGGAAGGCGAGGCGCGACTGGTCCGGGCCCGGTCCGACCTCGGCGGCGACCTTTACCGCATTTCGGTGGAGACGGTCGCGCCGGTCGGGCGCTTCAATGCGTTCCGGCCCGCCATGGCGGTGACGCAATGGGCCGCGCGCAAGCCGTGGCCGCGCGTCTCGTGAGCGGCTGGGTCTGCGGTGTCGGCGTCGGTCCCGGGGATCCCGAGCTGCTGACTCTCAAGGGCCTGCGCCTCATCTGCAAGGCCGATGTGATCGCCTTCCCGGCCCCGCTGGAAGGTCCCAGCTTCGCGCGTTCCATCGTCGCCCCGCATCTCGACGACAGCCGGGTGGAGTTGCCCATCCGCATGCCGATGCAAGAGTCGCGCTTCCCGGCCGCGGCGGTTTACGACCGGGCGGCGCGGGAGATCACCGGGCATCTGGAAGCCGGGCGCGGCGTCGCCGTGCTCTGCCAGGGGGATCCGTTTCTCTATGGCTCCTTCCTCTACCTGTTTGCGCGCCTGGCGGCGGACTGGCCGGTCGAGGTGGTGCCCGGCGTGTCCTCGCTGACCGCCTGCGCGGCGGCGGCGGGCTCGGCGCTTGCGGCGCGCAACGACGTGCTGTCGGTGTTGCCGGCCCCGCTCGGCGACGCGGAGCTGGAGGCGCGCCTCTCGGCCTGCGATGCGGCGGCCCTCGTCAAGGTCGGGCGGCATTTCCCGCGCGTGCGGCGCCTGCTCATGCGCCTCGGCCTTGAGGACCGCGCCCGGTTGGTCATTCGCGCCGGGCTTGCCGACGAGCGCGTTCAGCCGCTCGACTCCGTCGATCCCGCGGCCGTGCCCTATTTCTCGACGATCCTGCTTCACAAGCGCGGCAGGGCGTGGCTATGACCGTCGCCGTGGTGCTCACCAAGCGCGGCGCGCGGCTTGCCGAGCGGCTGGGGCTGGAGGCCCTGCCGCTGGACGCCCTGGAACGCTGGTTTCACGCCGGCGAGCCGATCGTCGCGGTGATGGCCGCGGGCATCGCCATCCGCCGCCTGGCGCCCTTGCTGGCGGACAAGCGCGAGGAACCGCCGGTCATTGCCGTGGCGGAGGACGGGAGCGCCGTGGTGCCACTGCTTGGTGGCCATCGCGGCGCCAACCGGCTGGCCCGGCGGATCGCCCGGACGCTCGGCGTGCAGGCCGCCGTGACCACAGCGAGCGACGTTCTGTTCGGCGTGGCGCTGGACGACCCGCCGCCCGGCTGGACGCTCGCCAATCCCGACATGGCGAAGCCGGTGATGGCGGCGCTGATCGCAGGCGAGCCGGTGCGGCTGGAGGTGGAGGCGGGCGACGCCGGGTGGCTGGCGCCGCTGCCCTGGTCTGAGGAAGGGCGGCTGACAGTGCGGGTCTCCGACCGATCCCTCGCCTCGCAGGCGGATGAGCTCGTCCTGCATCCGCCGAGCCTTGTCCTCGGCGTCGGGCTGGAGCGCGATGCGCCTGCCGGCCTGCTGCTCGATCATGTCGCGCGGACGCTGGCAAGCGAAGGGCTGGCGCGGGCTTCGCTGGTCGCCGCGGCGACGCTCGACCTCAAGGGGGACGAGCCGGCGGTCGCGGCGCTCGACCTGCCGATACGCCTCTTCGATGCGGCGGCGCTCGCCCGGATCGACGCGCCGAACCCGTCCCCGACGGTCGCCGCCGCGGTGGGCACGCCGAGCGTCGCGGAAGCCGCCGCGCTGGCCGCCGCCGGCGAGGGCGCCATTATGGCCGTGGCGAAACGGATCGGGCCGCGCGTCACCTGCGCCGTTGCCCGGATTGCGCCGCCTGGAGGCCGGCTGACCGTGGCGGGCATCGGCCCCGGCCCGCCGGCCATGCGCACGGCCGAGGTGGAGGCCGCCATTGCCCATGCCAGCGACATTGTCGGCTACGGGCCCTATCTCGACTTGGTCGCCGACCTTACAGGAACCAAACGCCTCCACCCGCTTGCCATCGGCAGGGAGACCGAGCGCGCCGATCTGGCGCTTCGGCTCGCTCGCAAGGGCAGAACCGTCGTGTTGCTCGCGTCGGGCGATGCGGGGATTTATGCGCTTGCCGGCCTGGTGCTGGAACGGGGCCGCGGCGCGGCGCCGGTGACAGTGTTGCCCGGCGTCTCGGCCATGCAGGCTGCGAGCGCGAAGGCGGGCGCGCCGCTCGGCCATGATTTCTGCGCGATCTCGCTCTCGGACCTGCTGACTCCGTTGGCGGCGATTCGCAGCCGGGTCGAAGCGGCTGCGGCCGCAGATTTCGTTATCGCCTTCTACAATCCGGCTTCGAAGGACCGCCGCCGGCCGCTTGCGGAGGCGTTGGCGATCATCGCGCGCCACCGGCACCCGGACACGCCCGTGGTCAGGGCCCGGAATCTTGGCCGGGCAGACGAGTTGGTGGCCATAGAGACACTGGCCGGCCTCGACCGGGACGCCGTGGATATGACGACCATGCTGATCGTGGGCAACAGCCAGACGACCGTGGTCGCAGGCCGGGTGGTGACGCCCAGGGGCTACCGGCCGTGACCGTGCATTTCATCGGCGCGGGCCCCGGCGCGCCGGACCTGATAACGGTGCGCGGTCTGGCGCTGATCCGCGCCGCGCCCGTGGTGCTCTATGCAGGCTCGCTGGTGCCGGAGGAGGTGATTGCCGAGGCCCCCGCCGACGCCAGGATCCGCGACACGGCCGCGATGACGCTGGACGAGATCGAGGCGGAGTTCGTTGCAGCCGAAGCCGCCGGCAAGGATGTGGCGCGGGTGCATTCGGGCGATCCCTCGCTCTATGGCGCCGTTGCGGAGCAGATGCGCCGCCTCGACCGGCTGGGGATCGGCTACACGGTCACGCCGGGCGTGCCGGCCTTCGCCGCCGCCGCCGCTGCGCTCGGCATTGAGTTGACCCTGCCCGACATCGCCCAGACGGTGACGCTGACGCGGACCGCCATGCGCGCAACGGGCATGCCCGCCGGCGAAGACCTCGCCGCCCAGGCGCGAAGCGGCGGCACGCTTGCGATCCATCTCTCGACCGCGAATCTCGCCAATGTCGTCCGCGCGCTCCAGCCGGAGCTGGGGCAAGATTGCCCGGTCGCTGTCGTCTATCGCGCAAGCCAGCCGGACCAGCGGGTCCTGACCGGCACACTGGCAACAATACGCGAGCAGGTGAAAGCGGCCGGCCTTACCCGCAGCGCGCTCATCCTGGTCGGTCGGGCGCTTGCGACCGGAGAGTTCATGGAGAGCCGGCTTTACGACCCCGCGCATCATCACGCATCGCGGCCGCGGCGGCGATAATACGCCGCGTCTCGGACCAGAGCCGGTAATCGTCGAGACCGTCCAGCGGAGTCCAGCGCGCCTCTGCCGCATCGTCGCCCGCAACCGCGTCGCCGGAGACCCATTCGGCGGCGAAATCGATCAGCGTGTAATGGGAGACCGTGGCGCCGTTTTCGTCGCGGCCGATGCCGTCCACAACATCGACGAGGCCGATCAACGCGATCTCGACCCCGGTCTCCTCGCGGATTTCCCGATGCGCGGCGTCCCGGACGGTTTCGCCCCGCTCCTGCTTGCCGCCGGGAATGCTCCACTGGTGCTTGCGCGGCGCCGCGCCGCGCCGGACCAGCAGCACGTCGCCGCCCCGCAGCACGACCACCCCCACCCCCACAACGGGCCTCTCCGCGCCAAGCATCGCCCTGCCTCTCGAAGGTCAGGCCATATACTGGCCGCCATTCACCGAGACTGTCGAGCCGGTGACGAAACAGGCGTCGTCGGCGACGAGAAACCGCACGACATGGCAAATCTCTCGCGGGTCCCCGAACCGCCCGACCGGGATTTTGCTCTTGATCGCTTCCTGGACCCGCTCCGGGACGGCGCGCACCATCTCGGTATCGACATAGCCGGGGCAGATAGCGTTCACGGTGATGCCCTTGGCGGCGTTTTCGAGCGCCAGCGCCTTGGTGAAGCCGAGCATGCCGGCCTTGGCGGCGGCGTAGTTGGTCTGGCCGATCTGTCCGGTCTGGCCGTTGACGGAGGACACATTGACGATGCGCCCGAAACCCCGGTCGCGCATCTTGCCGATCACGACGCGGCACATGTTGAAGCACGAGGTGAGATTGGTCTCGATCACCTCGTGCCAGGCTTCCTCGGGCATGCGATGCAGGAAGACATCATGGGTGATGCCGGCATTGTTGATGAGGATATCCACCAGCCCGTGGCTCTCCTCCAGCTCATGGACCGCCCGCTCGCAGGCGCCGCAATCGGCAACATCGAACTGCATGATGTCGATGCCGGTTTCCTCCTGGAAGCGCCGGGCGCGCTCGACATTGAGGTGGAACCCGGCGACCACGTCATAGCCGTCCGCCTTCATGCCTCGGGAAATCTCCGCGCCAATTCCCCTCGTTCCGCCGGTAATCAGGGCAACTCTCGGCATTGTGCCGGCTCCTTGTTTTTGCAATGCACAACAGATGGCGATTTCATGTTGCATTGCAACATGAACGCTGTTCAGCGTGGCATCGTGTCACGGCAGGTCATTCATCCAGGCCAGCAGCGGCCGCCAGACGCGCCGGGCCGCTGTTCTCGACGCCATAAGCCCGATATGCCCGAGGCGCGGGCGGCGCAATGTGGCTTCGGGCAGGGCGCGCGCAAGGGCGAGCGCAGAAGCGGGAGGCACGATCCGGTCCCCGGCAGGCACGACGACATAGGCCGGCAGGGTCGCGGCCTCGGGCCGGACCGGTTCGCCGTCAATGCGCCATGCCCCGCGCATGGGGTCGTTGCGGCCGTACCAGCCGGCAAAGCATTCGCGGGCCACCGGCGCCGCCAGCGGCACACCGTCATTCACCCAGTCCTCGAGCTCCACAAAGGCCTGCTCCGCTTCCGATCCGGGCTCAAGCGCGCCGAAGGCCAGAAACTTTCTCGGCGTGAGCATGGGGTCGAGCGCGTAGAAGCAGGTCTGGATGGCCTCGACCGGCATCGTCCCGTCCCGGGCGAGCATGTCGGCAATAGCCGAACCGGCGAAGGCGAGTCGGCGCGCCCCCGGCTCTCCTGCAGCATGGAAGTCCCAGGGTGTTGCGAGGAGCGCCAGGCCGGAAAAGGGCCCGGGCGCCCGCAGCACCGTCGCAAGGGCTAGCAGGCCGCCCATGCAGTAACCGATAACGACCGGCGGCTGCGTCGACAGGCGCGCCGCCTCGCGGGCGAAAGGCTCCAGGACGTGCCGGATATAGCCGGTGCAATCGAACCCGCATTCGCGCTTGCCGGGGCTGCCCCAATCGACGAGCAGCACATGCCAGCCGCGCGCCGCCAGCCACCGCGCAAAGCTGCGGCGTCCGGTGAGATCGCAGACATGGTAGCGGTTGACCAGGGACGGCACGATCAGGACGGTCCGTTCGCCCTCCCCGTAGGAAAGCAGCCGCGCCCGGCCGCGCCGCGCCAGCACCGTCTCCCCTGCCGCCGGACGCCGGAAGGGGTGGACGCGGTAACGGGTGATCGCCGCCTCGAAGTCAAGCAGGCGCCGCAGCGCCGCCTGTCCGACGGCCTCGGGCGCTACGGCGAGCCGGCCGCTTTCGCCCGCCAGTTCGCGGTGCCAGAGGAAGGCGCTAGCCGGTCCGGCTGCCGCCGCCGCCGCGGCGCCTCCCCAAACCGCTGCCGCCGTCGCCATGTGCAGCGCCAGCGGCCTCGGGCCGGTCCGGCCGTCCGGCGGGCTCATCCGGCTGCAGCGGAAACGGCATGCCGGCGGCGTCGCGCCACCATGCAAGCACGTTCTTTTCCCAGAGATCGAGAAAGTCGTCCGCTTGTTCCGTTTTCGGGCCTTGACTCATGGCGGTATGATTCTACAATAAAGAAGCGGGGTTGCACCCGTAGTGGTCGGATAACGAATTTTGATCGGACTGAAGCTGCCATGATGCCTTCCCGCCCCGGCCGGGTTCGGGCTGCCCTGTTTGTCGATTTCGACAATGTATTCCTCAGCCTGGAAGCCGTCGATGAGCGCGCGGCCAAGCGCTTCGCCGAACAGCCGGGGCGCTGGATGCACTGGCTGGAGCGCGGATATCATACCACTGGCGGCAGCCGGGAAGGGCGCACACGCCGCGCGCTGCTGACGCGCAAATGCTATCTCAATCCCGCGACCTTCTCCCGCTTCCGCGGCTTTTTCGCCCGCAGCGCATTCTCGGTCATCGACTGCCCGCCGCTCACCGGAGGCGGCAAGAGCGGCACCGAAATCTATATGGCGATCGACATCATCGACGCCCTCAATCACGCCACGTCGTTCGACGAGTTCATCATCCTTTCGGCCGATGCCGACTTGACCCCGGTATTGCTACGCCTGCGCGCCCACGACCGGCGCACGGCCATTCTCGCCAATGCTGCGGTGGCGCCGGCGCTGGCCGCCGCTTGCAGCTATACGATCGAGCAGGCGGCGTTTATCGAAAGCGCGCTGGGCGATGCAGCGGCAAGCGGTCATGGCGCGCCTAGCCAGCCGGACGGCGCGCGGTCGTTCACGCCGCGTCCGTTCACGCCCCGCCCGTCGCTGACGGGGGACTACTCGGTGCTTCCCGAGGTCGCTACCGTCCTGCATGAGTCGATCGAACAGGATGGGCCGATTCCGGCTGCCGAATTGCCGCATTTCTTCTTCCGGTTCGCTAATTTCCGCAATAGCGACTGGTTCGGTTTCCGCTCCCTGCGGCGTCTTGCCGAGGCGTTGACCACTGTCGATCCCATGCTCGAATGCGGCGAACCCGGCGAGGAATGGCAGATGGCGCTGCGCGAGGCGCCGCCGGAAGCCGGACAGCCCGAGTCATTGGCATTCGACCCGTCCGGGGAAGCGGAAGAGGTGCATGACGGGCTGCCCGCGTTGATCGAGACGGTTCACCATCTGGTCGGGGTTCCCGCGCTGGACCCGGATGGTTTCGATCTCCTGTTCGAGCATATGGCGAAGCTGTTCGATGACGGCGTCACCGACCGGGCCGTTATGTCGCAGATGCTGCAGGAGCGCGCCGGCGAGGAAGGGATGTCGCTTCCGAGCGAAGCGGCGGAATTCGTCACTACCGGACTCTGGCAATCGGGCTTCGATGTCGCCTCGGATGCCTCCGATCCCGATGTCGTGGCGCGGGCGTTCCGGGACTATGTCATCGTGCGGTGCGAACAGGCGCAGCGCCCGTTGAGCACGGAAGAACTGGCGCTGGTCGATGAATGGCTGGTAGGGGCCTAACCCGCGCTCTGTGCTACGCTGCGCCGCAATCTGGACCCGATGAGGCGGCGCCGTTATGGCAGCGACCAAGGCAGAGGCTACGATCCGCGTCAGGAAATATGCGAATCGACGCCTCTACAACACCGCTTCGAGCAGCTATGTGACGCTTGCCGACCTGGCCCAACTGGTCCGGGACGGTGTTGATTTCGTCGTCGAGGACGCCAAGAGCGGCGAAGATCTGACAAGGGCGACGCTTACCCAGATCATCGTCGATGAAGAGCAGAACGGCGCGAATCTGCTGCCGGTGTCGCTGCTGCGCCAGATCATCTCCATGTATCAGGACAATATGGGCTGGATGCTGCCGGCCTATCTGGAACAGTCGATGGAATGGTTCTCGGTCAATCAGGACGCCATGCGCCGGGAGGTCGAACGCGCCCACGGGCCCGGCATGCCCTTCGGTTCGCTGGACGATATCGGCAAGCGCAATATGGCGCTGGTCGAGCAGGCCATGCGCGTCTGGAACCCCTTCCTGGCGGCGGCGCCGGAGCCGAAGGACAAGGCGCCGGACGCGGGCGCCGAACTGCAGGCGATGCGCGGCGAAATCGCCCGGATGCAGGAACGGCTGGACGCGCTGGCGAGAAAGCGGGACGGTTAGCAGGCTGTCGAGGCCTCCGCCATGCTCCACCGGCGGCGGCGGACCCCGCTCGGAGGCCGGCACCGGCCGGGTTTGGACAACCGGGATTCCTCGGAACTTTTTCCTTATTTGAGCTTGAATCCGGTAGCATCATAACCAGATGAGATGAGGAGAAGGAGACGACACCCTGAATCCGCCTCGCGCGGGGGAGGGGCCCGCCGAATGGATCAACAAGAGAACCAAATGCCGGAACAGCCAATAGCATATGCGTCCTGCGCATGCCGATCATGACACAACATGACACTCCATGACATCGTCCGGGGTCCGCTCTCCAAAGGCGGCCGGTCCTGCTTGCCGCCATTGCTATTACGGGCCGCCATAGAGCCAGGCCATGCCTTCGCGCAGCTCCGCGCTCGAAAGCACATGGTTGCGCAGTTCCCGGCGCACGCCTTCGGCATGATAGATCTCGCCCATCATCCGCGCCGTCAGCTGCACCCGGGCGGTGCGCAGATAGCGGGCCTGCGCATAGGCGCGGAACGCCCGTTCCATATCCGTGTCGGCAGCGAGCGCATCGGCCAGCGTGACAGCATCCTCCACCGCCATGCAGGCGCCCTGGGCCAGATATTGCAGCATCGGGTGCGCCGCATCGCCCAGCAGGCAGACCCGTCCGCGCGACCAGTCGGCCACCGGCTCACGGTCGCAAAGCACCCACATCCGCCAGGTCTCGATCTTTTCCAGCAGCGCCATCGGCCGGGCGGAAATACCGGTAAAGCGCGCCATCAGCTCGCCGGGATCGCCTTCGCTATCCCAGCCTTCCACATAGCGCTCGGAGTGGAACACGGCCACAAGGTTGAACAGGGTGGAGCGCCTGAGCGGGTAGTGGACCAGATGGTTGCGGGGTCCTGCCCAGAGCGCGGCCGCATTCCAGCGCATGGCCTCCGGCACGTCTTCCATGGGCAGCACGGCGCGGTAGGCGATATGGCCGGAGACCCGGGGCGGGCCGTCGCCGATGACATGCTCGCGCACTTTCGACCAGAGGCCGTCCGCGCCGACAAGGAACGCGCCATCGCGCCGCCCGCCATCGGCGAGATGCGCACGGACGCGGCTACTCATGTCCTCCAGCGAGACGACCTGGGCGCTGGTCTCGAATGTGACAGACCCCGACGCCTTGCAGGCCTCCAGCAGCGTGCGGTGGAAATCCGCCCGGTGCGTCACGGCGTAGGGCGCGCCGAAGCGCTGCCGGAATGCCGGCCCCAAATCGCCGGTCGTGACAGTTTCGCCGGTAAGCGCGTCCATCATCACCAGCCGGTCCACAAACACGGCGTCGCGCGATATCGCCTCGCCTATGCCCAGCCGGTCGAACATGCGGAACACATTGGGTCCGAGTTGTATGCCGGCGCCGATTTCGCCGAAGGCGGGCGCCTGCTCCAGCACATGGCTGGAGACGCCGCGGCGCGCCAGTGCGAGCGCCGCGGCGAGACCGCCGAGGCCGCCGCCGACGATCAGCGCGGTCATGTCAGCGCCGCCCAGCGGTCGAGCAGCGGCAGGACCTCGTCAGCCCCGGCGCTCGGCAGGTTGAAGACGAGTCGCTCGACCCCGGCTTCGCGCCAGGCGTCGAGCCCGGCGGGATCGTCCTCGGCGCCGAAGACGGTGATCGGCACGGAGCGCCCGGCCTGCGCCTCCATGGCGCGGAAGGCCGCCAGCTTGTCGAGCAGGTGGTAGCTGGGCCTCTCGGCATGCGGCACCCAGCCGTCTCCCCAGGCGAGCGCCCGGCGCGCGCCATGCGGAAATTCGCCGCCGATGAGCACGGGCGGTCCTCCCGGCTGCGCGGGCTTCGGGCGCGAACGCATTGGCGGAAACGAGACATGCCGGCCGGACCAGGACGCCTCCTCCTCGCTCCAGATCGCGCGGATGGCAGCAATGCGCTCGCGCAGAACCGGGAACCGCTCTTCGAACGCCGTGCCGTGGTCCGCCATCTCCTCGCGGTTCCAGCCGCCGCCGACGCCGAACAGGAACCGGCCCTCGGAAAGCGCATCCAGGCTCGCGGTCTCTTTCGCCAGCTGTATCGGATCGCGCTGGGCGGCAAGGCAGATGCCGGTCGCGACCTTCAGGCGTTTCGTGGCGGCCGCGGCCATGGACAGCACGACGAACGGGTCCGCCACATCGACATATTTCTCCGGCAGCGCCCCGCCCTGCGGCCAGGGTGAGGCGCGCGCCACCGGAATATGGGAATGCTCCGGGGCCCAGAACGACTCGAAGCCGCGTTCCTCGAGCGCCCGCGCCAGCGCCGCAGGCCGTATGGAATAGTCGGTGACGAACATCGCCGCGCCGAACAGCATGGGGGCGGTCCTCCGTCCGCTTCGTCAGGGAATCAGCTGCTTGTCCAGCATGGCGTGGACGCCCTGTTGCTGGTTCACCAGCTGGGTGATGCGCAGGTCGCAGGCCAAGCTGCACAGCATATAGGCGTCCGCGCGCGACAGGTTGGAGCGCAGGCAGATGAAGTCGATCATCCGGCTGAGCGCCGTGCGGGCGGCCCGGTCGAGCGAGGCGTCGAAGGCGAACTGGATCCACCGCTCCGCCGTCTCGGCCATCGGCGCGGCCAGCGCCATGTCCTTGCGGAGCGTGAGGCGGAACCACCCGTTGAGCGCCGTCTCTACCGCCGTCAGGCAGACCTCGCCATCGCCCTGGACGGCATGGCCGTCGCCGCAGGAAAAGAGGGCGCCGTCCGCGAATACCGGCAGGTAGAGCACCGAGCCCGCGGTCAGCTCCTTGCAGTCGATATTGCCGCCGAAGGCGCGCGGCTGGATCGTGCTCACCATGCCCCAAGGCGCCGGCGGCGCCGTGCCCATCACGCCGAAGAACGGTCGGCAGGCGAGCGTGCGGCCCCATGGCATATGGGCTTCGCCGGCATCCCGGTCGAGCGGGATCGTGACCATCCGCCCTTCCGGAAACTCATCCGGCAGCGCGCCGCCCAGCGGCCGGATCGCGTTCCAGCCCCAGTCCGCGCCGAGCCGGACCTCCAGAATCTCGACCTGGAGCACATCGCCCGGAGCGGCGCCCGCGACGGCGACCGGCCCGGTCAGGATGTGACCGGAGCCAAGCGGGCGCGGCGTCTCGGCATGGATGCGGCGCAGGGCGTCCGGCACCTCGAAGCCCGGACCCGGGAGGGCGTCCGGCGCGCCGGAGACGGTCTCGATCTCGACCTCGGCGCCGCTCTCGACGGTCAGCGCCGGCTTCAGCCGGGCGTCGAAGAAGCCCCAATGCACGGTGTCGGGCGCGGCAGGCAGTCGGTCGGGCATGGGCTGCGGTTCCCGCTTGGGTTTGTGCAGCCGATACTGCACCGGACGGCGCGTGCAATTCCAGTTCGTTGCGACCGGAGGGCGGCGCCCGGCGCATGCAATGGGGCGCCGCCCAGGCTGTGCGAGGCCCTCCCGGCTCGCGCGCCTTCGCGGGAGCAGGCAAGGCCGGGCATTCTCAGGCAGTGAGGGCCGGGTCGCTCGCCGTCAGGTCGAGCCAGGTCAGCGGCGCGCTCATGCGCCTCTTGCCGCCAGATCGAAATTGGATTGCGGAACGCCGATGAAATGCTGGAAGTGCGGCTCCGCAACATGCTTCATAATGGGAGACGCCGGAGGATCAAGACCGCACCGGCGGCGGCATCGCGCCGAAGACATCCATAGCAACCGGAGGCCGTCCATGACCCAGGGCCGTATCGCGCCGCTTTCCGTCGAGGAGGCCGTCGCGCGCGGCGGCGCCGTGCGCATCCATCCCGATCTCGCGCGCCTGGAGGTGATGCGGGCGCTGCTGCACCACCCGCCGCTCGCCAAGGCGATCCAGACCCTGCTCATCATGCTGCTCTTCAAGGGCCGGATCCTGGACGAGCGGCTGCGCGAACTCCTTATCATGCGCATCGCCTGGCGCACGGCCTCCCTCTATGAGTGGACACAGCATTGGCGGGTTGCGCGTGAACTCGGCATGGGCGAAGCCGATATTCTGGGCGTGCGGGACTGGCGCACTTTCGCCGGCTACGGCGCGCCGGAACGCGCCGTGCTTGCGGCCGTGGACGAGACGCTTGACGCCGGCGCCGTGTCGCCGGCAACGATGGCTGAATCCCTCGGCCTGCTCGGCGGCCCTGCGCAAGGGCTCGAACTGCTGGCGGCCATCGGCAATTGGCGCATGTTCTCGCAATTGCTGCGCACGCTGCGCATTCCACTGGAAGAGGGCGTCACCGCCTGGCCGCCGGATGGCGAGATGCCGCCCGCGCCGCGGATCGGCGTTTCCGGCGGGTGCGCGGGCCGGGAGGGAGTGGACGGCGCCCCCGTTCTGCCGCTGCTTTCGCCCGACGAGTCCGCCGCGCGCGGGCGGGAGCTCGGCCTTGATGACGGGCAGGCGCGACGCGCGCCCTACCGGCTGCTGCTGCAGCATCCGCCGCTCGCAAAGGCGCTGAACGGGCTGCTCTCGCGCCTGCTCTACAATGGCGTGCTGGATGCGCGGGTGCGCGAGCTGGTCATCATGCGGACCGCCTGGCGCACCGGCTCGGCGGTGGAGTGGGCGCGCCATGTGCCCTTCTGCCGGCGGGTCGGCGTCAGCGATGCGGACCTGCTCGCGGTCAGGGGGCCGCTGGAGGCTTCGGAGTTCAGCGCGGCCGAGCGCGCGGCGCTGATGGCGACGGACGACACGCTGGAGACGGGCGCGGTCGGCGACGCAGCCTGGGCGGCCTGCGAGGCGGCGTTCGAGACCGTGCCCGAACTGCTGGAGCTGGCGGCGGCGATTTCCCACTGGCGCATGTATTCGCAGATCCTGCGCAGCAGCGGCGCGCCGCATGAAGAGGGGGACATGGTCTGGGCCCCCGACGGCCGGTTTCCTTGAGCAATGCGAGGGCCGGGCCGGCGATTGTCCGGAAGGGAGCCGCTTGCCGGGTTGCGGAACGCGCCGGCTTTCCTTAAGGTCCGGTTCTGTTCCGAATGAACCGCCGGGGCGAGGGCTGGGGCGAGGGGATGCAGGCATGACACCGGAACCGGAACTGGTCGGGATCTTTGCCGTAGGCGGGGCGGTTATCGTTGTCCATATCGCTGTGTTCGCGTGGCTAAAATCGGATATCGGTGAACTCAGGCGGGGTATGGCGAGTGTCCGGGAGCGGCTGTCCGCCGTGGAGACCAAGGTCGATCTCGTGCTTGCGGCGAAGCCGCCTTTGGCTGCGGGCGCATAGCGGTCGTCTCCGCAAACGGCGCCCGGCAGCCATATGCACCCATCGCCGCTGTTCCGGCAGGCCTCGCGGGAGGCCAATCTGGCCTTTGCGAGAGAGCGGGGCTTCGGCGTGCTCGCCGTCGATGCGGGCGAGGCTGATGGGCCGCTGCTCAGCCACATCCCGTTCCTGCTGACGGCGGACGGCGGCGCGGTCCATGCCCATCTCGCGCGGCCGAATCCGATCCTGCAACACCTCGCCGAACGGGAGCGCCCGGCCGTGCTAGCGGTCGGCGGGCCGGACAGCTACATCTCGCCGGACTGGTATGAGGCCGACCCTGGCCTGGTTCCGACATGGAACTATGTGGCGGCGCATCTGCGCGGCCGGTTGCGGCTCCGTCCCGAAGAGGTTCTCCGGGAGCATCTGGATGAACTGGCGGCGCAATTCGAGCGCCGTCTGCATCCCAAGCCGCCCTGGCGGATTTCCAAGGTTCCGGAGCGGCAATTGCAGGCGCTGATGCGGGCGATCCTGCCGGTGGAGCTCGAAGTGGAGGCGGTGGACGGCACCTGGAAGCTGAACCAGAACAGGCCCGACGAAGCGCGGCTCAATGCCGCCCGCCATGTCGAGCGCAGCGGCCTTGGTGTTGAAACGGCCCTGCTGGCCGGGCTGATGCGGAACCTGCCGGAGACGGACTGAACGATGCTGCGATTCGATGGCTACGGCATATTGGTAACTGGCGGGTCGAGCGGCATCGGCAATGCCATCGCGACGGCGTTTCGCGATGCCGGCGCGCAGGTCGCCGCGACGGGGACGAAGCCGCGCGACGCCTATGACAGCGACCTCGACGGAATCGAGTTCCACACTGTCGATGTCGGCGACGAGGAGCAGCGGCACCGGCTGGCGGCGCGGTTCGACCGGCTCGACGTGCTGGTCAACAATGCCGGCATGGTCGCCTATCGGCGGGCGGAATACGAGCCGGAAACCTTCCGCAGAGTGCTGGAAGTCAATCTTGGCGCAGGCCTGCATCTGGCGGGGTTGCTGCATGACCGGCTCGCTGCGCGCCCCGGCTCGGTCATCAACCTCTCCTCAATGACGGCCTTTTTCGGCAGCCAGGGCAATCCGGGCTACGGGGCGAGCAAGGCGGGCATCGTGCAGATGACGAAGACGCTCGCCGTGGCCTGGGGCGGCGACGGCATCCGGGTCAACGCCATTGCGCCCGGCTATGTCCACACGCAGATGACCGACCGCTTCAAGCGAAACGAAGAGGCCGACCGCGGGATTGTCGCGCGCACGCCGCTCGGTCGCTGGGGCCTGCCGGACGACATGGCGAAGGTGGCGCTCTTTCTCGCCTCCGACCTCGCCGGCTTCGTCACCGGCCAGACGGTCTCCGTCGATGGAGGCTTTGGCTGCGCCATCGGATGACCATGGAAGGGCGTTCCTCCGGCAGGCGCCCATGGCGGCGGCCTCGCCGATATGCGCGACTTGCCGCCGCGAGTAGAATTCGGGGCTCTGAAGCATGACGCCGGAAACGATCACCATACTGACCGCAATTGCCGGCGCTGTTCTTACGCTGAGCGGGCTGGTCGTCGGTTTGTTCGTGTGGCCGCGTTCCGACTGTATCGCATGCGTGACGATCTCAGAAAGGAGATCAAGGCGGTTGACGACAAGGTCAGGGCGCTGGACGAATAGATTGTCGATCTGGGTGAGCGCGTCGCGCGCGTCGAGGGGAAGCTCGATTTCCTCGAAGGGTTCATTACGCGGCGCAACGAGCCGCCCCTGGCGCCTGCCGAATAGGGCTTGCGCAACGCCCCTCGGCTAGTTTTGCGCCATGGCGGCAGCGCCGATCGCCTGCCAGACGCGCTCTGGCGTCAGCGGCATTTCGATATGGCGGACGCCGAGCTCCGCGAGCGCGTGGCAGACGGCATTGGCGATGAGCGCGAGCGCGGGCGTGGTGCCGCCCTCGCCGCCGGGGCGGATGCCGAAGGGATGCGAGCTTGCGGGAACCTCACTTATCAGCGTGTGGATCGGCGGCACGTTGTCGGCGCGCGGCATGGCGTAGTCCATGAAGGAGCCGGTGAGAAGCTGGCCGTCCCCCGGCGTGTAGCGCACCTCTTCCATCAGCGCCTGGCCCAGGCCCTGCGCCACCGCGCCCTGCGCCTGTCCGTGCAGGATCAGCGGATTGACCGCGAGGCCGACATCGTCAAGCGCGGTCCAGGCGGCGACATGGACCTGGCCCGTTTCGGGATCGACCTCGATCTCGCAGACATGCGCGCCATAGGGATAGCCGCCGGAGCGGTCGGTAATGTCGCCAATGCCTTCCAGCGGCCCGCCCGCAAGCGCCGCGGCTTCCGCCAGGTCGATACTGGCGCCGCCCGCCGCATGGAACGCGCCGCCATGCCAGGCGATCTCGTCGGGCGCGGCCTGTAATACGCGGGCGGCTATCGCCTTGCCCCGTTCCAGCAACGCCGCCGCCGCCCTGTCGATGGCGATGCTGGCCAGCCGCATGGAGCGGCCGGAATGCGAACCGCCGCCGACCGACACGCGCTCGGTGTCATTGGCGACATAGCGGATGCGCTCGAAGGGCACGCCCAGCCAGTCGGCGGCCAATTGCGGGAAGCTGGTCTCATGGCCCTGGCCGCTGCTCATCGTGCCGACGACCAGCTCTATCGCGCCGTCGGCGAGCGCCCGGAGTTCCGCCCGCTCGCGGGGGATACCGCTCGTCACCTCGATATAGTTGGCGACGGCGATGCCCCGGAGGAGGCCGCATCGCCGGGACTCCCCGCACCGCCTCTCGAAGCCCGCCCAGTCGGCCGCGTCGAGCGCTTCATCCATGGCGGCGGCGTAATCGCCGCTGTCATAGGTGACGCCGACGGCGTTGGCGAACGGCATGGCATGAGGCGCAACAAGGTTGCGCCGGCGCAGCTCGACCCGGTCGAAGCCGTGTTCTTCGGCCGCGAGGTCGATCAGCCGCTCGATCATGTAGATGGCCTCGGGCCGGCCGGCGCTGCGATAGACGGCGGTCGGCGCGGTATTGGTCAGCGCCGCATGGCCGCGGAAGTGGACGGCGGGTATCCGGTAGGTCCCCTGCATCATCGAGAGGCCCTTGCGCAACGGCCAGAAATAGACCGTGTAGGCGCCGAGATTGAGCGTGTTCATCCCCCGGAGCGCCAGAAAATTGCCGTCTTCATCCAGCGCCAGCGCCGCCTCGGAATGAAGGTCGCGCGCCTGGTAGTCGGAGAGGAAGCATTCGCGCCGGTCCGCGGTCCACTTCACAGGCCGACCCGTCCGCCGGGCAGCCCAGGTCATGAGCGCGAATTCCGGCGAAAAGGCGTTCCTCGTGCCGAAATTGCCGCCCATGTCGCCGAACACGGCCCGGCAGCTTTCCACCGGAACGCCGAGCGTGACCGCAAGCCGCTCGCGCGTCTGCACGGCGCCGCGCCCCGACGCCGCGCGCAGCGTGTAGAAGTCCGCTTCGGCGTCATATTCGCCGATGACGCTGCGCGGCTCCATCGGAACGCCGTTGACGCGGTGAATATGGCTTTCGAACGTCACGACATGCGCGGCTGCCGCGAAAGCCGCCGCCGCTGCCTCCCTGTCGCCGACGTCGCAGGTAAGCGCGAGATTGCCGGGGCAGTCGGGCCAGAGTTGCGGTGCGCCTTCCGTCATGGCGGCCCGCGCCTCCGTCACGGCCGGCAGGGGCTCGTAGTCCACCTGCACCAGTTCCGCGGCGTCGGCCGCGAGCGCCGCGGTCTCGGCCACGATCAGCGCCACGGCCTCGCCGCAATAGCGCACGACATCGACCGGGAGCGGCAGATTCGGAGTGAGCGTCACCTCGAACCCCTCCGGCAGGCGGAGCTCCGCGTCGGGCGGGCCTCTCCAGTCCGGGTTGTGCGGGATCGGCCCTATCCCGTCGGCGTTGGCGTCGGCGCCCGTCAGCACGGCGAGCACGCCGGGCAGGGCCGCGGCGCGCGAGCTGTCGATCCCTCTTATCCGGGCATGGGCATGAGGGCTCCGGACGAGGGAGGCATATGCCGTCCCTTCAGGCGTGAAATCGTCGGCGTAGCAGCCCCGGCCAGTCGCCAGCCGGCCGTCCTCCACCCGTCTTCTCGGCTTGCCGATCTCGCCCAATGCCCTGCCTCCCCCGCGCATGGGCTCATTCTTGGCATTGCCGGGCGCTCCGGCAATGATGCGCATCGTCCCGATTCACGAATGGAGTATCCCCCGTGAAGGCCATCGACTCGCATGCCCATTACGTTCCCCAGGCGGTGTTCGACGCACTGGCCCGGGGCGCCGCCCGTTTCGACGGGGTCGACTGCCTGCATGAGGACGGGCGCTTCCGGCTTGCCTTCGCGGGAAGGGAACCGACGCGCCCGGTCAATCCGAAGCTGCGCGAAGCCGATGAGCGCCTTGCCTGGATGGACAGGCAGCGCCTCGACCGGCAGGTGGTCGCGCCCTGGACCGACAGCTTCGGCTATGAACTGGACGGCGGGACCGGAGCGGACTGGAACCGCTTCTGCAACGAGGCGCTCTGGCGGGCCTGCGAGGACGAGGAGCGCCTGATTCCGCTGGCGGGCGTGCCGCTCCAGGATGGCGAGGCCGCTGCTGAAGTGCTGTGCGAGGCGCTCGACCACGGCTTTTGCGGCTTCATGATCGGCACACAGCCCCGAGGCGATGCGGGCGTGCTCGACGACCCGTCGCTCGAGCCGTTCTGGGCGGCGGCGCATGAACGCGGGGCCGCGCTCTATATCCACCCGATGTATGTGACAAGCGATGTGCGCGTCGTGGATTACGACATGGTCAATGCGGTCGGCAGGCTGGCGGACACCACGGTGGCCGTGGCGCGGCTGCTGTTCTCGGGCCATGTGCTGAAATATTCCGGCGCGAAGCTCATCCTGAGCCATGGCGGGGCGGCGCTGCCCTTCGCGCTTGGCCGGCTGGTCCGGAATGTCCAGGCCCATCCGGGGCAATATGCGGACCCGGCGGCGGGCATGTCGCGGCTCTATGTTGACAGCTGCGTCTTCCGCCCGGATGCGCTGCGCTTCCTCGTGGATCTGATGGGCGCCGAGCGCGTCATGCTCGGCTCGGACTATCCCTTTCCCATCGGCGATCCGGAGCCTCGCAAGGTGGTGGATGACACGCCCCTCACCGAAGCCGAGCGGGCCGAAATCCTCTCCGATTCGACGGCGCGAGTGCTGGGGCTGTGATCGCGGCTCCCGCCTTGCAGCGGCCGGCGGCCATATAGGGGCGCTTGCGGCCCCGGAGCGATTGCGGGCGCGCCTCGAGCGGGATTATGACATGGTCCAGGGGCTGCCTCCGGAGGCGGCCGGAGGAGACAGCGCCAATGTCCGGCAAACCGGGACTTCGCATCGGCCTGATCGGCGCGGGCTTCATGGGCAAGGCCCATGTGCTGGGCTTCGCCGCGGCCCGGAGAGCGTTCGAGCTGCCGATGGAGATCGAGCTGCACACGGTCGCGGACATAACGCAGGAAACGGCGGCAGCAGCGGCGGAGAAATTCGGCTTCGCGCAGGGAACGGGGGATTGGAGGACCATGATCCGCGACGCCGAAATCGATGTCATCGACATCGCGGCGCCCAACGCGCTCCACAAGGACATGGCGCTTGCGGCGATCGGGGCCGGCAAGCATGTCTATTGCGAGAAGCCGCTGGCGACGACTGTCGAGGACGCGCGCGAGATGGCCGACGCTGCCGAAGCGAAAGGGGTGAAGACGCAGGTCGGGTTCAACTATCTCTGCAACCCGATGCTTCGGCTGGCGAAGCAGATGATCGCCGCCGGCGAGCTCGGCTCCATCCGCAGCTATCGCGGCCTCCATTGCGAGGACTATATGGCGGATGCCGGCGCGCCGTTCGGCTTTCGCCACGAGCCCGAGGGCGGCGGCGCGCTCGCCGATATCGGCAGCCATGCGCTGGCGACGGCGGAATTCCTGCTCGGGCCGATTGCGGAGGTCATGGGCGATTGCGTGACGGTCATCGCCGAGCGTCCGGACGGGGCGGGCGGACGGCGCCGGGTCGAGGTGGACGACGCGGCGCGCGCCTTCCTGCGTTTCGAGAGCGGCGCCACGGGCTCGGTGGAGGCAAGCTGGATCGCCATGGGCCGCAAGATGCAGCACGATTTCGAGGTCTATGGCAGCAAGGGAGCGCTCACCTTCAGCCAGGAACGGCTGAACGAGCTCCGCTTCTACTCGCTGGACGACGCGCCCGGGCGCCGCGGCTTTCGCAGGATCGAAGCGGCGCCCGAACATCCGCCCTATGGTGCATTCTGTCCGGCCCCGGGACACCAGATCGGCTTCAATGATCTCAAGGCGATAGAGATTGCCGGCTATGTCAATGCGCTTGCGGGGCTTTGCCCGGAGCCGTTCGGCTTTCGCCGCGGGCTGCGCATCCAGACGCTTCTGGAGGCGATCCGGCGCTCTTCGGCGGAGCGGCGCTGGAGGGTCGTGGCCCCCTGAAAGCCGGCCCCTTTGCGGAACGGATGCGGCGCGATAGCCTGACCCGGAACGGCGGGGAGCGACCATGACCGCCCGGAACGAAGATGCGGGACTGGGCGCCGTGCCGCTGGCGTCGCTGGAAGCGGTTGCGCTCGACACCGAGACCACCGGCCTCGACACCGGCAAGGACCGAGTCCTGCAGGTGGGGGCCGTGGCGCTGAGTGGCGGGGCCCTAGACGATGGCGAGACATTCGAGCGGTTGGTCGACCCGGATATGCCTATTCCGCCAGCCTCGACCGCAGTTCACGGCCTCTCGGACGAGGATGTGCGCGCCGCGGACGGCGAGGGCGAGGTTCTGCCGGCCCTGATGCGCTGGATCGGGCCGCGCGTCGTCATCGGCTACGCCATCGGCTTCGACCTCGCTATGCTCAAGGCCGCTTATGCCCGGCTCGGCCTTGCCTGGCGGCCCTGCCGCTCGCTTTGCGTGCGCCAGCTTGCCGCCGTCGCGGGGCTGCGCCCGGCGAACCCGTCGCTCGACACCATTGCCGACCGGCTCGGGATCGCGATCGACGACCGTCACCGGGCGCTTGGCGATGCCCGCGCCGCAGCGGCGATCTATGCCGCGCTGGTTCCGCGTCTCGCGGAGAAGGGTATTGCAAGGCTGGCCCAGGCGGAGCGGGCCTGCCTGGCGCTCACTTCGCAGCAGGAGGAGGAAGCGAAGGCGGGCTGGCACCCGGTCATCGCGGCCGACCGGGCGCGCAATAGCGATTTGAGCGCCTTTGCCCGCGTGGACAGCTTTCCCTTCCGGCGCCATGTGGCGGACATCATGTCCGCGCCGCCCGAGATGGTGGCGCCGACCATGCGCCTTCGGGACGCCCTCAGCCTGCTTACCGCAAGGAAAATCAGCTCGGTCTTCGTGTCCGCCGGCGCTGACGCGGATACCGGCATCCTGACCGAAAGGGACATCGCCCGCGCGATCGACTCCCTCGGGGCCAGGGCGCTCGATGAGGCCGTGGACCGCTTCGCCGCGCGACCGTTGGTGACCATACCGGCCTCGGAATTCCTCTACCGCGCAAACACGCTCATGGCCGTCGGCGGTTTCCGCCATCTCGGCGTCGTTGCGGCGGATGGCCATCTCGTCGGGGCCGTCAGCGCCCGTGACTTGCTCAGGCAGCGCGTGGGCGATGCGGTGTTCCTCGCGCGCGAAATCGACCAGGCGGAGGCGCCTGCCGCGCTCGGCAGGGCCTGGGCCAATCTGACGCGGGTTGTCGGCGGTCTCGCAGCCAACGAGGTCGATGCGCGCCTTGTCGCCTCCGTGGTCTCGCGCGAGCTCCGCGCCCTCACGCGGCGCGCCGCGGAACTGGCCGAACGCGGCATGGCTGCGGAAGGCTTTGGACCGCCGCCCGTGCCGTTCGCCATCCTCGTTCTGGGCTCCGGCGGACGCGGCGAAAGCCTGCTCGCCATGGATCAGGACAATGCCGTCATCTATGCCTCGGGCGCTCCCGGCGGGCCGGAAGACCGGTGGTTCGAGGAGCTGGGACGCCGGCTCGCCGACATTCTGGACGGCGCGGGCGTTGCCTATTGCAAGGGCGGGGTCATGGCCCGGAATGCCGAATGGCGCATGGACCTTGAGCGTTGGCGGCAGAAAGTGGGCGGTTGGATCGGGCGCTCGCTACCGGAGGACGTCCTCAATTGCGACATTTTCTTCGACAGCGTGCCCGTTTACGGCGATGCCGATCTCGGCGAAAGACTGCATGGCGAGGCCCTGGAGAAGGCGGCGAATGCGCGCGCGTTCCAGGTCGCGCTCCGCGCCAACGCCGTCGATTTCACCTCGCCGCTCGGCATGTTCGGGCGGCTCAGGCTGACAAAGGGCCGCCTCGACGCCAAGCGCCACGGAATCATGCCGATCTTCTCGGCCGCGCGGATCCTCGCGATCCGGCACGCCATCCAGGAGCGTTCGACGCCGGCGCGCCTGAATGCGGCCGGCGCGCTGGCGGACAGCGACCGCGAAACCATCGGCCATCTCGTCGAGGCGCATCGCATCCTGCTCGACGAAATCCTCGCCCAGCAGCTCCGGGATATCGGCCGCGGCATTCCCCACGGCAATTCGGTGGCGCCGAAGGAGATGACCGCGCCGAGGCAGCGGCAATTCCGCTGGGCGCTGGAGCAGGTGGACCGGGTGCGCGGCGTGCTGGGCATGCCGATATTCGGCTGACGCGCGACGACGCTCACCCCTGGGAGCGCGACCATACATGCGGGCCCGTTGCGGGCGTCATTCGGAGCCGCGCTCGGCGACGACGTCCTTCGCCACCAGCGCCGCCGTCATCGCCGCCGGCCAACCGGCATAGAGCGCCAGATGGGTGATGAGCTCCGAGAGCTCCTCCGGCGTCACGCCATTGTCGAGCGCGCGCGCGACATGGCCCTTCAACTGACGCTCGCGGCCGAGCGCCACCAGCGTCGCCACGGTAATCAGGCTGCGGTCGCGCTTGGACAGCGCGTCGCGCTCCCAGACATCGCCGTAAACGACGGTCTCGGTCATCTCGATCATCTTCGGAACGAAATTGCGAACCGCGTCCCGGTCGGGCGGTGTGTCTGTGGCCATCGGGCATTCCCCTCTTCATGCAGGCATCCGGTATGATTGTATCCGACCGCCCGCAGCGAGAAAGGGCCTGGACCCATGCCCGCACCTATCGGCCAGATTCCCGGCGTCTATCACCGTCGCATCGGCGACATTACCGTCACCGCGCTCAGCGACGGCTATCTCGACGGCGACCTCACCGTCCTGCAAGGGATCGACTCCGCGGTCGGCGAGGCCGAAATGGCGGCCGTGTTCCAGCCGGCGCGGCGCACCTCGGTGAATACATTCATTGTCCATTCGGGCGGCCGCACGGCGCTGATCGACACCGGCTCCGGCAGCTATCTCGGCCCGACAGCCGGATGGCTCGCCAGCAACCTCAAGGCGGCCGGAATCGAGCCGTCGGAAATCGACGCGATCCTGCTGACCCATATGCATCCCGACCATTCCGCTGGCCTCTCGGACCGGGAGACAGGCGCGCGCCTCTTCCCCAATGCCGAGCTCGTCATGCATGAAAACGAGCCCGGCCACTGGGCGGACGACGCCGCGATGAGCCGGGCGACCGAGCGCGAGAAGCTGCTTTATTTCCAGGCTGGCCGGGAGCAGATCGCGCCCTATGGCAGCGCCATGCGCCTGTTCGGTTCAGGCGAGGTCTTCCCCGGCGTGACCGCGCTCCCCGCCCACGGGCACACGCCCGGCCACACGGCCTATCTGGTCGCGTCCGGAGATCGCAGCCTGCTCATCTGGGGTGACACGGTGCATGTCCCCGATATCCAGGTGGCGCATCCGGAAGTCACCATCGCCTTCGACACCGACCCCGAGCGCGCCGCCGCTTCCCGCGCGCGACTGTTCGACATGGCCGCGAGCGACCGGCTGCTGATCGCGGGGATGCATCTGCATTTCCCCGCTTTCTCGCATCTGGTCCGCGACAAGGACGGCTATCGGCTGATCGCCGAAAGCTGGGACCAGGCGTTCGAGTAAGCCTCTCGGCGGCATCCACCGCAGGCGAGCGGGGCGGGTGCAAGCCCCGGGCATGACGAGAGAAGGCCGGACCCGCGCGCCTTTCCCCAAAAGTCAAACCGGGGCGCCGCCGAATTAATCATTGCGCGATCCGCGGCCCGGCCATACTGAACCCGAAACGACTCCAGACGCGGGAGGAAGCAGGGTGACGCAAAACACCGTGTCGTTGACCATGGCCCAGGCCCTCATTCGCTATCTCTGCAACCAGTTCACCACGGTCGATGGCGAGCGGGCGCCTTTGTTCGCCGGCGTGTTCGGCATTTTCGGCCATGGTAATGTGACCTGCCTTTCGGAGGCGCTGGAAGGCGTGCAGGACCGGCTGCCGACCTGGCGCGGCCAGAACGAGCAGTCCATGGCGCTGGCCGCCATCGGCTTCGCCAAGGCGCGGCGGCGCCGGCAGATCATGGTCACGACCTCCTCCATCGGCCCCGGCGCGCTGAACATGGCGACGGCGGCGGGCGCGGCCCATGCGAACCGCCTGCCCCTGCTGATCCTCGCAGGCGACACCTTCACCAACCGCCTGCCGGACCCGGTGCTCCAGCAGGTCGAGCATTTCGGCGATCCGACGCTCACCGTGAACGACGCCTTCAGGGCGGTATCGCGCTACTGGGACCGCATCACCCATCCCGCGCAGATCCTCGCCTCCCTGCCGCAGGCCATCGCCACCATGCTCGACCCCGCGGATTGCGGGCCGGCCTTCATCGCGCTGCCGCAGGACACACAGGAGATCGCCTTCGACTATCCGGAGGAATTCTTCGAGCCGCGCCTCTGGACGATTCCGCGCCCGCGCCCCGACCGGAGCCAGGTCGCCGAGGCCGCCGCCCTGCTCCGGACAGCCCGCAAGCCGCTGATTATCTCCGGCGGCGGCGTGCGCTATTCCGGCGCCGAGGAGGCGGTC
>LXNI01000947.1_pt1 | contig 29005 bp, 25 predicted proteins | sample 809091 | NCBI WGS metagenome assembly LXNI01 (sample SAMN04870527, study PRJNA318959) | sponge metagenome | biome: 01000161; feature: marine sponge reef; material: water | host: Sarcotragus foetidus | place: Greece: Milos, Mediterranean Sea | collected 2013-05-29 | depth 5-7 m | reverse complement strand
CCCGCCTGCAGGGCAGGCGGGAGGGGCACGGGTGACCGAGGGGAGTCGAACCCCCGACCTCCGGGACCACAACCCGGCGCTCTAACCGACTGAGCTACGGCCACCATGACCGCCGAAGCGGAGACCCGCAAGCCTACCGACCGCTGGAGGCCGGTCGAACACGCGCCCCCGAGTGCCTTCCCGACCCGGAGGTAGCCTTGGGCCGCCCCCGTAGCTCAAATGGATAGAGCGGAGGGTTTCTACCCCTCAGGTTGCGGGTTCGAGTCCTGTCGGGGGCGCGGGTAGCCAAGGGTTGAACAATGCCTGAGGCCCTGACGTCAGCGCTGGCACTCCGGGCCGCCGTACGGCACAGGCAAGACCCGCATCTCGCTTCGGATCGTTGAGGATCTGTGCGGTGCCGGCGACACGGCAGTGGTGCTGTGCCCGTCGATTGCGCTGGTCGCGCAGCTGCGCCGCGAATACCTGGTCCACGCTGCCCAGCCGATCAGGTCCCTGTCGGTGTGCTCGGACCAGACGGCCGGGCATCTCGCCGAGGGCGGCGCCGAGCCACTGCCGGGCATGGGCGGCGGCAAGCGCCGCAAGCCCGCAGAGGAACGCCATCTCAACGCGTTGCGAGACGATCCGACCCTGGACCTGAGCCATGTCAGCGCGTCGGAGATCAAGGGTCGCGTGACCACCGACCCCGGCCAGATCACCGATTGGCTCACGTCGCCCGACGGCAGCGACGGCCTCAACGTGATCTTCGGCACCTACCAGTCCAGCCACCGCATCGGGGAGGCGCTGCTCGCCGCGGACGCACAGGCGAAGGTGCTGGTGGCCGATGAGGCGCATCGCACCGCCGGGCTGCGCCGCACCGCCAAGGCCGACGAGGAGAAACTCCGCGACTTCGCTGTCTGCCACGACGACGAGCGCTTCCCGACCGTGTACCGCGTCTACCAGACCGCCACGCCTCGGGTCTACGACGGGCAGACCCGCCCGTCCCGCGGCGGCGCGAACGGCTGGATTGTGCGAGACATGGACGACGAGGCGACGTTCGGCGTCGAGCTGTACCGCCGCACATACACCGAGGCGGTCCGCAACGGCTGGCTGGCGGACTATCGGATCATCGCTCTGGGTGTCAACGACCCGGCCCTGTTCTCTCTGGCGAACCAGCTGGCCCGCAGCCAGCCGAAGACCAAGAACGCGCTGTCGACCGCCGAGTTCACCAAGGGGCTGGTGCTGGCGCTGGTGCTCGGCGGAGGGACCCGCGCCGGCCCGGAACAGTGTGAGGGACGGCCGCCGGTCGTCGAGTCGTGCATCGCGTTCTTGAACTCAGTCGAGAAGTCGAAGTCGATGGCTGCGGCGCTGCAGACGACCCAGGTGACCGACTGGGTCGCCCGGTGGATGGCCGACAACGACGCGGGCAGCCCGGTCCCGTTCACCTTGGAGCATCTGGACGCGTCCAGCAGCGTCTCTGAGCGTGACGAGGCGAAGGTGCATCTGGCGCAGGCCACACCCAGCGCTCCGCACGCCGTCACCAACGTCGGCATCTTCGGAGAGGGCACCGACAGCCCGAACCTGTCGGCGGTCGCGTTCCTGGCGCCGCGCAAGAGCCCCATCGACGTGATCCAGGCAGTCGGGCGCGCCATGCGCGCCACCCCAGGCAAAGGCATCGGCTACATCGTCTGTCCCGTGCTGATCCCGCCCGACCAAGACGCCGAGCACTGGCTGCAGATGTCGGGCCCCGAGGACGGCTGGCAGGAACTCGGGCAGACCCTGCGGGCGCTGCGGGCGCACGACAGCCGCATCGAGGACAACCTGGCCGAGCAGATGATCCTGTGCCTGCCGCCCCCTGTCGCTATGGACACGACGGTCGTCACAGTAGTGTCCGTCGCCGGCGGCGAGACGGGCCGGCTCTCGCACAGGCTCCACGTCGGCAAGCCCGGCGACGCAGCGAACGCCGTCGAGGACGTGGCAACGGGACGCAAGACCCTATCGGAGCCGGAGTTCCATCCGTTCACGCAAGCAGCGCTGGGCGCGGTCACAGCCGCGGGCGGCGACGCGGACGACGGCGGCGGCGGCTCGCTGTTCTCTCACGGCGCGGTCTCAGCGGTGGTGACCGCCAAACCGGTCGCCGGCCCGGCCGGCGAGTCCGGCGTCGAGATCCGAACGGCGGGAGTGGCCCGCGACGAGCCGTCCGGTGACGGCACGCTCGGCCCGGTGAACATCGACAAGACGAAGAAACGCGCCCGCGGCATGGTCAACAACGGCGAAGGACAGCGGGTGCCGCCCCGCAGCGAGCGCCGCAAGCGCCGCACCAAACAGGACCTCCAGGAGGATCACGCAGCCCGGCTGCTGCGCCTGTCCGGCATGGCCGACGGCGGCAACGCCATCTGCGCGAACCTGCTTTCCAGAGCAGGGCTGGCCGCCACCGGATCGAGAGGGACGCGAATCTGCTGGAGGACAGCGTCCGCGAGGCGGCGCGGCATCTGCGCTCCGACTCGCTGACCAGTGCTCTGAACGAGCATTACGGACTGGATCGGCTTGCCGCCGACAGACGCGAGCAGCAAGCCGATGGATGCACAGTCGCAGCGCTTCTGATGATGAACGCCGCGATGCTGCACCAGCGGATCGCGGCGGGTGGGTGGCTCTCCGGCGTGCCCGGCTTGGGCACCATCAAAGCCAGTACCAACCCGGTCCGTGACATCGACAGGGCGTGGCAGACCATCCGCAGCCACGACTTCGATCCCGTGATCCGCCCGGCCCTTCAGGCGGTGCATGCCATCGAGGACACCGGCCGCACCGCGGGCCTCGAGCGGGCCCTTCACCACATCGCCGCCGACGCGGAACGGCTAGCGGAGACCTACGCCGACTTGGGCGCCGACCACGCCGGGCCGCTGTTCAACAAAGTGATGGGCAACCAGGCATCCGACGGCGCCTACTTCACGAGGCCGGCCGCGGCGACGCTCACGGCGCGGCTCGCGCTCGACGCGTGCCGCGGCGACAACGACGAGCCCGACTGGACCGACGAGAGGGTGTGGAAGGACCACAAGGCCATCGACTTGGCCTGCGGGTCCGGGACGCTTCTGGCGGCGCTGCTGGCCGACATGAAGCGACGCGCCCGCGCCGCCGGTGCCTCCGAGCTACAGCTAGCGGATCTGCAACGCACCGCCGTCGAGGATGTCATCAAGGGCATGGACATCAACCCCGTGTCGCTGCAACTCGCATCAGCGCAACTCACCCAGGGCAATCGGGAAATCCGGTACCGCAAGATGGGCCTTCACCTGATGCCCTACGGCGACGCCGATCCGTATTCGGGCCGCAGCGGCTCGGCCGGCAGCCTGGAACTGCTCGGTCAGCGCAAGTTCATGGCACGTCCCGGCGAGTTGCCCTTCGACAGCGAGGTCGGCGGAGAGATCGGCTCGCAACGGTTGGCGCTCGGTGACGACCTGTCCGACGACGCCGACCTCGAAGACGCGGTGGAAGCGGCGCTTGGCTGCCGGATCGTGACCATGAACCCGCCGTTCACGAACCGCAAAAAAAATGGGCGAGAAGTTCGAACCCGTCACTCAGGACAATCTCCGCAACCGATCCGATCACCTCCAAGAGTTGCTGTGCGAGGCGGACCCCTCAGTGGATGGGGTTGTGGACAAGAACTCCATTAGCCCAGTGTTCGCGACCCTGGGCGAGAGATGCCTCGCGGACGACGCCGGTGCGGTCCTGGCCATGATCTCTCCGACGATCCTCGCCACCAACGCCTCCGGGCTCGCGGAACGACGCTGGCTGGTGTCGCGTCTGCACCTGCACACGATCTTGACGAACTTCGCGACGCGTGACGGAAACCTGTCGCAGAACACAGAGATTAACGAGAGCATCTTCGTGTTTCGACGCTGCGACGGCCCGCGTCCCCCGACACGGGTTATCGCGCTGGACCGGTTCCCCACAGACGACCACGACGCCGAGGCGCTGCACTCGCATCTGCGATCCGGTGAGACGGGGATGCTGCCCGACGGGTGGGGAGAGGTGTCGATATGGCCCGCCGGGAGGGTCGCTGAGGGCGACTGGTCTGCCGCGGTGTGGCGCTCCCCCGAACTCGCAGCCGCAGCCGCGGAGTTCGCCGGACACGACGACCTCGCAGCGCTGTGCGGAGAGAGAGAGAGAGAGAGAGAGAGAGCGGTGCACAAGACCGGTCCAACGCTCGGCGGCGAATACCGCAGAATCAACGACACGGCAGGCAGCGACAGGTGAAGGTGCACGCCACGCTGCAGACGCTCTACGGCGAATACCGCAAGACGGGCAGTCGGCAAGAAGCGCAGCGTTAGCAGTACACGCGACGGGACAAGCGATGCGCGACGGCTACAGCAAGCAGACCAGCGGCAAGTTCCAGCCGTTCCCCGTGCTGCAATCCAAGGGAGCGGACGGCCAGCGTCGGATCGATGCCCAACCCGACGCAGAGTGGGAGTGGAAGAAGCCCGGCAAGCCGCCGATCCTGGAGAAGGCGGGACATCTGCTGGTGTCAATGGGGCATCAACTCTCGACGGCCCGGCTCACCGCGGTAGCGTCCGACGAGCGCTTTGTCGGGCAGGGCTGGATGCCTGTCACCGGGCTGGACGCGGCGCAGGCGAAGGCGGCCGCAGTGTTCCTGAACTCCACCCCCGGCCGATTGCTGATCCTGCGGTGCCCGGGCAAGACGCTGAGATTCCCGTTCTACAACCCCGCCGTCTGGCGCGACCTCCCGATCCCCGACCTGGAAGACGACCACATCCGTGAGACGCTGGCCGCCTGCTGGGAGGCGACCCGCTACACAGAAGTGCCGCAGTTCCGTGACGGCTACCGCGACGTGCGACGCCACTGGGATGAGGAGGTCGCGTCGGCGCTGGGCTGGGATGCCGGTCGTCTCGCCGAACTCGGCAACCTGCTCGCTCAAGAACCACCCGTGAGAGGACTCGCGTACGGGCAGTACGCCGATGCGGCCGAAGAAGACCAACCCGACTGACCGCAGCATCAACACCCATGCAGTACTCGTTCACAGATCACTCGCCGGAACACCCAGCTGAGATACAGGGCGTGTTCTGCGTCTGAGTTCGGCGCGGAGATGGTGCTGCGAGATGCGGCCGACACCCCCGCACCGCTCGCGTGCCTCTTGGTGGGCATAGCCACCAAGGCCGCTCCCCGGATCAGTTGGCAGCGGGCTGCATAACCGGCAAATACTTGCAGTGCTCGTACCGGTCCAGATCACCCGCATCGGCCGTGCCGGACAGCTCCGCGATCGCGAACCGGTTGACACCGCGGAGATGCTCCGGGTTGTCGGAGGCTGCGCTGTAGCAGTCAGCAGCCGCTGTGGGGTCGACAACCGGCAGCACCGCGCAGTGCATGTATTCGTCCAGTGCCCCAGCGTGAGCACCAGAGTCTGTGACTAGCGCGATGGCGTACCGGTTCGTGTTGGACGGCCCCGGCGCAGCGTCTGGCGGGGTGTAGCAATCGACTGGGTCCGGCTGGTCGGCGGTCGGGGCGGGTGTAGCGGAGGGTTCCTCCTCCAGCACCGAGTTGTTGGCGCATGCGCCAAGCAATCCCACGAGCGCCACCGACGCGGCTAGCAGCAGTAGACGACTCGGAGCCTGACCACCCAGGGACGTCGTGTGAGGGAAGTGTGTGGAATGTTCCATAGGGCAGCAAGATACCCGCGCGTGCGTTCGTTCCCCACGTTGGCTGCCACATCACCAACTGGCATCAGCGATGCGCCTAGGCTCAGGACACCGACCTCGCCGCCAACCCGCTCTGGCAGCGAGACGTGAAACGGGCCGAGCTGATGATCCTGGCGTGGACACGCCCACGATCCGGCTACATCTCCGTCGTACTTGTCGCGTGTCGAGACGGGGGAGCGATCCCTGTCAGCGAGGCTACGAGACCGTGTCGAGAGCATCTACGGCGTCGCCGGCGACATGTTGGCGTTGTCGGCCGGCCGTGTACCCGCGGACGTGCTGGGGCATCCTTCAACAGCTCTGGAGCTGTGACAGTGCGCTGCTCAACGCAGTCCGGTCCGTCGAATCGCTCTACGCAGCCCGCAACCCCGGAGTCGATGTCGAACATGTCTCCGTACGGCACAAGATCAAGGACGCCGTGTCCTATGCTGGCAACGTCGGCGCTCAGATCCTCGAAGCCTGGCCGGAGCTTGAAGAAATCGGGAAACTGCGACTCGACGCAGCGCATGGCAGAGCACGACCGGGTGCGGACTTCGGCCTTCGATGCGTTGGAGGAGCAATGGCACTGCAGTGGATTCAGCGGGTTCGGCTGCTCGCCGAACTCGGCATTAGCAATGCCGATGCCTGCTCGATCGTCTCAGACAACTTTCAATACTCGTGGGATCTCAGGACGCTCCGCGACTGGAGCGCTGAACTCGGGGGGACCTCAGAATCGTGACGGCCTTCACATCGGCCCGGCAGCGTCGTGGGCCTCAGAGCGAGGCACGGCAGATGAGAGACACGGTCGAACACCAAAGACTCCAGGCAACGCTGGCCCACCGCGGTCTCTCTCGTCCATACGACAGCCCAGCGTGACACGGCGGCGCGATCTGCAGGGCTGCGATATGCTTGCAATCGCAAGGGCAACTGAGACCGATGAGGTGTCCGTGGACGCAGCCCGTCTAGCAGCGAAAGTTGTGCCGTTCATGCTGAGACGGCCTGCCGTCGCTGGGTCTGGCCCGCCCGTATCGGAGTTGTCCCTGTCGGACGATGCCGGGAGAATCCGCGAATGGGTGGCCCAAGCCCATGAGCGCACCGCCGTGGAGGCTATCAAGTCGCCGCCCGGGTTCGTCGCGGACTGCGACGCGGCCCCTGGTGCACTGGCCTTCGCCAGCACCGCGGAAGCGGCGGTCGAGGAAATGCGCTCAGTCCTGCTCGGCTGGGCAAGCCTCAGAATCGAACGCGGCCACGACCTCCCGGTCCTGCCTGCGCAGCCGTAGCTTCAGAATCAGTGATCGAGGAAATGCGCTCAGTCCTGCTCGGCTGGGCAAGCCTCAGAGTCGAACGCGGCCACGACCTCCCGCACCTGCGCCGCGACGCCGCTACCCGCTAGCGGTGGCAGCCCGGCTCCCTCCGATCTCGCGTCGGCGGCTCATCAAGCGGCTCCGGCGGCTCGGGTGGGATGGCCCACACACCAGGAGTTCACACGACTACATGGTCAAGGACGAGCAAACGCTCACCATCCCCAACCCCCACCGCGGCGACATCGGAGTTGACTTGCTAGCCAAGATACTGCAACAGGCTGGTATCTCCCGTGAGGACTGGACCAAGTCAAAGTAGCTGCGCCCTCATCGGCGATTCGCTCGGCTTGAGCATCCAGCGCCCCGACGATCAGAGTTCGGGCACCAACGGCACCAGCCGGACGCCCGGCACCCTCGGAGGGCGTGGGATATCCTCACCCCCTCACATGAGAAGTCCCGCTGGAGGCGCCTCAGCCTGTCCTGCGGTTGCAAGGGAAACTCCTGGTGTTAGACATCCCGCGGATGGGACGGGCAACCCCTAGCGTGCCTGACCTCTAGTATCAAGCGCCTGAGAGAGCGCACTGAGAGGGAGTTGACCTGCTAGCCGCGACAAGTGTCGCTATGTGCAGCACGGAGCCGCCCCCGGTGACACACGCCGCGACAAGTGTCACTATGTGCAGTACAAAGGGCTAGGCTGAGTGCATGGGACGATACATCACCGCCGAAGGCTGGATCGTCGCCGACGGCGCATACGGCAAGCGGGAGTATCGAGCCTACATGCCGCATCCGCTGGCGGGCTGGTCGCCGTCGGTGCCAGCGGACATGATGTCCTCGCTGAACTCGGCAAGCGACGCGCTCGCTTCGCTGGCGTCTCGACGTAGCAGCCGCGCCGGCCTCGGCGAATGGATGACCGCCCGCGACGAGAGCATCCGCAGCAGCGCGATCGAGGGGGTCCACTCCACCGCGGCGGGGCTCGCATGGGCGCATTACCGCCACGCGGCCGGCATGCCGGTCTCTGACGACAACGACGCCCTCACCCTCGGCGCCTCCCGGCAGGTGGACGCCGCGGTCGGCCTAGGCCGGCGGATGCGCAGCGGGCATCGCTGTTCCCTCGACGATGTCCTCGCCCTGCACAAGACACTGTTCAGCGGCACGCGCGACGAGCCCATCGGCGGGCATCTACGCGACAGCCCCATGTGGATCGGGCCACCCGGTGCGCCGATAAGCGCGGCCACCTTCGTGGCGCCGCCGCAGGAAGCCGTCCCAGAACTGATCGAGGACCTGATCGACTACATCAACGGGTCGGATCATCCTGCCATGATCCAGGCCGCGGTGGCGCACGCCCAGTTCGAGACGATCCACCCGTTCGAGGACGGCAACGGCCGCACCGGACGGGCACTGATCCAGACGGTCCTCAACGCCCGCTCCGCAGTCGACGGCAGCCTGCCCGTGAGCGCGGCACTGAACAACGACATGCGGCTCTACTACTCGGCGCTCCGGTCGGCCCAGAGAGTCGTCTGCGACCGCGACGACCACGCGCCGCGCGACGCCTCGCTGTGGCCGTGGTTGGATCTGTTCCGCGGCGCCTGCGAAGCCGCCGCGGTGGAGTCCCTCGCCGTCAGCGACGCCATCGAGTCGGTGGTCGCCGGATGGCGGAGCCGGGTCCGCGCCCGGGCCGGCTCAACGGCCCGGGCGCTGATGGAGGCCCTGCCGTCGATGCCTGTGTTTGACGTCAACTCCGCGGCGCAGCGGCTGGAGGTTTCCACCCGGTCCGCCCGCCGCGCCATCGAAGCGCTGCAAGGGGCGGGAATCGTGACCTCGTCGGCGACGCGCCGCAACCGCCGATACCGGGCCGACGAGATGATCGACGTGCTGCGTCGCGTCACCCCTGACGGCGGACGTTCAACAGGCTGGAGCAGCGGTGAACCGTCAAGCCCGACGCCGGGGCCGCCGCCACCGCCGATGTGCATCCACATGGGCGTGCGATCGAAGCGTCGCTGCGTGCTCGCGTACGGGCATGCAGGCGACCATCGCTACAAGCGCAGGAATCACGGGTAGGCAAGGTCCGCGACCAACTCCGCGCCGCAGGCCTCATGTCATGACCAATCCCCACCACGGCGACATGCGAATTGTCGCCGAGCCTCAGAACTGGGCCTGCTCGGTGCTGCCCTCCAGGGCCAGCGTCGACGCGGTGCCGCCGGAGATCACTGTGGCCACCTGGTCGAAGTACCCGGCGCCAACCTCGCGCTGGTGGCGGGTCGCGCTGTAGCCCAGCGCCTCCATCTCCATCTCGCGCCGCTGGAGCGCGACATAGGCCGTCATGTCGTCTCGGTGGTAGGCGTGGGCCAGCTCGAAGGCCGAGGCGTTGAGCGCGTGCCACCCCGCCAGCGTTATGAACTGGAACACGTAGCCCATAGCGCCCAACTCCTTCTGGAACACCGCGATCTCGGCGTCGTCGAGGTGTGCCCGCCAGTTGAACGAGGGCGAGCAGTTGTAGGCCAGCATCTTGTCCGGATACACCTCGTGAACCGCGTCCGCGAATGCCCTCGCCTCGTCGAGGTCGGGGGTGGCGGTCTCGCACCACAGCAGATCGCAGTAGGGCGCGTAGGCGAGGCTGCGACCGATGGGCGCCGCGAGCCCGGGCTCCGTGACGAAGAACCCCTCGGCGGTCCGCTCCCCGGTGAGCCTGGCCCGGTCCCGCTCGTCCACGTCGCTGGTGACGAGGCTCGCGCTCAAGGCGTCGGTGCGGGCGATCACAATCGTCTCAGCGCCCATGACGTCCGCGGCCAGCCTGGCCGCCCTGAGCGTCGACAGGTGCTGGGAGGTGGGAACCAGCACCTTGCCACCCATGTGGCCGCACTTCTTGGCCGAGCTGAGCTGGTCCTCGAAGTGGACCCCGGCCGCACCGGACTCGATCATCGCCTTCATGAGCTCGTAGGCGTTGAGCGGCCCGCCGAAGCCCGCCTCGGCATCGGCCACGATGGGAAGCATGTAGTCGCGGCTCGGGTGTCCCTCGGTCTCGCTCCACTCGATCTGATCGGCTCGGCGCAGAGCGTTGTTGAGCCGGGACACGACCGACGGCACCGAGTTGACGGGGTACAGCGACTGGTCCGGGTACACCTGCCCGGCGAGGTTGGCATCGCCGGCCACCTGCCAGCCCGACAGGTACAGCGCGGGCAGATCCGCCTTGGCGAACTGGATGGCCTGACCCCCGGTCATGGCTCCGAGGGCGTGCACGTAGTCCATGTCGTGCAGGCGCTGCCAGAGCTTCGACGCGCCGGAGCGCGCCAGGGTGCACTCCGGCATCACGGAGCCCCGCAGTCTCACTACGTCGGCTGCGGAGTAGTCGCGCTGCACGCCCTTCCAGCGCGGGTTGGTGGCCCAGTCCTCCTCGGTGGCCTCGACCTGCGCCGCGAAGCTCGGACCGGCATTCGGGATGCTCGCCATCTCCTCGACCTCCTGCTGGAGCGGTGGCACCGGCCACCGCCGATGATGTCGTTGATCCAATCGTCGTCTCTCCCAGCGATGATTGACAGAGTTCTGCCGTGCAGACAAGCATCAAAGTTGTCGGCCCAGACAAGATCTGCGATTCTTTCTCCCATGCCTACTGAACCCGACCTGCTCGTGCTCGGTCGCCGCCTGCGCCACGCCCGGCGCCTCCAGGGCCTCACCCTCGCAGATCTGGCCGAACGCACCGGCCGGCCGCCCGCCTACCTGTCCCGGCTGGAGAACGGGAGAGTCGAGCCCCGTCTCGGCGTGCTGGGCGACCTGGCCGACGCTCTGGGTACCACGACCGCCGACCTGCTCGCCGACGCCCCGCCCGATCGCCGCGCCGAGCTGGAACTGGCCCTGCTGAGGATCCAGGACGATCCGGCCCACCGCGAGCTGGGCCTGACCGCCCTCAAGCCGTCGGCACGCCTCAGCGACGACGTCCTGGAGCACCTGGTCGCCCTCGGTCGGGCGGTCTGCGAGCGGGCCGCCGGCCCGGCCGACGCCACCGAGAGCGCCCGCCGGGCCAACTCCGCGCTGCGCCACCAGATGCGCGACCGGAACAACTACTTCGCCGACATCGAGAGGATCGCCGCCGAGGGGCTCTCGCTGGCCGGCTACCCCGGCTCGGGCCCGATCAGCGAGCGGGTGCTCACCGAGCTGGTCAGCAGCTACGACTTCCGCATCCAGCGTGTGGCCGGCCTCCCCCGGACGGCCCGCTCGATAACCGACACCCGCGACAGGGTCATCTACATCGGCGACCAGGACGACGTCAAGGTCCGCCAGGCGCGATCGGTGGTCCTGCAGACCCTCGGCCACTTCGCGCTGGAGCACTCGGACACGGCGGACTTCGGCAACTACCTCCGCCAGAGGATCGAGTCGAACTACTTCTCCGCGGCGGTGCTGGCGCCGGAGGGACCCGCGGTCGACCTGCTGAGCGAGGCCAAGCGCCAGAGCGACATCAGCGTCGAGGACCTCAAGGAGACCTTCTACATCTCCTACGAGATGGCCGCGCACCGCTTCACCAACCTGGCCACCGTCCACCTCGGACTGCCTGTGCACTTCCTGCGGACCGACGCCGAGGGAGTGATCTCGAAGGCGTACGAGAACGACGGGCTGCCGTTCCCGGAAACCGCCGACGGCGGGCTCGAGGGGGAACGGGTCCCTCGCCAATGGGGAGCCCGCCAAGCCTGGGGCGCGCAGGGTCACTTCCTGCTGCACGAGCAGTACACCGTGCTCGATGAGGGGGAGCACTTCTGCCTCACCTACATCGAGACCGAGAACGACCGCTACCCGTACGCGATCACGCTGGGCACGACCGCCGAGCACGCCCGGCACTTCCGCGGCTCGCAGACCCTGCGGCGAGAGCACGCCCGCTCCAAGGATGTCGAGCCAGACCCGCGGCTGGTGAGCGAATGGGAGGGCGTGGCCTGGCCCTCGGCCGCGGAGCGCAGCCACGTGCTGTCGGCTCTGCCGCCCTCGCAGCGGTCATTCCTGCCGTTCCCCGGAATCGACCTGCTCGACGTCTACCGCTTCCTCGACCGCCAGAGGCGCCGCCAGCGGCCGGCCGGCTAGAGGCCGAGCGGGGGACCTGGCCCGGCCGGTCGCCGAGGCGCGATTGCTGTCGGGGCGACCCTCGTCGTGTAGTCTCCGGTGTAGACACCACGCATGTCCGAGACCGCCGCCACCATCCGCGTCCCCGCCAACCACCTGCTCGGACCCTTGGTGGGCGAGCATGACGCGAACCTGCGGCAGCTGGAGAGCGCCTTTCCCGGCAGCCGCATCCATCTGCGGGGCAACGAGGTGAGCGTCCTCGGGGACGAGGCCGAGACCGTCGCCCGGCTCTTCGAGGAGCTCATCCTGCTCCTCGAGCACGGCCAGCGCCTCGATGTGCGCACCATCGACCGAACAATCGACATGGTGCGCTGCAATGTCCGCGCCTCAGAGGTGCTCACCCATGACGTGCTGCGCACCGCCGGCGGCCGGATCGTGCGCCCCAAGTCGGCGGGACAGAAGCGCTATGTGGACGTGATGGGCCAGAGCGTGATCACCTTCAGCATCGGGCCGGCCGGCACGGGCAAGAGCTGGCTGGCGGTGGCCATGGCGGTCCGGGCGCTCCACAACGACGAGGTCAACCGGATCATCCTCACCCGGCCCGCGGTGGAGGCGGGGGAGCGGCTCGGATTCCTGCCGGGGGACCTCATGGCCAAGGTCGACCCGTACCTGCGTCCACTGTACGACGCCCTGTACGACATGGTCGGCAGCGAGGGAATGGAACGTCTGCTGGAGCAGGGCGCAGTGGAGGTGGCGCCGCTGGCCTTCATGCGGGGGCGGACGCTCAACTCGAGCTTCATCATTCTGGACGAGGCCCAGAACACCACGCCCGAGCAGATGAAGATGTTCCTGACCCGTATTGGCTTCGGCTCCAGGGCGGTCGTGACCGGCGACGTGACCCAGGTCGATGTCGACGGCGGACGCAGCGGCCTCGTAGGAATCGAGAAGCTCCTCGGGAGCATCGAGGACATCGGGTTCGTGCATCTCTCCAGCCGCGACGTGGTTCGCCACCGCATCGTCGCCGACATCGTGACGGCCTACGACAGGGCCAGGGAGACGCCCGGGGGATCCGGCTAGATGGCCGCAGCCACATCCGGCGCGGTTGTCAATGCCTTCGACGAGCGATCCCAGCCAGATCCGCAGCGCGACGGGCTTCGGGCCGAGCGGTGGGCCGGGCTGGCCGCAGCGGTGCTGCAGGACGAGGGAGTCGGGCGGGGCGAGCTGGGCCTGCGCTTCGTGGATCCCGGCACCATGTCCGAACTCAACTCGAGCCACATGGGCTCGCCCGGGCCTACCGACGTTCTCGCCTTCCCCATTGACGGGGCGGGCGGCTCGGTCCACATCACCGAGCAGATCCCGCTGCTGGGAGACGTCGTGGTGTGCCCCGCGTATGCAGCCGAGCAGGCGCCCGACCATGCCGACGGCGGGCACGACGGCAGCCTCGTCGATGAGCTGGCGCTGCTGGTCGTGCACGGGGTGCTGCACGTGCTGGGGTACGACCACCAATCCGACGCGGACGCGGCGGCGATGCAGGCCCGCGAGCGGCAACTCCTGGCTGCGCACTACCGGCGGTGAGCGACCCGACGTCCGCGGAAAGGGCGCCGCGGCGCCACAGCACGGCCGCGGCCCTGCGCCGGCGACTCCGCCTCCTGCCGGCCCGGGGCCGCGCCGACGCTCCGCCGGTCAGCGAGGACGAGCTGATCGCGCTGACGGACGCCGCCGCAGAGGCCGACACGATCGAGGACGCCGAGCGCGACATGATCGCGTCCGCCCTGGCGCTCGACCGCACGGTCGCGCGCGAGGTCATGGCCCCCCGAGCCGACATGGTGACGGTGGACGCCACCGCGACGGTGACCGCCGCGCTGGAGGTGGCCATCTCCCGCGGGCTGAGCCGCCTCCCGGTGCGCCGCGACAACATCGACGACATCGTGGGGGTCGTGCTGTTGAAGGACCTGGCCCGCACCGAGCGCTCCGGTGGGGGCGAGGGTCCGGTGCGCGAGTCGATGCGGCGGGCGATGTTCGTTCCCGAGACGAAGCGGGTGGATCAGCTGCTCAAGGAGATGCGCACCGCGGGCGGGCACCTGGCGATCGTGGTGGACGAGTACGGGGGCACAGCCGGGCTCGTCACCCTCGAGGACCTCGTCGAGGAGCTCGTCGGTGAGATCGTCGACGAGTTCGACCGGCCCGAGCCGCTGCTGGAGCCGCTGGCGGGCGGGGAGGCACTGGTCCACGGCCGCATGCCGGTGGACCAGCTCAACGCGCTGGTTGGGGCAGCCCTCCCCGACGACGACTGGGACACGGTGGGCGGTCTGATTTTCGGCACCCTGGGCCATGTGCCCGAGGTGGGCGAGACGGTGGAGGTCGACGGCCTGAAGCTCCAGGTCGAGCACATGCAGGGCCGCCGCATCACCCGGGTGCGGCTCACCCGTACATGACGGCTCACGATCCCGCCTCCGGCTCGCATCGCTGCGGGTTCGTGGCCCTGGCGGGCCGACCCAACTCGGGCAAGTCGACGCTGGTGAACCGGATGATCGGGCAGAAGGTGTCGATCACCTCCAGCAAGCCTCAAACCACCCGAACGCCCGTGCGGGGCGTGCTGACCCGCCCTGACGCCCAGATCGTGTTCGTGGACACGCCCGGGATCCACAAGCCCCAGACCGCCCACGGGCGCAGCCTGAACGCGGTTGCGTCGGAGGCCCTCCACGACGCCGACGTGACGTGCCTGGTGATCGACGCGTCGGCCCCCTTCGGGCGGGGCGACGCCTTCATCGCCCGGTCACTGCCTCCAGACTCGGTGGTGGTCGTCACCAAGTCCGATCTCGTCGGGCCGTCGGCGATGCTCAAGCAGCTCGCCGCGACGGCCGAACTGGACTTCGAGGCCTATTTCCCGGTCAGCGGCCGCACCGGGGAGGGTGTCGGCGCCCTCGTCGATCACCTGGTCGAGCGGCTGCCCGCGGGCCCGGCTCTCTATGAGCCCGGCACCGTGTCGGACCGCTCGGAGGCGTTCTGGGTGGCCGAGCTGGTGCGCGAGGAACTCCTGAAGTCGACCCGTCACGAGCTGCCCCACTCGATCGCGACCCGGGTCACCGACTACGAGTGGCCGCTGATCCGCTGCGAAGTGCTGGTGGAACGCCGATCGCAGAAGGCCATCGTCATCGGCAAGGGCGGATCGACGCTCAAGTCGGTGGGCACCGCGGTGCGCGCCCAACTCCCCGACGGCGCCTACTTGCAGCTCGCGGTGAGGGTGGACAAGAACTGGCAGCGCCGAGCCCAGGCCAGCCACTACGCCGCGCAGTAACAGGCTGAGTTCCGCAATGGGTACCGCCTCGGCGGGCCAGGCGGTAGGTTCACCATGGTGATCACTGCCGGGCTGGATCTGGACCGCGTCCCCTCGCACATCGCGTGCGTTATGGACGGCAACGGCCGCTGGGCCCAGTCCCGGGGCCTGCCCCGCACCGAGGGCCACCGGGCCGGCGAGGAAGCCCTGTTCGACGTGGTCGAGGGCGCCCTCGACATCGGCGTGGAGTGGCTGACCGTGTACGCGTTCAGCACCGAGAACTGGCGCCGCCCCGCCGCCGAGGTCCGCTTCCTGATCGAGTTCAACGAGGACATCCTGCTGCGCCGGCGCGACGAGCTGAACGAGCGGGGAGTGAGGATCCGGTTCGTGGGTCGCCGCGACCGCCGGGTGCCCAGGCGGCTGCTCGATCTGATGGACGATGCCACCGAGCTGACCAGGCACAACAGCCGCATGACCTTCACCATCGCCTTCAACTACGGGGGCCGGGCCGAGATCGTGGACGCGGTCCGAGCGGTCGTCGACGCGGGGATCTCGGCCGACCGGATCACCGAGCGCACCATCGCCCGCCGGCTGTACGACCCCGAGATGCCGGAGCCGGACCTGATGATCCGCACGTCCGGGGAGTTCCGCACGTCCAACTTCCTGCTGTGGGAGCTGGCCTACAGCGAGCTGTACTTCACCGACACCGCGTGGCCCGACTTCCGGCGGGGCGACCTCTTCGAAGCGATCAGGGCCTACCAGGACCGCGAGCGGAGATTCGGCCAGGTGTCACCCAACGGAGCCTCCCAGGCGAGCACCACCAACGGCGACGGCTAAGAGCGCCCGCGAATAGGTGAGGACCTGTCACGTGGAAGCGGTGCCATTCCCGCTCTCGTTCGCTGCGCTCACGGGCCGCTCGGGCCACGGCCTCGCGCCGTACGGGCCGCGTCGTCCCGACTGTTCGCTCGGCCTCTGACCCCCATGGGCCTCTACCGCGACGAGGCGGTGGTGCTGCGCACGTGGAAGCTGGGCGAGGCCGACCGCATCGTGAGCCTGCACACCCTGGGCAACGGCAAGGTCCGGGGCGTGGCCAAGGGAGTGCGCCGCACTCGCTCGAAGTTCGGCGCCCGGATGGAACCGGCCTGCCATGTGGCTGTCCAGCTCTACCGGGGCCGCGGCGACCTCGACACCGTCACCCAGGCCGAGACCATCGACCGGTTCACGACCCTCCGGTCCGATCCCGAGCGGTTCGCGCGGGCCTCGGCGATGCTGGAGGCGGTCGATCAACTGGCGCCCGAGACCGGGGGTGATCCCGACCGCCACGTGATGCTGGTTCGGGCCCTGGCCACGCTGGACCGCATCGACAGCGGGCTGGTGGTCGCCGGGTTCTTCCTGAAGCTGCTGGCCCTGGAAGGGGTCCAGCCCGAACTCGACAGCTGTGTGGGCTGCGGGGCCGCCGGACCGCTGGTGGCGATCGATGTGGACTCCGGCGGCGTGCTGTGCCGCGACTGCCGCCAGGGCCGGCCGGTCAGTCCGGAGGCGCTCGACATGCTGCGGCAGATGCTCGGCGGCCAGCTCGCGGCGGTGTTGCGCCAACCGGTCGCCGGGGCCGCCGGGGAGGTCGCGGCCCTGGCCACCGCCGCGATGGAGTCCCACCTGGAGCGGCGCCTTCGATCAGTGACGGTCCTGGACGAGGGTTAGCGCCCAGAGGCCCGGCGGAGCCCTAGCCTTGCCTGCCATGGCCGAGCCGTCGACCGAACCCGATCTGTTCGACACGATCGTCAACCTGTGCGTGCGGCGCGGCTTCGTGTTCCGCTCCGCGGAGATCTACGGCGGCTTCCGCTCCGCCTACGACTACGGACCGCTCGGGGTGCTGCTGCTGCGCAACGTCAAGGAGCAGTGGTGGCGGTCGATGGTGCAGATGCGCCACGACGTGGTCGGCATGGACGCCTCGATCCTGTCGCCGCCCGCGGTGTGGGAGGCCTCGGGCCACCTCGACAACTTCACCGACCCGATGGTGGACTGCCGCTCGTGCGGCACCCGACACCGCTCCGACAAGCTGGAGGACCCCGAGGCCTGCCCCGACTGCGGGGAACGGGGCCAGCTCACCGAGCCGCGGCAGTTCAACCTGATGTTCTCCACCCATGCCGGGCCGGTGGCCGACTCCGCGGCGCAGGTATACCTGCGGCCCGAGACCGCCCAGGGCATGTTCATCAACTTCGCCAACGTGCTGCGGGCCAGTCGCAAGCGCCCGCCCTTCGGGATCGCCCAGATCGGCAAGTCGTTCCGCAACGAGATCACGCCGGGGAACTTCGTGTTCCGCACCCGCGAGTTCGAGCAGATGGAGATGGAGTACTTCGTCCCGCCCGACACCGCCGACGAGTGGTACGAGCACTGGTGCCAGGCCCGGCACCAGTGGTACCTGGACTTGGGCATCAACCCCGAGTCGGTACGACTGCAAGCCCACGGGGCCGACGAGTTGAGCCACTACTCGTCGGCCACCTCCGATGTGGAATTCCTGTTCCCGTGGGGCTGGGACGAGCTCGAGGGCATCGCCAACCGGGGCGACTACGACCTGCGCTGCCACGCGGAGCACTCCGGCGAGCGCCTCGAGTACTTCGACCCCGCCACCGGCGAGCACTACGTGCCCCACGTGATCGAGCCGGCCGCCGGCGCGACCAGGGCCGCCATGGCCTTCCTGATGTCCGCCTACGACACAGAGGTCGTGAACGACGCCGAGCGGGTCGTGCTGCGTCTCGACCGCCGCTTGGCGCCCTACCAGGTGGCGGTGCTTCCGCTGTCTCGCAAGGACGTGCTGGTACCAGTGGCGCAGCGGGTGTTCGACCTGCTGAAGGGACGCTGGAGCTGCGACTACGACGAGACCCAGGCCATCGGCCGCCGCTACCGCCGCCAGGACGAGATCGGCACCCCGCTCTGTGTGACCGTCGATTTCGACACCCTTGAAGACGACGCGGTGACAGTGCGCGACCGCGACACCATGGCCCAGGACAGGGTCGGCATCGACCGCCTGCCCGGGTATCTCGCCGAACGCCTCCCGTAGTACGACCGTCCAGCAGCTGAACCGGTGGTGACTCGCCGCCGGCCGGGCCGCCGCTGCTCAACGGCGCTGGTATGTTCGGCTCCGATGGGGATCGTCGCCGACGACATAGCGAAGGTCCGGGCCGCCACCGACATAGTCGCCATAATCGCCGAGCACACCGAGATCAAGCGGTCCGGGCGGCAGTGGATGGCCCGATGCCCGCTGCACGGAGAGCGCACCCCGTCACTGTCGGTCGCCCCCGACAAGGGCGTGTACTACTGCTTCGGCTGCCAGCGCAGCGGTGACGCCATCACGTTCGTCCAGGAGATCGAGGGTCTCGACTTCGCGGGGGCGGTCGAGATGCTGGCGGCGCGGGCCGGGATCCAGCTGCGCTACACCAGCCACGACGAGAGCGCGGCCCGCAGCAGGCGCAAGCGGCTGCTGGAGGCGGTGGAGCAGGCCCGGGACTTCTACCACCAGCGCCTGCTCGACGGCCGCGACGCCGGCCCGGCCCGGCACTACCTGAGGTCCCGCGGCTACGACGGCGACCTCGTGCGCCGGTGGAAGATCGGGTGGGCGCCCGACAATTGGGATGTGCTGGCCCGCCGCCTGCAGCTCTCCGACGACGACCTGCGCGACTCGGGTCTGGGCTTCGTGAACCGGGGCGGGCGCCAGCAGGACTTCTTCCGGGGCCGTGTGCTGTTCCCGATAAGCGACGAGCGGGGCGACGTGGTCGGATTCGGCGGCCGGGTGATGCCGGATGCCGACGGTCCCAAGTACCTGAACACCTCCGCCGAGGCCAGGGTCTACGACAAGAGCCGAGTCCTGTACGGGCTGCACGAGCACCGCCGCCAGATCGTCAAGGAGGGCCAGGCGGTGGTGTGCGAGGGCTACACCGACGTCATTGGCTGCGCCGAGGCCGGGATCGAACTGGCCGTGGCCACCTGCGGCACCGCGCTCACGGAGGACCACATTCGGCTCCTCAAGCGATTCTCGGCCGGCAAGCTGGTGCTGGCCTTCGACGCCGACGCGGCCGGTGCGGCGGCCGCGGCACGGGTGTACGCCTGGGAACGCCAGTTCGAGCTGGAGGTGCTGGTCGCCGACCTTCCCGACGGCCGGGACCCCGGCGACCTGGGCCGCTCCGACCCCGGCGAACTGCAGCGGGCCGTTCGCGATGCGGTGCCTCTTCTCCAGTTCCGTGTCGACCGGGCGCTGTCCGGCGCCGACCTGGCCACAATCGAGAGCCGGGCCAGGTCGGCGGAGCGGGCCGTGTCCGTCGTCAACGAGCACCCGGACCCGATGGTGCGAGACCCGAGCGTGGTGGCCATCGCAGAGAGGTGTCATGTAGATCCCGACCACCTGCGCCGCTACGCATCGGGTGGGCCCAGCATGGCTCCTGCACGGAGCGACAATGCGGAGGGCGCGGGCGCCGCGCCTCGCCTCACGCCTGAGGACGAGGCGCTGCAGCTGGCTATCCACCGCCCCGAGGAAGTGGCCGACTACCTGCATGAGACGCTGTTCGGCGATCCGGTGCGCCGCGAGGCCTTCAAGGCCCTCTCAGAACACGGCGCCGTGGCCGCTGCCGCGGACTTTGTGTCACCACAGACGGCGCAGCTGCTGCACCGGCTGGCGGTCGATGCCGGCAGTGCGGCCATCGGCGACGTGCTCGCCCGGATCGCCCGCCTCACCGCCCGGCGGGCCATGAACGATCTGCGCCGCACCGCGGCCACAGCCGACGATCCCGCCCTGCGCCAGCAGTGCAGTATCAGCCTCGCCTGGCTCAAGTCGCACACGGAGCGGCTCGAGGAGCGCGGCACCCGCACTGAGGCGCTGACCGACCTGCTTCCCTGGCTGATCGAGCACGGCGTCCGATCGGAGGGGTCCGCACCGTAGGCGCTGCTAGCCTCACGAGCCGATCCGGGGTAGCTCAACCGGCAGAGCAAGCGGCTGTTAACCGCTAGGTTGTGGGTTCGAGTCCCACCCCCGGAGCCAGCGGCACCTAGAGTCGGGCAAGGAGGCCACCGTCATCAGCACCTACGATTCGATCGATTTGAACATCGAGCTTCCGGCCCACGATGGAACCCCTCGTGAGCGACTGATCGAACGCTGGGCGGAGGCTGCCGTCTCGCACGCAATCGTCCGCGCTATCGATGACCCGGCCGGCCTTGTCGCAACGGTGTCGGGAATCGACGGAGCCTGGGGTTTCGGCCAGTCGGAGGATGTAGCGATGGACGACTTGAGGTCCGTGCTCGTGGACTGGGCACGCCTCAAACTTGATGACGGCGACGACGACATCCCCGCCATGGAGGGCGTACATCTAGTCACAGCCCCATGAGTCGCCGGTTGGCGCCGGTCCCGAGAAGCGAACTCGTCAAGCGCTTCCGAGAGCTCGGCTGGGAAGGCCCGCGGTCCGGCAAGAGGCACGACTTCACCGCTGGATTGAGGACGTTAAGTCCATAGCCGTGGATGATCGCATTGCCATCAAGTCCACATACACCATTTCGGCGTCCATCCGCCGATCGCCCTGAGTCGTCGAGCCTCCCCCGATGTTGCGTCCTGCGGCTGCACCTCCTAGTAGCGTGGAGGTCGTGGGAGACGCGGCTGCACCGACCATCGACGACGCTCGGCGAGCCGGCCGAGCGCTCGCCGACGCGGGTGCCCGCGAGGTGATGGTGTTCGGGTCCGTCGCCAAGGGCGAAGCCCGCCCCTACAGCGACATCGATCTGGTGGTGGTCCTCGACGACCTGGACTACCGCAGCCGACGCGACACCGCCTACGCCTTGGAGGGCCTCGCCGCCGATGCTGTCGGCCGATCTGTCGACGTTTGGCTCACCGATGTTCCCGAATGGGCCGCACAGAACCGTTGCGCAGCGTCGTTCGCGGCGGCGATCCGCGCCGACCTGACGCCTGTGGCGGTCCGTGACGGCGACGAGAGCGCCATCCGCTGGGACAAGGAGCAAGTCATGGCCACGTCTGACACCGAGGCCGCGTGGCGCCGCCTCGAAGAGGTCCGTACCCAGCTGCAACGCCTCGCCCGGCGACATCACCCCGACGACCGCGAGCGCCAAGCCCGCGCCGCGGGCCGCCTCGACGACTACCACGACCTGCAAGCCGACCGGCTTGTGGAGGCCTGCACCGCCGCGGCCATGGCCATCGAGTCGGCGTTCAAGGCGCTCGGCACCGAGGCTCAGATCGATCCGGGCCTGCTGCACTACAACCATCGCATCGGTCTCATCGTCGACGAGCTGCCCAAAGGCGACCAGGTCGCCGCCGGCATGATCTTCACCGGCGCGGTCACCGCGCAGAACGTGAGCGCGTGGCGCACCTTGGGCGACTACCAGCCCGGCCCCGACGAGCCCCACCCCCACGAGCTGGCCACCGCCGCCTACACCACCGCCGTCGCTGCCGCGGCGGCGGCTGCAGCCGGCTACGCCGCCGACAAGATGGCGAGCCTGCACGGCCGCAGAGTTGTCAACGACTCCATCGACGCCCTCGCCGGCGAGCTGCGCCAACTCGCCGTCACCGTCGACGTAGCCACCGGCGAACCCCCACAGCCCGACCCCGGAACCGACCTCAGCGCCGGACTCTGAGCGCTCAGCTCCACGCCGGTCCGGCATCGAACATCAGCATTCGCGAACCAGGCCACAAGTGGTGCAAGCAGGTCAGCGCAGTCGAGGCCATCGAGGGCGGCGGCGACGCGGGGCCACGCCGCGATCATGTTGTCGTTGAGGACGTCGCTGTAGTCCCCGATGGCGGTCAAGTGAGCGCCTCGATGGCCGCGGAGTTCGTCGACGCCGACGGCCTTCGACCTGACCTGCCGTCGGAGTGGCGCGAGCAACACGTCTGGGGCGCAGTGACGACGCTGCGGATCATGATCGTGCAGAAGGCCGGTCCCGACGATCCCAGCGTGTGCTGGGATCAGGTGCCCCGCGAATTCCTCGAGGAGGGCCCCCGGCCGGCCCGAGTCCGGCACCGGCCCCCAGCAGCGGCCTGCCTGCGGGATTCGACACGCACATGACCGATGAGGTTGTGGCGCAACTCCAGGCGTCAGCGGTGGCGCTGCCCGCGGTTGTACGGTATGCACCACGACCGACCCAGCAGACTCCCAAGCGGCTCCGGGCCGCAACGACGACGCCATCATTGCCATCTGCATGGCCCTTGGGGGGTTCGTGCTCCCCATCTTGTTCCCGGTCGCGTTGGTCCTCGGCCGCAGAGCAATGCAACAAGGACTCTCCGGCGCTCCCCATCGTGGCTTGGCGGTGACCGCCTACAGCATCGGCTGGATAGGCACCGCCTTCTGGGTAGTGCTGATCCTGGTACTGGTCGTCGGTGGCGCCGTCAGCATCATCGGCGACAGCGGCGGCGGGGGTGGCGGCCCGCCGATACAGCCATCCGGTTAGGCAACCGGGCATGAACCCTCTACGTCGGCTACCGGCGCTTGACCCGTGACCACCGGGGACCCGGTCACACGCCATGAACCACCCAGCCCAGCACCCAGTCCCGGCGACCATTCAAAAGGCACTGATATACGCTGTCGCCGAAACACCAAGTCGTTCGAGCGACTCAAAGTGACTGACCGCTGTTGTCGTCAGCGGCCCGCCCCGGACGCAGCGTTGGCTACGCTCTCGGCGATGAACTCGGCGAACGGCTCGATGGTCTGCCGCACGCTCGCGTGCTCCAGCGCCTCCATGTATGCCTGTCGGTCCTCGACCCGCACCACGGTCCAGGAGTAGCCGCCCGAAGCGAGCATGATGTTCATGATGAAGCGAGCCAGGCGGCCGTTCCCGTCTGGATAAGGATGTATGTACGCAAAGCAGAAATGTCCCAGCACGGCCCGCACCGACGGCTCGGCCTCCTCGCTCAGCAGCTCGAACAGCGTCTCCATCGCCTTAGGCACCGCTTCCCACCGCATGGGGACGTGGCGCGAGCCGCTGAGATACACGGGACGGCGCCGGTAGCCCTCGAGGTCGCCCGCGGTCAGGAGTCCGAGCTCCACCGACGGCCCGAAGAGCAGCCGGTACCAGTCGCGGTGCCGGTCGCGCACCAGGGCTGCGGGGTTGGCGCCGTGGACGACTTCCTCCACGGCAGCGCGGACCTGCCCGAACGTCCGCCGGTAGCCCAGCGCCGCCACTGCATCGCGAGTGGAAGCGTCGCCAGGGTCCGCACTGGGATTCCATGTTCCGGTGCGGACTCGATCGACGAATTCAGGCGACACCCGGTAGCCCTCGATCGATAGCGAGTGGTAGGCATCCTGGATGTAGCTGTCATCGACGGCGGCAAGGTAGGCGACGATGTCCGCCGGCAGCCCATGGGCCCGGGGCATCGTGTGGACGACCACGCTTCGGAACCTGTCCCACATGAGGCGCAGCCGAGCCGCCGCGGGATGCTCGGCCACCCGCGGCGACCACGTCGGCGCCGCACCTCCGAAGGGGCAGGTCTCGCGTGTGTCGTGACCGGCGCTGCGCATCGCCCGGACCACCTCGTAGGCGACGTCCGCCCGGCCGGCGGCTCTGAACGCTCCCGCCAGGCGCCCGGCGATCGTCGTGTGCGCACCGTCGAGCAGACGTCTCAGGAGCGGGCCGTGATCTCCCATCTGCCCCAGCACCGCCATCACGGCAACCTCGTGCGCCTCGAAGAAGCGCTCCGAGGCCCGCACGAGCGCGACGTCGATGCTCAGCAGTCGGATTCCGTCGTCGTCGAGCATCACGTCGGCGGGCTCCGCAGCGTCGGTCGCCACGAGGTGGAGCAGCGACGTATTCCCGGGCAGATTGACGACGTGATGCGACGCGCCCCTCGAGCGGACGACTACCTGATCGGGGATCGTGGTCACCCCGGCGTGCCGCAACAGCGACCCCTCCGCCGAGAGGTGCCACGACTCGCCGAAGCGATGCTCGCAATAGAGGGCGCAGAATTCCCAATAGCAGCCGTACCACCTCGTCGAGTCGCCCTGTAGAGCCTCGGGATCGGCCGCGAAATACCACCCCTTCGTGGCCCGCTGGAGGAAGCCGTTGCGCATGAGGCGCTCTCTGTGCGTGCGCGACAGTTCTGACGAGCGGAGCACGCGCCGGTCGCGCCGGTCGCCGAGCACGCGTGCGAGTTCCGCCAACGATGAGGCCAGTTTCTCATTCGGAGTGGACACTGGGCCTCCAGCACCGGTACGGCCCTTGTGGCTCTTGCGGTCTGCGACCCCGATGCTACCTATCCGTGTGCTCAAACCCGCGAATCATGCCGAGGCAAGACCCGCGAATCATGCCGCGTTGAGACTCGCGGATAGTGTCGTGCCCAAGCAAGCGAAACGGCCCCGGCCGGCCTGGCAGGCACGATCCCTGTCCCGCAGGCAGTCGCCTCACCGGCGCGGACCGCGACGCCGCGCCGGTAGGGTCGAGGCGGGCTCGTAGCTCAGTGGTCAGAGCAGGGGACTCATAATCCCTTGGTCGTGGGTTCGATCCCCACCGAGCCCACGAACGAGCGAATCCAGGAGGTTCACCCATGGCTCCAGATCCTGACACGGCCGGAGCGCGTCCGGCATGGTTCGTGGGAGCAGCGTTCGGGCGGACCAACGACCAGACCGAACGCTTCATCCGTGAAGGAGTCTGGGAGCACGGCTTCAAGGACCGCTGGATTGAGGACGTTAAGTCCATAGACGTGGATGATCTCATTGCCATCACGTCCACATACACCAGGAAGCACGATCTGCCTTTCGACAATCGCGGTCATCCAGTCTCAGTAATGGCCATCAAGGCTGTCGGCGTGGTTAGGGACAACCCAGGTGACGGACGACGACTTGCAGTTGATTGGACACCCGTAGAGCCGCCTCGCGAATGGTATTTCTATACGTACCAGCCCACAGTCTGGAGAGTGGTCCCGCGCCATTATGCATCCAGAAGCCTGATCGACTTCGCATTCAAAGAACACGACCAAGACATCGACAAGTTCCGCAACCTTCCCTACTGGCAGGACAGGTTCGGCGACAACCCCATATTGGACGACGACTTCCCCTGGACACCGTTCTACTCAGGCTTCGCGGACAGGCTACTCGCCTTCAACCATGATCGGCCGGCCCTGCTCACCGCCATCTACGGACTACCTAACGAACGGGTCAAGTACCTGACCGACCGATTTACTGACGGCACATCAGGCCCGCTGCGGGACATCTGCCCTTTCACGACAATGGGTATCTTCAATCGAGGTCAGACTTGGGATAACCGCAGCACTATTGCGCGCGAGTTGGCTGGGTTCCTGGGGATGGAGGAACTGGAAGGGCATCTCCTCAGTTCGCTGGCCGGAATACCGGTTCTTGACCCCCGAAACAGCCGGTTCTTCCCGTTTGAGGGCCAGCGCGATGATGACCACATCGATGCGCTTTGGCGAGTATTCACCGATGCCTTGCAATACGCCGACGACAAAGATGAGACTAACCGCGCTTCGCTCATCGACTCGTTCAACGACGCAATGTCACGCAAGAGAGTAGGCCGGATGCTCACCTTCGGTCTCTTTTGGATCCGGCCACAGACCTTCGTGTCTTTGGACCAGTATGCTTCCGCCTTCATCGAAGAGCAGTTGGGTGTGAACGTTCCCAAGGGCAAGCCGGACGGAGAAGCGTATCTGGATCTTTGCGAAGAGTTGCAGTTGATGTTCAGCGACGAGAATCTGCCGGTTCACTCGTTCCCCCATTTGTCTGCAATGGCATGGGATCCAGACAATGAGACCGAGTGGGACACGACATCTGAGGCTGAGGCCGACCAAGGTCCTCCGAGCCCGGAATTTGAGCCGCCGTATTCGGTGGATGACATCGTCGAGGAGGGATGCTTCCTAGATCCGGACAGGCTGAAGACGATCCTGGAGCGCTGGCGGGTCAAGAAGAACTTGATTCTTCAGGGGCCGCCCGGCACTGGCAAGACCTGGCTGGCCAAGAAGCTCGCGTTCGCCCTCATCGGCAGCCGGTCGCCGAGCCGCGTGCGCCCTCTGCAGTTCCACCCGAACCTGTCCTATGAGGACTTCGTGAGGGGCTGGCGACCCAGCGGAGACGGAAACCGCCCTCTCGACCTTGTGGACGGACCGTTCCTAACGGCGGTCGAAGACGCCGGAAGTGATCCTGCACGAGACCATGTGGTTGTTATTGAAGAGATCAACCGGGGCAATCCTGCCCAGATCTTCGGGGAGATGCTCACTCTGCTGGAGGCCGACAAACGCACTCCCGACGAGGCGTTGGCGCTGAGCTATCCCCGACACGGCGACGAACGGGTGCACATTCCAGAAAACCTCTATGTCGTCGGTACCATGAACGTCGCCGACCGGTCGCTCGCGCTGGTTGATCTCGCACTGCGCCGTCGATTCGCATTCATCGACTTGGAACCGGTCCTCGGGGATCCTTGGCACCACTGGGTCAGCGAGCAATCCGGCCTGGACGCCAAGTTCCTTGATGACATCGGGCAACGGTTGACGACGTTGAACCAGAAGATATCCAATGACGACCTCCTCGGTCCGCAGTTCCGGATCGGCCACAGCGTCGTGACGCCAAGCAACGAGACCGACATCACGAACCCTGTCCAATGGTTCACGCAGGTGGTGGAGACGGAGATCGGACCGCTCTTGGACGAATACTGGTTCGATGACACCGACAGGGCTCGCTCCGCCAAGGAGGATCTGCTCAAGGGGCTTGGCAGTTGACTCCCACGCTGGCGGCGCCGGGAACGATCGGCGCGATTCCAGTCAGGAACATCTGGCTGCTGATGCTGTATGCGTCGCGGCTCTATCGAGAGCTCCCAAGCAGGCTGAGGTATGGCGTCGAGGAGAACCCCGACCTCATTCCCGATCTGGTCGCGGAGATTCTGACCGGGGCCGTCGAGCGTAGGATCCGGCGCAACCTGACTCTCGAGTTCCGCCGCAGCCGGGCTGACCTGACCCGCGTGCGAGGACGCATTGACGCCCTCCGCACCGAGCGCCGCAGCCTGTTGCGGCAGGGCAGGATCGCGTGCTCCTTCGAGGAGCTGACCACGGACACGCCACGGAACCGTCTCGTGAAGGCAGCCCTCAACAAGCTGTGCGGCTCTGTGCGTGAGGAGCCTCTACGCAGGCGGTGCCGGAGCCTCGCCGCGGCTCTCGACCGAGCCGGAGTGGGCGACGAGACCTCCGCGGGCATCCGTTCGAGGAGCCTCCGAGGCGCCCTCACCGCGGGCAGGGCCAACACCGAGGACCGCCAGATGCTCGCAGCCGCGGAGTTGGCCTTCAGGCTGAGTCTGCCCACCGAGGATCCCGGCCGCACTCGCATGCCCGCACCAGGCCGGGACGAGACATGGGCGAGACGTCTGTTCGAGGCCGCGGTAGGAGGCTTCTACCGCACGGTGCTCGGCCCCTGCGGGTGGTCGGTGAACCCCGGGCAGTGGATCGAATGGCCGATCGACACCAAGACTTCGGGAATCGACGCGATCATGCCAGGGATGCAGACCGACATCGTCTTGGAGCGCGCCCCAGCCGATGAGCATGGTCACGGGCACCGCACAGTCATCGACACCAAGTTCACAAGCATCTTGAAGCCAGGCCGTTACAGGTCACTGACCCTGGACAGCGGCCACATCTTCCAGATGTACGCCTACTTGAGGTCCCAAGAGCGCGACAACGACCCCGGATCCCTCAATTCGTCCGGACTGCTGCTGCATCCCTCCGTCGGCGAGGACATCGACGAGTCCGCGGTGATCCAGGGGCACAGAATACGCTTCGCCACCGTGGATCTGGCCGCTGACAGCACCGCCATCCGAGCACGGCTCATCGCCCTGGCCGACGAGACCGCGGCATCGCGCCTGTGAGAATCAACGAGATCGGCGTGCCGACGATGCCGACTCCCGAAACTGATCCCGAGGCGGGGCATCACCCGATTCTGGGTGAATGAGAACGTCATCAGTGCCGTCGAGCCCGGCGAGACGATGACCACCGTGTCGAGGTTCTGGTCGTTGCTCCCATCGGCCCTCAGTCGCTGCCAAGACGGCAATGGCGCACAAATCGAGTCTGACGGCTGGGCGACGGCGGGGGGACTCGCCGCTGGCGATGGCGGTCGATGGTCAGGTTCGCAGGATGGGGTTGTGTTGGGGTCTGGGGTGGTTGTCACGCTGGGGGCAGGTGTCGTGGCGGGGACGGGTTGGTGTCGACGGCGGTGCGGGTGGTGAGCAGCCTGAGTTGGCTGTTGTGGTGGTGGTGGAGTTGCCATCCGTCGTCGTGGACGAGGTGGTGGCAGCGTTCGCACAGCAGCGCGAGGTTGTCGATGTCAGTCGGGCCGCCGCGGCTGAACCATTCGATGTGGTGGGGTTCGCCGCCTTCGGCGGGCGCGGCGCAGTTGACGCAGCCGCCGTCGCGGGCTGCGAGCGCGATGCGCTGGCCGGTGCTGGCGTGTCGTTGGGTTCGTCCCAGCCACAGCGGGTCGCCCTCCGCGCTGAAGACGGCGGGCAGGATCCTGGCTTCTGCGGCGATGTTGGCGATCTGGTCGGCGGGCACGGGCATGGCGTCGTCGTGGCGCAGGTTGCGTATCTCGCGTGAGACGGTGTCGTAGTCGGCGATGACCAGAAGCGTGGTGTCGGGTCGGTTGTGGGGTCCCTCGCCGGTGATGAGGTTGGCCAAAGCGTCGGCGCGGCGCTGCTGGGGTGTGCCGCCGTCGGTGCGGTCTATGCCGTTGACGGCGACGCGGTTGCGG
>LXNI01000946.1_pt1 | contig 29034 bp, 30 predicted proteins | sample 809091 | NCBI WGS metagenome assembly LXNI01 (sample SAMN04870527, study PRJNA318959) | sponge metagenome | biome: 01000161; feature: marine sponge reef; material: water | host: Sarcotragus foetidus | place: Greece: Milos, Mediterranean Sea | collected 2013-05-29 | depth 5-7 m | reverse complement strand
CCACTGCCCTTCTAAGCTGAATTGCATCAGCGCTGGCGCAGCGCTAATGGAATTAACTTAGCCTAAACCCTGCGAATGCCAGTGTCAAGCGAAGCTGAGCCGACGCAGCCTGCGCGGGGCTGCGCCCAGCCGTTTACCAAGACCGCCTTGTCGTTTAGACTATAATTGTATAGAACTGTGCAGCGCAACGGCGACGGGCAGCACAACCAGAGCCGCTCGGCGGCAGCGAGAATGGCTAGCGCGCTCACGCAAAAGTCGAAGGCCCTTGGCTACCGCAATGCTCGGTGTGACAAATAAGGAGAGCGTTAATGTCCTATAGACCAATTGGCGGCAGGCGCAATCGCAGCGCCGCCTGGCAATGGGGACTTATTGGCTTTATCCCGGGGTTGTTCTGCGGCGTGATCGTGATGGCCGCTGTTGTGTTGGAAGGGACCGTGCCGGCGTATTTCCTGCCCACCCCGGCGCCTGAGGTCTTTACCACGGTGGTCCATGTCGTTATGACGCCCACTGAGGACCCGAATCAACCCACAGCAACGCCCCTGTCCCAGTATATAGTAGTGACAGCCACGCCGGACAGCCAGCCGGTCACTGTCGCGCAGCCCACGCCGATTCAAGCGGCGTCGAACGAGATTGTATCCGTGCAAGTACAAGCGACTCAGGCGCCCACCGAAGCCCCGCCCGTCAGTCCAACGGAGCCGCTGCAGCCGGCCGATACCGTTCCCGAAGTCTTGATTCTGGTTCGCAGCCTGACCGTCAGCATTCCGGGCGGCGCGATCAGCATGGGTACAACGCCGGTTGAAGTAGCCGAGGCGGTGAACGAATGCACGCGCGACGGCGGCACTTGCGAGGCGAGTTACGCCTTCGACTCCTACCCTGTTCATGAGGTCACGGTCGATTCCTTCCAAATGGAAATTACCGAGGTGACCTTTGACCAGTACGTCGCCTTTCTGAACGTTCGCGGTCCCGACACCCATGTGAACGGCTGCTCCGGCTTCCCTTGCATACAGACGCAGAACGAAAGCCCTGACGCCCCCATCATCTTTGATGGCGCCAACTACAGCATCGGCACAGGCTTGCGGCCGCACCCGGTCTATGGCGTGACCTACTACGGCGCGCTGACTTATTGCGAAGCCGTTGGCCGCCGCCTGCCCACCGAGGCCGAGTGGGAACGCGCCGCTCGCGCGGATGACGGACGGATCTACCCTTGGGGCAACCGCTGGGATAATGCGCTGGCCAAGACCAATCGCCCGCTGGATACGCCGCCGGGCTCATTCCCCGTGGGCAGCTATCCCAACGGCGCCAGCTTCTACGGCGCCTACGACATGGCCGGCAATGTGGCCGAGTGGGTGAGCGACTGGTATAGTGAGCGCTACTATGAAGAACAGGCCGCCGCAGGCCTTGCGGTTAACCCCAGGGGGCCGGTCGCCGGGCAGGAAAAAGTACTGCGCGGCGGATCCTGGAATAGCGTGCCCTTCTTCAGCCGCGCCGTGCATCGACAGTCAGGGGACCCCAAAGGCTTCCAGCGCTGGGTTGGTTTCCGCTGCGTGGCGGACCCGCCGAATGCTGATTTGATCGGCGGCGCAGAATTGAACCCGGCCACCCTGGGCCTTGATGTGCCGACCCCGGTGCCGCAAGATTTGGCGAACGCCAACTCGCAGCCGACGCAGCCTCCGCCGCCGGAAGCCGGCCGGACGGATGACAGCAGCACATCAAGTTCTGCCGGTTAGGCGGACAAAAGGAGCGGGCTAATGGACGGCGATTTTGTCCTGGTGATCGGATCGGCAGTGCTCGAGATCAGCGCCCGCACGATTGAAGTTTTGCAGCCGGGCGCCCGGCAAAACGGGCATATCCATACTTCCGTCAGCGGCGTCGCCAGGAATATCGCGGAGAATCTGGCGCGCCTGGACATAGAGACTGTCCTCCTTTCCGCCATCGCTGACGATGACATTGGCCAGCACCTGATCACGCATTCCCGCCTGGCCGGCATTGATTGCAGCCACGTCCTGCGGGTCAGCGGCGCCACCACCGCTTCCTCTATCCTGGTGTATAAGACGGAAGACAACTGCACCCGCGTTGATGATTTGGGCATCGCCGACGCCCTTGATTCCGACTATTTGCTGGAGCACGAATGGCTCTTTGAGAATGCCGCGCTGGTCGTGGTCGACGCCACGCTGTCCGAAGACACGCTTGACACGCTGTTTGAGTTGGCGGCTCGTTATCAAGTGCGCGTCTGCGCCGACCCCACTTCACCGCGGATGGCCAGCAGACTGAACAACTACATTGCCAACCTGTACTTGATCGTGCCCAACGCCAGTGAAACGGCCGCGCTCTGCAATCTGGATGAACCGGCTACCGAGCGCGAATCCGCCATTGGAACCGCGCAGCAGCTGGTCAATATGGGCGCGAACATCGCCGTCGTGACGCTGGGCGAGCAAGGCTTGGCTTATGCCGATAGCAGCGGCGGCGGTTATTTGCGGGCGATCCATACCGAAGTAGTGGACACGTCGGGCGCGGGCGACGCCTTTTCCGGCGCAGTAATTTTCGGCATCCTCAACGATGTGCCCATTGACGAGGCGATGCGGCTGGGCGTGGCCGCGGCTTCGCTGACCCTGGAGAGCGAAGACACGGTGCTGCAGTCGCTGAATGCCGACATGCTCTACGACGAACTCGGCGCCTGAGCCAAATCGGCGCGGTCAGCTTTCCAGTGGCGGGTAGCGATCCAGGACCCATCTCAGCAAAGTGAAATGCCCGGCCATGCCGGCGTATTGGCCGTATCTATTCAGCGTTTCACTCACCTGCGCGGCGCTCTTCTGCCCGGCCCCGCCATGAAAGTAATGGTGCACGGCGGCCTGCAGGGCGACATCATTGTGGCTGATGTAGGGGTAGCGTCCCAGCGCGCGACCGATGACGTTGCCGGCCGTCCAGTGTCCCACGCCTTTAATTGCCAGCAGCCGCTCATAAGCCTGCGCCGGCGGCAAATCACGGATGCCTTCGAGGTCCAATTCGCCGCGGTCCACGGCGGCCGCAATGGCGATAATCAGATCTATACGCCTGTTGGTTATCTTCAAGGGCTTGAGCTGCGCTTGAGTAGCGCGCGCCAACCTTGCAGGCGACGGGAAGTCATAGACCATCGACCGCCCGGCCTGCGCCGCGCAACCGGCGAGTTGCAGCAGTTCTCGCTGAGAGCGCAGGGCCGATTTCCAGGCGATGTGCTGCTCAATAATCAGCGTAACCAGCGCCTCAAAGACAGTCTCGCTGCGGAAAATCGGCAATCCCACAAGCAGCTCTACCACCGGCCACAGATCGGCGTCGCTCTGCGCCAGGCTGTAGAATTCAGTCAGGTCCTGGTCCAGCCCCAGGCAGCGCCGCGACGTCCGCTCTACCCGTCGGACTAGCGTCGCAGGCAGCCTGTCGCCGCGAACCAGGATAGCATCATCTGACTCGCGGTAGGACAGAAGCTGGCCCTCGGTATAACGCCACAGCGTGTCGCCCTTGACGACCAGTCGCGCCGGATAGGCGATTCGCCGCAGAAATTCGAGCAGCAAGTCAAAGCGATAGGCGTATGCGGGAAGCGGCAGGCGCAGTTCCGTCATTCGGCGCGGCCGGGGTCAGGCGCCTCGGGCTGGCTATCCGTCTGCGGCTGGAGCTGACGCTGATAACGGCGGCGCGCCAATTCGCGCAGGTCGGCAACCGGATCCGACTCATCCAGGATTTCAATGCCCAGCAAGGTCTCAACCGCGTCTTCCATGGTGATCAAGCCGGCTGTGCCGCCGTATTCGTCGATCACCAGGAATATGTGATCTTGCTTGGCGATGAAGTCGTCCAGCACATCCGCAATCGAATTCGTCTCGGGCACGACGCCCAGGGGCCGCGCGATTTCGCGCAGCCTGACATCGTGCTCGTCGGCCGCGGCGCGCTTGTAAATCTCGTGGCGCAGGACATAGCCTTTGATGTCGTCTGCCGATTCGCCAAAAACCGGTATGCGCGAAAATGGCAGAATGGCATGCGAGCGCATGACGTCGCCAACCGTCTCATCTTCTTGCAGCGTCACCATCACGGTGCGCGGCGTCATGATCGTTTCGACTTGCACGTCCGCCAGTTGCAGCAAGTTGGCCACAATTCGGTTGTCGCGCTCTTTTATGCCGCCCTCTTCGGCGCTGATGCGCGCCATCACCTGCAATTCGGAGCGCGTCACCGTGGGCGCCTCTTCGCTGGGCCGCATGGAGCGCGTCAAGAAATCAGAGGCGAATACGGCCGGCTTCAGCGCCACAAGCAGCACACGCAGGGAATATGCCGTGAAGGGCGTCAGCGCTTTGGCGTATACCGCGCCAAGCGTCTTGGGGATGATTTCAGAGAATATCAAAATCATCAGGGTCAGCACAGCAGAGATGATGCCGAAGAATTCGCTGCCGAAGATAGCCGTTGCTTCAGCGCCGGCGCCGGCCGCGCCGACAGTATGCGCGATGGTATTGAGTGTGAGGATAGCCGAGATTGGATGTTCGACATTCTGGCGCAAACCTTGCATGATGACGCCCGCTTTGCTGCCCTGCTGCACCAGAAGCTCAATATGCGACACGGGCGTGGACAGCATCGCCGCTTCCCACACCGAGCACAGGAAGGAGACGCCGAGCGCGATGAGCACGTAGAATATCAGCGCGCCCCATTCACCCGCGCCTCCAGCGCCGGTCGTGACCGCCAAAATCGGTATGATGCTGGGGATGCTATCCATGTCTTCCGTTACGGGCGACGCTGGACTTGCCTTCGTGTATATCCAGCTAAATCAAGCATAGCAATCATGCGCGCTACGCACAAGTAAGGAATGCGCGGCCAAATTTCGGACTGGCAGCTGTCATCATCGCCTATGCAAGCAGCAAGATGCCGGCGAATGTCAAGACGATGCCGGCGGCTTTGGCGATACTCCAGGTTTGGCTGAACATGGCCAAGCCAGCCAGGAACAAGATGATGATGCGCGAATTGTCGATTGCGATGGCATAAGCCAGGTTCGGCGACTTGGCATAGGCAATAAACAGTGCGGCGTTGCCGAGGACTGCGCAGAAGATTACCGCGGCTATCAAATGGCTGTGCTTTAACTTGACCCTCAATGAAGATTTCTCGCCAATGGCGGCGAATAAGAAGCTGATGCCGGCGACAAGCAAGACGACAATCAGCGAAACTTCGCCGCTGACGCCGTCATCGTTGGCGAAGCGCGCGAATATCGAAACCAGCGCAAATGCCAAGCCGCCCAGCAGCGACCAGCTCAGCCAGGCAATCCGGAGCTCTTTCACGCTGATGCGCCACGCGCCCGAAACCGCCAGCAGGCCCGAGATAATCAATACCATACCCGCCAGGCGCAAGGGCTCGAAAGCCGATTCCAGCAATAGCAGCGAGTATAGGTAGGTGATGATCAAGCGCCATGACATAACCGCTTCCACATAGCCGATATTGCCCTGCAGCCGGATCGCCCGATTGTAAGCGTAATTCCCGGCCATGCTGGCTACGCCGGACAAGACTAGCGGTACCATATTGCGGACTATCGCGTCAAAATGCGCTGGCCGCAAGAACAAGACCGCCAACACCACAGTGGCGCCCAGCCAAGCCCATGTCATAAACGCGTTGATCGGATAGTGCTTCTGCAGACGCTGGAAAACCAGCGCTTGCGCGGATAAACCGAAGGCCGATGCAATCGCGGCCGTAAACCAGTCCACTATGCGTTCGCCGCGGCTATGGAATGCAGCGCGTCCCGCGGCACAACCCGGTGCAAACGGCCTTCGAGCTCGCTCAGCATGATTGCAGTGGCGCCCCAGACCTTATGCTCCCGCACGGCGTAGTAGGGTACGCGTACGCTGACGCCGCGGATTTGGCGCTGTTCGACCTGCTTGTACGCCGGCTTGAGCAGCTCATCCAGCCCAAAGTTAAACACATCGGCGACCTCGGCAGGATTGGGCGTGTATGCCGGCACGCCGTCGAAACGGGCGACGGCGGGAAATACCTCGAAGTGCGATGTGGGGATGTAAAAGCGCGGCAACGCTCCGATTATGTTAAAGTCGCCGCGGCAGAGGCCAATCTCCTCGCAAGTCTCGCGCAGCGCGGTACAGTTCAAGTCGGCGTCGTCCGGGTCTTGACGTCCGCCGGGAAAACTCACTTGTCCGCTGTGCCCGCGCAGCTCAGCGTTACGCAAGGTCAACACCAGGTTGAGGCGCCCCAGCGCATCGGCAAAGATAACAACCATGACGGCCGCGGGCGTCGGCGGCGTATCCCGTTTCTGCCAGCCGCGCGGCGCCGGCGCCATGCGTTGCCGAGCTTCAGCCGAGTCAAAGTCAGCCAGCTCCAGCGCCGCTTTGACGTGATCAAAATTGACTATTCCCGCCATGCTCTGATTCCATGCCGCAACCACGGCAATCTCACGATCGCAGCGATCATCTTTATAAGTTTCACAAAAACATTCGAGGAAATGGCAATCGTCGGCGGAAAGGGGCGCTACGCGGCAGCATAGGGCTAGACTGCACGCCGCCGCATCAGGCTCCGCCGAAGCTGTTCGCGTCAGCTTGAAGCGTACCAAGCCCGGCGTTTGCGCAGCGACACGCCCGCTTCGGCGCCGCTGCGGCGCGCGGTCCGCACTCGCCCGCGAGAGTCGATGTGGACCTGCCCGGCTTTCTGCAAGCGCTCAAATTCTTCCGGCGTTATGGCCGGCGCCGGCTCTCCGCCAAGGCGCTCCAGGCGATCATCCATATCCTCGCCCGAGGGACCGTTCAGGTTTTCGTCAATATCATCGTTGCGGTTTCTGTTTTCGTCGCTCATGACCTACCTCTGTCGTGACGCTGAATCGCAATTTACGGCCGCTTGTAGTCAACTTTGCGGCGACTGCGCCTTCAACTTCATAGTGTAGACTAAAGTCACTGCATTTGCCAAGTAGAATTCGGCGCGCGGATACATAAACTTGCGCATCCGCCCCCGCGCAATGAAGGGCGCTTCGCTACGATGATCGCATGTCATACGGGCTGCCCGCCTATCTATGATACGCGGCCGCGGCCAAAAGGTCGTACCGCGGCGAACTCTCGCTTGCCGGATTCGTTACTGTCCATTCGCTCACGACCAGCAGAACTCCCGAGCGCTAATGGTCAAAATTGACGGAGCTATTGCAACTGCGCCGCAGCCAGCCGCTGAAACTGCAGCAGTATGGACTCAATGACCGAATCGAAGTCGCTGGCTTGGCGCAGGTCGTCATAAGCGGCATACAAGCCGGTATAGCCTTCCTTGATCGCCTGTGCCGGGGCGGACACTGGCGCCTCTATATAGCCGGTGGCTTTCGACCAGGCATAGGCGTAAATATAAGGACGATCCAGCCCTTCGCTGAAAGGCGCGAAGCCGAATGCGATTTGCGGGTCGGCATGTTCGTCGCCGCCGCCGCCAGGAAACCAAATGAACCCCATGTCAAAGTGGTGCGGCCAAAGCACAAGCGGCGTCATGTATCCTGCTAGCCTCGCCCGAAAACGCGCCAGAGCCGTATAAAGACGGTCGAGCGCGACCAGGTAATCCCGCGCTAGAGTCGCGTCGATTTCCAGCGCGCCCTCCTGCGTGATATGCTTCATCGACGGCGAAATTGAGTATCCGCTGTCTTTGAAGATAGCGATCAGCGCTTGGGCTAGCGAGACCTGCGAATGCCCGCGGGCGCTCAGGGTGAAGACCGAAGCGCCGCAGCGTGAGAACCTCAACTGCAAAGTATTGAGGTCGAATTCCAGCAGGCCGCCGCCACGGATCGTCGAGGTCGAGAATCCGCTGTCAGTCAGATCGAGGCTGAAGTGCAGATCGTTCGGCCGCGGGTCCGAACAGGCGACGCGAAACGCCCCCACGATTAGAGCGATCTGATGCAAGCCGTCGCGCGATGTTTCCCAGTTTAACAGGCTCGGCAATGCCATGATATTCCCCTCGTAATCCGCCCCGGCTTGTACTTTCCAGTCTGATGGTCTTCCGTTAAAGAGACATTAGTCGGCGCTGAGTCTTCATACATTCTGCTTTAATGTTCCCCTGCTATTATGCCACCAAGCGAATATATTGCTACACAGTGTAGGAAAAGTAGCGCAACACTTTATGGCGGATGTGTGATGACCGACAGGAAATTCAATGATATAAAGTGAGGGGTTACAACTTCGGAGGAGATCCATTTGATGAGCCGCTATCTATCCAAGAGCGTTCAAAACTTGCGTCCATCCGGCATCCGACGCTATTTCGACATCGCCGCCACCATGGACGATGTGGTTACGCTTGGCATTGGCGAGCCGAATTTTGTCACGCCGACTCATATCGTCGAAGCCGGAATGCAAAGCCTGCACGATGGCAACACAGGTTATACCTCAAACGCCGGGACATACGAACTGCGAGCGGCCATCGCGGCGCATATCCAAAGGAGATACGGGCTCGGTTACTCGCCTGACGACGAAGTGCTGGTAACGGTTGGGGTCAGCGAAGCGCTGTACCTGGCGCTCAAGGTCTTGCTTGATCCGGGCGACGAGGTGCTGGTGGTTGAGCCATGCTTTGTCGCCAATCCAGCCCTGGTGGAGACGGCGGGTGGCGTACCCGTGATGGCGCCCACCGCAGTCGAGGACGACTTCCAGATCACGGGCGCCGCGCTGGAAGCGCGAATCACCCGGCGAACAAAAGCGATCCTGCTCAGCTATCCCAGCAATCCTACCGGCGCCGCGCTGACGATGGAGCATATGCTGCAAGTCGCTCAAGTTGCCGAGAAACATGACCTGGTCGTCATCTCCGACGAGATCTACGAGCGGCTGGTCTACGGCATTGAGCACATCAACTTCGCCACGCTGCCCAATATGTTCCAGCGCGCCATCGTCTTGAGCGGGATGAGCAAATCCTATGCCATGACCGGCTGGCGCATCGGATACGCAACTGCGCCCAAAGCCTTCACCCAAGCCATGTACAAGATCCATCAGTACTTGATCATGTCGGCGCCGACGATGGGACAAGCGGCAGCGCTAGAGGCCATTCACGCCGGTGAAGATGATGTCGAGAGGATGCGTCAGGAATACGATCGCCGCCGCAGACTGCTTGTAGACGGTTTCAATCAACTGGGCATGAGCTGCTTTGAGCCGCGCGGCGCCTTCTACGCCTTCCCAAGCATCGCCATAAGCGGCATGGATGATGAGGCCTTCTGCGAAGCGCTGCTTCATGAAGAACGGCTCGCTCTCATACCGGGCAGCGCCTTCGGCAGCAGCGGCCGCGGCTACGTCCGCGCCAGCTACGCCACCAGCGAAGACAATATCCGTGAGGCGCTATGCCGCTTGGAACGCTTCCTGGAGAGACGCGGTCTGCTGCAGCCAGCAATGGAGTCGGCGCTGGCCTAAAAGCCAGACTGCAAAGTTGCGTATCACCAGCCTCGGCACAATAGCCGGGGTTTTTATTGCCCAATTCCATCGATAAAGACCCTTGCAATTACGAACTTTTGTGCTACATTATAGGTTAGGTCAATCCAACGCGCGGTGAAACCTCTATGAGCGAATGGAAAACCGTCATCGGCCTTGAAGTCCACGCCGAGCTCGAGACGGCTAGCAAGATGTTCAGCCCCTGCCCCGTCGTTGACAGCGTCGAAGCGGATCCAAACTCGGCGGTCGATGCGCTGTCGCTTGGTATGCCGGGCACATTGCCGGTCATCAACATGCAGGCCATGGAATACGGCATTATGGTGGGCTTGGCGCTCAACTGCGAGATTCCGCCGATCAATCAGTTCGCGCGCAAGAATTATTTCTATCCCGACTTGCCCAAGGGCTACCAAATCAGCCAATACGACCGTCCGCTGGCTATCAAGGGCTACGTCACCATTGATTTGGCTGACGGGGCTCAGAAAACGATCCGTGTGCGCCGCGCCCACATGGAGGAAGACACCGGCAAGCTCAGTCACGTCATGGGCGGCAGCCTGGTCGACTACAATCGCGCCGGCGTCCCGCTGCTCGAGATCGTGTCGGAGCCTGACCTTTTTAGCTCGGACGAAGCCGCGAGTTACGCCAGAAAACTGCGCTCGATTTTGCGCTATCTGGAAGTCAACAGCGGCGACATGTCCAAAGGCATTCTGCGCTTCGAAGCCAACGTAAGCGTTTTGCATTCAAGCGATACCGAGCTGCGCGAACGCACCGAGATCAAGAACCTGAATAGCATCCGCAACATGGTCAAGGCGATAGACTACGAGGTCAAGCGGCAAATCAAGCTATACCAGAGCGGCGAATCGGTGAAGCCGGCCACCCTGGGCTGGGACGAATCGGCGCAGCGCATCACAGTTCAGCGTTACAAAGAACGCGCTGACGAATATCGCTATTTCCCGGAGCCTGACCTGCCCATCGTGGAAGTAAGCCGGGCATGGGTCGACGAGATCCGCGCCAAGCTGCCCGCCCTGCCCGATCAGCTGCAGCAGCGATACGTTGAGGAGCTGGGCTTGAGCGACTACGACGCCGCCGTATTGACTGCCGAGCGCGCCGTCGCCGACTACTTTCAGCAGATGATCGACAGCGGGACAGAGGCGAAAGCGGCGGCCAACTGGATCACAGGCGATCTGTTCCGGCTGATGAATGCCAAAGAAATAGAGCGAGAAGCCATCAGCGCGATACCCGTTTCCGCGTCTGATTTCGCCGAGTTGCTGGCACTGGTGCAAGACGGCGTCATCAACCAGAGCACGGCGCGCAAACGTGTGCTGCCGGCTATGTGGGAGACGGGCAAGGATGCGCGTACAATCGTAGACGAGCAGGGATTGGCGCAAGTATCGGACACAGCGCTTATCGGCGACGCCGTTGATGTTGTCCTGCGCGCCAACGATGACATGGTGCAGCGCTACCTGGCCGGCAACGACAAAGTGGTCAACGCGATATTCGGGCGTATAATGGGCGAACTGCGCGGCAAGGGCGATCCGAGAGTGGTGCGCCGAATACTTACGGATAAACTATCACACTTGAGAGAATAGAGCAGAGTCGACGGGAGTAAATCAAAATGACTTGGCATCAAACGACTATCGTGGGCAATCTGGGAAACGATCCTGAGTTACGATACCTGCAGAGCGGGGACGCTGTATGCAATTTTAGTGTAGCTGTAAACACTCGACGTCGAAACCGACAGACAGATCAGTGGGAAGACCATACCACTTGGTATCGAGTCGCAGTTTGGGGCAGAAACGCCGAGAATTGCAATACTTATCTTTCCAAAGGTAGTAAGGTACTCGCAATAGGTACTGTTACTGCAAACGCCTACATTAACAATAATGGCGAAGCTGCTGCTTCTCTAGATATAACCGCGCGCGATGTACGTTTTCTCGGTGGGCGCGATGGCGGCGGCGGCGGTGGTCAACAGGGTGGCGGCTGGCAAGGCGGCGGTCAACAGCGCGGCGGCGGACAGCAACGCGGACCTTCGCAACAGAGCGACCGGGCGTCGAATTACCCGGATCAGCCGGCCTCCGTCGACGATATACCTTTCTAGCGGTCAGCGAACGCCGCATCTTATATCAGTTACTTCCTCGTGCCCGAGCAACGCCTTGATCTAAGCGACCGCAACGCCTTGGTCACTGGCGGTGGCGCCGGGCACGGACGAGCCATAGCGCTGGCTCTGGCGGCTGAGGGCGCGTCAGTGGCGGTAAGCGATATCAATATTGAGCGCGCCGAGCGTACTTGCGAGCAAATCCATGAGCGTGGCGGCGCGGCCATTGCGCTTCAGGCCGATATCTCCAACCGCTTCCAGACAGCCAATATGATCGAGATGGCGCGCGACGCCTTCGGAAAGCTTCATATCCTGGTCAATGGGGCGCAAATCTTTCATCCCGAAGCGATGCTAAAAATCGACGAATGGAATTGGCGCCGCCAACTCGAAATGAATATCACCGGCGTATTCTTCTGCATGCAATTGGCCGGGCGCGTCATGGCGGACGAAGGCGGCGGAGTGATGATCAATCTGGCATCCGCCCAAGGGCTGGGGTCGACGCTGCCGAGCGGCATCGGCTATGTGGCGAGCCAAGCGGCCCTGATCGCCATGACACAGCAGGCCGCTCGCGAGCTGTCGCCACATAGGATTCGCGTCAACGCCATTGCGGCTGGCAGCGCCTCTCAGGGCGAAATCACAGCTTCGGAAACGGCAGGCGCGTGGAGTCTCAGCGCCCGCTCGTTTGGCGATGTCGCTGACACTGCGCTCTATCTGTGTTCCGATGCCGCCGAGTCTATCAACGGAGGGGTGTTTGCCGCCGACGACGGCAATCCGGCGGAATAGGCGCGGAACTTGCGGCCCAGATCATTCGCCGGTTGAGCCGAATCCGCCTGATCCGCGTTGTGAGGTCGACAGGCCCTCCAGCGAATCCACAAACTCAATCGCCTCGGTATAAGCCGGCACGACAAGCAGCTGCGCGATCTTCTGACCCGCGCGAATTTGGTAGCGACTGCTGCCAAGGTTCACGATCAAGATCTTGAGCTCGCCGCGGTAGGAACTGTCGATGACGCCGGCCAGCGTATGCATGCCCGCCGCTGCCACGCTGGAGCGATCCTTGACCAAGCCGACAAAGCCGGCCGGAATCTCCAGATGCAAGCCGGTATCGATCAGCGCCCGCTGCCCCGGCTCGACGCTGTGGGCTGAGATCGCGTAAAGATCGTAGCCGGCATCGCCAGCTCGCGGCGCAGCGAATTTGATGTCGAGCGCCCTCAGTTTGTCGTTTCGATAAACACGCACAGTGGAATCCTACCAGGCTTGTCCAGTACGGGGACGCCGCCGCTCGCTCAGCCTAGGCGAAGTATCGACATTTTTGCCACCGAGTACAACCGAGTTACATAGAGGACAAAGAGGAAAGGCATCATGCTTAGTCCAAAGACAGAATCGGCGAACCTGCGAACCATCCTTAACTCGACCTAGCTCCATATTTCCCGGTATCCCTCTTTGCGCCCTCATATTTACTCTGTGCCCTCGGTGGCAAAAGTGTCTTGAATCCGCAAAAGCGCGGCGCCGCCCCGCCCAAACCTTCCGTCACCGGTATTTGAGTAGCGGACAGGCCTTACAGGAGTCGCATACGACGCCGGTAGTCGTCGGCTAGCGCCTGCCAATAAGATAGGTCCCAATAGCCCCGGGCGGCGCCGGACGGCGATGGCAACACGACGAATTCAGTAGGGCCCAGGCTTTCTAGCTGCCGTCCATACGAGACTGCATCGGCGGCGGACAGTCGCCTCCAGGCGCGCCAGGCGGCTTTGCTGGTGAAAGCTACAATCTGCGGTTGAAAGCGGCGGATCTTCTGGCTGAGGCAATCGGGCCGGAAGTCGCTTTGGCGCAAGCTGCTGTCGCTGCCGGCAACGCCCTTGGCCACATCAGTCAGCCCAATTCGCAACTCGAGCAAGCGCAGAAACTCGCCGGGCGCATATCGCCGCGGGGTCATGCCGGTTTGATACAGCGTACGCCAGAAGGCATTTGAGGCATTGGCGTAGTAAGCGCCCTCGCGCGCCGATAGGGTACTAGCCGCTGTGCCGCAGAAGACAACCAGCAAGTCTTCCTGCAGGACATCCGGCAGCACATCAGTCATGGTGGCCCGGCGCTTCAGCCAGCGACTGCAGATTCTTCTGATGCGTTTCTCGGTAAAACTTCGCCAGTCTCTTCGGCAGATCAAACTCCTGATCGCCCCTAAGCGACGCCAAATAGGCGACCGTCTGATCCAAAGCCCTGCGCCCGCTCGTCGAGCCGTGAGACGGTATCGACCGCCTGAGATCAGGCATATTCGCCCAACCCTGCAGCGCTGACAGCCAGGCGCCCAGCAGCGGCGCGCTATTGACAACGGGCAAGGGCGTTTCGATGGCATCGCCGCCCAGCAGGACGCCCCATTCCGGAATCCAGCCCACGATGCAATCTGCTGTATGCCCGGGCAGATGATGCAGCTCCAGCGTGACGCCGCCGAGGTCCAGGTACATACGAAGATTAAAAGTAATGTTGGGCGGCGCCAGACGCACGTCCTCCCACTTGCCCCTTTCCGCGCTTTGCATGCTGCTCAGTGTCAGCGGCACGTCTTCTTGAAAGCGGCGCCGGCATTCATCGTGGCCGATTACGCTCAAGGGCGGTCGCCTGAATCCGGACGTGCCCCAGCAGTGATCCCAATCGGCATGGCTGTATACCACGTAAAAGGGTTTGTCGCCCAAAATGGCGCTAAGCGCGGATACGTCGCGCGGGTGAGTCAGCGTATCCCAGACCGCCGCCTGACGCTCGCCGACAACAAGGACGCCGCGTACGGCAATGTCATCCGAGACCGTCTCGTATATCCACAGATTAGGCAGGATTTCTTTCGGCTGTCCCATCACAGCAGCCCCAAAGCTGGTTCACGATGGACGACCGGCGCAGCTGGCCGCATCGCTATCGCCAGACCGGCGCTTTACTGAAGGTCGGCCTGGAAATCCGGCACAAGACGGAAGGAATCAATCGTGGCCAGCCAGGGAAAGTCGCTCGCATTTACATCGAGCAGATCTTCGCTGATGTCGCTCAGACGCAGGTTAGCCACATGCAGCCGATTGTCAGCGCCGTTAAGCATGATTGCCAGGCCGCTTTCGGAGTCGCCGTCAAGCGTGGAAAGGCGATAAGAAACCTTGAATCCGGCGTTCCCATCGATGTCGACGGATTCTACGGAACGGGCTTTCACGCCGCTGCGCCAACTCTCAATCCAGTCGATTGCTTCTTCTTCGCTGCTGATCGCCACGTCGACGGTTGATATGACCAGCGACGCCAGGTCGCCGACAATGGTGGCCGGTACGCCCTCGGCAGCATCAGTAACATCCCAGTCGGATGGATAGCGGACGATGTGCTTGTCGGTATTGTCAAAGTAGGCGTCCCAGCCAAAAGGCGCATCCGCGTAAAACGGCAGTCGTTCGATACTGTCGGCCACGCCCTGCAAGATAAACTTGAGCTCCTGTGGCGCGTTCTCCGCCATGACAACACGAACAGTGTATATGTCGCCGCCTTCCAGCCACGATTCTTGCCGCGCAATCATGTGAGATCGACCGCGCGACAAATTGAAGTCAATCTGAACGATGCCGTCGGGGGTGGTTTTGCGGCTGGTCTCGTCCCAGCGGGAGTAGCCGCTCCAGGTTTGGCCTAGCCAGGTGTTGTCGAGAAAGGCGCTGAGCGCTTCGCTATCGGCCAAGCCGGCATGGTTCTTGCTGATGCGCGCTTCGACCACGCTGAGCAGGGACGCGTTTGTCAAGCTGGCGCGCAATTCATCGGCCGTATTGCTGCCCGCGCTTTGGATCCAGCCGGTAGGCGCGCCTAAAGTGAACAAACCCGAACTGTGCAGGTAGGAGCGGTCAAAACTGATCGAGGCGGTATCCGGGGGCGGCGGCAAGGTCGGCTCGGGCAGTGGAGTCGGGCGCGCTGCTTCGGCATCAATCCCAGCCTGACCGATATTCCCGGACAACATTGGCAGAATCAGGCTGCCGACCATCGCGATCGTCATGATTATGCCGATGACAAAGGTTAAAGTCTTGGTGGTTTTGTTCATTCAAGCCCCGTTCCAGGCGCGCCGTCAAAGCGCGGTCATAATACCGCAAAAGGGAAACACTGTTAAGCAAGACTTTTTCTCCTTATAATCCGCCGGCGGCGCCTCTGCAGAAGATACATATCCGCGCGGCACGCCGGAAATCACTGATTTGTCCGAATCTTCCATAAGAACGGAATCAAGATGAGCTTGCCCGAATTTGAAATTCGTCCGCTTTCTCTGGATGACGTCGACCGCTATATCAAAACCGAGAATGCGATCTCGGCGTCCATCGGCGTGAAGGATCGAATAGACACGAAGATTGTGCTGCTGGAGTGGCAGGAGCCCGGCTTTGACCTGTCCAACTCGTCGATCGCCTATTTCGCTGCGGACGGAAGGCTGGCGGGTTACGCCACTTTCTGGGCGACTGCCGAAAAGCCGGTTCGCCCCGGCCTGAGATGGGGCGTGCACCCCGATTTTCTTGAGCGCAAACTTGAGCGCAAGCTGCTGGACTGGGCCGATGCCAGAAGCGGCGAAGTCATCCCCCGCTGCCCGCCTGAGGCGCGGATCAGCCTGCAAACCGGCGCGCGCCAAGGACATGCCTATGCCGAAAGCGCGCTGCAAGACGCCGGATACAGCGTCTGCCGCAGCTTCTACGATATGGAAATTAAGCTGACGGAGCGGCCGAATCCCCCGCCCTGGCCCGACGGCATCGTCACGCGTCCTTATTGCCATGAGACCGACCTGCCCCTGCTGGTCGATGTCGTGCGCGATTCTTTCTCGGACCACTTCGGATTTATCGAAGAGTCCTTTGAGAGAGACCTCGAGATATTCCGCCACTGGCTCGACAACGACCCCTACTTTGAGCCGAAGCTGGTGATATTCCCGGTTGACGAAGCGACGGGAGAAGTGGTCGGCTGCCTGCTCGGATTGACACAAGACTTTCGCGATCCCGAAGCCGGCTTTATCGATACGGTTGGCGTCCGCCGAGACTATCGCCGGCGCGGGCTGGCGTCGGCTATGCTGCAGCACAGTTTCGCAACATTCTGGGATCGCGGAAAGCGGCTGGTTCATCTGGACGTCGACGGCCAGAGCCTGACCAACGCCGTGGCGCTTTACGAGCGCGTGGGAATGCATGTCTATCAACGTTACAATGTCTATGAGAAAGTGCTGCGCGAAGGCGTCGAGTTGGCCAAGGTAGCGCTGGAATGAGACAGGCATTGCACATCGAAACAGGCTTCGTCGAGGTCAATGGCGCCAATCTCTACTTCGAGCGCGCTGGGGCCGGCCCGCCGCTGGTCATGATTCACGCCGGCATCGCCGATTGCCGCATGTGGGAGCATGAATTCGCGTCGCTCGCCGACAGCTACCAAACGCTGCGCTTTGACATGCGCGGCTACGGTCGCAGCTTGCCCGCCGCCGGCGAATTCAACATTCAGGACGACCTCGAAGCCTTGCTGGCGGCCCTGGACCTACCCGCGCCCTATATTCTGATGGGCTGCTCGATGGGCGGCGGGCTCGCCATTGAATTCGCCTTGGCGCAGCCCGAGCGAGTATCGGGGCTGTTGCTCGTTGGCAGCGATCCGCGCGGCTTTGAAGGCGACGCCGCCTGGCCCGACGAACTGATCGCGCAGTCTGAATCGGCCTTCGAGCAAGGCAAGGTTGATGAGGTAGCCGAGCTGGACATGCAAATCTGGTTCGATGGCGTCGGGCGCTCGCGGGACGATCTTGACCCGGGCATCCGTGCCAAGGCCTTCGAAATGGCGCGCCGGGTGACAGAGCACGAGCTCAGCGGCATTGGCGAGCACAAACGCAAGACGACCGAGGTTCCCCCGGCGCAGCGCCTGACCGAGCTGACGATGCCCGCTCTGGTCATCATCGGCGAGAAGGACTTGCCCTATCTGCATCAAGCGGCCGATTATATGGCCGAGCAACTGCCAAGAGCGCGCAAACTCATCCTGCCCAATGCGGCGCACCTGCCCAATATGGAGCATCCGGCGCTGTTTGAAGCGAGCATACGCGAGTTTCTGGCCAGCGTCTAAGTCACGGCCTTGGCGTAAGTTGACACGGGCGACCATGAACGCTGACCGCGACGACGAACGCTACCAGGACATCCTCAAGAAGATCGCCGAGGGCCGTCCCTTCGGCAGCAGACGGCGCGAGCCGCTGCCGCAGACGCCGCACGATCGCGCCCTGGACCGCATCAACGCCGTCGACGCGCTGGCCCAGCTCGCCCGCAGGGACTACCGGCACGCGCTATGTTACGGTCCCAAGTCGCTGCGCGGCCCGGCCTGGTCGGCAGCCCTTGTCTGGTACCATCACAAGGGTTACCACGGCTATCAGACCCTGTATCTGCTAGGCGTCTGGGCACATTACGATGAAGACCGAATCATCTTAAGCATCGCTGAACGCCAACTGCCCTATCGCGCGCCGGTCTATGATGCCGGTGTCTATCGAGTAGCGATTCGGAACAACTTCAGCTTGTATTATGGCGACCCAGGAGGACCGCCAGACGGTGGCGACAATCTGCTGCATCGCTGCCGCTTCCAGGAAAGCGAGCGCCTGACGCATCGTCAAACGCTCTGGGAAATCGTAGGGCAATGGCAACTGAAGTTGGAGCGGAGCTAGTCGTCCTCGTCTTCAAATTCGATATCAGTAGTCAAGCCGGAAGCCGCCAGATCCGCCAAGGAGATGCTGCCCGCGTCTCCCTCGACCAGCTTGCTGACGCCTTGCTTGAGCCGCTCGCCGCAGACGAGGCAATCGGGATCGCGCGCTATTTCAAGCCAGGTTCCGGTATGGGGGTCGTTTTCCTGTCCCTCAAAAATGTCCATGTAGCTGTTGGTGACAATCAGCGTATTGGCCGGCATCGGCTCATGAGCGCTGTTGCCGCGAAGCAACTCATTGATGATGAGATCCGTCTGAATGCCCGCCACCTTGGTGACATTCACCCAGAGCCCCGGTTCGGCCTCCAGCGTGCCCGCCTCGCCAATCATGCCGTAGTCGAGTTCGCCGCCCGCGCCCATGGCAACCATGACGCCGTCGCGAGTCGCTTCCGACCAGCAGGCGTAGCAGGGGCCGTCAAAGGGGCGGATGATGACATGGTCGCCGCCCTCGCCGCGTTCGTACACACCGGCGTACGATGCGCAAAGGCCTTTCTCCAGGCAGCGCTCGTTGATCGTGAATTTCACTTGTTCGCTGTCAACCGCCGCGACCAGGATGTCGACATCGTCCAGGCAATCCCAATGGTCTTCGATCAAGCCGGCGCGCGTTTCGACCTGCGCCCCGGGATTGCGATTCAAGATCAAATCGGCCACAGCCTCGGCTTTGTTTTGGCCGACATAGCGCAGGTCAGCGACATGTCGGGTCACATTGCCCGCTTCCAGATCGTCGTTATCCACCAGCACGAATCGGCCGACGCCGCTCATCGCCAGGCTGACGGCGACGAATCCGCCGCCCGAGCCCAGGCCCACGACGGCGACAGTCTTCTCGGCGAGTCGCCCCAGGTTGTCAGCCCCGATGAGGCGCTCTACCCGTTCCCACATGTCAGTCATACTCTTGCGCCTCGGTATCCGCCTGCGCATCGCCGGCATCTGGTCGCTCGAATCCGCCACCGCCAACAGCGTCAGCATCGCTGAGCGGCTGGTCGGTGGCATCAAACACCGGAATGATTTGAATCGGCGGTTGACGCAATCCCATTTCAACTTCAATCGCGTAGAGGTAGTCAATGAGTTTTTTGTCGCTGGTCCATTGCCAATCCGGCGGGTCTTTAATCGGCGTGGCCGCGTCCCACAGCAGCTGAAAGCTGGCGACCGGATCCATTAAATCAACGCCCGCAACGTAAGGCGCATGATAGGCTTGCGGGGCGCTATGCGGATAATCGTGCTGAGTGACGAACAGGATAAAGGACGAAGCGCCTTGCCGAAGGGTGATAAAGCAGAATTCCAGCGGCACCTCGCCATCGCATTCGTAAAACAGCGTGCGGACCAGCAGCCCATCCTCCGCTAGCGCGAAAGTCTCGTCGCTCAGGCGATCCGCCAGCACCACATGCCAGCCGTATTTCATCATCGACGGCAGCTGCCCGGCGGGCACGACTTTCGGATGCACCGGCTGGAATTTGCGCACATCGCGGTGGATATACCACCAGTCCACGCGCATATCCGAGCCGTTATCCATGGGCACTGTGATGTAGTTTACCGCCAGGTCTGTTTCACCGATGATAGGCGCATGGCCCACTGTGACAATCGGCACCAGCAGCGAATCCATGCCCAGCTCATCATCGTCAAGCCAGGACAGCGCCGTCATGTGATCGCCATGGCTGGGTTGAATCATGGAGCCGGGTTGCTTGTGCCAATCGCCCAGATACCTCAAGGGAACATCAAATCGATCCTGGAGCGCGCCTGTGCCGCGATGGCGTTCGCGGTGAAAGTGCCAATTCTCTTGCAGCCACCAAATGATCTCGTCTTGCAGGGCGTCGCCTTGCTGAAAAGTGTGTGAGCGGCGCACAGCCGTCTCGTCCGGCGAAATGGTGTCCAGCACATAAATGGTTGGCAGCCCTTCCGGCGTGTCGTCTTTGATGACGAAACCCACCATGGCTTCGCCGGTTTCATCCGCCATAAATTGGCTGGCCGCCGATAACATGCGCTCGACCGCTCGCTGCGACAAGACCAGATTGGGTACGATCCCGCGTGAAATCATGGCCATCCCCCGCAAGCGATTCCTGATGTGTTCGACCTCGGCTTGCACCAGCCTGATGAATTCCGGTTCATCCGCTGTCCGCATGATCAACGTCTCCGGCGGCGGGGCAAGGGTGTGCTCGCTTTGATCCGTTCTTCAATGCCGGGCCAGTTGCCGGTGGAGCGCCAGGTGTAATAGGCGTAGAGCCATTGTATCGCCCAGCCGCCAACGGTCACCGCGGTCGATTTGGACGGATTCCAGCCGTATTGTTCGCCGTCTTTCGGATTAAACAAGCATAGCTGACCATCTTCGTACTGGTGCTTTTCGCTGTAAATCCGCGGTTTGACGCAGTAGGCTTCAGCCGGACGATTGGGATACTCTTTGGGATAAACAAGCTTCAGGCTGTGGCGCGGCGAATCCAGGATGCTCATATTGATCTCGACAATGCCTTGCCAATAGAGCAATCCGCCAAATGGGGGCACGACCAACTTAAAGGTATTGCCAAAGGCGGCTTTCATCGCCTCGACTTCCCAGACTAGGCGGGCTGAGACGTTCTTGCGCGTTCCCCACCAATTTGACATTGGTCGCTCTCCGAACTGCGGTCTTTAACTACCCGGTCGCATCAACTCTATTGATTTACTCAAACCTTGTCTAGGTTCAGCAACTAGCCGCCAGTAAATCGATTGCGCTGGCTGGCCGCTTGCCTGCCGACATCAACTGCAAGTTTAACCGGATGCAACTCGGCCGGCTTGAGCGATTAATTCCCAAGCGTAAGGGCTATGAATTCGCGCCCTGCGGCGCCGACAATTCGGACTTTACCAGTGGCGTGGACAGGCTCAAGCTGTTTCTGCTAAAACAGAAAGGTCAATCGGGATGAGAAGGCTTCGTCACCTGTTCACATTCCCGATTGACCTTCGTCTATCTATGCAAATCCTAACGTGGATTTGCAGCATACGCAAGGAGCGTACCCCATGTCCGCAAGACGTTTCATCCTCTTTGTCCTGGCAGTCCTGCTTGTCGCGCTTGTTGGCGCGCCGGCCTTCGCCGATGAGGACCAAGTCCTCACAGTGTACTCCGGCCGCAACGAAAGTTTGATCGGTCCAATTCTGGCGCAATTCAGCGAGGATACCGGCATTGCCGTCGAAGTCCTCTATGGCGGCACCAGCGCGGTCGCCAACCAGATCCTCACCGAAGGCGAAAACAGCCCGGCCGATGTTTTCATCGCGCAGGACGGTGGCGCATTGGGCGCATTGGCGGCGGCTGATATGCTGCAGGCGCTGCCCGAGGCGACGCTAGACCGGGTTGTCGATCCCGCATTTGTTTCGCCCGACGGCCTATGGGTCGGTCTCAGCGGACGGGCGCGCGTCCTGGTTTACAGTCCGCAAATGCTGGAAGAATTGTCACTCGAGCTGCCCGACTCGATTCTTGCTTTGACCGACGAGAAATGGCGCGGGCTGGTTGGCTGGGCGCCGACCAACGCCTCGTTCGTCGCCAACGTCACAGCCATGCGCGTGCTGCTTGGCGACTGCGACACGGAAGACTGGCTGGCCGGCATGATCGCCAACGACGTCCAGGCCTATCCCAAGAACACGCCGATCGTCCAGGCGGTCATCAATGGCGAAATCCCCGTCGGCCTGGTCAATCACTATTACTTGTATCGCTTCCTGGCCGAAGATCCCGAGATCACGGCGACGCTGCATTTCTTCCCTGGCGGCGATGTCGGCTCGCTGATTAATATTGCCGGCGCAGCCATCCTGCAGACAAGCGACCAGCAAGATCACGCCCTGGAATTGGTCGACTACCTGCTGAATGACACGGCGCAAGCGTACTTCGCCGAGACGACCTATGAGTATCCGCTGGTGGAAACTGTGGCGCCAGCTGTCGACTTGCCGGCGCTGGCGGATATCGAAGCGCCCGATATCGACCTGTCGGATCTCGATGATTTGCAGGGCACGCTAGAGATGATCGAAGACAGCGGCGCGCTGGACTAAGCCCGGCGCCCGATTGCGCAAACGTGGGCGGGGATTGTCCTCGCCCGATTGAATCCCAAGGGTTGCCATGCAGCTATCGAGCATCATTCCGCCACGATTCCGCAGCGACGGCCGCAAGCGACATCTGCCGCCGCGTTGGCATCTGGGCAATCGCCAGCTCGTTCAGGGAATCAGCCTGGCGATCGTGGCCTGCGTCATGATTCCGGTAACCTATTTGATCATTGGCGCGGTCGGCGCCGGGCAAGACGGCGTCGACTACTTGCTAAGAACGCGCACCATCCTGATCGTCGGCAACAGCGTGGGCTTGATGCTGGCGACCACTTTCCTTGCGACCCTGATCGCCATCCCCTTCGCCTGGCTGACCGGCCGCTGCGACCTGCCGGCTCGGCGGGTCTTCCTTGTGCTGGGGCTGGCGGCGATGGTCATCCCGTCTTACTTGACGGCTGTTACATTCAGCGAAGCTTTTGGGCCCAAGGGCATCCTGCAGTCGGCGCTGGAGCCAATCGGCGTGGATCGTCTTCCGAGCATCAAGGGATTCGTCGGGGCGACGCTCACCCTGACATTTGTCACCTTTCCCTACATTGTATTGCCGGTCCACGCGGCCCTGCTGCATGCGGACCGCGCGCTGGAAGAAGCCGGGCAAAGCCTGGGGCTCAACCGCTGGCAAGTCTTCCGCCAGATCACGCTGCCGCAGCTGCGTCCGGCGCTTTCCACCGGCATGTTGATGACGGCGCTGTACTGCCTGAGCGACTTCGGCGCGGTGGCCGTCATGCACTTCAACGCTTTCACGCGCGCCATCTTCATCCAAACAGAATCATTTCGCATGGACAAAGCCTCCGTGCTGGGCCTGGTCCTCATCGCCATGACGATGCTCTTGCTGATTTTGCAGTCTCGCTTGCAATCCAACGGAAGGCACTATCGCATAGGCACGGGCGCGTCGCGCCAGCTCCAAACGGTTCAGCTAGGCAGATTGAAGCTGCCGGGCGTCCTGTTCTGCGCGGCCGTCATATTCATGGGCGTCGCCATCCCGCTGCTCATTCTCTTCAAGTGGCTGGCAGGACACATGCTTACTGATCCAATCCGCGTGCCCCTGGAAACTTTGCTGCGGAACACAGTCGGCGTAAGCGCGATTTCAGCCCTGGTCGTAGCCGCCGCTGCGCTGCCCTTGGCGCTTTTGGCGGTGCGCGCGTCCTCCCGCTTTGACCGCTGGCTGGTCAAGCTCGCCTACGCCGGCAACGTCCTGCCCGGCATCGTCATCGCGCTGGCCCTGGTGTTTTTCGCCTCGCAACACATGCTCACTCTGTATCAGACCTTGCCCCTGCTGATTCTCGGCTACGCCATTCGCTTCCTGCCATACAGCATTGGCGCAACCGAAAGCGCCTTGGAGCAGATCAATCCCCGCTTTGAAGAATCGGCGCGCAGCCTGGGTTTGACAGCGCGCGAGGCGCTGCTGCGCATCACAGTGCCGCTGGCGCGCGCCGGGATACTGGCCGGCCTGGCGCTGGTTTTCCTCAATGTGATGAAGGAGCTGCCGATTACCTTGATATTGCGCCCTATCGGCTTCCGCACTTTCGCCACGCGCATCTGGAGCGCCTACGACGAAGCCTTCCTGTCGTCGATAGCGCTGCCCGGGCTCGCGCTGATCCTGGTATCAGCGACTGTGCTGTTCGTCATCTTGCGGCAGGAGAAGGCAGTACCCTAGCCACTCGCGGCAGCCAGCTTGCGCTCTGGCGCGATTTCCCCTTTATGCATCCGACATTTCCAATATGCTTGGGCATGTCAATATACGCGGCGCCGTGCTGAACCTATGGAATACTCGCTGCAAGCGGATCACCTGACCAAACGCTACAACGGCCAGTCGCCGGCCGTCAACGATATCACGCTACGCGTGCGACCCAGCGAATTCTTGACGCTGCTGGGACCCAGCGGCGGGGGCAAGACGACAACGCTGCGCCTGCTGGCTGGTTTCGAACGACCCACCAGCGGACGCATACAGATCAGCAATCGCATCGTCGCCGATGATTCTCGCTTCACGCCGCCGGAAAAGCGCAAAGTCGGCATGGTGTTTCAAGATTACGCGCTCTTCCCGCATGTGGATGTGGCGGGAAATATCGCCTTTGGCCTGCGCGGCGCCCGCACTGACAATGAGCGCCGGGTCAAGCAACTGCTCGCGCTGGTCGGCTTAACGCCATTCGCCAGCCGCATGCCCCACGAATTATCCGGCGGTCAGCAGCAGCGGGTGGCATTGGCGCGCGCGCTGGCGCCCGAGCCGGATATTCTCCTGCTCGACGAGCCCTTCTCCAATCTCGATACCGGCCTGCGAGCGCAAGTGCGCTCCGATGTGCGCAATATCCTGCTCAAGACTGAAACCACCGCCATATTTGTCACCCACGATCAGCAAGAGGCCCTCAGCCTGTCTGATGAGATTGCTGTCATATTTGATGGCAAGCTGGTCCAAGTGGCGACTCCGCACGCGATTTACAACCGCCCGGCGAATGTCCAGGTGGCGCGATTCATCGGCGAAGCCAACTTCTTGCCGGCCGAAGCGCATGGTATGACCGCGTCCAGTCGTCTGGGCGAAGTCAAGCTCTTCCATCCCAAATCGGGCCAGGTGCAACTGATGATACGGCCCGAAGCGCTTGCCGTTGGCTTCGATGACCGCGGCACGCCCGCTGTTGTGCGCTGGCGCGAGTTCTACGGGCACTATCAGCGGCTGGGCCTGGCGCTGGCGGACGGCACCGAACTGGTCGTGCACACAGGTGTGGACAGGTATTTTCAGCGCGGGAATGAAGTCCGGGTGACGTTGGCGCTGCCGGCCTTGGCTTATGACCCAGCGAACGATGACACGCTGAGTTGAGACTTCTCAGCCGTCAAAAGCTGTTCTGACCGACTTCGCCGGCGCTAGCCCGCGGCAACCAAACGCGGAACGTAGCGCCCCGGCCGCGCCCGCGGCTCTCAACCGTGATGCGCCCGCCATGCGCCTCGACGATCTCCCTGGCGATGGTCAGGCCCAGTCCTGTCCCGCGCTGCGGACCGCGCGCCTTGTCCACCTGGTAGAAGCGTTCAAAGACGCGCGCCAAGTCAGCCGGCGGGATGCCGATGCCATTGTCTTGTATCGAGACCGTCACGCCATCCGGCGCCGCTTCAGTCGTCACATGCACCGCCCCACCGGGTGGCGTGAATTTCAAGGCGTTGCTGATCAGGTTGACAAGCACCTGCGCCAGCCGGTCGCCATCGCCGATGACCAGGGGCACGGGCTCCGCTGACGATTCCAGCTTGAGGTCCTTCTGCTGCGCCACCACGACCAGACTTTGCGCCACCGCTTCGGTTAACCGCTCCATACGCAGTATGTCGTTGTTCATTGACAGCCTGCCGGCCTGCAGCCGTTCCAGGTCGGTCAATTCGACCACCATGCGGTTGAGCCGGCTGGCCTCTTCATAAATGGTCTGCGCCGCTTCCTTCGGCTCGTCGGCCGCGCCGTCGATGATGGCCTGCGCATAACCTTGAATCGATGTCAGCGGCGTCTTCAGATCGTGGGAGACGTTGCCCAGTAAATCGCGCTGCGCGGTATTGGCCGCCATGACCTCGGCGGTCATGCGATTAAATGATTCAGCCAGCGTCCGTACTTCGGCGGGACCGCTGACCGGCACATTTACCGCGTAATCCCCGCCGGCCACATCGGTGGCGGCCCGGGCCAGGCGCTGCAGGGGCTGCGCGATCGTCCGGCTGATCAGCGCCGCCAAGAGCACAGCAAACAAGATGCCCACGATGCCGGCTTTCAGCAGCGGGGGCGCCAAGGCGTTGCCGAATACGGCCAGGGTCTCCTGCAAGCTGACGGTCGGGCGCGGCTCCGCCAGCAGCCACAGATCACCATAGCGCTGACGATCTTGTTGGCGCAAGCGCCCGAACATCACGCCGCCGTACAGCCATTCGCCGCCGCTAGGATCCAGAAAGCGACCGAAGAATTGCTCGCTGCCCCGCGACAAGACCGTCTGCAACTGCCGATTCTTGTACTTCTCATTATGCAATATTACCGGGGCGCCGGCTGCAAAACTGCCGGAGCTGTCGTAGACCACCCGCGCGCCATCGGCCGAAAGGCGAACTTGCAGCGTACGCACATTGCGCGTCTGGGCGAATACCGCCAGCAGATCGTGCACTCGCTCCTGCAAGATTTGCGAGTTGCGGTCGACGGGAATGTCGGCGATAAAGTCGATGTAGTTCAGCCCCTGCGTCAGCGCGGCCAGCCGCTCAAAGGTGGGCTCCGGCGGCGCCGCGCGATTGCCGATGAAGACAAATAGCGCCAGGGCAATCACGCCCAAGGCAACCATCAGCATCAATAGATAGGACGTCAGCAGGCGCAGCCGCAAGTTAAAGGCGATGCGTGGCAGTTTACTCATCATCCAGGCGGTATCCCACTCCCCAGACCGTCTCAATCGCCAGATCCATGCCTTGCAGCTTATGTCGCAGATGGGCGACGTGAACATCTACCGTGCGCGTCTGCCCGCCAAAGTCGTAGCCCCAGACGACATTGAGCAGCTTGTCGCGGCTGAATACCACGCCCTTGTTTTCCGCCAGGACTTGCAGCAGGTCGAATTCCTTCATGCGCAAGTCTACCGCATTGCCGGCCACCTCAACGCGGCGGCGCTGCGGGTCGATGAGCAAGTTGCCGACGATAATCGGCTCGGGCGATTCTTCCGTTGCATCGGCGCGGTCGGCGCGGCGCAGGATGGCTCTGATGCGCGCCAGCAGTTCGCGGGGATTGAAGGGCTTGGTCATATAATCGTCAGCGCCCAGCTCGAGCCCGACGATCTTGTCGATATCTTCGCTGCGCGCCGTCAGCATGATGATCGGCACATCGGATTCTTCGCGGACGCGCCGGCAGACTTCCAGCCCGTCCATGCCGGGCAGCATCAAATCCAGCACCACCAGACTCGGCTTGTCGCGCAGAATCATGCGTTTGGCTGCCGTTCCGCTGGTGGCGCTGGTCACGCAGAAGCCGTCCGGCTCCAGATACATTTTGGCGAGATCAATGATACGCTGCTCATCATCCACGATGAGAATGGTTTCTGTCTTGGTTCGCAGCAAGTCTGGCCACCTCCACAATCATTGAGCGGAACCATCTCGGCAATTAAAGTTCGGGCGCTTCAACGCAATATTCCGCGGGCCCGCCACCGCGCCAGCTTTCGACTCGTACACATTGTAAGTCATCCTATTTTTAATGTGGCGCCATTGCATAATTACCGTGTAAATTTTCTGTAAAATGCTGCACAATCTCCCTGCCAGATGAGCGAAGCAGATCCTGAATTATATACGCGTAAAACAGTCGCATTGTTGTATTTGCCAGCGCCTTTATTGACCTTACACTGCCGCGCGACCTGTCCGCCAATACGAGACCAACAGATGACCGTCCTGCCCATCATCCAGCCGGATAACCCGCTCCTGCGACGACAAGCTAAGCGCATAACCTGCTTCGACGCCGAATTGCAGCTTCTGATCGATGACATGGTCGAAACCATGACGGCGGCGCAAGGCGTAGGCTTGGCGGGGCCGCAGGTCGCCCAGAGCAGCCGCCTCATCGTCGTTCGCCTGCCCGATGACGAGGACAGCGTTGAAGAATATGGCGAGGACGCTGGCAAGCTCTATATTGTCGCCAACCCCAGCATCGTCTGGCGCAGCGACGACAAGGCCTCTGGCGTCGAAGGCTGCCTGTCCTTGCCCGGTCTCCTGGGAGATGTCGAGCGCTTCGCCAGTATTGAGATTGCCGGGCAGGATCGGCAGGGCGAGCCGATTCGTTTGACCGCCAAGGGCTGGCTGGCCCGCGTCTTTCAGCACGAAATCGACCATCTTGACGGCGTCCTATACATCGATATTGCCACCGCCGTCTGGCATCCGGAGGAAGAGGACAACCTGGCCAGCGAGGTCAGCAAAGCGTAATGAGCGCCACCATCCGGCTGGCCACAGCTTCCGATGCCGCCGACATCCGTCAGGTTTACGCCCCCATAGTCAGCGACACGCATATCTCTTTCGAGCGCTCCGTTCCCAGCGTCGACGAGATCGCGGCGCGTATCAGCAAAACATTAGCGCAGTATCCCTGGCTGGTTTGCGAAATCGGCGGCCGACTGGCCGGCTATGCTTACGCCAGCGCCTTTCGCGCCCGTTACGCCTACCTGTGGACGACTGAAACGACCGTATATGTACACCCGAATTTTCAGCGGCGCGGTGTGTCGCGCGCGCTTTATCACTCGCTGGTGTCGATACTGCGCGCCCAAGGTTACTGCAACGCCGTCGGCGTGATCGCCTTGCCCAACGAAGGCAGCATCCGCGCCCACGAAGCCGCTGGATTCCGTAAAATCGGCGTCTTCGAAAATGTAGGATTTAAAGCGGGAAACTGGCGCCATACCGGCTGGTGGCAGTTGGCCCTGCGTCCCATGCCTGAAGCGCCGCAGCCGCCGCGATCAATCAGCGAGCTGGCGCGGGAAGCGCGATTTCCCGAGCTTCTGCAATCAGGAACAACCTTTCTCCGCGAACTGTGACTAGGACAAGCCTATGACCGCCAAGAAACGCCCCATAACAGCTGAGGATCTCAACCGCATCCATTACGCGCAGGACCCGCAGATCAGCCCTGACGGCCGTGCCGTCGCTTTCGTCAAAGTCTCGCCGGACCCGCTGGAGAAGTCGTACAAGCGCAACATCTGGCTCTACTCGGTGGCCGACGGCGCGCTCCTGCAGTTGACGCGCGGGGACACAGACTCCCACCCGCGTTGGTCGCCCGACGGGACGCAGCTGGCTTTTGTGTCGGCGCGGGGCGACAAACCGCAGGTCTACCTGCTGCCGACCGCTGCGCCGGGCGGTGAAGCGCGCGCGCTGACCAGTATGGAAAACGGCGCGCACAGC
>LXNI01000945.1_pt1 | contig 29086 bp, 17 predicted proteins | sample 809091 | NCBI WGS metagenome assembly LXNI01 (sample SAMN04870527, study PRJNA318959) | sponge metagenome | biome: 01000161; feature: marine sponge reef; material: water | host: Sarcotragus foetidus | place: Greece: Milos, Mediterranean Sea | collected 2013-05-29 | depth 5-7 m | reverse complement strand
GCCCTTCTCCCAGGCCAGCCAGACGAAGCCCTTGGGCCGGTAGCTCCCGGCCCACAGGTCCGTCCGTGCCGCCGAAGATGCCAGCGGCGCTCCCTCATGCTCGGCCGATGTGCGCGCGCCTTGGAAGATTTCCACGATCGGTTCCAGTTCTGGGTCGTCGTCACGCCAATCGGTACAGATTGAGGTGTGTGATGTCGCGGTCTCGTCAAGGTTTCGAGGTTCCGCAAAGCCTCCCTCAAGAACACATCGCTGTTAGAGTCGAGCTTCGCCGGTAGTGACCCGAATCGGCTTCTTGCCTGCCTCGGGGGGACGATCTTACATTGTCCGATGGAAGTACGACAAACTGCGCTCGCGGCCAAACAACGTGACGAAGTGACTGGGCAACTCCAACCTATCCCGAGCCTTGCCACTGTGATAGCAATATCGACGAGTCGCCGAAACTAGCCGAAAGGTGCTCACGCGTGGAAATGCCCATCACTGGATATTCAGGTCCACGAACTTCGCAATCTTCCTGCGAAGGTCCTTTTCCGCTGCGAGCGACGCGACGGCTGTTCCGGCGACGTTGGTCAGACGGGCGATGTCGAGTCGAGGAATCTGCTGCTGATCCTTATAGACAATGATGGAGTCAAACGAAAGTTCGTGAAGCAAGAAATGGGACAGCATGATCGTGGTCAACCGCGCCTTGTCCCGATTGGGGACTGCGTATAGGAACACGTGTGAACCGCCTAGGCCCTCGAACCGGTAGTCGACAGGGTAGTTCGTACCGTCCGGGATTTCTTGCGAGATATAATCCGTCTCAATTCTGTCGTCGTCCAGCATCCTAGACAGCAATGTCTTTACCTCGCCATAGAAGGTCGAATCCTGTCGATCTCTACTTAGAAACGTGAGGTCGTAGATTCTTGTGAGTGCTTGGCCAAGCCTAAATACTGCATCAGCAATCTGGTCTGGGGGAGCTTCGGCCGAGAACGTGCCGTTGTCTACTTGAATGTCGCTGTCCCGCACAATCTGCTCAAGCAGCACCTTTCGCGTGCCTTCGTAGAACGTATCAACATCGTGCTCGTAACTCATGTGCATGAGAGTATGCCCGCGGTCGCTCAACGTTACCTTGCCCGACCCGGATTGGGTCACGTAGATCGGATAATGGTCTCCGTCCGGGAAGGTAAACGGCGTGTCGAGCATGAGCACGCCATCGTCGCGCTCGTGAACACGGATCTTCGCGCACAGCCGCCTGCACAGCGCGTCTTCGAGAAGCGTCCTGTCAAGAGCCATCGAATAGACCCCGTTGATCAGGTTGAGCAGTCAAGCCTTGCACAGCACAATCTTCGATTAGGCAGGCGAGTGCGCCGCCTAAGGTGGTGTATCGCTCGGTTTCTTCGGCAAAGCTGTCGACCTTGGTGCCCGCGACTAGAGCCTCCTCAGTGGCACGATGTATGTGACAGCGATAGCGAATGTCGCCGTGTAGGTGACTGGAGCCGTTGTAGCGGATTAGGCTGAGACGCCTACCTGCCTTGTGGATCCATGCTAGACCGCAGGAGAAGTCCCTTGGGTCGTCCACGTTTTGCCTCTGATACAGGTAAAATAGCTCACCGTCTTCGGTCTCCAAATCTAAGTTTCGTTGCTGATGGCGACCGGGTTTGTCAATCCAGCGTGCTCTTGGGTTCTTGACGCTCTTCGTGGACGAACGGAGCGCGTCGAGATCAGCGTTCGACAGAACTACGTCGTTCATGGGGCTGTACCACCGACTCGTCGTCTAGCATATCCTAAGACCTCCCCTTGGGTCGCTTCAATGGCAAGTCCACGAGAAGCCTTCAACATCCGGTAATCAGGGTCAGGAGACGAAGTGGTCAGGCACGGGGGTAGGCGAACGCGGCTGGCGCATGCGATAGCGCAAGCCGTCAGGACTGGTTCGGACAGTGCGGCCCGACGACCAGCGACGCAGCACCGACTTGACGCCGGAGCACGACTTCCTCGGCTTTCGGAACTCTTGTGGCAACCGCCTGTGGCAATTCGCCGTATAGAGCGAGCGGTCCCGGTCCGCCCGACAACCCTGGCCTATCGCTTGGTTACCCAGATTGGGCTTGACCAAGCGACATTGCCGTCTTCCTGCTCCACCCGCACGTAGTAGTAGTGCTCGCCCGCGGCCAGCTCTTGCTCGCGGAACTCGAACTCCATGCTCTCGCCGTCCCCAGCTAGCGTGTGCACGTAACTGTTGTCCCGCACCACCACGGCTTCTTTGATGGCACCGGTGCCGCGAATCACGACGGTTGCGGTCGGTATCTCCGCCGAGGAGAACTCGTCGCCTTGGATCCACTCGCCGCCGCTGGTCTTGAGGCGGTAGTCGAGGATGATGTTGCTCGTTGCCGCATAGGTGTGGCGCTGGCGCATAGCGTTGACCAACCCCCGGCGGGAGTAGTCGTCGCTGAGGACCATGGCATACGAACTGTGCGTGGAAACGTGGTCAGAACTTGCCTGCACGCCCAACCTGTAGCCCTTCTCCCAGGCCAGCCAGACGAAGCCCTTGGGCCGGTAGCTCCCGGCCCACAGGTCCGTCCGTGCCGCCGAAGACGCTAGGGGCGCTCCCTCGTGCTCGGCCGATGTGCGCGCGCCTTGGAAGATTTCCACGATCGGCTCCAATTCCGGGTCGTTGTCGCGCCAGTCAGTACCCATTGTCGTGTGTGAGGTGTGCGACGTTGCGATTCCCTTCTGCTTCCGCAGCGCGTCGTACAGGTAGGGCCCGGTGCTCGACCTGCGCTCCTCTTGGGTGATCGGAATCGGCTTGTTGCCACGCTCGGCGTAGATGATGTTGCGGTGTCCGTTGGGATACCCCAGGCTGCGCTCGTAGCCGAACAAAGTGACGAAGCGGCCCGGCACATGGAACATGTCCTCGGCCTTCTCGGTGCGCCACCAACTGTACTCGGTGTCATTGGTGCCCTTGTGGTCCGTGACCAGATAGAAGTCCATGGCGGCGGCGTCCATCATGTAGCGGAACGAATCGTAGAGCGAGCCATCGCCCGTGCCGTCGAGCGAGATGTCGGTATGGCGGTGCATGTCGCCGCGGTAGATCTTGTAACGCTTGCCGCCCGAGTTGATGGTGTAGTTGCGGATCGCCGCCACCTGCTCCGACTCGCGCGGCTCCGCAGGTAGCATGGCTGGCGGCTCAGTACCTCTCGGGCCGAGCATGGCCGGATCGACCCGTACGCCGCCAAACTGCGCGGACAACTCGGCGAAGAAGACCTGGTTGTCCCTCGGATAGTGCCCGAACCCCGTTCCCCCCCAGAGTTTCTGATCGGTGGTCCAAGCCGCGTAGACCTTTCCGTCAGAGCCTGCGACGGCATCCATCGGACCTTCGTTGCGGCCCACGCTGTCGGGCAGCGGGAAGGGGTCCACCCAGCGGTCCCCGGCGTAGTAGGTTGCCATCACCTCCCACTTGCCACCGGCGGCCCAGATCGACTCGGGCTTCACGGCGCGCACGCGCGGCCGCAGCAGCAGCCACATGCGGCCCATGCTGTCAGGTACGAGTTCGGGCGTTTGGATGTAGCGCTTGACGCTGGGCCGGAAGCGACGGTTGACGTCATCGAGCGGAGCGAGCCACTCGCTGCCGTTCCAGACAACCACGCGGTTGGTGCGCGATTGGTAGATTCCCGTGCCGCCGCGCAGCAGGAAGCCTGTGTCTTTGCCCCAGTTCTCGTCCGACTCGTCGTACGAGATCCAGACCCGGTCTTGGGCATCGACGGCGATACTCGGAGTGCCGTGATAGCGCGGCGTGTCGGTCACCTTGAGCAGATCCCCGGCGCGCCCGCCGCTGACCGAGCGCAGCCGAATGTTGTAGCTGCCGCCTTGATAGCTGTCCCAGGCCACCCACGCTGTGCCGTTGGTGTCGGTCGCGATATCGGGATACCACTCATTGGCGGCCGCACCGGGATGGCTGAGCGGCACCTCCTCGGACCAATCGCTTCCGTCGAAGGCGCTGTAGTAGATCCCGGAAAAGCCCTCGCGCGCGGATTGCCACGCAAGATGCAAGCCGCCGAGACGGTCGCTTGCCAGGACGGGAAAGAGATTGTTGCCGGAACCGGCTCCGACCGGGCTCGGGGCGCTCCATGACCCGTCGCTGCGCATTGCGTGCAGCAGCCTCCAGGTCCCGCCGCTGCGCTCGGACCAGACCAAGTGCAGCTTGCCATCGCGGTCGTAGGCCGCGCCCAGTCCCTGCAGGTCGCCCGACCCTCCTGATATGCGCGCGATCTCGCCCCACTCGCCGTTAGCGCGGTCCCGGGCGAAGACTTGGTCGTTCTCACCCTTGTAGCCAATCCAGGCCACCGAGAGCGTCCCGTCGTCAGCCATCGCCATGGCGGGGTAGTCGTCCTCGAACTCGTCCGTGGTCACGGCTTCGACAGGCGGAACGCGGCGCAGCTCGACCTTGGTGGACAGGATGTGCATCGCGTCTGATGGAGGCAGATCGGCGGGCTTGAAGAAGAAGTCGCCGTTGACGGTCTTGACCGACACCATCGCGTCGTCTGGCGCCCTGTAGTACAGCGTGACGCCGACGTCCTGCACGCGGGTCAGGTGCGGGAAGGGGAGTTCGTGCGGGTGCATGCCACCGGTGGGCTGCACCCATGGATCGGTCCGGGCTACCCACGAGTTGTCTTCGCCGATGGACTCGCCGTCCTTGAAGCGGTACCCGCGCAGGGCGACGATCTCGCCCTTGTCGATGCTCAGTGACCCGTCCCACTGGATCGGCTCGTGATCCTTGACGCCGAACTCGATGTTGAGAGCTCGCAGCGGGTGCTCTTGGGCCAGCCCTGTCGAGCAGGCAAGCAACAACACTGGGACAAGGGCGAGGCGTTTCATGAGTGCCGAATATTATATGTGTGCGGACTGCCCGCAGGGGTGTCTCGCCCAAGCAGCCGCGCTGCTAGGTTGACCTGCCGCAGCCAAAAGGCTTACTCTGCCTAGCGTGCGCTGGTGGGTGCTATCACTGCTCGTCTGTTTGGCCGTGGCCGCCGCCGGGCAAGAACTGGAACGCAGCCCCTTCCACAGCGACGAGGCATCCATAGGGGTCGGCAAGGCCGCCTTTCGGCTGCGTTGCTCCGCCTGCCACGGCATTCATGCCGAGGGCGGCAAGGGCCCTGCGTTGAATCGCGGAGAGTTTGCTGCGGGCGATACGGACTTGGACATCTACCGCGTGATCGCGCTCGGCGTGCCGGGCACCGAGATGCCCGCCTTCGGCTCGCGCAGCACCGAGGAAAACATCTGGCGGGTGGTGGCCTTCTTGCGCACGTTCGAGGCCGCCCCAGACGAGCAGGTAGATGGAGATCCGGCGCGCGGGGAGGAGATCTTCTGGAACACGGCCGGTTGTGGCGGGTGTCACAAAGTGGCAGGCCGTGGCGGTTCGTACGGTCCGGACTTGACCCGCATCGGACGCTCCCGCAGCGTGCAGCACTTGCGCGATGCGCTGCTAGATCCGGGCAAGGATCTGCCAGATGACTATTTCGTGGTCAAGGTCGTCACTCGAGACGGTCGCACCATCTCCGGGATTGGCTCGGGCATCGACGACTTTTCTGCGCAGCTGCGGGACGTCTCAGGCAGGTTGCACTCCTTTCTGCGGGAGGAGGTCGAGTCCATCGAACGCGAGTTCACGTCCTTGATGCCGTCTGGCTACGGCGAGAGCCTTTCCGATCAACAGCAGCGCGACCTGCTCGCTTACATGCAGGGCCTGCGCGGCGAGGAGTCCCGATGAACAGACCGCTATGGCTTCCATGGATCCTGCTGGCTTGCGCCTCAGTGTCGCTCGGCCAGGTCGACTCCCAAGCTCTGGCGAACTCCCAGCAGGATGACGAGTCTTGGCTGATGTACGGGCGCAACTACTCGGCGTGGCGCTACTCGCCCTTGGCCGAGATCGATACCGGGAACGTGGACCGGATCGCGCCCGCTTGGATCTTCCAGACGGGGGTGAGCGGGAAGTTCCAGACCACCCCGTTGGTCCGTGACGGGGTGATGTATGTCACAGGCCCGTCGAATCACGCCTGGGCCTTGGATTTGAAGACGGGGCGAGAACTGTGGCACTACTCCGAGCCTGTGCCGGATGACCTGCCGCTGTGCTGTGGCCAGCCCAACCGCGGTTTCGCAATCCTGGGCAACCGTCTCTTCAAGGTCAACATGCAAGCGACCTTGGTCGCCTTGGACGCTGCCACGGGCGATGTCGTGTGGGAGGTCGAATCAGCGGACTACCGCAAGGGGTATTCCAACACAGTGGCGCCGCTGGTGGTCAATGGCTTGGTGGTGACCGGGATCGCCGGCGCGGAGTTCGGCACGCGCGACTTCATCGATGCCTATGACGCGGAGACGGGCGAGCGGCGCTGGCGCTTCTGGACCGTGCCCGGGCCGGGCGAGCCCGGTAACGAGACCTGGGGCGGGGACTCTTGGAAGCGCGGCGGAGCCTCGACTTGGATCACCGGAAGCTACGATCCCGAACTGAACTTGATCTACTGGGGCACGGGCAATCCCGGCCCAGACCTCGACGGGGCCCCGCGCCCGGGCGACAACCTCTACAGCGATTCCATGTTGGCGCTGGACGCTGACACCGGCGAGCTCCGCTGGCACTTCCAGTTCACCCCGCACGACGTGCATGACTGGGACGCGGTGGCCGACCCGGTGCTGATCGACGCCGAAGTCGACGGCCAGCCCCGCAAGGCGCTCGTGCACGCCAACCGCAACGGCCACTTCTACGCCTTGGACCGCACAAGCGGCGAGTTCCTGTTCGCCCGCGCCTACACCGAGGTCAACTGGGCCGACGGCATGACCTCCAGCGGGCGTCCGATCCTGATCCCCGGGCGCGAGCCCACCGACGAGGGCACTCTGACCTGTCCGGGCATGGGCGGCGGGCACAACTGGCACGCCACCTCCTACAGCCCCCAGACCGGCCTGTATTACTTCAACTCCGGCGATGGCTGCCAGATCTACCACGGCGCGACGCAGGATTTTGTCGAGGGAGAGTTCTATCTGGGCAGCGCCATGGAGAATGTCACCGGCGAGCCGCGTGAGGGCTCGATCCTAGCGGTGGATCCTGGCAGCGGCGACCGGCGCTGGCGCTTCGCACTGGTCAGCCCGCCGAGTAGCGGCCTGCTCTCGACCGGCGGCGGGCTGTTGTTTGCCGGCACCGCGGAGGGCTACTTTGTCGCGCTGGACGCGGCCAGAGGCAAGCCGCTGTGGCGGTTGCAGACGGGCGGGCCGGTGCGGGCTCCGGCGATCACTTACCGGTTTGAGGGGCGCCAGTACGTAGCGACCGCGGCAGGTTCGGCGATCATCGCCTTCGCCCTGCCACGCTAGGTTGCGCGAAAAGCGGCGATGTCAGTCGCGCGCCCCTCGGTAAGGTGTACACTCAAGCTAGAGTCTGTGAGGCGTGTGCGCGGTTACATAGTAGTCTTGTTAGCACAGATCATAGATTAGAGGTGAACAATGCGCGATGATCTTCCGATTGACTCGCTCCGCGACTCGTTGCGGAGAATCCTAGGCGGGGGGCTCAGCTCGCTGGTCCTAGTCGTCTTCCTGCTGATCTTGGTGTTCAACTGCTTCCAGGTTGTCGGAGCGGGCGAGCGTGGTGTCGTCTTCTCGAAGTTCGGCGGGATCCAGCAAGGCGTGCGCGGCGAGGGGCTGCAGTTCAAGATCCCCTTCATCCAGCAAATCGTCCCGATCGACGTGCGGATTCAGAAGGCTGAGACCGACTCGTCGGCGTCGTCGAAGGACCTGCAGACGGTAGACTCGCGCATCGCCCTGAACTACCACATCGCCCCGGAACTGGCAGCGCAGATCTACCAAGAGGTCGGCGTCTTGTACAAGGAGCGGCTGATTGACCCGTCAGTGCAAGAGGCCGTCAAGGCGGTGACAGCGCAGTTTACCGCCGAAGAACTGATCACCCGGCGTGCCGAGGTGTCGGTAAAAATCAAGGAAATGCTCAGTGAGCGCTTGATCAGCCGGCACATCATGGTGGACGAGTTCAATATCGTGGATTTCAGTTTCTCGCCGGTCTTCAATGACGCGATCGAAGCCAAGCAGAAGGCTGAACAAGACGCGCTGAGGGCGCAGCGGGACTTGGAACGCATCAAGATCGAGGCCGAGCAGAAGGTGACCGCCGCCCAAGCCGAGGCGGATTCGCAGGCGCTCCAGCGGGAGACGATCAGCGAAACGATACTGCAGCTACGCGCTATCGAGAAGTGGGACGGCGTCCTGCCGCAGGTGACGAGCGGGGCGGTCCCGTTCATCGACCTGAAATCCGCCTCTCAATAGGCCAGACGGCCGGATTCCAGCGCCGCTGCACAGTGGCGGGGGGATTCCGTGTCCGGCAAGCGCCGTTCAAGCGGCTGCGGCCTCGGCTGCGCGCAGGGCGCGCAGCGCGTTGCCGCCCATGACCTTGGCCACGTCTGCGTCGGAGAACCCGCGCTCCTTCATGGCCTCGATCAGATTGGGCGTCTTGCCGATGTGCTCCAGTCCGGCCGGGAGCTTCAAGCCCACGCTGTCGTAGTCCGACCCCAGGCCCACGTGGTCGATACCCGCCACGGTTGCCGCGTGCTCGATGTGGTCCACCAGGCGGCTGATGGGCGGGGCGCCGATTAGCTCCACCTCGGCCAGATTGAGCTTCCACAACTCCTGCGAGAGCTGCTTGAGGTCGCCGGCGAATTGCTGGCCGACTTCGCGGCGCTTGCGGCTTATCTCCGCCAGTTCCTTGAACCGCGCGCGGTGTTCGTCGTCAAGCATGCCGGTGTAGTACGCCACCCCCAGCACGCCGCCGTTGCCCGCCAGCGCCTTGAGCATCTCATCGGTGAGGTTGCGCGGGTGGTTCGCTACGGAGTAGCAGGCCGCGTGCGTGTTGAGGATTGGCGCGGACGAGGTTTCGACAGTGTCAAAGAACGCCCTCTGGGAAGCGTGGGACAAATCCGCCATCATGCCCAGCCGGTTCATCTCGCGGACGATCTCTCTGCCTTGGTCGGTCAAGCCTTCCGGGCCGTCGTCGTACTCGGCCGCGCCGACCCAAGGCGTGTTGCCACTGTGGGTCAGGCCCAGATAGCGGGCGCCGAGACGGTACAACTGGCGCAACACCTCGATGCTCGAGTCGATCATGTGGCCGCCCTCGACCCCGAGCATGACGCCGATCTTGTCCTCGCGCTGGGAGCGTTCCACGTCGTCCGCAGATGTTGCCAGGAACATGTCGTCGGGGTGTCTGGCGACCTCTTGGACAATGACGTCGGTGATGGTGAGGGCATCCTTGACCGATTCAATCGGCTTCTTGCTGCGGGCCGGACTGAACACGGCGAAGAAGCCCGCGTTGAGGCCGCCTTGTCGCATCTTGGGGATGTCGACCTGGCTGTATTCCGGGCTCTCGGCCAGATTCAAGCGCTCGCGCACGAGCCGGCCCGGAGTATCGATGTGCAGGTCGAAATAGAGCGGGCCGCTGGGCCCGGCGGGCGGCTCGGCGTCGGAGGGCGCCTCTGCGGTGGTGCCACAGGCACCGAGAAGGGCGGCTGCCGACGCCACGCCGAAGTCTCTTCGGTTGAGCATGTCGCAGAAGATTGTACCCGATGGAAACCCCCGTCGGCGAGATTCCGCCAGCGGCGGCGGACAACAGGCTGGCCAGCCGCCCGCTACGGCAAACTCAATGTTTGGTGGTCGGACTGTGTCTCTGCAAAATATATTCGGTGCGTGAGGATTCGTTCAGTCCTCCGCGCGATTCCTTAGTAGTATTTCGTGCCGTTAGCGCTGCAATGGAACTTTCCCGGCTCGTCCAAGAACAAGTAGACGGTTTCTGGCATGAGCAATCTCGAAGGCTGAGAGGCCTAGCGTGTCCGGGCGAGATTCCAATCCGCAAACATTGACAAGTCCTGCTAGCCCAACTGGACGGTTAGGTCGCGGCCGTCCATGTGCGCGGGAGGTTCGAAGCCGAACAGCCGCAGCGCGGTAGGTGCCATGTCTTCGATGCCGGGATCGGAAGCCTCGAAGTCCCGGTTGCAGAACACCACGCCCGGGATCAGGGGCGGGTCGACGCAGTGGTCCCCGCTCCAAGCCTTGAGGTTGTCCTCGAAGACCGGCCCGGTCACCTTGCCCAGCGCGACGCCCCACGAACTGCGGTAGCCCGGACTATAGCCGACGACTACGTCCGGTGCGGCCTCCACGTACGGCCCGCTGTAGATCGAGCTCTTGGAATAGGCGCGATGCACGGCAATCGATTCGCGCTCTTGGTCTCGCAGGCCGGTGAGTTTGTCCGCGATCTCTTGGCACAATGCGTCGGCAGCAGCCCGCGGGACGATGCCGCTGCTTTCGCGGCCCTCGATATTGAGGTAAATGCCCGCCAAGCCGAAGCTGTATGCCCTGGTCCTGCCCCAGTCGATCCCGCGCAGGTAGCCTTCGGCTTGCCCGCCTTCTTGCACGGTCAGGTAGCCCTCTTGCTGAAGCCACGCATTGAGGTTCACACCGCGTTGGAAAGACTTGAAGCCGTGGTCCGAAAGTACGAAGATAACCGTCTTGTCGTCGACGTGGCGCATGGTCTTGCCCACGATTCCGTCCATGCGTGTGTACAGGTCTTCGATGGTGCCCTTGTAGCGTTCGAACGAGTTGCCATTGGCGGCATGGGCCGGATGCTCCGGCTCAAGGTAGCGGTAGAACATGTGCTGGACGCGGTCGGGCGTGTCGAACACGCAGGCCACCACGCCCTTGCTGGTGCGGTTGAGGGCGGACTCGAACATCGCCTCGCGCTCACCGCAGATCTGTTCCGCCTGCTCGAGGAAGGCATCTTCGTCCACCACGCGCTCGTTGAGAGCCCAAGTGTCTTCGGCCAGCCCCAGAGTCGAGTAGTCGCCCAGCAGCTTGGCCAAGTAGGGCGCGTAGAAGGATGGATGGGAGATCGGCAGGGCCGGCTTTTCCGGGTCGATCGAGATCGGCGAAAGGTAGAGGCGCACGTCCGGCTCGACCTGCGCCAGGCGGAACTGTGCGATGCCGCTGACCTTGATGCCCAGACCAGCTCGGAAGGTCAGGCGCACCCAGGGCGTGAAGCGGCCCGGCGCGAGATCGTAGCGCTTCCCGCAGATCTCCAACCGGCCGTGGCCCGGGTCCGCGTCGATCAGCAGGCGGAAGGGAATACGCAAGTCCCCGGCGCCTTCGCGGACGCTGTTCTCCGGCCCGCGCACTTCGCCGGCATAAGCTCCTGACTCGCGGTGCAGCGCATAGCATGCGCCAGCCTCTTCGAACTCGGCGTCTGTCGGCGCGGTCGTGAAGACTTGGAAGCTACCTTGCGTGCCGAGCAGGTCGGGCGTACACATGGCCGACAGCAGGCGGCCCTGGAATGGCTCCGGCGGGAATGTGATCGGCACGCGCAGGATTGTCGAACCCACCAGATGTTCGCCCAGCAGTGCCCAGAACGGCTTGCTCTTGCGGCGCATATCCACCGGGGGCTTGCTCAGTGGCACCCGCCAGCGTCCGATCTTCCACACGCGGGACGGCTGGCGGACCCTTGACGAGGACAGTTCCGGCAGGTATGTGCGCAGGTTGCGGTTGAGGAAGTCGAACAGGTTGTGCTTGCCGGGATTGGCCCCGGTGGCAAACGTCGACCATGCCACGGGAGACAGGGCGGGGTAGGTCGTCCTCAGGCGACTGTAGCGGCCCTGCTCGCGCAGCTTGGCTAGGTTCGGCAGTTTGCCTTCCTCCAGCAGGCGCTCGACCAGGTCGGGCTCGAGCCCGTCTAGGCCGAGGAAGATGAGTTTGCGGATCTTTGCCTTGCGGTAGCCCTGGCCACCCCGCAGCGCTCGCCACGCCATGCGGAAGGGCAGGATCAGGAATGCAAGCGCCCCGGAGACCAAGGCGGCAAGCAGGCTGAACAGTGACCCGACGAACGCAAAGCCAGCGCCCGGGCCCACGTAGGCCTCTAGCGGGGGCGCGAGCAACAGGCCCGCAGCTAGCAACGCGGGCGGTAGGGCGCGCATATGACCATGGTAGCCCGGTCTCACGCCGTCCCTAGGCAGCGCCCTCGCCCGATTCGTCGCCGCGTGTCGACCGCATCAGCTTGGCTAGATGTACCTTGGCCGCAAATGCGAGCAGTATGCACAGCCCGATCGGCAGGAATGCGATGTTCGCGACCGCGCGCAAGAACTCGGGATTGCGCACGCCGCTGCGCGAAACGGCCAGGCGTGCCGCCTGGCGCCAGTGCGCGATGTCCAGCCAATAGAGGCCCTGATCCTTGTCTGCGACAAGAATCTTGGCCGGCAGCAGCAGGACCAAGGCCGCCTTCCACCCGGCCAGCAGGGGGCTGTTGCTGCACAGGATGGTCGCTACTGAGTGCCGTTGCCGCCGCAGTTCCAGCAGCATTTGCCAGCGTTCGGCATGGGTGGCGGCGTTGAACGAGCGCCAGCGCCGGACGGAGGTTCCCAGCCCGTCCGGATCGTCGGGCAGGCACGTGAACAAGTCCAGTGGCGCCGTTCCGCAGATGGATGCCCGCAGTTCAGGGATCAGGGCGGTCAGATCGGAGCGAGGGCCGCTCTCGATCAGCAGCATCCGCTCGACCGGCGGCACTTTCTTGCGCAGAAACCAGCGCACCTTAGGTAGGGTAGCGCGATACAATCGCCGGTATGGCCACCGTGCGCTTTTATCACAAGCCTAGTTGAACAAGCTGTCGCAAGGCTAGGAGTTTCCTAGCCGAACGTGGGGTCGATCTGGATCTGGTCAATCTTGGCAAGGGCCTGAGCGTCGCCGACTTAGATGCCCTGATCGGGGATCGCGACCACCTCAAGTTCCTCAACACCCGCAACGTTCTGTACCGCGAGCTCGGCATGAAGGCCAATCCGCCTGGCCGCGCGGAAGCGTTGCGCCTGATGTCGGAGAACCCCAACCTGATCAAGCGGCCTCTCAGCGTGCGGGGCGACACAATCATTGCGGGGTTCGCGCGTGACGAACTCGCCTCTCTGTGCGAAAGCTAGCGTGGGGGCTCTAGCTGCGTCAGGCTGGAGCCGACGACGGGACTTGAACCCGTGACCTCGTCCTTACCAAGGACGCGCTCTACCGGCTGAGCTACGTCGGCCCGTTGGCACTATGCTGCTTCGCGAGCGCTGGAGCGGGAGACGGGAATCGAACCCGCAACCAACAGCTTGGAAGGCTGTGACTCTACCATTGAGTTACTCCCGCAACCCCCTGCCACGCCCGCGAACCGCACGATTGGAGCCGGCGAGAGGATTCGAACCCCCGACCGTCTGATTACAAATCAGATGCTCTGCCAACTGAGCTACGCCGGCTTAGCGGACTGCTCATTCATCATATCATCGGACCGGAACTGCCGCAGGCCATCGAGCTCTCGTAGCGCTTGCGGCCCTAGCGCCCGGATCGCTGGCGCGCGGCCAACGGGATCTCGCCCTTGGCGCTGAGCGCGGCGTATTTTTTCGCCAGTGCAGTCTCGCCCATCGTCCGGTAGATTCTCGCCAGCAAGTAATGTACCTGCATGTCAAGGATCACTCCGGCGCGATCCGGAAGTTGCAATGCCCGCTCCGCATGCGAGCGGGCCCCTGCCAGATCTCCGAGCCTCTCGGAGAGCTTGGCCCGCTCGTAGTGGACCGCGCGCACCGCGGGGCTGAGCTTGACCGCCTCGTCGAGGTGCGATTTGGCATCGGCCAGTTTGCTGTGCTTGGCCAGAAAACGCCCGTAGTTGTAGTGCAGCATCGGATCGAAACGCGGCCCCGAGTTCCGTGCCAGGCCCATGCGGTAGGCTGACTCGGCCTGCGCGAAATCACCCAGAGCTTCAAGGCTCAGGCCAAGGTAGTCGTAGGCTTGCGGGTCGGCGGGAGCGAGTGCCAGCACCCTGCGGAACTGCTCGGCCGCCCTGCCGTGCTGTTGCCGGCCGTCGTAGAAAACGCCGAGCTGGAAGATCGGAGCGGGCTGCCCCGGCGCCAGCGTGATGGCTTCGGAGAAAAAGCCCTCGGCTTCTCGGGCATTGCCTAGCGCGGCGTGGACTTGAGCTTGCAGAAGGGGGGTCTCGCCACACTCGGGATGGCTCTCGGCCAGCGCTGCGAGCCGGGCCAGGGCAGAGTCCACGCGCCCTTGGCCTAGTTCCTTCTGCGCAGCCGCCAAGCCTTGTTCCGCCCCGCCGCAGGATGCACGAGCCGGGCCTATGGCGCCCAGCAAGAGGACCAGCGCGACCAACCAGTTCAGCATGCGAGCGTGCATGTCGGTGTCTACCATGTCGCAGCAATCAGTCGAGCGCTCTGCCCGGACCCGTTTGCTGATGCCTAGCCTGCGGGGTGCAACGAACTTGGACGCCACTCCGTAATACTATGGTAATCGCGGTGCTAGCGCTATCTGCCTCCCATTCCGGGTGGACGTCCGATGCCGATCTTCCGGCGAGGTCAGCTTGCACCGACCAGGCATTTGATCCGTTCGGGTTCTTGACCCGAGATAACAAGGGGGAAATATGAACACTCGCTTTCGCCACTGTGTGGCGATTCTAGCTGCCTTCTGCTTCGCGAGCAGCGCTGCGTACGGCCAGACGGCCTACGGTTCAATCAACGGCACAGTTGCCGACGCCAGCGAGTCGGTGATCCCGGCCGCGACCGTGACGCTGACCAACGTGGGAACTCAAGGACAGACCGATGTGGAGACCAACGCCAACGGCTACTTCGTGTTCATCAACGTGGTTCCGGGAGTCTATTCCCTGAGTGTCACCGCCGACGGATTCAGCCGGGCCGTCGAGCCCGAGTTCACGCTCAACGTGAATCAGACGCGCACGCACGACTTCGCGCTCTCGGTGGGTGCGGTGACAGAGACTATCGAGGTCATCGCAGAAGCCGCGCTGCTGCAGCAGTCGACCTCTGAACTTGGCACCGCGATCACAGAGGAAGCGGTCAAGGACCTGCCGCTGAATGGCAGGAACTACTCGCAGCTGCTGACCCTGACGCCAGGCGCCACGCCGGTCAGCACGGCCCAAGGCAATGCGGGCGGCACCAGCTTCAATGCACCCGTGGCCTTGCCCGGTTCGTCCTTCGCGCTGCCTTCCATTAACGGCGCTTGGAACCGCAGCAATATGAACTTGCTGGACGGCGTGATCAACCACTGGTTCTTCGGCCAGAGCTGGGCCGTCTTGCCCATCGTCGACGCGGTGCAGGAATTCAAGGTGCAGTCCCACAACGACAAGGCGGAATACGGCGGTGTTGTCGGGGGCGTGATCAACCTAGTGTCCAAGTCGGGCACCAACGAGTTCCACGGCGCGCTTTGGGAGTTCCTGCGCAACGATGCCTTCGACTCTCGCAACCCCTTCCTAGATGCCACTAGGGACGGTCCCACGCCTTTCCGACAGAATCAGTACGGCGTTGCCGTCGGCGGCCCCGTGATCCGCAACAAGACTTTCTTCCACTTTGCGTGGGAGGGTTGGAAGTACCGCCGCTCGCAGCAACAGTCCTACTTCCATCCGACCAACGACGAGTTGTCGGGCAACTTTCAGAACGCGATCCTCGACCAGCTCATCTACGACCCAGGCACAACGCGTGTGAACCCGGCCGATGCGGGCTCGTTTGTGCGGGATCCATTCCCGCAGAACACGGTCCCCAGCGCCCGTATTGACCCGATGACGCGGAATTACTTCGAGAACTACTTCGACCGGCCGAACACCTCGAGTCCGGCCTTCAATGTGATTAACACCCGGCCGCAGCAGAGCGACAACAACACGATCCAGATCAAAGCGGACCATCGCTTCGGCAATGCCGATAGCCTCTGGTTCCGCTATAGCCAGCTAAACAACCCCCAGACGCTGCCGGCGACCGTCAAGAACGGCCGCATCTTCAGCAACCGCCCGCGCAACATCGCCGGTGGCTGGGTGCATCTGCTGGGCACCAACGTTGTGCTGGACACCAAGTTCGGATGGGTGCGCGAAGCCCTCAACACGCAGGCGGAGTTGGCGGCTGGCATAGACCCGCTGTCCTCCGATGGCTGGATTGGGCTTGACGAATTCGGCGCCCCGGGCATCGGCCTGCAGGCGCCTTACGGCGGCCCAGGGGTGAGCACCCCGCGACCCGAAACGGACTGGCAGTGGATGGTCAGCGAGGGCGTGAGCTGGATCAAGGGCAACCACAACATCAAGTTCGGGGGCATGTGGGTCGGTCAAGAGCGCGATGCGCTGACGACTCAGCACAGCGTTCCATTCAACAACGCGCAGACGGCCGACCCGCTCAACCCCGGCACCACCGGCAACTCGGTTGCCTCCACCCTGCTGGGCTTGCCGGCGCAGTACACGATCCGCAACCAGAACTACAACATCACCTGGCCGACGCTGGGCCTGTACGTGCAGGACGAGTGGAAGGCCAGCAGCAACGTGACGGTCAACATCGGCTTGCGCTATGACACCTACTGGGTAGGCAAGATGAACCGTGGCCTGCAGGCCGGGTTTGATTGGGACACCGGAGACTGGCTGATCGGCGGCGGTGTGCTGCCGGGCCCGTGCTCTCAGGTCGGTATCGCGCCGTGCATACCTGGCAGCGGCAACCTCGCCGACGTGCCGAACGGTCAGCACATCAGGCTGGCCAATGACCCGAACCTGTACGAGCCTGCGCACGACGGCTTCCAGCCGCGCCTTGGTGTGGCCTGGCGCCTGCGCGACACGACCGTGCTGCGCGCTGGCTACGGCGTGAATTACGACAGCTTCACAGGCGTCATGCAGGGGTTCCAGCAGTCGATCGGGACGTGGCCGGACAAGCAGTTCGCGCAGCCCGCCTACAACGCGATTGGCGAGTCGCTCACCAGCGTCGGTAGGGCCAACCAGCTCGGCGGCGCTCCGCTGCCCGACCCGTCACCGTTCGGCAGTGCCGGCTGGTACGCGAACCCGCGCACCAAGCCCGCCTATTCGCACCAGTGGAACGTTGAGATTCAAGAGCAGCTGAAGAACAACCTGACTTTCTCGATCGCCTATGTCGGCAGTCGCACCAAGCGGCTCGAGCACAACGGCACCGCGAACACCGCGCTGTCCGCGGGGCCGGGATCGCCAGAGGAGGTTCGCCAGCGGCGCCCGTATCCGTACCAGACCACTATGTTCTACGGCAATTTCACCGGCCAAGGCTGGTACGACTCGCTGCAGATGAAGCTCAACCGGCGCTTCACCAACGGTTTCCAAGCGCTGATCAGCTACACTTGGTCGAAATCGCTCGACACGCAGAGCGGTTGGTTCGGCGCCGAGAACGGCATTGGCGGCAGTTCGGCGGTGCAAAACTACTACGACCCGTTGGGCAGCAAAGGGCCGTCGGGCTACAACATCCCGCACTTCGTCTCGGTCGCGGCAGTTTGGGAACTGCCCTTCGGACCTGGCAAGAGCCTACTCGGTAGCGGGCCGATGTCGCAGGTGCTGGGCGGCTGGCAGCTCAACACCATTGCGCAGTTCCGCTCGGGCCAGCCGGCCAACCTTTCGGTGACCGGTGACGTCGCCAACATTGGCAACGAAGTGGCGTGGTGGAACTACGCCCGCCCGAACCTCGTCGGCGACCCCTTCTCGGGCGCGCAGACCGAGGAGCGCTGGTTCAACACCGCTGCATTCGACACGCCGATGTTCGCGTACGGCAATTTCGGCAAGAACGTGCTCTATACGCCGGCGGTGCACAACATCGATATCTCGCTGTTCAAGCGGGTTAAGATCGGCGAGGTGTACAGCGTCGAACTCCGCATCGAGTCCTTCAACGCATTCAACATTCAGAACCTGGGTGCTCCGAACACCGTTCTGGGCAATCCTAACTTTGGCCGAATAGCCAGCTTGGCCGGCGGGACCAGGCCTAGGGTATTCCAGTTCGGATTGAAATTCATATTCTGAACGTGGCGGCGCCCGGCTTGCGCCGGGTGCCGCTGGCAAATCGCCGCATCCGGCGCAAATAGTCGCGGCCCGCCGTTACGGCGGGCCGCCCTCGTTCGTGCGGTGGGCTGCGTCTACTTGACGCTGCCGGCCCAATTCGCCAATTGGTCGTGAGCCCAATTCGCGTCGCGATCTTGGTGACACAGCAAGCAAGCATTGGGGCTCTTGGCCTGTCCGTATCGCAGGGTTGCCGCCCCGTCGGGAATATCGTCGATGCGGTGGGTCGACGCGTCGAACATGAGGGCATGCATGATCTTCGGCATGTGGCAGGACGCGCAGCGGCTACCTGTCGATGCCGGGGCGTGTCTGGTATGCTCGGCCGGTTTCCGGGCGTACTCTTGATGGCACTGCAGGCACATCCGGTCGGGGTCGTCTAGGAACTTCAGCGATTTCGGATTCGCTTGCGGGTTGGCCGGGTGCGGATCGTGGCAACTGCCGCAGTGCGCGCCCCCGATGCGATAGCAGGCCGAGCGCACGAAAGACTCGCCGATGAACGTTGTTTCCCGGAAGCGGCCGTCGCGGTGGAACGCCTTCTGCGAGAACTCGTTGATTGGCCGGCCCTTGTAGGGCGGGTAAAACGCGTCGGCGTCTCCCGTGAAGTTGACCTCTCCGCGCGGTCCGAGGTCGAAAAGGTTGGACTGCATGTGGCAGCGTCCGCAAAGGGCGACATGCTGCTCGGCGCTGAGGTCGGCGAATCGCAACGGGGTGTTGCTCGCCGCTTGGCGCAGTGACTGGCCGGCTCGGGCCGCTGCAACGTGACCTGCTGACGGTCCGTGGCACATCTCGCAATTGACGCCCGATTCGCGCTGGACGAAATCTGTTGGACGCCGGGCCTTGGATGTCGTGAGCTGGCTGGTGTGGCAACTCGCGCAATTGACTTGGTAGTTCGTGGCTCGGCTCATGCGGTGAAACTCATGGAGGCGAGCGCGCTCGGTATTTGGCGGGTCGATCACCCGCCAGAAGTTGAGCCAGCGCTGTTGCAGCAGGTTGTACTGCACGGGGAAGACCTGGATGCGACCGTCCGGGAGTTTGGTGGCGTACGCCTGCTGCCACTTCGAGCCGATGGTGTAGTCCACCAAATGACGCTGCCACTGGCCTTGATCGTCGCGAAATTCCATGTACGGACGTTCGCCGTGCGTCCCTACTCGTCCGACCGTGACACCGTCTTCCGTCTTGAACGCCAATTGCGACTCGAAATCGCCGAATACGTTCGCGGGCTCGAATTCGCGGAACATCCGTGCCATGCCGGTTTGTTTCCATGAGTCGAAGATGGCAGCGTGGCAGTCGCGACAGGAGTCCGATCCGGCGTAGTTCGCCGGCTGGCCGGCGGTCTTATCGTGCTGGGCCGGCTCGGCTCGGATCTGGGCCGCAGGAATGCCGCCTACGAAGTCGTCGAACGAACCCTTGGCAGTGGGCGGTCGCGCGCGATACAGTTTCTTCAACTCCCGCTCCGCCCGAGTCTGCAAGGGACCTCCCAGCCGGTAAGCATCGGCCAGATTGCTTTCCGCACTAGCTCGCTGCTGCGACAGGCCGTAGGCGATTCCTAGCAGGTATGCTGCTTGTGCGTTGCTTTGGTCGAGCGCACGCGACCGGGTCAATCGCTCGATAGCATCCCGGATCTGCTGTGTCTTGGCCGGCCCTGTCGATTGAAACGACTGCGTCAGAGCCGCCCGGCCCAGGACGAGCTGGCACGAAGCCCTGAGCTGCGATTCGAGATCCGCCCATGCAGCGACGCTGAACTGCGATGGCTTGTCAATGCGGTCCAAGTGCCTGAGGGCCTCGTTGGCTTTCGCCACGGCCAGGGCGAATTGCTGCTTGGCTGAGAGCGCGTCGGCCAGGGCGACCAGGAGCAGGGGGTTTTCGGGCAGAATCCGCAATGACGCCTCCGCATCTGCGATCCCACGGTCGAGTTCGCCCAGGTCGATGGCAGTCTTGGCTGCGATGTCGTATACGGCAGCAAGCAAGGCCGAGGCAGGGAAGCGGCTCGCGAACCTCTCCGCGAGGAGGCTCTTGGCACGTAGGTCCGACTCTTCGAGCAGCGCCTTGAGCGCCTCACGCTCGGACTTGCTCTCGGCTTGGTCCAACACTGTGTATTGCGCTCCGTCCCCGCGAAACAGCGCGGTATCAACGATTTGCGACCAAGCAGGCACGGCGAACACGGCAAGTGCCAGCACAGAGGCTTGCGCCAGGGTGGACAACCTGCCGAAGAGCCCAGAGCGCGAGACCGTCCAGCCCTGCTCGGATCCAGCACCGAGCGCTAGGCAGTGGCCGGCTGAGCGTTCGACACGGACATCTCCGAATCCAGCCATCTTTCTAAGGAGGAAGACCAGCATGGCTAGGCTTGGCTAGGTCACAGTCTCGGCGCGCTACGTTGACCGTAGCGTGCGCACTTTCAAGCCGTTGCCTTGAATCGTAGCAGCGTCGATGTGATTGTAGACTAGGGACAGATTGGCTCTTGATCGCCGCATTCCGTGGACCCCTCGTCGGATTTGGCTGAGCGGATTGACGGCCTTGATTGTCTGGTGCTCGGCGGCTGCTGCGGAAGTCCCGGACCCCCTGCTTGAGGCCAGCGACGCTCTCGTCAGCGGTTCTCCGCAGAGGGCGGCGGAGATGCTCGCCCCCGTAGTGGCAGCCAACCCTGACAACGCCGATGCACAGCGGGTGTTGGGGGTGGCTCTGTCGCTGTTGGGTAGGCGTACTGCGGCCCTTCAAGCTCTCACTGCGGCAGCAGAACTGCAGTCCGCCAACCCAGCCAATCACTTGGCACTGGGGCAAGCTCTGGCACAGTTCGGGGAAAACCGTCGCGCTCGGGACTCGTTTCGGGCCGCGCTTGAATTGGATGGCCGGCTCGGCCCCGCCCACGAAGGACTGGCGCTTTCGCTCGCGCTCGACGGCATCCTGACAGAAGCGATACTCCATTTCGGCAAGGCACTGGAGCACCTCGCGGACGCGCCCGCGAAGGCACGCTTGCACTTCTTTCGGGGAAGGGCTCAGCTGCAACTAGACCGCCACGCACTAGCCGCCGAAGACTTCAAGGCCGCAACGGAAATGCAGCCCGACTTTGGCCTGGCGTACCTGGAGTGGGGCCGCATCCTTGCCGAGGACCCCGCCGATCAGACCGCCGGAATCGTTCTCGGCAAGGCCGCCGAACTGCTGTCGGATAGCGCTGAGGCGCAATTCGCACACGGCCAGCAACTCCTCCGGAGCGGCGATCCGGCAGCGGCTGCGAGGGGGCTGCGCCGGGCGGTGGATCTGAATCCGGCGGATCGCGCGGCGCAATACGCGCTGGGCCGGGCCCTGCGGGCTGCGGGCCGTGCCGACGAGGCGCGCCGTCTGCTTGGTAGCATCGCCGCGTCTGGTTCGGACCGGGCGCTGGAAGAAGCCCGCATCAATGAAGCGGGCCAGCTCAACAACCAAGGCCTGCAGGCCGAGGCCGGGGGCGATGTCGGGTTGGCATTGCGACGATACGAGGCTGCTGCGGCGATTGCGCCGGACGAGGTCGGGTTCCATCGCAATGCGGCGCTCGCGCTGTGCCGGCTAGACCGCTGGGTTGAGGCCAAGGCTCGCTTGCGGAAGGTTCTGCGAATGGCGCCTGGGGACATCGACGCCACCAAGGCCTTGTACATCGCGCTGGACCACGCTCCCGACTAGGCATGCCAAGATCTTGGCCGCTCTTGGTGGCACTGGCTACACTGCCGGTCGGGGCACAAATCCATTTCGCCCACCGACCGAGCGCCTTCAATCTCGAGAACTTCGAGTCTGAGAGCCGTTACGCTCCGGAGACTATGGCTGGCGGCGTCGTGCTGTTTGACTACGACGGCGACGGCGACTTGGACCTCTACTTTACCAACGGAGCCCAACTACCGGAGAATCGCAAGACCGCCGAACGCTTCAGCAACCGACTGTTCGAAAACGACGGCAAGGCGGGTTTCGCGGATGTCACGATCGCTGCCGGGCTCTCCGGGAAGCGGTTTGACTTCGGCGCTGCGGCGGCCGACTACGACAACGATGGCGACCAAGACCTCTTCGTAGCCGGCTTGCACGGCAACGTGCTGTATCGCAACGATGGCGATGGCGCGTTCAGCGACATCACCGCAACAGCCGGGCTCAATTCCGCGGACCCTGACTTTGGCGACCTGTGGGCCATCGCCGGGGCATGGTTCGATTACGACAACGATGGCTTGTTGGACCTGTTCGTGGTCAACTATCTGAGCTGGCGTGTCGGCGCCGACCCAGTTTGCGACGCGGCAGGGCGGCGCGATTACTGCCACCCCAAGCACTATACCGGGACGCCAAACCTCCTCTATCGCAACAACGGCGACGGTACTTTCACGGACGTGTCGGAGGCTACCGGGATTCGGGCTCATGTGGGCAAGGGCATGGGCGCGGCCATTGCCGACTTCGATGGCAACGGATTCCCCGATGTCTTCGTGACCAACGACAAACTGCCCAACTTCCTGTTCAGCAACACGGGCGAGGGTCGATTCCGGGAGACCGCGTTCGAGGCCACCATTGCGCTCCCGGAGCACGGGCGGGATGTGTCTGGAATGGGTCTCGATGCCCGCGATATAGATGGTGACGGCTTGGCCGAGGTTGCCTACGCGGCCCTGCCGGGCGAGACGTTTCCACTGATGCGGAACACCCCCGACGGGTACTTTGTCGATATCACCGGGGCGAGCGGGATTGCCGGACAAACCCGCGACATGGCCGGGTATAGCGCGATCATCGCGGACTTCGACAACGACGCTCGCAAGGACATTTTCTTCTCTCGTGGTGACGTACAAGTCCACCCCATCCACCCCGGCGTGCAGATCCGGCAGCACAACAGTGTCTTCCGCAACACAGGTCAGCACGGATACGTCGCGCTAACGGAAGAGGCCGGATTTGACAGCGCGCCGCCGCGGCGCCATCGCGGCGCTACGGTGGGCGACTTGAATCGTGATGGAAAGTTGGATCTGGTCGTAACCGCCCTAGGAGAACCCGCCGAGATCTGGATCAACGACAGCGAGACAAGCGCTGGATGGCTCGCCGTTGAGCTCGAGGGCAAGAATTCTAACCGCGATGGAATCGGAGCCGTGGTGCGCGTCGAGACAGCTGACGGCGTTCAGTTCAACCACGCCACCACGAGTGTCGGGTACGCCTCGTCTAGCGGAGGTCCGGTCCATTTCGGCTTAGGATCTGCGGCCGAGGTCGAGTCGGTCCTGATCGAGTGGCCCTCGGGTGTTTCTACGACGATCCGAGGCGTAGCTCCGAAACAAGTACTGCGCGTGCGGGAAGGGCAGGGCGATGAGAGCGATGGCGGTTAGAGCCGCGAATGTCCCACGTTCCGGCCCACACGAAGGTCGCAGACGCCACCCAACTAGTGGTACCAGCGCGAGCGCAGTTCCCTGCGCGCTGGCCGGACGGCGTCTGCGCGAAACCCGTCTAGAAGATGATCTTCATACCCATCTGGAATTCGCGTGGCGGCACTTGCGTGCTGGTAACTAGCCCGAACCGCACACTCGCGAGACTGGAGTCCGGGTTGCCGAACATCGTGGAGTTGAACGCGTTAAACGCCTCGGCGCGAATCTGGACTCTCAAGCGCTCGGTCACCGACACCTCCTTGAACAGCGACAAGTCGAACCGATAGACATTGTCGGGTCGGAGGGTGTTGCGACCGAGAGTTCCGAACGTGAACTGCGGGGGAGCTTCGAACGCGGATGTGTTGATCCAGCGCTCCGGTGTCGGATTGCTCAGTCGGGGATCGCCCACGATGTTGGCCCGAATGTAGGGCCATGGATTGCCGACGTTCGCGATGTCGCCAGGCACGATGACGTGATACGGCAGGCCGCCTCGGAAGTTCACCAGGGCGTTGAACTGCCAGCCGCCGATGAGGTGATCCGCCGCCGTCGCAATATCGGAACCGAATTTGCGGCCGCGGCCGAACGGAACGTCGTATACCAAGCTTCCAACGAAATAATGCGGGATGTCGTTTGCGGAAACGCTGCGCTGGCCATTCAAGTCGTACTCGTTCTGGATCGAGCAGCCTTCGGTGCCGAAGAAGCCCGAGCAACCGATGTCGATCGACTTCGCCCAGGTATACGCAGCAGTAGCCGCCAGACCATTGGTGAAGCTCCGCTTCATCGACAGCTGCAGGCTGTTGTAGCTGCTCCGTCCGATCGACTTCTCGAAGTAAGTCGGACGCATGTAGGGGAAGCGCATCCGATCCCTCGGGTCTCCCGGGCCAGGTGTCACCGCCGTATTGCGGCGCCCGCCCAACGAGAGGTCCCGGTTCCCTGATCCGACATAGTTCGCCTCAACAACGGTGTTGCGCATCAGCTGGTGCTGAATCCCGAAATTCCACTGCATGGAATAGGCTTGCTCGAATTCAGGATCAACGAACCACCACTGTGTGTTGAACGGAGTTGGCGGCGGAACGTCAGATTGGCCTAGCATTGGATTCTGGGCCGTGACCTGCGGCCGCGGATTACTCGGTGTGGGCCTGGAAAGGATCCCGAAGCGCTGAGTCGAAACGTCCGGCCAGTTGCCGCCGACGCCGCGAGCGCTCTGATAGATGCCGGCGAAGTTGTCGTATACCATGCCAGCCGAGAATCGGAGGGTGGTCGTCTCGGCAAGGCGGTAGGCCATCCCGACCCGGGGGCCCCACATCGCGCCGCGCCCCGGGAACAGCACCGAGTCCTCTCCGACGGAGATAACGTTCTCCGGCAGCCTGCCGTCAGGCGTCGGGATGCACGGAGCACCCCCGAGCTCGGCACAGGAGCCGGGTACCTTGATGACCGCGTACTGGCCGGTATCCGTATTCGCATTGCCGGTGTAGATGTTGCCGTCCTCGACGGTTCCGTACTGCGGCACCCACGCGTAGTCGAAGCGCAGTCCCAGATTGACCGTGAGCTTAGGCGTCGCCTTCCAAGAGTCCTGGAAGTACACGCCCTGGTTTCCTCCGAAACGCAGAGACTCGACGATGTTGCGCCGGGACGAGGATTCCGCGTAATTCAGAATCATGGACGCAATTGAGTCCCCAGTGGTGGCCGAATTGGCTAGATCGCCGGTTGCCAGCTCGGTGAACGTGACGCCGTGCGACGCCTGCGTACGCGACATCGTGGCGAACATGAAGTCACCGCCGAAACGAAGCGTGTGCTTGCCCTTGACCACGCTCATGTCGCCCTTGATCTGGTAGTTGTTCGCCGGGCGGTTGGTGGTGATTACCGGCGTTCCGCCGAAGTAGTTTGCGGCAGAAATGCCCGACAGCACGGGCCCATCGCGGTACTCAAAAATACCTGACGGGAAACCGGCCTGCTGGGCGATGGCAGCTGCGTCCAAGCCCTCGAACTCACGGAAGGTCGGGATGTCGCTGATCGATCTTCCGAATTGGAACTGGCCCGTCATGGACGGGCTGAAGATATGCACGTAGCTTCCGGAGAAGTTCACAGCGTCCATTTCATTGCTGTTCACGAGCCCGGCCCGGCCGCCGCTGCTTTGGCCCGCTTGGTCGAGCTTGCTGAACCGGAACCAGGCGGTGTCGCGGGCGCTGAAGTGATGGTCGACCTTGACCTGCCATTCCTCCTGATCGACCGTGCGGCTGCGATTGTCGACCGCGTTGAACTGCGGGCGCTCGGTGACTGCCGGCCTCGGAAGCCCGGTGGCTTGCAAGTAGCCCAGGATGCTCCCGTCAAGGCGACTCTGAGGTATGCGGTTGTCGCTGAATTGCGGGCGGATGAAAGCACCCGGATTGGCAGGATCCTCGATTGTCCCGGCGGGGTCGAAAACGTCGCGTCCGGACTGGCTGAAGTCACCGCCGAGTTGCGCGGCGGTCGGCACGTTGTAGAAGCTAGCGCCGGGGGTGCTGAATCGGAAGATCTGCGTGGCACCGAAGAAAAACGTCCTGTTGCGGACGATAGGACCGCCGAGAGTGCCACCGAATTGATTCTGGCGGAATGAATCGATCGTCTCGCGATTAAACTGCCGAGCGTTCAGCGCGTCGTTCTTCAGGAACCAAAATGCGGCGCCGTGGTACTGGTTCGTGCCAGATTTGGTGACGATGTTGACGATGCCGCCCGATCCCATGCCAAACTCGGCGGAGTCGTTGTGCGACTGTACCTTGAACTCCGCAATGGCGTCGAGGATCGGGGGCACGGCGTAAGCGTTGCCGAACGTCTCGAAATTGGCAACGCCGTCGAGCATGTAGACATTGGCCCGGTTGTTCTGGCCGTTGACCGACGGGTTCGCGGCTTCGCCCACCTGTCGGGTGTAGCTCAGAGACTGGCTCCCCGGGGGCCGCACCATGACCACGCCCGGCTGCAACATCAGCATCTGAGTGAAGTTACGGCCATTCAGGGGCAGGGCCTTGACGGTGCGTTCCTCCACTGCTTGGCCGAGTTCGGCCGACGAACTTTGCAATTGCACGGCAGCAGCGGTGACCTCGACCGTCTCGGTGACGGCACCAATCTGCATCGAGAAGTCGAGGGTCGTGGTCTGGTTCACGGTCAGCGTGAAGGCTTCCAGCCTTTGCGTTGTGAACCCGGCCGACGACGCATCTAGCGTGTACTGGCCGATCTGTACGTTTTGCAACCTGTAGACGCCGGCCTCGTTGGTCTGCGTCTCGAGAGTCACTCCGGTCTCGGTATTGGTCAACGTCAAATCGGCCCCCGGAATCACCGCGCCCTGCTCGTCAGTCACCGTGCCATTCACTGTGGCGGTGGAGACTTGGCCGAAACTCAAGACGGGCAGCAGCAGTACTACCGCGACTGCCGCGATGGGATTGAAACGGAATGCATGGAAGCGATTGCTAATCGTCATGGCACAGAACCCTCCTGGCCGCGTCGGCCGCTCGAAGGCCGAACCCACCGACACCAAACACCGCCATGAACAGTAGCGCAGGTCATGGTCCCTGTCAAGACTGACTCGTTCAAGACGTTGCAGGCCCAATTCAATCGCTCTGATTGCCAGCCAGACGGCCTCTTGGATGCTCAGCGTGCTGGCCGCGCCGCCCCTGCATTTCCGAGTCGAAGTCGCACGTTTCGGCATGATGCCGGTCGGAGGCCACACCGCACTCGGCTGGGAGCTCCTAGCGCTGGAACCGCTCGCAGGCCCGTTCTCGCAAGCGACAACGGCATCGAATCTGCCGTTGCCGGCCGGATATCACGGCTGGGGATTCGACGCAGCGCGTTCAACCACACCCAACGCGTACTCGATATCCGGATGATCGTCGAGTGAGCGGGCCGCGCGCAGTTCCACCACCGCGCCGGGGAAGTCCCCCGAATCGGCCAGAACAAGGCCCAAGTTCTTGCGGAGGGTGGCTTCAATAGGGCAGTCCCCGCAGACTTCGACCGCTTCGCGCAGGTTGTCGATGGCCGAACCCCATTCCTCCCGGCCTGCCGCAGCCAAAGCAAAGTTTGACAGCACCTTGGCACGTGCCGCGGCACTTTCTTGGCGTTTGAGGTCTCGGAGCTGCTCGCCGTACTCCCCGGTCTCTTCCGCCCCCCCTCGATAGAGCGCTTTGATCAGGTTCACGGTTGCCACTGAGTTTCTCGGATTGAGGGCCAACGCACGCTTGAGGCTCTCCACGGCTTCGTCCGGCCGTCCCGTCTGTAGCAATGCGAGACCGAGTTCGGAGTGGCTCGCGTCGCTGTCAGGGCGCAGCTGGACTGCCCGCTGCAGGGCCTCGGCTGCCTCTGCGTAGCGCGCCAGACGGTTCAAGGCCTGCCCCGTATACCGCGGGACCTCAGCAGCTTCGCCAAGCGCGTTGCCGGCGGCCGCCAACGCAATGAGGGATTCGTCGTAGCGCCGCATCTCGTAGAGTGCGCGTCCGTGCTGAAGGCTGGCCTGCCCCGATTCGGGCTCGATCTGCAATGCAGCCTCGAATTCTGCCAGAGCCTCCTCCCACTGCGAATTGTCTCCAAGGACGACACCGAGATTCATGTGCGCGGCGGCGGAACCGGGTGCGAGCCGGGCAACCTCTTGCAATGTCCTGACGGCCTCGTCCAAGCGTTGCTGCCTGGCCAGCGTCATCCCAAGCGCCGTCAGGATCGCCGTATCGGAGGGCCGCAGGGAGTTGGCTGCCTGCAACACGGCCTCGGCCTCGGAGTGACGGTTCTGCATCGCGAGAACGATTCCTAGGCTGTGGCGCGCTTCCACTTGTCCCGGGTCCAACTGAGCAGCCTCGCGGAAGGCTTCTTCGGACGCAGCGAGCTGCCCAAGCCGGTGATGTGCAGTTCCTAGTGCCACCCAACCGCTTGCCAACTCAGGATTGATGTCGACAGCCCTACGCAAGTGATGCAACGCTTCGCTCGGCCTGCTCAAGTTGAGCAACGACAACCCCAGATTGAACTGCAGGAATGCATTGTTGGGGGACAGCTGCAAGGCCTCGCGAAACGCGGATTCTGCGGTCGCAAAATCACCGCTCTCAAACGCCCGGGCTGCCTGCGACGCCGGGGAAATCTTGGGCCGCCGGAGTGACTCCACCAAGGTCTTAGCTGTTTGCGAGTCCGGATCCAATCGCTGCAGCTCTTCCAACGTGGCCAATGCGGCCTCCGTCTTGCCCAGCTGTTTCTGCGCTTTGGCGAGTTCGGCGAGGGCTGCTACAGCCACTGGGCCCTGGCCCACCGCGTTCTTTAGCGCCGTTTCCGCTTCTGCCGCATGGCCCGATTCAAGCAGAGCTGAACCCAAGACGAGCAATACCTGAGCGTTTTCGGGATCCAGTCGGCTCGCCGCTCGCAGCTGCTTGATCGCCTGCTCGTACTCCCCGCTATCGATCAGTGCCACTCCGAGGTTGTAGCGGGCAGCGACAGAGCTGGGGTCTAGGAGAACCGAGGCGTTGAAGGCGGTGACGGCGCATTCGGTGCGGCCGTTTTCTGCGAACCAGTAGCCCAGCGCCGACTGTGCCTCGGCATCGCCGCGGGCTGCTGCTGACGCAAGCTCCGAGGGCCCTTCGCAAGGCTTCGTCTGTGCTTGCGCTGCGGTTACGGTCGCAATGACCAGCAGGGCGCGCCAACACATACGAATTAATGTAACAGCGGAGCCTTTTGCAAAATTAGCGAGATAGCGGTTTTTTGGGTTGCGGGGCAAGGGGCGCTGGCCCGGGTGGAAACAAGCCCACCATCTGTTGGATAATAGAAAATCTAGGCAACGGAGAACGAACTTGTCCCTGAGAGAAACAGTATCACAGTATTGGCAGACCTTCCAGCACGGGCTGTTCCCGTGGCTGGCCGAGGAACTCGGCCCGCTCAGCGAGCGGAACAA
>LXNI01000944.1_pt1 | contig 29100 bp, 27 predicted proteins | sample 809091 | NCBI WGS metagenome assembly LXNI01 (sample SAMN04870527, study PRJNA318959) | sponge metagenome | biome: 01000161; feature: marine sponge reef; material: water | host: Sarcotragus foetidus | place: Greece: Milos, Mediterranean Sea | collected 2013-05-29 | depth 5-7 m | reverse complement strand
AGACGACCCCCAGACGCCAAAATCAAGCCAGATGGGCCGAAATACGGCCAAATGCCACCAAAGAACCCTACAGAAACATGCTAAACCGACCAATATTTATATTTTCGGGCAAGCACTATCTATGCGGGAGCTGAGTGAAAAGCGGGCGGCATTTTTGGCATCGTTAGGGTGGGGGATCGAAGAGGAATTGGTACAGAGTTTTCTGCTTCGAAACTCAACGCTGCGCAAGCATGCGGCAAATGATGAGGTTGTTCTCTGGTTCGAGCATGATCTGTATGATCAATTGCAATTGATTCAAATTCTGGCATGGTTGGTAGAAAGCAAGTACTGGTCGTCCGAGAGGCAATTCTTGATTTGTATTGACAAGTATCCCGGAGTTAGGTCCTTTCGTGGTCTGGGAGATCTGTCCCCTGTGCAGATTAGCCATCTTTTCGATACTCGCAAACCGATTAATCTGCCACAGTTTCATGCTGCGGTCGATGCATGGGCGTGCTTCACCAGCTCTAAACCTGGGCGACATCAGGCAGTAGCTGACACATTCAAAATTGAGTTACCATTTTTACAGGCTGCGTACCGACGCTTTTTGCAAGAATGGCCATCGGTACATAATGGATTATCTCGAACCGAAGCACACGCACTGGGGCTTATTGCGAAAGGGATGAGAGATCCGGTAGAGATTCTTCATGCACATTGGGCAAATGAGAGTGCCCCATTCATGGGTGACTGGGCGTTCTGGGAAGTGATTTTGGATATGACCCGTGGAGCATATCCTCTAGTAACTGTTGGGGGAGATCAAGCCTCGGAGGATTTTCGAAACGTGAGACTCTCCGCAACTCCAGAAGGATTTGCAGTACTTCGTGGTGATGAAGACGCCATTACCCTTCGCGGAATTGATCGTTGGTATGGTGGATATCACGCCGTCAGACCGGAAGAAACTCCGAGATGGAATTCAGAACAGGGGCGACTCCAAATTCCAAGTGTGCATTCGTAGTTCAGGACTGAGTGTTAGGTGCTTACTACGGAAGTAATTCCCTTTAGCCATAGGCGTGATGTGAAAGTTAATGGATCGCTTCCGGGATCGTTTTTCACCTGCTGGCGCCAAAGATGATCGCCGGGTTTTCCGAAGCAACTCAGTAACTTTCACATCTCAACTGACATACGAACTGTCATTCGTAATTTTTGGATGAACCTACTGGTAGTAGTGGTCGGACACCGCCAGCGGGGTCCTGCTTGCTCGCAGCCTCAATTCGACTACCAATTGCTTGACTTCCAGCAGTGATGCCTGGAAAGGTCATGGGCGTTATTCTAGATCGTCTGCCGGTTGTAGCGCACCTCCTTTACAGTGATAAGGATAAGGATGCGTGTTGATCATGACTCGTTGAGTGGACATCTGCAGAGATCACATGAGGGACGAGTCCGCAAGCTACGGCTACATTCCCCCAGCGAAAGCTTGCTCTGGGAAGACGTAGAATAGGGTGTAATCGAGAATGGTCCAACCGAAAAGGTCGAACGCACGACTACCTGCACGGATTCTATTCGTGTTCCGAGAGCCAGGTCGCAAAGGCAAGTGCTGCCCCTGCGGGATCACAGATATGCAATAAGCGGCCAACCTCCGGTAAGTCGAAGGCCGGCACAGTGATGGTTGCCCCCAATTCAGCAGCTTTGGCCTGTACGGCATCCACATCATCGACGGTAACATAGCAGTTCCAATGGGACGGAATATCGGGATCTACGAGCTTCATAATTCCGCCAATCTTTATCCCCTCTATGGAAATCACATAATAGCTTCCCCCCGGCATCTGCGCCTCTGTGATGGTCCAGCCAAACAGCTTGCTGTACCAGTCGGCCGCAGCTTTCGGGTCAGCGGCCTGGAGCTCAAACCACGAGAATGCACCATGTGTGAGGAAAGCTTCCTGGGTATCGGCGATCGCTTCATCACCCTGTTCGTTCCCATCATGGTATTGGATGACGGATATGTATGCTCCCTCTGGATCCAGGAATCCTGCGAAGGGGCCGACCATCGTATCGTTCAGAGGTACTACCAGGTTTAATTCGTTTTCCCCAAGCAGTTTCTGGATATCACTCACAGTCACATAATAGGTCCAGCAGGCCGGAACACCGGGAGGGCAGGCCATCAAGCCTCCTACATGTTTTGATTTGCTGTGCAGCAATGTATATACCTCGTCATCGGACAGAGGCATATCGCTGATTCCCCAGCCAAGAAGTTCGGTGTAGAACTTGAGTGCCGAAGGTACATCGGCAGCGAGGTATTCATGCCAGCTAATGGCGCCGTGTGTCTGAAATGGGTTCATTCTGAGGAAGTGAGTTAAGTTTGTGGTGTACTTTACCAAGGGTGGCCGGGTATACGCGTTAGATACTCTATGTATCCCAGCCGGAGTTGTAAACCCGGGCTAGTATAGAAAAAAACGGGAATTTCATACGTGAGGAACAGGTGGCTTTCCGCAGTGACATTATTTATGGTTCGGGAGCCAGGTCGCGAAGGCAAGTGATGCCCCTGTGGGATCGCAGATATGCAATAAGCGTCCAACCTCAGGGAGATCGAAGGCTGGAGCAGTGATGGTTGCCCCCAATTCAGCAGCTTTGGCCTGTACAGCATCCACATCATCGACGGTGACGTAGCAGTTCCAATGGGGCGGAATATTGGGATCTACGCACTTCATAATTCCGCCAATCTTTATCCCCTCCACGGAAATCACATAATAGCTTCCCGTCGGCATGTGCTCCTCTGTGATGGCCCAGTCAAACAGCTTGCCGTACCAGTCGGCTGCGGTCTTCGGGTCAGCTGCCTGGAGCTCCATCCACGAGAACGCACCATGCGTGAGAAAAGCATCCTGAATATCGGTGATGGACGCATCATCCTGCTCATTTCCATCATGGTATTGGATGACGGACAAGTAAGCCCCTTCTGGATCCAAGAACCCCGCAGCAGAGGGCCATCCCTCGGACTCCTCCAAAGGTACTATCAGGTTTAATTCGTTTTCCTCAAGCAATTTTCGGATACCGTGGACGGTCACGTAGTAGATCCAGCTGACCGGAATGTCGGGGAGACTGGCTCTCAAGCCTCCAACGCGTTTCGATTTGCTGTACAGTAGTGTATAAACCTCGTTTTCAGCCACAGGCAGATCGGTGGTTGTCCAACCAAGAAGCTCGGTGTAGAATTTGAGTGCCGAAGATACATCCGAAGCAAGGTATTCGTGCCAGCTAACGGCGCCGTGTGTTTGCAAGGGGTTCATTCTACAGGAGTGAATTAACTGGCCAGTTTGTTTTGTGCACTCTACCAAGGATGGCCAAGTGTACGCGTCAGATATTCCATATATCCCGCACCGGAGCTGTAAATCCCGGCCAACGTAGGAATAAAATCGTCTGAGCAGGCCAGTTCTTCAGTCAACGGGCACGAAGCGACAAAATGCTTGCATCTGAGGTCCTCAATCAGTGGATGATTAGGATCGAAGCCCTTAGGAGCACGCTTTAATTTATCATGGTCGTACTTCGTTGAGTAAATTTTCAGAAAGCTCGGATTCTGGGTAACCTGGGTCCATAACTCAGGATCGTCGACAATGTGTTGTCGGATAGCGCGTAACTCTTTACTGCCAGGTCCCCAAATTCCGACAGCAGCAAAAACTCCATCAGGCTCCAGGTGCAGATAGAAACCCGGAGCATGTGCGTTCTTCCCTGCTTCATGTCGAAAATGCACGCCCGCCGCTTCTTTGTACGGTCTCTTGTCTTTCGAAAAACGAACATCACGATAAATACGAAACAGGGATCCCCCAATCCTAGGAAGGGCCAGGAAGTGAGGACTGATCGATCGAAGCGGCATCGCAAAATCCCTAATAAAGGTCAGCAACGGCTCCTTTATGTGGTCCTCGTAACGGGAGCGATTCGCATTAAACCAATCGCGGTTATTATTAGCTTTGAGGTCTCGAAGAAAGGCAAACAGTTCAGGGGTAATCATAGCAGGCGATAGCAGGCGATTTCGGACAGCTGTAACTGAATTGGGCATTATCTGTTTGATTCAGATTACCTTATATCACAGGTTCATTCTCATTATTTGATCATGTCGAAGTATTCTCCACGAACACAAGCTATACATGCAGGTGAAGAGCCTGAGGGTAAGGTTCTACCAGTTGCACCGCCATTGCACATGGCCAACTCTTATATGGTCGATGCAGGGGAGCCCTTTTCTGCAGAGGGACTTGATGCTGATGCACCGTATATCTACGGCCGGTGGTCTAATCCTACGATTAAGCGATTGGAGCGGCGGATTGCAGTGCTTGAAGAAGCGGAAGGTGCTGCTTGTTTTGCCAGTGGAATGGCTGCCATTACCGCGCTATTTACACATGTTCTCGGGGTAGGTGATCACCTTGTAATGAGTGACGTTGCTTATGCGGGTGCCGTTGAGTATACACGCGAGTTGCTCCCGCACCTGGGAGTTTCCGTAACAGCGGTGGATGCATCGGATAACGAAGCGGTAGCGCGGGCGATACAGCACAATACGCGCCTGATCCATGTCGAAACACCGTGCAATCCAATCCTAAGGCTTGCAGATCTCAGCGCATTAAGCAGCATCGCGCATGAGCACGATGTACTGCTGAGTGTGGACTCCACATTTGCCTCGCCTGAAATTACTCAACCGCTCAAGCATGGAGTCAACTTTGTAATACACTCGTTAACAAAATATTTCGGTGGGCATGGAGACGCCCTCGGTGGTGTGATTGTTGGCAGTGCTTCCGCTGTAGAAGCATTGAGTGCAAAGGTAAGAGTACATGCGGGTGGTGTGCTTAGTCCCTTTAATGCCTGGTTGATTCTGCGGGGCATTGCGACATTGCCCCTTCGGATGCGGGCGCACAGCGAAAGTGCCTTGGCCGTAGCACACTTTCTTGAGGGGCATCCACGCGTTGAACGTGTCATATACCCCGGTCTTCCATCACATCCGCAGTATGAACTGGCGTGCCGGCAAATGCGTCAGTTCTCTGGAATAGTCAGCTTCCAGGCCAATGGAGGTACTGCGCTGGCCAAACAATTACAGGAGCGGATGCGTCTGATCAGCTATGCGGTATCGCTTGGAGATGTCCGCAGTTTGCTGTTTTATATTGATACAGAGGAGATTGTAGGCTCCAGTTTTGGATTGGAAGGGACTGCGCTCTCTGCATATCGGGAGTGGGCGGGAGATGGAGTATTTAGAGTATCAGTAGGACTGGAAGATCCCGACGATCTTTGCCAGGATCTGGACCAGGCGCTCAGCAACATGTAGTCTACCAGAAGGACCTTTTCAGTGCGAAAATGAGTTTATTCGATTTCGAAAAATTGTGCTGGTGGGCAGTCTCGTAACCGGGGGAACTTGAGGCTTCGCCACGCACCACCTGGGCAAAGCGATCTAATCGGGATAACTTCTCCTCGGGAGTCAGATCGGTATTGTCTGCGATGTCGCCGGTGATTCTTGCATATCGATACAGCATCACCACAGGCATACGCATATGCCGTGGCAATAGAGTGGATCCTACTGGAAAATTCTCATTCTTGGCTTGCTTGCCGGAACTAGGATGGATACCAGCGATCATGGGCTAGGCACTGATGTTGCCAGGTAGGATCGAAGACCATCTAGGCTCATCTTCCATCCTTGTATGCATCCTTCAAAGTACGCGTCCGCTTCGCTATCTTCGGGAAAACCAGCATGCGTGAGTTTCAGGTGTGCTCCTTCGGGGTGTGGTGCAATATCATAGGTAATCGATATCGGAGCGTCGGGCATAGTAGGTCCCGCTGTAGCATGGTATTTGAGATCTACAAGTACAATCTTCTGCGGGGGGGCGAAGACTTCGTAAGTTCCTGAGGAAACATGCATGGGATCATCTTCGTGTTCACCCCATGCAGCCGTAAACACGCCGCCCTCGCGGGGAATCACAATGATCCGGTCTGCATTCCACCAAGCACGCACTGAACTCGGTGTATGAAGTGCATCAAATAATTTCTGAGGTGTGCAGGAAAAAGTTTCTTCGCAATTGATAGTGCGCATAGGATTATCCATATGAAAGGGAATAATATACGTGAGTACCATATACTCATCCCCGCGTATAACATAAACGTTACCGCCAGGTTGCTCCAAAATTATGACGGCAATCACTGAAGACCAATTGACGATTCCCGTAACTGGAATGCACTGTGCCTCCTGTGCGGCAGGCCTGGAGCGTCAGCTAAGCCAGCTACCAGAGGCTGGTCAGGTAGCAGTCAATATTGCTACACATGAGGCACATATTCGGGGATTGTCGCCTAGGGTCATTGTGGAAACAATTGAAAATGCGGGCTATGGAGTTGCCCGCTCCGAGGTTAAGTTGCAGCTCCAGAAAGGACACATTGCTCCGAGTCAGACAATCATTGACGCGCGGTGTGTTGCGATTGGTCCACTGGTCAGGGGAAAATTGTCCGGCGAAGTGCTTGAGTTATCATGGGTCCCTGGTGTGATTGAGGCCGAAGTTGTGTTGAAGGCTTTTCCGGAATACACACAGGCGGCCGTTACGATGGACAATAGATCTGTCTTCAAGCATCTCCGCTTGATTGTTGCGGTCCTAGGGGCTGCAGTTTTGATGGTGCTCACAATGTTGCTGAACACGCCTCGCCTGATACTTTTGGCTGTTGCGACACCCGTTGTGTTTTACAGTGGAGGATCATTCTTCAGGACCGCATGGGCCGCACTTCAACGGGGGACAGCAAACATGTACACACTCATTGTGATGGGGGTGGGTACAGCATGGACATATAGTACAGTAGTTACATTTTGGCCGGGGTTATTTGGCTCATTTCCGGCGGTTTACTTTGAGGCAGCAGCGGTCATTGTGGCGCTTGTGCTGCTTGGTCAGTTCCTCGAGTCGCGTGTAATGGCACAAACGGGATCTGCGATTGAGGCACTCTTGCGCTTGCAGGTTCCTGTTGCCCGTGTACAGCGAGGACCACATGTGGTGGATGTGCCCGTGGAAGCTGTTCAGTCTGGTGAGGTTGTGATCATCAGGCCGGGCGATCAAGTGCCTGTGGATGGCCAAATTATACAAGGCACCAGTGCGGTGGACGAGAGCATGCTGACCGGCGAACCCTTGCCGATCCCCAAGTCAGAGGGAGAGTCCGTAGTAGCCGGCACACTGAATACAGAAGGCGCCCTGACTGTACGCGTAACCCATACAGGACACGATACAGTACTACAACAGATCGTGAGACTCACCAGAGAAGCTCAGGGCCGTAAAGCCCCCATCCAAAAGTTGGCAGACAAGGTGTCCAGTATTTTTGTGCCGGTAGTTTTGGCAGTCGCAGTTATTACGTTTGTGGTGTGGATGATGGCAGGCGGGGAATTGGATCATGCACTTACTGCATTTGTCTCCGTGCTGATCATTGCCTGTCCCTGTGCCCTAGGACTGGCTACTCCTGCCGCGGTGGTAGCAGCTACCGGTGCAGGGGCCCGTAGAGGTATTCTGTTCAAAGGAGCGGATGCATTGGAGCGCACAAGTCATATCACGCACGTTGTACTAGATAAAACCGGTACGCTTACGACCGGAACGCCCGTGGTTGAATCAATTGAGCCTGCAGAAGGCATTTCGATCACAGATTTTCTGCAAATGACAGCCTCACTCGAAGCGCATTCTCAGCATCCACTGGCAGAGGCAATTGTTGAGAGAGCCAGGATAGAGAGGCTGACTTTCAGTTCGGTAGAAGTCACAGAAACTGTTCCGGGTCGGGGTATCTGCGGGGTGGTCGAAGGTCGCAAGGTGTGTGTAGGTAGCTATATATTTTTGATTGAACGTGGGCTTGATCTTTCCTCTGTTGCTACGGCAGATAAAAGGATACATGTGGCTATTGATGGGCAATGGGCCGGTCAATTTACTATCACAGATGCACTGCGGACAACCTCCAAAGATGCGGTAATACAACTGAAAGCACAGAAACTCGGAGTTACGATGCTGACAGGCGATGATGAGAAAAACGCATCGGTGGTTGCCGAGGAAGTAGGTATAGATGACGTATGTGCAGGCGTAAAGCCGGAAGGGAAACTGGCATTCATTGCATCCCTGCGTGAGTGCGGTGCAGTGGTAGCAATGGTTGGTGATGGTATTAACGATGCTCCGGCACTTGCAGAAGCAGACGTCGGTATTGCCATTGGATCCGGTACTCAGGTCGCCGTAAAAACAGCGGATGTGACACTGCTTCGCGAAGATCTGCAATCGGTTGCAGATACAGTATTTATGGGCCGCAAGGCAATGGGTGCAATCCGCCAGAATCTGTTTTTCGCATTCGTCTATAACACGCTCAGTATTCCGATAGCAGCCGGTGTACTATATGGGGTACTGGGGGTTTTACTTAACCCAATGCTAGCGTCTTTAGCAATGACTTTGTCCAGCTTGTCAGTTGTCCTGAACAGTCTGCGTCTGGGTAGAGCCTTGAAAGTTCAACAGTAACGAATCTTTATTCCAGAGTAAATGCCGAACCTACATCCCATGGTGGTGCACTTTCCAATAGCATTGCTCATTATTGCTCTTGCGGTGGATTTGGTTGCCTTATTTTTCCGTCGAATTCAGTTTCTCCCGAGGATGTCGACAATTCTTTATGTACTTGGAGCACTGGGGGCCCTGGGTGCTGTTCTTTCGGGTGAAGCTGCGGCAGACTCCATGGTAGTAACAGGTGAGGCTAGTACAGTACTAACTACACACTCCGACTTAGGCGAGATCACTATGTGGTGGTTCCTGTGCTATGGTGTACTGCGAATTGCGCTTTGGTGGTGGCTATCATTCAAACTGGTTGTATGGATACCGGTCACGATTATCGGTGCTGCTGGGCTACTGCCGCTGTTTCAGGCGTCGAAATTCGGCGGAGATATGGTTTATGAGCATGGGGTGGGAGTGGCCGTGGTTGATTCTATGTCTACAAAACTAGAGGAGCAGGAGGAAGCTTTAATGCGGTTGAGAGGGATCGCTGGATCCCCCAAGCTTGAAGACAATGGTGCGTGGCAATGGATTCCCGGACCTGACGCTGACGATGCATTCAATTTGGCATTTGATATAGTCATGGGGGAGGTTACAGCAGAGGCAACAGAGAATGCAGAAGGCAATACGGAACTGTCACTCACAGTCGCAACATCACCAGTAATGATTACTTATGGTGAATCTGTTGAGAGTGTTGAATTCCGTGCCGTTATGGACTTGTCTGAGTTTGACGGTTCAGTGCGTATGATTCACCATGTGCAGGACAGCCTTTCATATCATTTTATGGAGCTGGAGAACGGAGCCATGCATCTGGGGGTTGTGAGCAGTGGTGTAGAGGAAATACAGGACGAAGCTATTTTGCCGAACCCGGAGGCTCGTGCATTTGGAGTTGTGGGGGATCAGACACATTTCCGGGCTTATGCTGGCGATGCCCAGGTTACGCATGGTCATGGTCAAGCCCCCGAGGCTGGTGTGGCGGGATTCATGCTGAGAGGATCCGGTACAGTCAAGCTAGGTCGGATGCAGCTCACACCTCTGCGTTGAGAGATCGGAAGTGCAGGTAAAGGTCCATTCTGCATCTATTTTTTTGTCGATCAGAACTCAGCTGTGGCCTCGAGACGACACACGAGTCCGAGGAGCACTGCCGGTCAGCTAATTATTGGAAATTCCAAATGAGGGGCTGTTACTTTATGTATGTACGGTGCGTTATGTGTAGTAAGGATGAGCGCGGGTTTTTGAGCCCATTGATTAACCACATGCATCTCGTACAATGAAAAAGCGTAGTTATTGGCGTCTACTGGGAATCGCAAGTCTCATGACCACAGCCATCGGCATAGCTGTTTGGGTGGGCAAGGATCGGGAGCAACGGGCAAGCGCGGCGCAGCATTCCGCGGGAGCATAACCTTTTTATTGCCTAACGTAAGGATCGGCGATTCTGTGTGCCTTCTGTTAAATCGGAGTCAATCTGACACGCCCTGGTCAGGGCATCGGTTCTATGTCAGATGTCCTTGTGATAGGATATCCAGGGACAGGTCACTTGGTGAGCCAGCCCGGGAGGGTAGGGGGCTTGTCTGAGGTCAGGGACAATGCAGCATCAATTATGCTGCGTCGTCGTCGCTTTGGTGACTGTTTTTTCTTGGCTACTCGCTCCAGCTCTCGGACAAACATCGATTCAGCGTTATCAATCCAGGCCCGGAGCTTTGTCGTGTCAAAATTATAACGGGGCACAAATTCGACTAGGTGATCCAGGTTCAAATCACTGGTTTGCACGGCTGCTCCCATACTGGTGCCGTCCAAGCCGTTGCAGTGTTGCTCAAAATGTTGATGCAATGGATTAAGCATGAGCGGCTTGCCCAGATACATGGCTTCTGCCATACTCTCAAAGCCCGAGGTCGTAACAATCCCCTGGCAGCGTGCCATCATGTCCAGAAATCGCTGGCCATGCAGGCGGTGGAAAGTTAAAGTATCACTGTAATGTGTGATTTCCTCGGCATCGTCGTTATTCCAGAAACAGTGCAGTCTGAATTTGGGATTACGTTTATGCCAGGCAATCACATCCTTGCTCAAGCTGTGATGGAACAGATAGATGAGAAAGAAGGGCTCACTCAGGCCTTGGGGCAGTTCAAAAAACTCATCCCTGAGGAGGGGAGGCATAACCAAGATCTTCTTGTCTGGCAGCGGTTTGGCATTGTAGAGTGAGAGCGCCAGTCGACGCTCGGCTCCTAATCCTGTTAAGCGCGTGAAGGAGATCGTTGACAGTTTTTGCACATCCTGACCGGAAGGGAAGCGATACTCCGGGTGTAGGAACATGAATTGGTGCGCCACAGCAACCATAGGAGTTACTGGGCGCTCTCGCAGCATAAAGAGCCCAACAAGCGGTTCGTAAAAGTTCACGATTACATCCGGGCGTTCGCTTTGGAGCAATTCGCTCAATATTGCAAAACTCCGATTAAATTGTGCCCATTTGAAACTGTTACTGAGTATCGTGCGCCCCCAGTCGACACTCCGGGTCTCTTTGTTAACAAAGATGCGACCGCTGGGCACCTGTATTACTGGAGCCTGTACCCCTTTTTCAAAGTAGTCTGGAATTTCGCTGTCTCCGCCCTTACTGACTACTGCTTTACAAACGGAATGGCCTGCCCTGCGCAACATTGATGCAAGGGCAAGCGCTTGTGTCATATGGCCGCGTCCTTCCCCCTGCACAATAAACAGAGCGCGCAGCTTAGCCATAGCTACAAGTTTCCTTTGATCACGATTTTAGGTACTTCAGTGGATTGTCCATCGCCCGTATTCCGTACAAGTTGGGGTTGGTGACCCATGGCGACCCAGTGCAGAAGCTCCAGTCTGCCATCAAAATGCTCAACTAGACCGGTGCAACTCTCCATCCAATCACCTGAATTAGCGTAAAGGATTGATCCGATTTCTCGGATTTCAGCAAAATGGATGTGGCCACAGACGACGCCGTCCGCTTTCTTGGCCTTAGCAACGCCAACCATGGCTTTCTCAAAGTTGGCGATGAACTGCACTGCACGCTTGGTGCGGTGCTTGAGGTATGCCGACAGCGACCAGTAGGGCATTCCAAAGAGACGCCGGCATCGGTTGACCCAACGATTCAAGAATAATAGTCCATGATAGGCCTTGGCGCCGACTACCGAGAGCCAGCGCGCGTGTCGAATCATTCCATCGAATACATCTCCATGCAGTACCAGCAGCTTGCGTCCGTCTGCAGTTTCGTGTATCACTTCTTCTTCAATCTGAACACGACCAAACCGGAGCCCGAGGTAGTCTCTGGCAAATTCGTCGTGATTTCCCGGCAGGTAGATTACACGTGTTCCTTTGCGGGCTTTGCGTAGCAGTTTTTGGATCACATCATTGTGAAACTGATCCCAGTTCCAAGACCGGGACAGGGCCCAGCCGTCGAAAATGTCACCTACCAAATAGAGTGTTTCACTTTCGTTGTGACGGAGAAAGTCTAGTAGGTATGCGGCTTTACTGTCCTTTGTACCAAGATGAAAATCAGACAACCAAATTGTGCGATAATACTTTACATTATCCATGCAAAGAGAGCAATAAGCTGTTAGAATAAAAGATACGGCTTAAAGGCCAAGTCGAAGGGTGTAACACAAGCCTGAATAATTTCCAAGAGAAAAATTATTCGCCTAGAGTACACTCTTCAAAAAATTTTCTGTAGTCTTCGCGGGCGGACTTAGACTTAAAGAGAAGTAGTACGCGTGCATCGTCTCCCAGGAGTTGCAAGTAGTGCCGTCCTTTTGTCTTCCCCGAAGTAACGCACTCGACCTCGTTGTAACGAACAACAATGAGCTGGAGCCCCATCGGAGTGCGTGAATAGAGCAACAGACGGGAATTCGTATGAAGCAGAGTATTCTTGCGCGGCTTGGAACCCATGGCAATATCACATCGCACACGATCTTTATAGAGAATGGCCTCACCGTCCAGGATTCGGTCAATCTCTATTTTATTCTTCTTGCGCATAGATTGGCGCAGCAAGCATAGCAATGTTTCAGAGGCAGAGCAAGGAAACGCACATTATCTGAACATGTTGCCATGTACAAGTTTGAAATGGTAGTCTGGAGCATGCATGTTTCTGGGAGGATTTCGGAGATATGCTCTTAGGATTATACAGATGTGGGTCCATCTTTGGGATACCATTATGGACTACGAGTGTACACCTCCCCAAGGGTTCCACACTGCATGTGGCCTCGTTCAAAAACAAAAGTCAAGTACAACCCTCTTTATTCCAGAGAAAATTGCTCAATTTCCCAAGGCAAGTTGTATCTCTCTTACCAAGCCCCAAGGTAGTATTGGCACTAGGCCCTACTCTTGGTCAGATCCAGAATCTCTTTTCAGTTGTACGTGCTAATGGTATTAGCACCTTGCGCTACCACAACGCTGCAAGGAAAATTAAATTGAATGCACAACAGACTGCGAACCCAATCCAAGTGTTCTTGACCTCTCGAGGCTTTAAGGTTTCGGTGTAGCTCCTTTCAAACATCCAACGCTCATCCCCCTCATACTTAGCTAGCAGAGCTAGGGAGGGCTTAGGAGGGGGGCGCAAGTATACAATCAAGTAGTCCAATAAAGCCTAGGAGGAGCCCGATCCAAAATCATTTCGTCACCGAAACACGATGAGCCTCCAATTCGGCATTCTGTGTGGTGGTGGAATTAATATTTGTCATGAAGACACTTATTGAGATAGGGGGCCGGGAAGCCCGGCCCCCTATCTCAATAGACCCTTAGAGGATTCAGAACCAGACTTGACTTCCCCTCACTCAACAATTAGGATTCCTTGCATTGTAGCAAAGTGTCCGGGATAAGTACAAATAAACCGATGAGTTCCAGGCTCCGAAGGAGCTGTGAATGTCACACTGACGGTTTCGCCTGGGTTTGCCAGTGGGGTAGAGGCGAATATGGCGTCGTCTTCTGGTATATAAGCCAGAGCTTCTCCTGCTGTGATTGCAGCCATACCAACCCGATTGACATCTTCATCAGAATTCGAGGTGAGCACGACAATGTTATGCACCATTACAGGGGCCGTAGCTATGTTTTCCAGAACCAAGGTGACCTCGGTTCCTGCTGCAACAGTAAGAGTATCCGTGGCAAATACCATTTCGTCGCCGACGGGCTGAATAGTTATCGTAACGCCAGCAACCTCAGTCTCTTCGGGCTCGGCTACTGCTTCTACTTCAGGGTCTGGCGCTTCTTCACCTCCTCCACACGCCGCAAATGCAAACGCGAAGACTAAAATCAGTGCTGAATACGGGAAAAATTTCATTACGCTATATGAGTTAACATGAATGGGGTGTGTAACCTGCAAGACGCGCGACCGGAGGACGAGCGCCCCTGCAATAATACAAAATCCAACCTTTAGACGATATCGTAATTGTCAGAGCTATAGCAAATCGATCTGAAATACCGCAAAATACCTTAGATCAGAATCTGCTTCATAGCAGAAATGCAACGGGCGTGTTACGCGTTAAATGTGGGTTGGTGCCCAAAAAGCCAGCGACACGCCTTGGAGGCGTTCTGAGGAGCTTTTGTATCTGATCGGTATCCAAGGAGTAAACCTATTGAGGTCTTGTTGAGTCAGACTGAGGGCGATTATACGCTTTGAACTGGCTACACGGCAGGCTAAGCCCCACTTTCTTTCCACTGCGCATTTACGCGGCAGCTTGACTGCCTGAACTAATCATACGCTTGATCTACGCGAAGAGAGCTTCATTACTGCAACTATTTGGTTTTGTCGACACTTTGGGTTTTCCGTGATATACGAAGCCTTGTGATCACCAGTAGGTGAGTGGTTCGGGTTTGTATTTGTTGCAGATTGATTTTTCGTTGGAATACAAGATTGCATCTTCTTTGATTTCACGATTTGCAATCATGTTCATGCCGTGGTCAGCATTGGGCGGGTTTCATGTATCATAGGATGACGAAAGCTGAGGGGGGCTGCGCAGTCCTTCTATCAGTTTGCCACGCTGAAGTTTGTGAATCATGGTCTCTAACATCGTGCGCAACCATTCGGGATCCGGATCAAGCTCCGCAAGGAGATAGCGCGCGTGTTGGAGGACGCCTCGCCAGCTGTCATTGTCTGGAAAAAATGCCCGCCCATGAACCTGGTTGATCAGAAAGTTTAACCGAAGCTCGAAGAAACCATGAAACCGTTCCAGCATGGTAAGCTCTTCGGCGTCGAAGCAGGCATTAAAGCGGGCACAGTCCTCCGGGTCTGGTACGGGCTTGATGCCATCAACTCCGGTTTCGCCGGGGATGTAAATCTCTTCAAACCAGAGTTGTGTTAACGCTGCAGCCAGCGCTTCAGGCTGAGCGTGTTCACAACAGGCCTTGCGGCATTCTTCGCTAGTAAGAAACCCTAGAAATACCACCACGCGTTCGCGGTCACTGGGGTGTAGGGGGCTGATAGCTTCCACTTAGAAAGAGATTTCTGGAGCGTCCTTCCACAGAGGCGGTCCCTCCGGTTTGAAGTTTTTCGTAGCAACAAAATTCCACCCCTCATGAAAATTAAGCTTAAATTTACCGCCGCCATAACGCTCCTGAAGCCAAGTCATGGGATCCCTTATGAGGTCGGTCATCTCAGAAAGATGTCCCCGGGCTAGGCCTTTGAAGCGTACGGAGTTCATCCATGGTTCCTGGACAAGAACCGTAACGGAGGATGCAGCGAGTGCTTTCATGAAGGCGGCTTCGAGTTCGGCCTCAGTGGGATCAGAAAATCCTTTGGCCGCTAACCCCTTCATGATGTATTTTTTATAAAGGGTCCATATCCAGTCCATGACATAAAAGGTACAGATTTTAGCGTGAATGGGGGGAGTGCAGTAATAGATTGTCCAAGAAAGCGTATATTCGCGCGTCGGCTTGTAGAAATGAGCCGGTTTAACGAAGGAAAACAACTCTAATCAGACCAATTTTTTGATGCGACTCACAGCAATTTCCATGCTATTGGTTCTCTTGCTCGCTGCCTGTGGTGGCGGCGGAGATGATACTGCTATGGACAGCGAATCCGACAGCGGGGATGCCATGCCAGCGGAAGAAATGACCGCAATGGGATCAGGTAGTGTCTCCGGGACGGTAATGTTCACAGGCACGCCTGCCGAGCGTACACCCGTGCGAATGAACGATGATTGTACGGATGAGCGTGTTGAGGTGGCACTCAGCGAGGACATGATCGTCAACGATGGCGCGCTCCAGAACGTTTTTGTGTACGTAAGTGCAGGGCTGCCCGAAGGCTATAGCTATGCTACTCCGGCGGAGCCGGTAGTTATGGATCAGGAGGGATGTATGTATACTCCCCGTGTGATGGGTATGCAAACAGGACAAACTATTCGTATTGAGAATAGTGATCCTTTTCAGCATAACGTACATCCGGTCCCCGAGGAGAACCGTGGATTTAACGAGTCCACCCCCGGAGTCGGAGACTATTTGGAGAAAAGCTTTTTAGTACCTGAGGTTATGATTTCGGTCAAATGTGATGTGCACGCTTGGATGCAGGCTTACATTGGGGTATTGGATCATCCCTATTTTGCAACCACGGATGCAAGCGGTGCCTTCAGCATCTCGGGGCTCCCGGACGGCAATTATACAGTCACGGCGTGGCACGAGCAGTTGGGAGAGCAGATGATGGACGTGACGGTTGCTGATGGCAGTATGGCAGAAGCCAGCATTACCTACCAGTAGTCGCATTACCCTTTCCAGCCATACAATCAAAGTATTCGCGTGATGGAAGAAGGTCATTCCCATTCGGACGCGCACTCGGCCCATAAAGAGGGGTTTTGGCGCAAATATTGGTTTTCGACCGATCATAAAGTGATCGGTCTCCAGTACGGATTTACTGCTCTGCTGTTTTTGTTGTTCGGGTTTGGGCTGATGTTGCTCATGCGGTGGCAATTGGCTTCGCCTGGGGTGGAAATTCCACTTTTGGGGGCATTGACGCCAGAAATGTATAACCAGTTCGGTGCCATGCATGGTACGATCATGGTTTTTTTGGGCATTGTACCCTTGGCTGTCGGAGCATTTGGTAATTACGTGGTTCCACTGCAGATCGGTGCGCCGGACATGGCGTTTCCGAGGCTGAACATGGCCAGCTACCACTTCTATTTCTGGGGTGGTATAGTTATGTTGTCGAGCTTTTTTGTGCCTGAGGGAGCCGCTAAAGCTGGCTGGACTTCATATCCTCCGCTCGCTGACATTGAGACCATGGGGCAAACCATGTGGCTCTGGGGGATGGTTTTACTGATCACGTCTTCATTGTTGGGGGCGGTTAACTTCATCGTGACTATCATCCAGCTCCGTGCGGAAGGCCTGACTTTTTTCAGACTGCCTTTCTTTGTCTGGGCACAGTTTATTACTGCTTTTTTACTGCTGTTGGCTTTCCCTCCCTTGGAGGCGGCAGGTTTTCTGCAATTAGCAGATAGACTCCTGGATACAAGCTTCTTTTTGCCGAGCGGGCTTGTTACTGCCGATGGACCGCTGGATGTTGCGGGTGGTGGGAGCCCATTGCTTTGGCAGCACTTGTTTTGGTTTTTGGCACATCCGGAGGTTTACGTTCTGATTCTTCCAGCGATGGGGATTGTGGCTGAGATCTTAGCCAACAATACCCGCAAGCCGCTGTGGGGCTACAGACTCATGGTGTACTCGGTCATATTCCTGGGCTTCTTGTCTTTTATCGTCTGGGCGCACCACATGTTTATCACGGGAATGGGGACCACGATCAGTGCATTCTTCCAGGTCACGACTATGATCATCTCAATACCGTCGGTCGTTATCCTGTCAGCACTCATGATAACGCTCTTCGGGGGATCAATCCGATTTAATACCGCTATGTGGTTTGCTTTGGGTTTCCTCCCTATGTTCGGCATTGGTGGCCTCACTGGGCTTCCGCTTGGCTTGGCAGCGACCGATATTCCATTACACGACACGTACTACGTGATTGGGCATTTTCACTATGTGGTAGCACCGGGGACAATCTTTGCACTCTTTGCCGGTATTTATTACTGGTTCCCGAAGGTCACTGGGCGCACCATGAACGAAACGCTGGGCCGGATTCATTTCTGGGGGTCGTTGGCTGCGATGAACGGTATCTTTTTCCCGATGCTTATTCAGGGGTTGCCAGGTGTATCACGTCGTTTGTTTGATGGTGGGCTTACCTACAGCTTTTCTGAGGGAGTGCTACACTACAACGTCATCATGTCCGTGTCAGCCTTTGTTCTGTTGTTGTTCCAGTTGCCCTTCATTATTAACTTCTTTATGAGCATCAAGCGTGGTAAGAAGGTGGAGAAAAGCAATCATTGGGAGGCTACGACACTCGAATGGTCGGCTGCTCCGACACCTCCAATTGGACATGGGAATTTTGCTACTATTCCTACGGTGTACCATGGTCCATACGAGTACAGCGTACCCGGTCATGAGCAAGATTATTGTCCACAAGAGGTGCCTATTGCTCTTTCTGCATCCGATACTGCCAAATCTGTTGAACCCTAAGTAAACCAAAATGCAGATACCCTACGAGGTAACGGCACGCCCAGATACTGGCGTCAACAATGCGAAGCTGGGCATTTGGCTCTTTCTGGCTTCGGAGGTCATGCTTTTTGGCGGCCTGTTCGCCGCTTATGTATTCCTGCGCATAGGTGCGGACGCATGGCCGGGCATGATGATGTATGGTACGGAGACCATGGCTGAACGTGCAGACCAGATTCTGAATGTACCGCTTGCGACGCTGAACACGATGATTCTTATTGCGTCCAGTGTTACGATGGTCATGGCCTGGGCTTCGCTCAAAATGGATCGTTTCGATCGCTACAAACTCTATATGGGACTTACCATCCTTCTCGCCTTAGGCTTTCTTGTCGTAAAAGGTTTTGAGTATGGTGACAAGTTCGATCATCACTGGTATGCGTCGACAAACAATTTCTTGGGCGTCTACTTCGTGCTTACCGGACTGCACGCGATTCACGTCACCGGTGGGATATTGGTGAATGCTTATTTCTGGGGACCAGGAACAAAGCTTTGGAAACAGGGAACAGCACGTGACAAAGCACACTTCACCAATCGCATCGAAGTTGCCGGTTTATATTGGCATTTCGTGGACTTGGTGTGGATATTTCTATTTCCGACGATCTACTTGATTTGATTAGACAAACGGTTTGAAATGGCCGAAGAAATGACTCTAGAAGACGTGAAGAAGCACTTGAAGGTGTACATCACTGTCTTCATTGCACTCGCAGTACTAACCGTTGTGACAGTTGCGGTCTCTTACCTGCACATGTCCTTTACGCCGGCACTGCTGGTAGCCTTGGCAATTGCCACGGTTAAGGCGGCTTTGGTTGCGCTGTATTTCATGCATCTGATCAGTGAAAAACAGGTAGTTCTGTGGGTGCTTTTGTTGGCAGCGGTTTTCTTGGTCGGCATGTTCGCGCTTTTCCTAGGTGCCCATGCTGATCAAGAGGATATAGCAGTTCTTACCAAATTGATTCTGTCCAGTCATGTCGCTTAAGACTGTTCATATTGTGTTCATTATTTCTGCAACAGTGCTGAGCTTCCTGCTCGGTTTATGGGCATTGAAGCGCGGAATTGAAGATGCCAGCGGTAATATGACGGGCATAGGAATGATCGCATTGATTTCAGGGATCGTTCTTGTTATGTACGGAGTGACATTTTGGCGAAAGATCAAGCGTTTAGCATGAAACACAGCATCATCATAATGGCATTGTTGGTCATAGCGACACCAGCGCTGGCCTGTGAATATTGCCTTGGTACAGGAGGCGCAAATGAGCAGACGATCAAAGCATTAGTGTTATCCATGGCGGCGCTTCTTTCAGCGATAGGATTTGTCGGTGTTGGCGTTGGCATGTTCTTTTATAAGACTCATCGCCGCGCTAATGCATTAAAATCAGGTGAAACACCAGTCGGTGTATACAGTGATTCTGTTAATGGATCGAATGAATCAGACGTAGTCTAGGACATGAATGATTTAAGTAAATGGATGGGCATGCCGCTTGATGCCTCGGGGCACGGAGCGGAAATCGACATCATGATGAGTTGGGTGCACTGGCTCATGTTGCTACTTTTCCTGATCTGGGCACCGTTTTTTATTTATTGCCTTTGGCGATTCAATGCGAAGCGCAGCCCGCGGGCGAGTTATACGGGGGTTAAGAGTAAGCTTTCGTCGTACTTGGAGGGTGGAGTGGTCGTAGCTGAGGCCGTCCTGCTAGTGGGTTTTGCATTCCCGATCTGGGCCACAATCAAGAATGATTTCCCTGCGGAAGCAGAATCTTTGATCGTCAATGTGATTGCTGAGCAGTTTGCCTGGAATGTCATATACTCGGGGGACGATGGGCAATTCGGTCAAACTACGCTCACAAAGCCTATCGAGATAGACACAAGTGATCCGCGTGGCGACGACGACGTAATCATAACAAATACACTACATCTGGTTAAGGACAAGCCGGTTATCGTCAATCTTACTTCCAGAGACGTGATTCACAGTTTTGCTTTGCCGAATATGCGTGTAAAGCAGGATGTAATTCCAGGGCTAGAAATCCCGGTCTGGTTTGTCCCGAAAATGTCGACGAGTGAGTTTCGGCGGGAAATGGCAAAGACTATGCCGATCTCGGGAGATGAGCGCCGCCGCGCGCAGTATCCGCCTTATCGCTGGATTGCCATGCAGGATTACCCAACGGCTGACGGGTCGGACATAATCGCAGAGGAAGGGCAGCGGTTGTCCACCAGAGTACTGACTCAGCTATACGAAGCTGGTATTACAGAGGTCTATGCTGCCCCGGATATGGAGATCAGTTGCGCACAACTTTGTGGTGGCGCGCACTACAGCATGCGCGGTACCATCATAGTCCACGATACGCAGGAAGCTTTTGACGCAGTCCTTGAGGAGAACAGCTTCTAGTTGTACTGTGCGGCAGGTGACCAGGGGCGGGTGGCAGGCACAGGTCCCGTTTTGCTTGTGTTCATGCCGGTGGATCGGGCAGTTGCGGTCGAACGGTTGTCTGAGTGGTCTGTAAATCAACCAGAATCTTACTGCAATGAGGGTAATAGTTTTTGTCCGTTCTACAAAAGACGCAGAGGCGGGAGTAATGCCTTCTGCTGAACTACTTGAGTCCATGGGGGCTTATAACGAAGCTTTAGCGAAAGCTGGTATCATGCGGGATGGGGGTGGTCTGCGGCCAACAAGCTATGGTGTCCGGGTACGGTTTGATGGTGATTCACGAACCGTCCTGAATGGGCCTTTCGAGCTTACTTCGGACTTGGTGGCTGGATACTGGATATGGGAAGTTAAGAATATGGATGAAGCCATTGTTTGGCTAAAATGGTCTCCCAATCCTCACCCTGATGCTTGCGAGGTCGAAATCCGTCCGATATTCGAACCAGAAGATTTTGTTGATGGTGACCAGACTTAACGGGAGCGCTTGAGTATTGCCTACATGACGTTAGACTATGGATCCTACACTCTGAGTCGTAATCATTGTCCAGAGATAACGAAGCAAAATCAAAAACCCGTTGAGCACACGCTGCTCCCACAGCTTTGTTGGCTTGGCATTGTATGGTTGAGCTGTCTCCCCCTGCTTGTATCGGCCCAGGACACTGAGTCGCTTCATTTGGAGCAGGGTACGATAACGGGTATATCTGGTATTGATACGGATATACAAGTGTATAAGGGTATCCCTTATGCTGCGCCCCCGGTTGCCGATCTTCGTTGGCGTCCGCCACAACCCCCATCCCCTTGGGAAGGCACGCTCAAGGCAGATACGTTTGGCCCCGGCTGTATTCAGAATCTTACTCGTTCACGTCCACCGTGGACAGAAGAATTCATGCATCAGGGAAGTACTAGCGAGGACTGCCTATATCTCAATATTTGGTCTGGAGCTCCGAGTGCTGAAGAAAGGAGGCCGGTTCTAGTCTATATCCACGGGGGTGGTTTCAGTGAGGGATCCGGTTCGGTACTGGTTTATGATGGCGAACCCCTGGCAAAAAAGGGACTGTTAGTTGTGACGATCAACTATCGGCTGGGATTATTCGGCTTTTTTGCTCATCCTGAGTTGAGTGCTGAATCCGATCACAACGCATCCGGCAACTATGGCTTACTAGACCAGATCGCTGCACTCAAATGGGTCCAGGAAAATATTTCATACTTTGGCGGAGACCCTGACAATGTTACCGTTGCCGGACAATCAGCCGGTGCAGTATCAGTGTATCTGCTTACGGCTTCTCCACTTGCGAAGGGGCTTTTTCATCGTGTCATTGTCCAGAGTGGTCCAGGGGGACTGGCTTCATTTGGTCTGACGAATACACGATCTTTGGCGAGTCCACTTTCTGAGGTGGAGGGGAACGGTATCGAACTTGCCAAGGTCAGGAGTGCACGCTCGATCCAAGACATGCGCGCCATGCCTGCCAATGAGTTAACCGCGGTCTCTTTACCGCCAACTATACGTTTTGGGCCCGTAATTGACGGGTACTTTTTGCTGGACGATGTGCCCACTGTCTACGCAGAGGGTTCGCAGAATGACGTCCCTATGATGACAGGTTTTAATGCGGATGAAGGGAGTGCTTTTTCTGGTTATGGACAGTCTACGCTTGAGCAGTACTCGAATACGGTCAGTACACGTTACGGTGAACGTGCAGATGCTTATCTCGCACTCTATCCGGCAGACACAGATGAAGCAGCCGGATTAGCGCTTAAAACCGGTCTACGCGATTTAGCCGCCGTAGCTTTGGGACGATTGGCCGTGGAGCGTGTACAGTCCGCAAGGACTGAGGCTTATCTCTACTATTTTGAGCGAGGTATCCCTTGGCCTGAGCGCCCGGAGTTTGGAGCATTTCATACCGCAGAGGTTCCCTATTTCTTCAACACATTACATCACATTGATCGTCCGTGGACCGAGGTGGATAGACATCTTGCCGATATTATGTCAACATACTGGGTCAATTTTTCGACTCACGGATCTCCCAACGGCCCAAGTGTACCATTATGGACGGCCTTTGACGAATCTGATATTCAGTTCATGAGGCTCGGAACCAAGATTGAATTTGCGAAGATAACGGATCAAATCAAGACTGAATTCTTTTTGGACTATTTGTCGGAACAGGCACGGTAAAACGTTCTATTTACTGAGTAATTCGAGGCATAATGGTCATGTACGGAGACATTTTTGTAGTTCACAATCTGTTTTTATGCCGCGTGAAACGATTGCTTCGACCGCGGATGTGGTCATACTATCTCGGCCCGTCTTACTGCTTGACGCGGCCTACATCCTGAGACGACGGGCGGGTATATTTGACGCTAAGGCAAGCGTACGGGCCCGGAGGGCTAGTGTATTTGGGGATGCTGGCCTTGGACCGCCAAGGAAACCTATTTGAAGTCTTCTATTTTGATACCTATGGCTTGTGACCAGTGCACTTCAATTATCATATTTCCGCAAATTTTCTGTGAATGGACGGTAGTGTAAAAACTGTATTACTCTTGGGAGCTCTCAGTGGATTGGTGCTCGCGCTTGGTGCCTCTCTCGGTGGAGAGGCAGGTTTGTTGCTTGCGTTTGTAATTGCAATTGCAATGAACTTTGGTTCCTATTGGTTTTCGGACAAAATTGTTCTGAGTATGTATCGTGCTCAGGAAGTCGGGGAGGGTCATCATCTATATCGTCTCACAGAGCGTTTGGCACAAAACGCAGGACTGCCAATGCCTCGTGTGTACATCATTCCGAATGATTCTCCAAACGCTTTTGCTACGGGTCGCAATCCCGAAAATGCGGCAGTGGCTGCTACTGAGGGATTGATACGGAGTCTGAGTACGGAGGAGCTGGCTGGTGTGATGGCCCATGAGTTAGCACATGTTAGGAATCGTGATATTCTGATCAGTTCTATTGCAGCTACGCTCGCGGCAACCATCATGGTGGTTGCGCGAATGGCACAGTTTGCAATGATTTTTTCTGGTGGTGAAAACAGGCGTGGAAACATCGTGAGTTTTGTAGCGATGTTAATTCTTGCACCCATCGCCGCTATGCTCATACAGACTGCAATTTCTCGTTCACGCGAGTTTGAGGCAGACAGGATTGGAGCTGAGATAGCGGGTACACCAAGAGGATTGGCGAGTGCTCTACAAAGAATCGAAAATGTTCAAAAGGGCTTACCCATGGATGCGAATCCTGCGACAGCTCACATGTTCATCATGATGCCTTTTTCCAGGCGAGGATTAATGGCCCTGTTCAGCACACATCCGCCGACCGAAGAGCGAATTCGGAGACTTCTTGATTAGTGTAGGAGGGGATCCAATTTACCCAGATATTGTCGTTCGCCATGTGCATTCTCCTGGGAGAAAATAATTCACCGACGAGCCTCTTGCATTCCCCTATATCTTTCATGAGATACTAAACAGGGTAGTTTGTCGGAGTAGCCAATGAAGTGGGAGACTGGCCAGTCATGGCTTCGAATCGTTGGGGTTGAGTTGAGTTCGTTCCATATAGTTGCGACGGCAACGACGTGGAACATAGTTTTGCATCACATCACCGCGGGTCAACACCTTGGGAGTAACCAACCGCCCCCATTATCTGCACTGCCTTGTACAAGGTGCGGTGCAGTGGCTACAGGTGGGCGACACATCAATCAAGAGTTGAAGCATTCTGCTCCATCCAGCCCTTGACTACTTCAATTATCGGGACCTATTTTCGGCGGGATTTAGTGCCAACTGACTGGGTTCGAGGCGCATGTGCGTCAACGTTCCAACCCAGAACTCCGCTTGTGCACCCCCCGACTTATCTGCTGCTCGCGGGGGAACTCAATTTTCTCTCGGGAATATTCGTCCTTCATCCAAGCATGCATCGAGGGGATGGGGACGACAAGTCCCGCTCCGCTTTTCCCCAGTATCCCCGTCCTAATAAAGCGATCAAACAGGTCTTTCGCTTCACGGTCGCCATATTTTTTTGTCAGCGAAGACATAATATCTGTGCGAGAAGCAGGAGGTCCCGACGGATTGTCTGGAATAGAATTCACCAGGCACTGAATCTCATCTCCAAAAAAACCGTCTACTCGTTCTTTGTAATACTCCTTGCGACTTTCTCGGCCAGCTTTCAGTACGGCATTTAATTGGTCAGATTCCATGATTCTGCCATATGCCTTCAGTTGATCTGCAGCGAGGTTAGCATAAGATTGGATATGCTGGGGCCATCCATGCGTTTCCTGTGCGATCGCATCAATCCACGCCGCCGGATCTCCTTTGGCTCTACCCTCCTTCTTGATCCAATCCCGGATGACCGCACGCTCAGATCCCTTGTCCAGCGCCCCTAATTCCACAAAACAGTTTGCTGCAAACCTCGGAATTTTCAACTCACCAAAACCCCTCTTAGCCCCACCAAGCCCAGCTGCAAGAAGGATGACCGGCCTGCCCAACTCACCATTATGGATAAATTCAAGTACATGGATTGCAGTCGCCTTGTGCTGAGATGGTGGAACATCCTTATCCCCCAGTGCCTGAGCTTCATCCAAGATTAGCAACAACGGTTGTTGCCCGTCCTTGAGGATACTCTCAACCATAGGCTCAGGTCGGGTGCTTTTATATCCCCTCCTGAAAAGATTCTTCAGCCCGAACTGCATGGATTTTTCGGAGAGCTTGTACTTGTCCGTCAGGCCTAGGGAGTCAAGTAGTTTATATGGCTTCCAAAGGGATTCCACTCCAACCTTCACGACCTGCCATTCTTGAGCTCTTGCATGTTTCCCGCATTCATGAAGCAGGGCACTCTTCCCCACACCAGGAGCCCCCTGAACCAGAAAGGTTGTTCCCCAGGACTTGTTTGACGCATATTGGAGGAGGTTGCTGAAGTCATTCAACACCTTCCTTCTCCCGTGAAAGTATTTGGCAGGTCCACGGTCGGGGTAATATTCAGAGGCAGGAAAAACAGTGGAATGATGAGAATCTGCCATCACAATGAGATGCCGTGTGAAGGATCATTGACAAGGTTAGGGGTTTGGGGTTCCACGACCCGAGTCCGCTACCCTCGCTTTTACCATCTTACACAAGCTTTGCGCAAAAGAAATCAAAAAAACCTGCCCTCCAAGAAATACCCCATACTGCTTGCCATTCGTCCAAAAGAAGCCAAGGATATGGATGAGGCTGTTGTTTGGCTAAAACAGTGTCCATATCCTCACTCCGATACTTGCGAGGTCGAAATCTGTCCGATTTTGAGCCCAAAGATTTTATTGATAGCGACCAGATCTGACAGCAATGCCTGCGTATTGCTTATGGAATTCCTTACATAGTTGAGTTGATACTGCTTGCGCTGGTTATATGTGTAGTCCTTGTAGGTCCGTTTATCTACACGGCGGCACGCTCGAGCGCCACTAGCCGCAAGAAATGCTGCCTTAGCGCTAGATTATAGATCTATCTCAAAAATATCACTGATATCGAGGTCGAGATCGTTGTTACAGGCCTGTCCCCGAAGATATATTTCCGCCGAGTCAAGGTCTGACGTAACAATCCCTTCAAGGTCAAGTGCCCACCGGCATGTTCCCGACTTATCGTCATAATCCCAGTTTACGGTTCCATTAAAGTCCCCTCCCATATCAAAGTCAAAGCCCTCTGTAGTAAGGGTCGTACCTATATCAATAGAGAATTCAATTGAAGGATTGCCTGTCAGAACGAATCTGCGAGATCTACAGGATTGAGGAATGAAGGTACCGCGGGTCTCTGCAGTGTACCTCGGACCGGACTCTGACTCTGATGTTGTGACAGCAAGGCGAACTTCGCCGCCATCGGGGCACAAGTACGTTATGTCAAATCTGGATTCGGATTCGTTATGAACTTCTTTCTCCTCAAGGTCCGGGTCTAGAACAGTTTCCATTAAGCCGTACACGAGATCGTATGCTTCGAGCTTGGTCAGCGGCATGTCTTCTTCCATTGAGTCGCATTGAAGAAGAAAGCAGACGGCGACAAGCAGGAATATGTGTATGCGCATTGAGGCGGGGCGTCAGGGGGCACGTAAGAATTGGGGGTACCAATGAAGACACGCTTTGATGTGCGTAAACCGATATTGGACATACGGGGTTTCACGATTGTCGTATGTCGTACCGAAATGTCGGTTGAAGAACAATGCGCCTGATCAGCGGGCACAGTTCCAGAAGATATTTTGCGGATGTGATTGGTGCAACCGTGTTCACCAGACTACGGGTGATCAGGTCTGCGATGGTCACGACACAGGTGCGTGGAAACGGTCTCGCCACAATGAGCGTTCGGTCGTGATCACAGATACATAGAGGGGCCCAGGTACAGTGGTCACAAACTTTGTGCGCCGCTCATGGTCGTATTATTTCCAGCCTGGCAATCCAAAGGCCGCTGTTCAGGTCAGAGGAGTAGATGTGTCCCTTGAAAACTTGAGCGCTCCAAGTCATTGGCCAGCCGGGCACCATAGATTGGTCATCCGTGGTTAGGATGTGTGCAATTTCGCGGCCTTGCCGATAGAGGTCGCCCAGCAGCTCTCCGCTGATGTCTACAACCCGCAATCCTCCCTGATAATAACCAATGTACAGCCGATCATCCTCAATCCACATATTGTGTGCACCTGCGTCAGGTACTTCATATCGGGCAACCTCAACGGGTGCTTCAATGTCCGACATATCCAAAATATGTACATAGCCGCTTGCGTCCAATGGCTTATCCACATCGTAATTTTCCGGCCAGAATTCATCTCCGACAAACAGATAACGACCGTGCCTCCAAGCCACATGGGTATTTCCTTCTGGATACGAAAGCCTACTAACCATAACAGGTTCGATCTCTGTACCACCGTGTGAACCAGCTCCCGCATCAAGTATAACGATCCCGTCATCCCAGTACGATAGATAAGCGTACCCCTCCTGGATGATCACATCATGCAAGGTCTTTTCGCTCTTGTCAAGCTCCCAGCGTCCAACTTCCTGCGGATTGACCGGATCGGAAATATCAATGATATGGAGAGCATTCGTGCCGTTGTGACACGCATAGATAATGTCTCCCTCAATCCAGACATTATGTACTCCACCCGTGACAGTATCGGTGTACTCAGATAAAATTTCGGGATGAGCTGGATCGGAAAGATCCAGGAGTACAATTCCATTACGTCGATTCGAGGCTCCTTCACGCGTAATTACTGCAAGTTGATTACTCCCGTGGATTTTCACATCGTTGATTCGACGAGCATCCACCTGAACGGAATCCGTGAGTATCGGGCTCTCTGGATTCGAAACGTTGAAAACTTTCATCCAGTCGTGCATGAAAGTGCCGACGTAGGCATAATCGTGACCATCAACGCCTTCAAAAGCCCACATATCCCCCGAGTGGTGATGTGCAATAGCGCCGCGTCCTACCAAAGACAGTGTTTGTTTATGCACGCGTGGATCAACAGCCAGCGTGATTGATCTCTCAATGTTTTCGCCTATATGTGCAGCGATTGAGTAATCAATTGGTTTTTCGCCCACAAATACTCCATCTGCGCCTTCATTGACCATAAGGGCACCATCTCCAGATGCTTCCCATGACGGGTACACTCCCTCTACTGCATTTCCATTCTCATCAAGTGCCCTGATGCGAAAGCGAACCACATCTCCCTGTCGAACGATATATCGGTTTTGGGTAATCTGATAGGACACTGTCGGGTTGTCAATCACGTTTACTTCCACCGGGGTACTTGTATCGGCAGTCCCGACGGTCACGGTCGCTGAACCAGGACTCTTTGCATGGAGGTTTCCATCCCTGTCTACAGTTGCTACCGCGTTATTGCTGCTGGTAAACCGTATGCGGTCCTGTGGAGGCATGCCATTGATTTTTACCTCAATCGGAACACTTGTACCTGAAAGCACGGTAGAAACGGGTAGGGCAGCTGTCAAAAGTGGACTGCTACTCTCGGTAACCGTGATTTGTGCATATCCAGGTTTCCCTCCCATCACAGCAACTAGAACGACACGGCCAGGCGAGAGCGCCTGCACTATCCCGGATTCATCCACTGTGGCCATAGATGATTCTGCAATATGCCATCTCGGTACAAGTCCAGTGATGATGGCACCATCTGAACTGTATGCCTGGGCCGAAAAGGCTAGAGTCTCGCCGACTGCCAGAGAAACAGATTCGGGTGAAATTTCAACACGATCAGGAGGGCTTACCTGTAATAGGAGGCCAATGAGTAACAGAAACATCAATCAATTGCACCTTTGTCGAGATTAAAGAATACCTGAAAATAAAGAAACGGTACGGAAAGTTGCCCACATCTTGAATTCAGTACACACAGTTCACTCAAGCCGAAAATGCAGCGTCGTCCAATCTTCGTGCAAGAAGATCTGGAGGGGGAATTACCTGTACATCTCGGAACTGCTCTTGTATAGAGCAAGAGGCTTCCATGAAAAGTTAATAGCGGGGCCTTTGCAAAACTCTCCCCAGAAAACACAATCTATCACAAATTAACAATAATATAACAAATATTACCCACTATGTAACAGAAAAAGAATATTATTGATGGCAAAAACTCATTGAGATACTTGAAGTGTTACTATCTTTACCGCGGAGTTTACGGGGGCTGCATTTGTGATCTGCCCCCGGTTTTAGATTTTGGAATTTTGCTAGAGG
>LXNI01000943.1_pt1 | contig 29159 bp, 27 predicted proteins | sample 809091 | NCBI WGS metagenome assembly LXNI01 (sample SAMN04870527, study PRJNA318959) | sponge metagenome | biome: 01000161; feature: marine sponge reef; material: water | host: Sarcotragus foetidus | place: Greece: Milos, Mediterranean Sea | collected 2013-05-29 | depth 5-7 m | reverse complement strand
AACACGCGCAAGCCGCCGATGGACAACAAGGCGTTCCGGCAGGCGGTGGCGACGGTGATCGACAAGGAGTTCGTGACCCGAACCATCCTGCAGGACACGGCGATTCCGATGTACGCCATGGTTCCGGAGGGGAATGCGTTCTGGTACAACGACGCGACGGCCAAGATCGGCCAGGGCCTGGGCCGGGGCGAACGGATCGCGGCGGCGGTTGAGCTCCTGAAGGGCGCGGGATTCACCTACGAGAAGGAACCTGAGGTCAGCGAGGACGGCGCCTTCGTGGTCAACGGCGGCGAGGGGCTGCGCATGCCGGACGGCAGCGAGGTACCGGAACTGGAGCTGATCGCGCCGAGCGCCGGCTACGACCCGTTGCGGTCGACCTTCGCCATCTGGATCGAGCGCTGGTTGAACGACCTGGGCATTCCGACCAAGGCGCGCCTGATCGGGTTCAACCTGATCGTGGAGAAGCTGTTCAGCGAGACGGTGGACAAGGACCTGGACATGTGGATCCTGGGTTGGGGCTTCACGATCTTCCCCAACTACCTGGAGAACATCTTTCACAGCCGCCACTCGCCTGAACTGGAAGACGGCGGCGTGAACTGGGGCGGTTACGCGAACCCCGAGTTTGATGAGCTGGCCGCCGGATTGCTATCCGAGACGACGATCGAGGGCGCGCGCGAGAAGGCCTACCAGATGCAGGCACTGCTGGCGGACGACCTGCCGTACGTGACGCTGTTCACCACGCCGAAGATCGACGTCTTCAGGCCAGTCAAGGTCGAATATCCGTACACCTCGGTGCTGGGAGGAATGGCGCAGGCCCAAGGTCTGCAACACGTCGTACTGATCAAGTAAGACCAAGTCGTCTTCATCGCCGGGTCCGTGCCCTCGACGGCCCGGCGATGAGGACGCCATAGGAGATCGCAGGTACGAAGGATGGCTGCGTACATCGTCAAGCGCGTATTCCAGATCGTGCTGACGCTGTTCGTGTTCCTGACGATCGTGTTCTTCCTGGTGAACGCCCAGCCCGGCGATATCAGCCGGCTGTACTCGATGGACCCGAACCTGCCGCCGGAGTCGCGGGCGCAGTTGCAGGAATTGTTTGGGGTCAACGAGCCGCTCTGGAAGCAATACCTGGTGCATCTCAAGAACACGGTGACGGGGGACCTGGGCGTGTCGTTCAGCCTGTACCCGCGAACCGTGGCCGACGTAATCAAGGAGCGGCTGCCGCGGACGCTGGTGCTGTTCCTATCGGCGACCGTGGTGTCGTTCTATCTCGGCTTCGGGCTCGGCAAGGTCATCGCCTGGCGGCGCGGGGGCTGGGTGGAGTACTCGTCCACGCTGGGCGGGGTGACGCTCTACACCGTGTTTACGCCCTGGTTCGGACTGATGATGATCTGGCTGTTCGCCTTCAAGGCGGGATGGTTTCCGATCGGGAAATTCCTGGACCCAGTGGTGTGGCAGGACGCGCCGTCGGACTCGAACACGATCTTCAACCTGATGCTGGCGACGGCGGTGGTTCTGTCGCTGGTGGTGTTCGGCGTATTCCTGGTCACGAGCAAGCGACGGCTCGGTTCGGCGCGCATTCTGCAGGTCGGGAGCGTGGCCGTGTCCGTCCTGATCGTGGTGGCCGTGTGGCTGTCGTCGGGCGTGGGTTACCTGGCCTGGGACATCGTGAAGCACATGGTGCTGCCGATCGCCACGCTGACGCTGATCAGCTTTGCGGGAACCATGCTGCTGACCCGCAACAGCATGCTGGAGGTAATCCGCGAGGACTACGTGCTGGCGGCGCGGGCCAAGGGGCTACCGGATAAGGCGGTGCGCGACCGGCACGTGGCCAGGAACGCGCTGCTGCCGGTGGTGACCAGCCTTGTCTTCAGCGTGGCGTTCGCGATTGACGGGAGCGTGATCATCGAGTCGATCTTCTCGTGGCCGGGCATGGGGCAAACCCTGGTGTCGGCGACCGTCAGCGAGGACCTGCCGCTGGCGGTGGGGGCCTTCGTGTTTGTGGGGCTGTTCGTGCTGCTGGCGCACCTGGCGGCCGACATCCTGTACGCCTACCTGGATCCGCGGGTTCGGTACTGATGGTTGTGGACACCGGGTCCGTTCCGACCGCGCGGTCGCTTTGGCGGGTGCGGCTGGGGTTGGCGGCCCAAAGCCTGAAGACGAACTGGTCGCTGTTTCTCGGAACGAAGATTGGGATCCTGGGGCTGGCGATCATCTGTTTCTACATGTTGCTGGCGCTGGCGCATCCGATCCTGATGAACACGGTCTGGGACGAGCGGACTTACGACCCGGTGATCGGGTTTGCCTTCGACGAAACGCAGCAGCCGGCGCCGCCGAGCCTGAGACATCCGCTGGGGACGGATCCGCTGGGCCGGGACATCCTGAGCCAGCTGATGTTCAGCGCGCGCTCGGAGTTCCTGCTGGGGCTGCTGGCGGCGGTGGTGACGGTGTGCATCGGCACCATGGTGGGAGCGGTGGCCGCCTACTTTGGCGGGCTGGTCGACATGCTGCTGATGCGGCTGGCCGACATCATGATCATGATGCCGGGAATCAGCATCCTGATCGTGCTAAGCGCGCTGATGGAGGTGGGGCACCTGGAATTGGCGCTGCTGATCGGGATCCTGTCGGGCTTCGGCGGAACGGGCGTGGTGCTGAAGTCGCAGGCGCTTTCCGTGGTGGTCAAGCCGTATATCGAGGCGGCGCGGACTTCAGGGGGCGGAACGCTGCACATCATCCTGGTGCACGTGGTGCCGAACTTGTTGCCACTTTCGTTTCTCTACATGATGTTCACCGTGACCAGCGCGATCTTCTCGGAAGCCGTGTTGAGCTTCCTGGGTCTGCTGGACGTGCGAATGAGCTGGGGGCTGATGATTCACACGACCGAATCGGCCGGCTACCTGCTGCAAGTGGGCGACTACTGGTGGCTGATCTTCCCGGCCAGCCTGTCGATCACGCTGTTGTGCTCGTCGTTTTACCTGCTTGGCCGTTCGCTGGACGAAGTCGTCAATCCAAGGCTGCGACGCCTATAGGCAGCCATCCCAAGGAGGGGAGCATGACAACTTTGCATGCGTGTACCGGTCCCGAAAGGGACGCCGATGACGTTGCGCAACTCTGGCAGTTCGCCAGGCAACGAGGAATGGATCGGGAACGATTCGAAGAGGCGCTCTCTGACGGGGGATTATCCGCGGCGCTGGCGGCGTGCCTGGACCTGGCGGGTCCGGCGGAACAGCGCGAAGACCATAAAGTTACAAACACCAGGAAATCGCCGGACGCTAATTGGTTCAAAGACACGAGCCCATTCGTGGCGCACGACAACGGCAGATGTTTAGAAGCCCGACTTGAGCACATGCAGGGCGTGATTACGCCCACCAACTTGTTCTTTGTCCGCAATAACTCCGTGAGCCTGGATGTGGAGCCGGACAACTGGCAGCTGTCAATCGAGGGCGACGCGGTCGGCGAGCCGATGACGCTAACGTATGCCGACATCCAGGCCATGCCCAGCCGCACCGTGGTTGCGTACCTTGATTGCGCCGGCAACCAGCGGGCCATGTTCGACCTGGTGAAGGGCGAATGTTCCGAGGGCACGCAGTGGCGAACGGGCGGCGTGAGCAACGGTGAATGGGTCGGGACTCCGCTGCGCGACGTGCTGACGATGGCGGGAATCACCGACGACGCGGTGTGCGTGATGCTGGTTGGGCTGGATACCGAGTCGCCGGAGGAGGGGTTCCGCAGCGTGATTCCAGTGGAAAAGGCCATGCATCCGGACACGCTGCTGGCCTATGCCCTCAATGGGGAGGTGCTGCCCAGGGACCACGGCTTTCCGATGCGCGCGCTGGTGCCCGGCTGGGTTGGAAGCACGAACGTGAAGTGGCTGGGTCGAATTGAAGTCTCGACGAAGCCGATCTGGACACGCAATAACACGACGTCTTATGTACTCATCGGCGACGAGTATCCACCGGAGGGCGAAGCGCAAGGGCAGGTCACGCATTGCCAGGTGATCAAGAGCGCGCTGGCGCTGCCGTGGCCGGCCGACCTGCGAGCAGAACCGCACCGTATCCACGGGTATGCGCACTCGCCGGACGGTCCGATCTCGAACGTTGAGTGGAGCCTGGACTCGGGAGCGACATGGCAGGACGCGAGGCTGCATACGCCGCAGGTGCAGTACTCATGGGCACGATTCGAGTTTGCGTGGGACCCGGCGCCAGGTTCGTACACGCTGATGACGCGCGCCACCGACGACGCGGGAAACACGCAACCGGACGTGATTCCATTCAATCAGAAGGGGTACCTGTTCAATCAGCCGATTCCGCATCCGGTTCGGGTGACGTAGGGACCGGGCATGGAATCACCTGGGTAGCCGGCGGGTTCGGTGAATTGGGCGTGGCTCTGGCGGCGTAGGCGCTTGGCGTCGTGGACAATCTGCGTAGCGAGTCCGGCAAGGCCCGGGGGCGGATCGGTGGGTGAGGCCGTGAGTCCGAGTATGCGGCGACGATGAGCGAAAGGCTGTTTGGGTCGGGACTGGGCACGTTGCAAACGTCCACCTCCACGGCGGGAGCCGCGCAGCTGTGGCGAATGGCTCGGCAGCGCGGGATGCACCGGCGGCGCTTTCTGCAGGCGCTGATGGCTGGCGGGGCAGCGGCGGTGCTGGCCGCGTGCGGGGATGCGGGTGAAGCGGAGTCGGCCGCGGTCACGGCGGACGCGGGCAGCCTGGCGACCCCTGAGCCCGCGCCGGCATGGTTCAAGGACACGACGCCGTTCATAGCGCACGACGACGGGAAGAGCCTGGAAGCGCGGCTGGAGAACATGCAGGGGCTGATTACCCCGGTGCGGTACTTCTTTGTGCGCAATAACTCGGTAAGCCTGGACGTGGACGTGGAGCGTTGGCGGCTATCAGTCGAGGGCGACGCGGTTACAAACCCGATTCAGCTGACATACGACGAAATTCGCAAGATGCCGAGCCGCACGCTTGTGTCATACCTGGAGTGCGCCGGGAATCACCGGGCCATGTTCGACCTGGTGAAGGGTCAGAAAGCCAGCGGCACGCAGTGGAAGACGGGCGGCGTGGGGAATGGCGAGTGGACGGGCGTCTCGCTGCGCGACGTGCTGCAACGGGCCGGGGTTACGGACGACGCGGCGAATGTGTTGCTGATCGGACTGGACACGGAGTCGCCGGAGGAAGGCTTCCGGCGCGTGTTGTCAGCGGAGAAGGCGCTACACCCGGACACGTTGCTGGCCTACGGGATGAACGGCGAGGCGCTGCCGAGAGATCACGGTTTTCCGCTGCGGGCGCTGATTCCCGGCTGGGTGGGGAGCACGAACGTAAAGTGGCTGGGGCGGATCGTGGTATCGAAGCAGCCGATCTGGACGCGCAACAACACGACCTCGTACGTGCTGATCGGGGACGCGTATGCGCCGGAGGGCGAGGCCTCCGGGAGGGTGACGACCACGCAGGTGATCAAGAGCGCGCTGGGGCTGCCGTGGCCGGCGGCGCTGGCGGCCGAGCCGCGGCGGATTCATGGCTTTGCGCACTCGCCGGACGGGCCGATCGAGAAAGTGGAGTGGAGCGTGGACTCGGGGCGGACGTGGAACCAAGTCGACTCGGTGACGCCGCAGGTGCAGTATTCGTGGGCGCGCTTTGAGTTTGGGTGGGATCCGCGTCCGGGCGAGTACGCGATCATGACGCGGGCCACGGACGCGGCGGGGAACACTCAGCCTGACGAGATTCCTTTTAATGAGAAGGGCTACCTGTTCAACCAGCCGGTGCCGCATCCGGTGCGGGTGACGTGACGTTGGCTAGCGGAGAGCCGCACAACACATGAGCGACCAGTCGACGTCAGCGCCGGTCCTTCGTGTCGAAGACCTGGCGATGTATTACGGGACGCGGTCGGGGGACGTGAAGGCGGTGGACCGGGTCTCGTTTGCGGTGAAGCGCGGGGAGTCGGTGGGGCTGGTGGGGGAGTCGGGGTGCGGGAAGTCGTCGATTGCGATGACGCTGCTGAAGTTGCTGCCGGAGAACGGGCGGATTGTCGGGGGACGGATGCTGCTGGACGGGACGGACCTGGCGCCGCTGTCGGAAGACCAGATGCGGACGCACCGCTGGAATCGGATTGCGATGGTGTTCCAGGCGGCGATGAACTCGTTCAATCCGGTCTACACGGTCGGGGACCAGATCATTGAGGCGCTGGAGACTCACATCGAGACAAGTCCGGACGTGTCGATGGAGCGGGTGCGGGAGCTGTTTGACCTGGTGAGCCTGGATCCGAGCTTCATCGGCCGCTATCCGCACGAGTACAGCGGAGGCATGAAACAGCGGGCCGGGATTGCGATGTCGCTGGCCTGCGAGCCGGACCTGCTGATCGCGGATGAGCCGACGACGGCGCTGGACGTGATCGTGCAGGACCGCATCCTGAAGGAACTGCGGGAGGTGCAGCAGGCGCTGAACATGAGCCTGATCTACATCTCGCACGACATGGCGGTGATCGCGGAGGTGAGCCACACGGTGGGGGTGATGTACGCGGGGCGGATCGTGGAGTGGGGCGAGACGGTGGACATCTTCCAGAACCCCATGCATCCGTATACGCAGACGCTAATGTCGGCGTTTCCGAGCGTGACGGGGCCCAAGCACGAGCTGGCGATGCTGGGCGGCGAGCCGCCGAACCTGCTGAACCCGCCGTCGGGCTGCCGGTTCCATCCGCGGTGTCCCTATGCGACGGACGTTTGCAAGACCGAAGAGCCACCGAAGGTCGAGGGCTCGGATACGCACTGGGCGGCCTGCTGGCACCCGCTGGAGGCGTAGGCGACATGGCCATTGGCGAGGCGGGCGCGGTCGCGGTGGGGACGAAGCCGCTGATCAAGGTGGAGGGGCTGGAGAAGCATTTTCCGGTGGCGTCGCATTGGTACCGGCGCAGTCACAGCTCGGTGCACGCGGTGGACGGGATCTCATTCGAGCTGGCGCGGGGCGAGAGCTTTGGGCTGGTGGGAGAGTCGGGTTGCGGGAAGACGACGACGGGGCGGCTGCTGGTGCGGCTGGCGGAGCCGACGGGCGGGCACGTGCTGTTCGACGACGGCGAGGGTGAATCGACCGACATTACGACGCTGCGCGGGGAGGAGTTGAAGGCGTTTCGGCGTAAGGCGCAGATGATCTTCCAGGACCCGTACGAGTCGCTGAACCCGCGGCGGACGATCTTCGACACCGTGGCGGAGCCGCTGAAGGTGCAAAACGCCTGCCCGCCGCTGGAACGGCTGGAGCGGGTGTCCAGCATGCTGGAGATGGTGGGGTTGACGCCGCCCGCCACCTACCTGTTTCGGTATCCGCACGAGCTGTCGGGCGGGCAGCGGCAACGGGTGGCGATCGCGCGGGCGCTGATTATCGAGCCGATATTCGTGGTGGCGGACGAGCCGACCTCGATGCTGGATGTCTCGATCCGCACCGGCGTGATGAACCTGATGGAGGGCCTGGCTGAGCGGCTGGGGATCAGCTACCTCTACATCACCCACGACCTGGCGGTGGCGCGCTACATGTGCTCGCGGATCGCGGTGATGTACCTGGGCAAGATCGTGGAAATGGGCGACACGGAGGCGGTGCTGCAGAACCCCCAGCACCCCTACACGCAGGCGCTGCTGTCGGCCGTGCCGACTCCGGACCCGACGGCCACGCGGGCGCCGGTGCGGATCTCCGGCGGCGTTGCCACACCACTTGATCCGCCGCCCCGCTGCCGGTTCTATAGCCGCTGTCCGATTGCGGATGACTTCTGCCGGGATAACCCGCATCCGGGGCTGGAGGCGAAGGGGGCGGGGCAGCGGGTGGCTTGTTATAAGGCGTAGGCAGTCCGACCAAGATGGGCAATCCGCGCTCCTGGACGGTATAAGCTGGATGAGTAGGCCCGGGACCCCACTTCAATTGGAACTATGGGGGAGACGATGTGGCGCGGCTATCAGGGAGCGCGGCGTCACTGAGGAGACATGATGGACCGCGTTTTCGTGTACTGGGATAATTCCAACATCTTCCACGAAGCCCAGCGCTTCGCCGAAGAATCGGAAAGCCCCGACGCGCGCTATCGAGTGCGCATTCACTTCGAGAACCTGCTGCGCCTAGCAGAGGCCGACCGTCCGCTAGAACGAGCGGTGGCGGCCGGGTCTGTTCCGCCTGAGATGCGCCAACTCTGGAACCGCATGGAAAGTAGGGGAGTCGAGGTCACTCTGTTTGACCGGGGCCGCCCGGAGCGCGGCGAGCAGGATACCCCCGACCGGCTCTTGCAGTTGCGGATGCTGGAAGACGCGCTGGACTACAACGGCACCCCGGGCATCGTGGCGCTGTTGACTGGCGATGGAGCTGGTTACCTGGAAGGGGCGGGCTTTCACCGCACGCTGGAACGGATGCACAAGCGCGGTTGGCGCATCGAAATCCTGTCGTGGGCCCACTCTTGCAACCAGCGGATGCGGCGCTGGGCGGAACGAAACGGCGTGTTCGTAGCGCTTGATGACTTCTACAGATCTGTGACGTTTCTGGAACCGTCTCGCGACGGTCACGAGTTCGCACCGGCCCGCTTCGTGGAACCCTTGGATCTCTCACGCCGACCGACCGTGCCTCCCACAAGCAGCGACTGATTCAATAGCAGGACGACGATGCGAAGCGGTTTCGCGGCTCATTCCCAGTCCTGTGCACTCACAACGCAAGCTGCGTAAGGGAATGACCGACGCCCTCGAGACTTCTCGCTGTCAGCTAATGAATCCCACTTCGCGCGGTGCCTGGCGGCGCCCGCTCTATTGAGGTGATCCATGACCGAATCGTTCACTTGGTGGGATGCGGCCGATTACCTCCAGAGCAAGGAGGATGTGCGGCTGTATCTAGAGGCTTGTGCGGATGAGGATCCGGGCGACGGCAGACTGATTCGCGCTGCGCTCAACGACATTGCGCGCGCACAGAACATGAGCCGCCTGGCTCGTGAAATCGCCATGACGCGCGAGGGGCTCTACAAGGCGTTGTCCGAGACTGGTAACCCGTCCTTCGCCACAGTGATGCGTATTGCCCGCGCATTGGGGATGCAACTGCGGATTAGCGTCTAGCGAAGAGGCTCCGGCAGATTGGGCGGGTATGCCGAGGCCACATGCGTCGAACGTGTTCGAAATCGTGACCAGGAGCAAGCGACCGGGCGTGGTGTCAGACTTGGCAGGTGGCGGAGGAGGTGGGATTCGAACCCACGACCGAAAGGAATACTCCCGGTAACCGCTTAGCAGGCGGCCGCACTAGACCAACTATGCGACTCCTCCAGGCGTTGGTGAGACAGGATCAGGAAGTTGGCGGAGGGGGTGGGATTCGAACCCACGAGACGGTTGCCCGCCTAGTGGTTTTCAAGACCACCTCCTTAAGCCTCTCGGACACCCCTCCAGTTCACCGTCGAATTATAGCCCCGCCGGGGGCGGGGATGGTCATACTCTCGAAAGGCCGCGCGCTGGAGTGCCATGGGAGCGCCAATGACGGATGCGGATCGACCTGACCGCGAGGCGGGCAGCGGCCACCGGAACCGCCAAATGCCGGGGGGCGCCGCGACCTGCCAGGGCCCGCTGCCAGAAAAGGTGCTGGAAGGCATTCGGCTCTTCAACGCGCGGGCCTTCTTTGAGCAGCATGAGGCGCTGGAGGAGGCCTGGCTGGCGGAGCCGGGGCCGGTGCGGGACCTGTACCGGGGCATCCTGCAGATCGGGGTGGGGTTCTATCACCTGGAACGCCAGAACTTTCGCGGGGCGCGCAACCTGCTGACCTATGGCATGGACCGTCTGGCGCCGTTTGAGCCGGGCTGCCGGGGTGTGGATGTGCAGGGTTTGCGAGCGGCGGCGCTGCGGTGTCGCGAGGAGGTGGAGCGGCTGGGGCGAGAGCGCATCGCGGAGTTCGACGCCAGCTTGATTCCAAAGGTGCGGTTGGACGAGTCTCTCCAGGTTGCATCCGAGCGGAGCGGGTCGCAGACTTCGGCTGCGTCAACAGATTCGAAGGGCTAGCCGCCCATGCCCAAGCAGTTGCGCGTCGGGATCGCCGGGATCCGTCACAGCCATACGCCTACGCTGGTCCGGCAGTGGGGCGAGATCGAGGACGCCGAGGTGGTGGCGGCGGCGGACAGCTTCCCGAGCGCGCGAGCCCTGGCCAGCGACGCGTGGGGCATCCCGGCGATCCACGAGACCTGGGACGCAATGTTCGAGGCGGAGGAGCTGGACGTGGTGACGTCCACCCTGCCCAACACCCAGCATGCGGACATCGTGGAGGCCTGCGCGGCGCGCGGGCTGCCGGTGCTGATCGAGAAGCCGATGGCGAGTTCGTTGGCCGACGCCGACCGGATGGTGCGGGCGGCGGAGGCGGCGGGGATTCCGGCGCTGATCAACTGGCCGACCCTGGGGCAGACGGCGTTCGAGACCGGCGCGCGGCTGATCGCGGATGGAGCGATTGGGACGCCGCGGCAGTACGTCTTTCGCGGCGGCAACCCCATTGCGACGCGCAAGGCCGAGCAGCCGGACTGGTTCCAGTGGCTGTTCGATGCGGCGCAGGGCGGCGGGTCGTGGATCGACTACGCGGGCTACGGCGCGGCGCCGTGTCTGCTGTGGATGGGCCGACCGCGGCGGCTGGTGGCGCGGGACGCCTCGGTGACCGAGCGCAACGCACGGGCGGACGAGAGCGCGGCCGCGGTGCTGGAGTTCCCGCGCGGCCTGGGCACCATTCAGACATCGCACGTGCAGGTGGGATACCCGGGGCCGCAGGGAACGATGTTGCACATCGAAGTCAGCGGCGAAACCGGTGTCCTGGTCATGACACCCGGCGGGGATGGCGTTGAATTGAGGATCTACGACGGCGATGCGCGACGCGCGGGCGAGGTAATCGAAACGCCGCCAGCGGCTCCCGAGCGGCGCAGCGGTGTGGCTTACTTCGCGCACTGTGTGCGGGAGGGCCTGCCGATCGAGGGTCGCGGGAGCTTCCGGTTTAACCGGGAGGTGGTGGCCATCATCGACGCGGGCGTGCGTGCGCTGACTACTGGGGCTTCGGTGGCGGTGCCGCCGGCGCTGGACGGATAGGCGGTAACCCGATGGCCGGGGCTGTGGCGATCACCGGCGCGGGCCGAGGAATCGGCCGGGCCACGGCGCTGCGGATGGCGGCCGACGGTTGGGCCGTGGCGGTGTCCGACGTGGACGGTGAATCGGCGGCCGCCGTGGCCGAGGACATTCGAAGCGGCGGCGGAACGGCCCTGTCGGCCCAGTTGGACGTGACCGATCACGCGGCGGTTCGCGCGTGGGTCTACGAGATGGACGACGCCCTGGGCGGACTGACCGGCGCCGTGGCAAACGCCGGGATCATGCGGGTACAGCCCTTTCTGGACCTAACGCCCGAGATCTGGCGCCAGATCATGTCGGTCAACCTGGACGGCACCTTCTACTTCGTGCATCCGGTGGCCGAGCGGATGGCAGCGCGCAAGCGCGGAAGCATCGTGATCATTGCCTCGGCGTCGTCGCGCCTGGGGTCCTTCGCCACCAATGCCTACAACACCAGCAAGACGGCGCTGCACGGGCTGACGCGGGTCATGGCCACGGAACTTGGTCCCGTGAACGTGCGAGTCAACGCGATCAGTCCCGGGGTCGTGGACACGCCGATGTGGGAGTACATCGACCGGGAACGCGCCAAACTGCTGGGCAAACAGCCGGGCGAGGTGATCGCTGAGGCTATTACGCGGATACCGCTGGGGCGGGTGGAGACGCCGGAGGACGTGGCAGGGTTCGCGGCCTACCTGCTGTCGGACGCCTGCGACTACATGACCGGCCAGAACATCAGTTACGACGGCGGCATGGTGATGCCGTAGGCGTCTCGACGAAGCTACAGACGTTCGCCGCGCCGTTGATATACTCAACGAGGTCGCCGCCACCTGAAGGCAGCGATGTACCCCATGTTTTGAAAGGCGCCCCCGCTTGAGCGCGACTCACGACGCCGTGGCACCAGCCGACGTCTCGGTTGCCGAACCCGAGCCGATCGAAGAGCTGGAGTCGATGGAAGACCTGCTGAACGAACCCGGCGGCGCGATGCAGGGAATTTCCCGAGGCGACGTGATTGAGGGCCTGGTGGTTGGGGTCGATCCCGACGAACTGCTGGTGGACATTGGGCTGAAGTCCGAGGGCGTGGTTCCGCAGCGAGAGTTGTGGGACTCGCGATCGGAAGAGCCGAAGCCTGAATTCAGCATTGGCGACGTGGCCTTTGTGTACGTCGTCCGCCCCGAGGGGGACGGTCCGGCCGTGCTCTCGGTTCGCCGGGCGGCGCAGGAGAAAGTCTGGCGGGCAACCGAGGAGCTCTTTGAGAACGGCACGATCATCGAGTCGACCGTTCAGGAATTCAACAAGGGCGGCGTGCTGGTTGACGTGGGGCCACGTGGATTCGTGCCGCTGTCACAGCTCACCAGTCTGAGACGCGGGCCTGCCGACGAGACCGAAGAGGAACTGAACGCGAAGCTGTCGGAATTGGTGGGCAAGGTGATCTACGTGAAGATCATCGAGCTCGACCGCCGCCGTAACCGCCTGATTCTGTCGGAGCGGGTGGCCGAGCGCGAGATGCGCGCGCAGCGGCGCGAAGTGTTGCTGGACGAGTTGCAGGTCGGGCAGGTCCGCAAGGGCATGGTCAGCAACATTTGCAGTTTCGGCGCATTCATTGACCTTGGCGGCGCGGACGGCCTGGCGCACATCTCCGAACTCTCATGGAGCCGGGTGGAAAGCCCCGAGGAAATCCTGCGGCCGGGCGAGGAAGTGGATGTTTACGTGCTGGCCCTGGACCGGGTGGACAAGAAGATCGCCTTGAGCATGCGGCGCGCTACGACTGACCCGTGGGCCGATCTGGCGTCGCGCTTCCAGGAAAACGAAATCGTACCGGGGGTCGTGACAAAGTTGGCGCCGTTCGGGGCATTTGTTCGGCTGGCGGACGGGGTTGAGGGCCTGGCCCATTCCTCGGATCTGGGCAACGCGGCGCTGCACATGGTGAACGAAGACGATATTGGGCAGTTCCGCATCCTGAGCATCGACGCCGCGCGCCGGCGCATCCGGTTGACGCCGGTTGAGATTTACCCGCCACCCGACGAGGACTACGACGACTCAGAGTTTGAGGGCGAACTGGCTGCGGTAGCGGAGGGCCCGGACGCCGCACTCGCCGAAGATTCCGAAGTCGTGGATGACGCGGTCGCTGAGGGCTCTGACGACGTGGATGCCGGTTTCGCCGAGGACTCCGACGATGTAGGCGAAGCCATCGCTACGGATTCCGACGACGTGGACGCCACCGTCGCCGAGGACTCCGATGGTGTAGATGAAGCAATCGCTACGGATTCCGACGGCGTGGATGCCACAATAGAGGCGAGCGACGAGACCAAGAGCGGTTCGTAGGCTCTGGGTCGCCGCTACCGGAGGTTGCCGTGAACGACAGGCTCGATAAGTTCACGGAGCGCGCCAAAAAGGTTCTTGTCTACGCGCAAGACGAGGCGACGCGCTTTAACCACAACTACATCGGCACCGAGCACCTGCTGCTGGGGCTGGTGCGCGAAGGCGAAGGCATCGCGGCGCAGGTCCTCAAAAACCTGGGCGTGGAGTTGAACAAGGTTCGCAGCGCGGTCGAGTTCATCATTGGCCGCGGCGAGCGCATGGTCGTGGGCGACATCACGCTGACGCCCCGGGCCAAGCGCGTTATCGAGCTGTCGATCGAAGAGGCCAGGCGACTCGGTCACAACTACATCGGCACGGAACACCTGCTGCTGGGCCTGGTACGCGAAGGCGAGGGCATTGCGGCGGGGGTGCTGGAGAGCCTGGGCGTGAACCTGGAGAAGGTTCGAAGCCAGGTGGTGCAGGTCGTCAGCCAGAGCCAGAGCGAGCGCCCGCGCGAGGCGGCAACCACGGCTCCGTCCAAGCGTTCGTCCAAGACACCGGTCGTCGACCAGATGGGCATCGACCTCACGGCCGCCGCGCGAGCCGACCAGCTGGATCCGGTGATTGGCCGCCACGACGAAGTCGAGCGGGTGATCCAGATCCTGAGCCGCCGCACCAAGAACAACCCGGCGCTGATCGGCGAGCCCGGCGTGGGCAAGACGGCGATCGTGGAGGGCCTGGCCCAGCGCATCATCGAAGGCGAAGTGCCGGACTCGCTGCGCGACCGACGCGTACTGACGCTGGACATGGGCACGCTGGTGGCGGGGACCAAGTACCGCGGCGAGTTCGAGGAACGCCTGAAGAAGGTGATCGACGAGATCAAGGGATCGACCGACTCGGTGCTCTTCATCGACGAATTGCACACGGTGGTGGGCGCCGGCGCCGCCGAAGGCGCGGTGGACGCCGCCAACATCCTCAAGCCGTCGTTGGCCCGCGGCGAGTTGCAGGTGATCGGGGCGACGACGCTGGACGAGTACCGCAAGTACATCGAGCGCGATGCCGCCCTGGAGCGCCGCTTCCAGCCGGTGATGGTTCAGGAACCGTCGATCGAAGAGACGGTCGACATCCTGCGTGGCGTGCGCAGCCGCTACGCCGACCACCACAACGTGGAGATCACGGACGACGCCCTGATTGCGGCCGCCGAACTGGCCGGCCGATACGTGACCGACCGCTTCCTGCCGGACAAGGCGATCGACGTGATGGACGAGGCCTCGGCCAGGGTGAAGATTCGCTATGGAATGCCTCCCAAGGGGCTGCGTGAACTCGAAACCCGCGCGGACCAGGTGGCGGCGGAGAAGTCAAAGGCCATTGACGCCAAGGACTTTGAGGCCGCCAACCAGCTGCGGCAGGAAGAAGAACAGCTGCGCGGCAAGGCCAATGAATTGCGCGAAGGCTGGACCAAGGCCAACGAGGGACAGTCACCGCGGGTGACCGAGGAAGAGGTCGGGCAGGTGGTCTCCATGTGGACCGGCATTCCGGTCACGCGCATCCGCGAGGAGGAGTCCGAACGGCTGCTGCACATGGAAGATGAACTGGCGCGGCGCGTGGTTAGCCAGAAAGAAGCCATCGAGTCCGTCTCACGCGCCGTACGCCGTGCGCGGGCCGGACTGAAGGACCCCAATCGCCCCATCGGCGCGTTCATGTTCCTGGGGCCCACGGGCGTCGGGAAGACGCTGCTGGCCCGGGCGCTGGCCGACTTCATGTTTGGCAGCGAGGATTCGCTGATTCGCATCGACATGTCGGAGTACATGGAGCGGCACGCGGTGTCGCGGCTGGTCGGCGCGCCGCCCGGCTACGTGGGCTACGAAGAGGGCGGCCAACTGACGGAGGCCGTCCGCCGCCGGTCTTACGCGGTGATCCTGCTTGACGAGATTGAGAAGGCCCACCCCGAGGTCTTCAACATCCTGCTGCAACTCATGGACGACGGTCGCCTGACCGACGCCAAGGGACGGGCGGTGGATTTCCGCAACACCATCGTGATCATGACGTCCAACGTGGGCGCCCAGCACATCAAGCGCAACGCCACGCTGGGCTTCCACAGCGACGACTCGTCGACCGAGGACAGCTACTACCGAAACATGCGGTCCAAGGTGCTCAACGAGTTGAAGAAGGTGTTCCGGCCGGAGTTCCTCAACCGGGTGGATGCCAGCGTCGTCTTCCACGCGCTGACCCGCGCCGACGTGGCCGAAATCGTGGACCTGGAACTGGCCCGTGTGCGGCTGCAACTGAGCGAGCATGAGTTGGAGTTGGAAGTCACCGCCGACGCCAAGGGCCTCCTGGCCGAACAGGGCTACGACCCCGACTTCGGCGCGCGCCCCCTGCGGCGCGTGATCCAGAACCTGATCGAGGACCCGCTGGCCGAAGAGCTGCTACGCGGGGCGTTTGAGCCGGGCGCCCAGGTCATTGTGGACCGCGATGGCGACGAGATCGGCATCACGTCACGGTCACCGGTCGAAGCGTAGAGATCCTCACCTCGTTCCGGCGTGTCCGCCGGACGCGCATCTAGCATCCAAGGGCGGCATGGCTGGAATCTGGACGAGAACCGGGACGGATTGGAAACCGGCCGCGCCTCAGCCTTTTTCCGACGAACGGGCGCTGCAAGAGATGGTTGCCAAGCATCCGCGCCTATTGCCGCTTGCAGGGTCGCCCCAACTCATCGTTCTCGGCCGTGAGGTACGACTTGGCAATGGAAAGGTCGACGTGCTGGCGGTCGAAACTTCGGGGCGACCGGCCATCATCGAAGTCAAGCTTGCACGTAATTCTGAAGCGCGTAGAGCAATCGTCTCGCAGGTGCTCGCTTACGCCGCGTTCCTGCGCGGATTCGCCGTCGACGAAATCGAACGAGGTCCCTTAAACGGACCGCTTCAGAAGATTGGTTACACGACTCTGAACGAGGCCGTTCAGGGTCAGGATCAGGAAAGCGCCGTTGACCTCGACACATTCAGATCGTCATTCCAAGAGTATTTGACCAGCGGCCAGTTCAGAGTCGTCCTGGTACTGGACGAAGTCTCAACCGAACTAGACCGGATCATCAGTTATTTGGACTCGGTGACTGTGACTGGGTTAACCATTGATCTGGTCACCGTAAGCGTCTACAAGGTAGGTGGCACGCAGATCGCATTGCCGCAGCGAATCTCACCCGACAGTAGTGAGGCCGGAGCAGCCACCGAGAAGCCTCCCACGAGCAGACTTCGTAGACAGATCCTCGACGGCCCCGACGCATTCATCGAATCGGTGACAGCTGTCTCAGGCAGCGATCGCGAGTCGTTCGACAAGATGGTTTCGTGGGCCAGCGAAGTAGGCCAGCTCCCCGATGTGCGGCTGGTCAGCACTACGAGCCCCAGTTCCAGGATCTTCAAGCTGATACCGAGGCTTACGGTGGACAACCTCGGACTGGTCGCAATTGGGAACGAGGGTGCAAGACCGTGTATCCAGTTCTGGCGTTCGAGATTTGAAACCCACGCGCCAAACTCGATCAACAAGATCGAACGCCTCATCGCGCCAAAAAAGATCGGCCAGGGAAATACGGTGCAAGACATAACCCCTGAGATTCTCGCGGAGCTAAAGCGCGCGTACGCTGAAGCTGTCGGAGAACAGACCTAGTCGCAGTGGCCAGCGGAGCATTGACTTCGTATCCAGATCCGCAAGCCCCTGGCGCCGGCGCTACCATTCGGGGAGCTTGCCCCCAGACTGAAGCCCCGTGGCCAAACCTCGCCGGTTGTTTGCGTGTGCCGAGTGTGGGGCAGAGCATCGGCAGTGGATGGGGCAGTGCAGCGTCTGCGGGGCCTGGAACTCGCTGGCCGAGCGGCGGGTAGCGGACGGACCCGGCACTTCGCGAGCAGTGCCGCAGGCGGTGGCGCTGGATCAGATTGACACCTCGGCCGACGACCGGTTGCCCTCGGGCATGGACGAGATGGACCGGGTGCTGGGCGGCGGACTGGTGCGAGGATCGCTGGTGCTGCTGGCAGGCGATCCGGGCGTGGGCAAGTCCACCCTGGTGTTACGGCTGGCCGCCGAACTGGCGTCGCCCAAGCGTCCGTGCCTGTATGTGGCCGCGGAGGAATCGTCGGCGCAGATCCGAATGCGTGCCGAGCGCATGGGGATAAGCGGCGATGGACTGTTCGTCTACGCCGAGACGGCCATGGATGGCGCATTGGCCGAGGCTGAGCGGCTGACAGCCGGGATGCTGGTGGTGGATTCCATCCAGACGGTTCGGGCGGACGGGCTGGCCTCCGCGCCGGGCAGCGTCACGCAGGTCCGAGAATCCACGCTGCGGCTGCTGCAGTACGCCAAGGCCACGAACACGCCGGTGCTGATCGTGGGTCACGTCACCAAGGAAGGCATGGTGGCCGGGCCGCGAATGCTTGAACACATCGTGGACGCGGTGCTGTACCTGGAGGGCGACGATCACCATGCCCACCGATTGTTGCGCTCCGTGAAGAACCGCTTCGGACCCACGTTCGAAGTGGCCGTCTTCGAGATGGATGGGTCGGGGCTGCGCGAAGTGACGAATCCGTCGGCCATGCTGCTGGCGGGACGGGATGCCACGGCGCCCGGGTCGGCCGTGGCGGTAGCGATGGAGGGCACGCGGCCGCTGTTGGTTGAGATCCAGGCCCTGGTCGCGCCCACGACGTACAGCCAGCCGCGGCGGCTGGCGAACGGACTGGATCTGAATCGCCTGAACATGCTGCTGGCGGTGCTGGCCCGCCGAGCCGACGTTGGGCTATCCGCGCATGACGTGTACGTCAACGTGGTGGGCGGGCTGCGCCTGCGGGAACCGGCCACGGATTTGGCCGTGGCGCTGGCGGTGGCCTCGAGTCACAGCGGCCAGCCGCTACGCATGGGAGCAGCGGCGGTGGGCGAAGTTGGACTGGCGGGCGAGCTGCGGACCGTACCCTCGGCCATCCAGCGAGTGGACGAGGCGGCGCGGCTGGGCTTTACCCGCTGCGTCGTCCCGGCCGGCGCGCCAACCAACGGCAGCCAGACGACCGCCGTACCCGTCGCCAATATTCGCCAGGCCCTGGACGCGGCGCTGGCGTGAGCGCGGACGCGGTGGTGTTGGGCGCGGGTTCGAGTGCCCGCATGGGCGGCGCGGACAAGCTGCTGGCCGACCTGGAGGGCGATCCGGTGATCGTGTGGAGCCTGCGAGCCTTTGAGGGTTGCCAGGGCATCCGGTCCATCGTGGTTACTGCGTCGGAGCACAACGAGGCGGACGTTCGCAAGGCCGTGGCGCAGGCTGGGTTGACCAAGGTTCGAGCCTACGTGCGCGGCGGCCACTCCCGCGCCGAGTCGGTACTGCACGGTTTGCGCGAGTTGGATAGTGCGCCGCCCGAGTATGTGGCCGTGCATGACGGGGCACGCCCGCTGGTCACTCCCGAGCTGATTGAGGAAGGTTTGCGGATGGCACGGGTCTATGGCGCGGCCGTCGCGGGCGTCCCTGCCACGGACACGCTGAAGATCGTTGACCGCGATCGGCTGGTGGTTCGCACGCCGCTGCGATCGTCGGTCTGGCACGCGCAAACGCCGCAGTTCGCTCGTTTCCCGGACTTGCTGGGCGCGCATGAGCGGCAGACCGCCATGCTGGATCTCTATACCGACGACGTCTCGGTGCTGGAGGCCGAGGGTCTGCCGGTGCGGGTGTTCGAAGGCAGCCGCGAGAATCTGAAGATCACGACGCCGGACGATCTGGATGCGGCGGCGCGCATCGTGCGCCAGCGACGGGCGGCCGCCGCGAGGTAGGTCGCATGGCCAATTTCGGCGTAGGCTGAGATGCCAGACCGGCGGGGGTGCGAGTGATGACGACTGACACGGCGAACGAGTTCCGACAGGCCGCCGATCGCGCGCTGGACTTCCTGGCCGCCCACGTTGACGACCACGGCCGCAGTCGCGTCGACCCCAACGACCCGGGGTTGCACTTCAAGCTGCCCTACGTGTTCTCGTACGGCGACCGGCGCGAGCTGGCGCTGAAGGTGCTGGACCACATCGAGCGAAACCTCATGGCCGACGACGGATCGTTCCGGGACGACCGGTTCAACGGCCCCGCCAGCGCCTTTCTGTACCAGGCCGGCTGGCTGGCCTGGAGCAGCGCCGCATTGGGCCGCTTTGACTTGGCGCGGCGAGTCGCCCGGCGAGCCATCCAGGAGCAGGATCCGAACCTGGGCGGCTTCTGGAACGAGACCCACCAGGGCCGCGAGCAAGGGGTGCTCAACAGCTCATCCGCCGCCGCCGGCTGCGCCGCCGCCGGGGAACTGGATGCGGCGGAGCTGGCCGCCGGGTTTATGGAGCGCTTGATTGAACTTCAGCCGGAGTCAGATCGCCGATTCCACTTTGGGCTGTACGCCAATGGCGAGGTCATCACCGACTCGGACGCTGAACCCGGCCGGAACTACTTCGATCTCAACGAGCCCTGCCGCCCGGCCATGTTCGCCACCGCCATCGCGGGTCTGACCTGGCTGGGGCGCCAAACAGGCGACGACCGGCACTTCGACCTGGCCCGCGCCTATGCAGACGTAATCCTGTCGCACCGGGGCCGGCCGTGGGACTCGCCGTTCGCCTCCAAGACCGGCTGGGCGGTCCTGCAGCTCAACGTCAACCGACCCGATCCGGCGCTCACCGACTACGCCGTTTCCGTCGGCTGGCGCTTTCTCGAACTCCAGCAGCCGGACGGCAGCGTGGACCTTACCGTCTGGCCGGGCATGGAAGCCGGCGCGCCGCTGCCACTGCGGCTGGCCAACCTCTGCGACTGGTCGCTGACGGCCGTCGACCTCGCCAACGGCAGGGTATAACCACCCGTCCTGAGCATCTGAGCAGGCGCTTCCAAGGAGCCTCGCCCGCTGACGGCGCCCTCCGTGCTACCTCGGCACGTCGAAAAGCGGTTTAATCAACCTCTACGATTGAATTTCTGGAGTTTGGGAGGATCTCCCTCCCATGGATGATCGCACCACTTTCTATCGGCAATCTTGCTAACCGCAATCACGCTCCGTATATCCTCACGCTCGTTCTCGATCAACGCCCGGCATTGGTTTGCGCTTTCAGGCCAGCGATGTACATGCTGAGCCCACATTTGCGCTTCTGGTTACAATCCACGTACCGCTTGCACAGCATCAATGTAACGGCACTTGCAGCAGCCTGTTTGATGGTGATGGGTCATCTTCTTTGCGGTCCCCTCCACCAAGCGAACTGCCATCTTTCCATCCCCAGGGCGACCCTTGCACAGATCCCCTATTCCTCATATTTTGGGGACGTTCTTTCTCCGTCTCCTCCGGGAGAGGGTCGGGGTGAGGGTCTTCCCAGCAACCACCCCCAGGTTACGCAAGGGTCCCCTGTTTGGTAGTATTCCATCAGACCGCAAGGTGCCGGAGCGAAATATGTCTGCGACTACGTTACGTGGACGTCGAATTGTCGCGGAATGTCGTGAGCATGTTCTCTGGACGATGGCCCAGCTTGACCCCTGTCGTCCGACTGGCGACGGAGCTCGGCAGAAAGACATTATTGCTGCCGCCGGATTTGGGGACATGCGCTCCGAAATCGGACATTACTTTACTCGCGCCATTCTGCACGATCTGGAGGCGCAGGGTTTTGTGGAATTTGTCGGCGAACCGAAACGCTATCGGATTCGAAGTTCCCGCCACGGTCCAGCCTACGGAAGCCATCCAAATCTAGCTTGATATTATCCAGACAATCATGACAGTATCATGATTTCAATAGTTGAAGTGCAAAGAGCCTGGAAATTGGCGTTCTCCGCCTTGGCCACCGGTGGCGAGAAGCATTGCGGAAACTTGCACTAGTTATCACCAATAAATCAAGGCAACAAGGGTGTGGATACGACGTCTGGGCAGTCCAACAATGCCGCAACGTCTTCTGTTCCCGGACATCGAATAGCCCATGACATCCAAGTGGACGAAACCCGCCCGAGCCGCGCGGTTTCGGCGTGAGCGCCGCCTGCTGAAGCGTCACACGCTGGCCGAGTCCGAGCATGCGGACGTCGCGCGGCGCTTCGACGCCGAAGGCGTGCGCGTGGCGCTGGATGTGGGCTGCGGAGACGGCCGGCTGTCAGCCTTGCTCAAGACCGCGAGAATTCAACCTGTCGGCGTGGATCTTTCCCCCGATCTGGCGCCGCGCGCGGCAATCCATGCAAACGTCGCGCGGGCGGATGCGCGATGTCTGCCATTTCAACGCAACGCCTTCAGCGCCGCGGCAGCGCTGTGCATGCTCTATTTCTTCGATGACCCGACGGTCGTGCTGGCGGAGATTCGGCGCGTTCTGCGACCTGGCGGCCTCGTCGCCGTCTCGGCCCCGAGCCGTGACAACGACCCTGAACTGGCGGATGTACTGCCGAGTCGCGGCCCGGCCAGTTTCAACAGCGAAAACGCCCCTGATCTCGTCGGCCAGGTTTTCACGGACCTTCAAGTCGAGCGTTGGGATGGACCGTTCGTGCGGTTACCAACACGAGCCGATCTCATGGAATACACCGTCGGCCGTGGGGCGGATCCCGGCAAGGCCGCAAAATTCGCCGACACCGCGCCGATGCCGTTCATGCTGACCAAGCGAGGGGCGCTCGTGTATGCCAGGAAGCCCGAACAATAAGACGTGCGCCTGAAGCGTCCGAAGCCGCATTGCCTGGCGCGTATTATTAGCGGACCAGACGCCGCTCGTTGCTAGCTGACGCGGCGAGAACCTCACCTGCCCGAACTGGAGTTTCGCGTGTCCGACGCTCGATCCGCCCCGACCTCACCACGCCGCACCACGCGTAAGCGCCGTGACATTCGCGAACGGATGGAACGGGCCGTGCTGGACCGCTGGGAGCTGCTGGACGACGAAGACATTGCGATCTTTACGATCCGGCGGCCGGACGGCAGCGACTTTGCCGAGTTCGAGGCCGGGCAGTACACGATGCTGGCCTTTTGGGACCAGCCCGCCGACGACCCTCGGCCGCGGCAGCTTTCCATCGGCTCCACGCCGCTGGACCTGGACCACCTGGAGTTCTACGTGATCCTGGTGCGGGACGCGCGGGAAGACGGGTCCAACACTCCCGGCGTGTTCACGGGCACGCTCTGGCAGCACAAGCCGGGCGACGAGATTCTCTATATGCCGCGGCCGGCCGGTCGCTTCACGCTGTCCCGCACCAGCCAGCCCGACGCGGTGTGCGTGGCCACCGGAACAGGCCTGGCGCCGTTCGTCTCGATGGCACGAACGCTCTGGCACGGGTACAAGGAAACCGGCCAGGTGGACCGGCGGCTGACTATCGTTCACGGGGTTTCCTACGCCGATCAGTTGGGCTACAAGGAGGAGTTGGAGGGAATGGCGGCGGATCCCGGATTCGGGCTGGTCTACATTCCGACCGTCAGCCGGCCGGACAGCGACCCCAACTTCGCTGAGGGCATGGGCCGCGGACGCGCCAACGACACGGTGCGCCTGATCTGCGGGCAGGAAATGAGCGGACGCGTGGAGCCCTGGCTGCCCGACGAGCCGATGACCGCCCTGCAGGAGCGACTGACGCCGGAAGGCTCGGCGGTCTACCTGTGCGGCAACCCGGACATGATTTCGGACGCCAAGGGCGTGCTGGCTGAGCAGGGCTACCTGACCGAAGGCCGCGAGTCCCAGGTCATCACCGAGGACTACTGGTAGCCGGCCAGAACTCGCCGGGTCCCGGCCCGGGCGAGCAGGCGTTCCCGGAGTACCGGGTCGGTAACGGCTATGACCTGCACCGGCTGGGCGCCGAGCGGCCGTTGCGTGTCGCCGGGGTGGACATTGCGCGGGAGGGCGGCGCTCTTGGTCACTCGGACGCCGACGTGGCGATGCACGCGCTGGTGGATGCGCTGCTGGGGGCAACCGGGGGCGGGGACATAGGGCGTCGCTATCCCAACACCGACCCGGCCAACCGCGACGCCGACAGTTCGCGGTTCGTTGCGGAAACGATGGCGGAGTTGCGGGCCGGCGGTTGGGACCTGGTGAACGCCGATCTGACCATCGTGCTGGAACGGCCGAAGGTCTCGCCGTTTGCCGACGCCATGCGGCGACAGTTGGCGGCGGCGCTGGGAAGCGATCCGGTACGCATCAGTTTGAAAGCCAAGACCAACGAGGGGGTCGATTCGGTCGGCGCCGGTCATGCGGTCGCCTGTTACGCGGTCGTGCTCGTGGCGCGCGGCGTCGCGCAGGCCCCTGCGTAGAATGCCGATGACGCGCGCCTGTTTGGGTTACGTCAGTTGACGCTTGCGATTACCAACACCCTCTCCGGGAAAAAAGAGCCGTTCACGCCGCTGGGCGATCCCGTCACGATGTACGTGTGCGGGATGACGCCCAAGGACCGGCCGCACCTGGGACACGCGTTCATGTTCGTTCAGATGGACGTGATCCGGCGCTATCTCGAGTACCGCGGCTATACGGTTCGCCATATCCAGAACTTCACCGACATCGACGACAAGATCATCGACCGGGCGCGGGCCGCGGGCCGCGATCCGCTGGATTGGTCGCGCGAGTACACCGAGGCCTATTACGAGGTCATGGACCGCCTACACGTACTGCGCGCGCACGAGTATCCGCTGGTGACCGCCAACATCCCGGGGATCATCGAGGACGTGCAGGAACTGATCGATGCAGGGCACGCGTATCCGACGTCGACGGGCGTCTACTTCGACGCGGGGACGTTCGAGGACTACGGCGCGCTGAGCGGCCGGACCGAAGAGGACGGCGCGGCGGGGGCCCGGATCGAGGTGGACGACGAGAAACGCGATCCGCGCGACTGGGCGCTGTGGAAGCTGGACAACGAGAGTTCGGTGGCCTGGGACAGCCCGTGGGGCCGCGGACGGCCGGGGTGGCACATCGAGTGCTCGACGATGATCCGGCGCACGCTGGGCGAACGGATCGACATCCACGGCGGGGGCGCGGACCTGATCTTTCCGCACCACGAAAACGAGCTGGCCCAAGCCGAGGCGGCCACGGGGCGCCGGCCGTTTGTGTCGTGCTGGACGCACACGGGCCTGGTGCTGACCGACGGCGAGAAGATGGCGCACTCGCTGGGGAACTTCACAACCACGGCGGACGTGCTGACCGATGTGCCGCCGGACGTGCTGCGGCTCTATCTGCTGGGCGTGCACTACCGGTCGACCCTGCAGTTTTCGCCGGCGGCGATTCAACATACGCAGGCGGGATATGAGCGTTTGCTGGCCGTGACACGCGCCCGCGGTGGAGACGCCGACGGGGACGGAACGGTCCTGAAATCCGAAGCGTCGTCGGCGCGGCAGGCATTTGAGGCCGCCATGGACGACGACTTCAACGCGCCGCGCGCCGTTGGCGCGATTTTCGAGTTCGGACGCGCCATCAACCGACTGGCGCCAACGTGCTCAACGAAGCACGTTGCAGAGGCGCAACGAACCCTGACCCGCCTGCTGGGCGTGCTCGGGATTGAGCTGCGTGAACCAGACACGGCGTCCGACGACGCGACGCCGTTCATTGACCTGTTGGTGCACTTGCGCCAGCAACTGCGAGAGGCCAAGCAATGGGAGCTCGCCGACAACATCCGCGACGATCTGGGCGCGCTCGACGTGGTAATCGAGGACAAGCCCGACGGCACGGTCTGGCGTCGCGGGTAGGACGCCCGCAACTTCCGGCCGAGGCCAGCGTCTGGGGGCGGCACACCGTTTCCGAGGCGTTGCAGGGCGGTGCACGCGTGGAGCGCGTCTTTATCGCCCGGCCGCAAGCCGAAGCGATGGCGGACATCCGTTCGCTGGCCGCGAACGCGGCGGTAGCCGTGACGTTTACCGACACCTCGGAACTCGACAAGTTGAGCATCGGTGGACTGCACCAGGGTGTGGTCGCGGCGGTACGACCGCCGCCGCCGGCGTCGATTGAGGATTTGCTTGCGAGCGAGAGCGCCGGCGGGCCACCGCTGATCCTCGCCCCGGACCAGGTCCAGGACGTAGGCAATCTGGGCGCTCTCCTTCGAACGCTTGAGGCGGTGGACGGCGCCGGGGCCGTGCTTCCGACCCGACGCTCGGCCGCCCTGACCGGCGGCTTGGCGCGGGCATCCGCCGGCGCCAGTCTGCGGACGCCGCTGGTCCAGGTAGGAAACATCGCACGCGCGCTGGACCAGTTGCGGGAGGCCGGCGCCTGGGTCTATGCGTTGGATCAGGACGGGGATACGGACTTCACCGACGCGGACTTCAGCCGCCCGACATGTCTTGTGGTTGGCAACGAAGCCCGCGGCGTTCGGCCGGGGGTCCGCAAAGCCTGTGACGCCGCGCTGCGGATACCGATGTACGGCGTCGTGGGTTCGCTCAATGTTTCGGTGGCAGGCGCGATCGTGATGTATCACGCCGTACGCTCGCGCGTCGAGGCAGCTCAGGATGGCGTCTGACACCATCAGCCTGGTGGGCATCACGCTGTACGGCTATCACGGTGTGCGGCCCGAAGAGCGTACGTTGGGTCAGCGGTTCGTGGTTGACGTGCACCTGGATGCCGACCTCCGAACCGCGGCTGCGATTGATGACCTGGACTCCACCGTCAACTACAGCGAGGTCTATGCGCTTGTGGCTGAGGTTGTGGAAGGCGAGCCGGTCAACCTGCTGGAGACGCTGGGCGAACGGATTATCGGCACCGCGTTCAAACGCTTTCCGGAGATCGAGCGCGCACGCGTCCGCATTGCAAAACCCGGTGTGGCGATTGCCGGCTCGGTGCTACGCGAAGCGTCGGTCACTATCAGTCGCGCTCGCGACGAGCTATCGGAATGTGTTTGACCGAGCAACCATTACCAACCGTTTAGTAAGAAACTATACATTTCTGCTTGACGGAAAGTCAGATCAGATTCAGAATACTGTGGGCGGACGTTCTGAGCGCATCTGAAGAAGCGCGTCCGCGCCGGCGACGCACCGAAGAGTTTTCGTTAATGACCGGCAACGTCGCGCCAAGTTGATTTCTGATCGAAAGGCTGTGACATGGGGAATCTGGCGGTATTTATTGACGGCGGTTATCTCGAAGCTCTGCAGAAGCATGAGTTCGATGTTCGGCTCGACGTCAAGAAGCTTGTTGACGAGATCTTGCGTCATGTGGAGAGCGAGAGTGCCGACGCCGTGGAATTGCTGCGCGCGTACTACTACCACTGCCGGCCGTACCGCAGCGATCCGCCAACACCTGAAGAGATGGAGCGGTACTCGAACTCGCGAAGGTTTGAGGACGCGCTTCGCTACCTGCCGCGATTTGAAGTCCGGCTGGGTCACCTGCGGATGTCGGGCATGGACGAGTCGGGAGTGCCGATCTTCGAGCAAAAGCAAGTTGATCTCTTGCTGGGTCTTGACATGGCATTGTTGGCGGGCAAGGGCCACGTTCAGCACATCGCCCTGGTTGCCGGCGACGGCGACTTTGTACCCGCCGTTCGCGTGCTAAAGAATGAGGGCATTATCGTCTGGCTGATTCACGGCCCACCGCAAGGCAATCACGGTTATCCGACGTATTCGTTCGAGCTATTCAAAACAGCGGACGAGCGACTGGAGTTGGACGAGGAATTGATTGACCGTCTGCTGAGGTAACGTGAGCTCGAATTAAGGCCAAACGGTAAGGGGCCAGGCAATCAACTGGACAAAACCTTGACCGAAGCGATTCACCGTATCAGTTTAGACTTACTACGGTCCTAAACTGTTGCGTTCGTACCTGTTGAACGCATCTCATTCATCACGCGCTGAACTTCGACAAGGATAGCGCAGAAGGTTTGCGTTATCGGACCTCGGGCGTTGACAACCGTGAAGTTATGCTGCTCGGCAAGTTCACGGAAGTGTGAGCTGATTTGTGCCTGATATCGCAGGAAACTCTCAAACACATCCTGGCCTCGCATCACGTCGAGGCCTGATTCCCAGAAATCGAAGCCACCGTTGATCAGGATGCGGGGCAGCAGGTGCTCAATGTCCACATCGAGATACACGATGGCGTCGGGCACCGGTGCGAAGCCATAGACGTCAGCGGTCCAGGCCGGATCGATGCCGCGGGTAGCCGCTCGGGCGATCATGGAGAAGATGTAGCGGTCGGCCAGCACCACCATTCCGGCCCGCAGTGACGGGATGATCAATCGCTCCACGCGGTCAAAGAAGTCGGTGGCGTAGAACAGGTTGAGCGTGATTGGGTCCAGATCGTGACCTGATTTCGCGCGCCGAATGCCGGGGCCGGCGAGTTCGGATCGGGTCAGCCCGGTGTCGACGACGCCGAACCCGTGATCCTCAAGCCACTCCTTCATCAGGCGGATCTGGGTCGAGCGACCGGAACCGTCCTGACCCTCAACCACGATTAAGCGACCCGGAAGCGGGCTCACGTCAATCCCCGGGGGCGGGTCGCCGTAGAACCTCAGCGGACGGTTGACAGGACGACTCATAACGCCCGCCACATGTCGGCCAAGTACCGTCCACTCAGGCCGGTGGCCGCCAACGCATCCTGCAGTCCTGAATCTTCGGCGCGCATGGCGCCCTCAAGGTGGGGCCGAACGAGGGCACGCATCTGTTCCTGCTGATTTACCAGGGTGTCGGTAGCGTCGATGCGCTCCAGGCCAAACTCGTCAACCAGCCTCCCGTACTGTTCGCGAATGATGCCCTGAAACAGCCGGAACGACTCAGCGGGGTTTTGGCTCAACCCCAGGTCCAGACCGGCTTCGTAGTGGTTAAGCTCGTCGCGCCCTAGCTCAATACGGCGAATCGCCTCATCAAGTGGAACGTCAAAGTAGAAGGCTAGGGTGGGACCTGGAGCAAAGGAATAGAGCCGTCGCAACCAGTTGCCGCTGACGCCGCGAGCGGCGTCGCGGGCATAGGCGGTATAGACGTAGCGATCGGCGAGGACGATTGCGCCCGCCTGCAGCGCCGGAATGATCTGCTCGTGCACGCGGCTGGAGAAGTCGGCCGCATGGATGAGACTGAAGGTCAGGGGCGTGAGAATCCGGCGACGCTTCCCACGCCTGGTGGTGCGGCGGACAATCCGCGACGAATTCCACTCGGTGAAGATGACCAGGTAACCCTGGCTGACGAGCCACTTGTGAAGCAGGTCGAGTTGCGTGCTCTTTCCCGACCCGTCGATGCCTTCGACGATGAAGAGGCGGCCGGGGAGGTCTTGCGGAGCGGTTGAACCGTTGGCGGTGGCCATGCCTATTTCCCGTTGCCAATCATGGGCAACGCCCCACGACCGGAGGCGACGGTTCGCGCGGATTGGCCCTAGACAGACACACGCTGCCGCTCACACTCATTGGCAACGCTCAACAGCGTACCCGACCACCAGTTGGCCTCGGCGGAGCGTTCCGGCCGGTTAGACGCAATGGCGAACACGGATGTCCAGGTTCGAGGCGAGACGTGGAAACCGGTAAGGGCTATCACGATGACTTGAGTGTCCGTTCGTATACTCGGCTGGAATGCCCTGGACAGTGCCGACCATGCGAATTGCCATTGCGAGCGACGAACGAACGGACCTGACCGACCACATCATCGCGAACCTCAAGGAACGCGGGCATGCGCTGTCGCCTTTCGGTCCCCTGGCCGGCATGGATCAGCAGTGGCCGGAAGCCGGACGGAATGTGGGCGAGGCCGTGATGAACGGATCCGTGGACGAGGGCATTGTGTTGTGCTGGACGGGCACGGGGGTGAGTATTGCGGCGAACAAGGTGGCTGGAATTCGCGCCGCCCTATGCGCAGACGCGGAGACCGCCCGAGGAGCCCGACTCTGGAACCGGGCAAACGTGTTGGCGCTGAGCCTGCGGTTGACCACCC
>LXNI01000942.1_pt1 | contig 29193 bp, 23 predicted proteins | sample 809091 | NCBI WGS metagenome assembly LXNI01 (sample SAMN04870527, study PRJNA318959) | sponge metagenome | biome: 01000161; feature: marine sponge reef; material: water | host: Sarcotragus foetidus | place: Greece: Milos, Mediterranean Sea | collected 2013-05-29 | depth 5-7 m | reverse complement strand
GGTGCGGTAAGAGCGCACCGCGCGGCTGGCAACAGACGCGGCACGGCAAGCCTCACCGGGAGCAAGACCGAATAGGGACGGCACGGGCGGCCCCCGCTTTACGGCGGGCGCGTCCAGGCGGGTTTCCGGGCCGCCGTCCGGGTGGGTCGCGCGAGGCAGCCGGCGACGGCTGTCCCAGATGAATGGCCATCCCCCCGGCTATCCGGGGGACAGAACCCGGCTTACAGGCCGTCTGGCGCTTGCCGCTCCGCCGATCGGGTCGAGGCAGCCCCGTATCGGAAATTTCGGATACTGCGGAATTACCGCCGCTTTCCGGCGACCGCTCCGGATGCCACATATAGGTGTTATGGTTATGGCAAACGCTTGATTTGCCACGAATTTTTAACCTGCCAATCATTGACTTCCATGAAATCCCATGATATCCCATGTTCGACCATGGATGATCGGCTCAGTGCGACCGGGCTGACTCTACGGAAAGGACAAACCGGCGCGCGCCCTGACCGGCGGCGCTACCGAGCGCAGGGGTATGGGTTCGTATGGCGTCGTTTATCGGCACATTTACGAACAGGATCGACAGGAAAGGGCGGGTTTCCGTGCCGGCGCGGTTCCGCGCGGCCCTTGCTGCGCCGCCGGCCGCCGGCGCCTTCAACGGCGTCGTCGTGTCGCCGAACGCCGGCCTGGGCGCGATCGACGCCTGCGACCGCCAGCGGATCGAGGACACGATCGACCGGCTGGACGCCCGCGACGGCCTGACCGCGGAAGAGCAGCAGGCGATCGAAATGGTCCTTTCGGACTCCGAAGAGCTGCCTTTCGACGGCGAGGGCCGGATCATCCTGCCCGAAAGCCTGATCTCCCTGGCGGACATCGGCGACAAAGCCGTTTTCGTCGGCATCGGCAGGGTTTTCCAGATCTGGTCGCCGGAGCGGCGGCAGGACTGGCAGTCCAAGGCGTCCGAGGGGCCGCTCGGCCAGATCGGCCTGAAGGATCTGTGGTCGCTCGGGGCCGGAGGCGCCGCATGACCGCCGGTCATATCCCTGTCCTGTTGAACGAAGTGGTCCGGACGCTCGCGCCCCGGCCCGGAGGCGCCTATGTCGACGGCACTTTCGGCGCCGGCGGCTACACGGCCGCACTTCTCGGCGCTGCCGACTGCCGGGTGGCCGCCATCGACTGCGACCCGGACGCCATCGAACGGGGCCGCGCGCTCTGCGACCGGTATCGCGGCCGGCTGACCCTGCTCGAAGGCCGCTTCGGCGACATGGAACGCCTGGTCCACGCGGTTGGCGACGCGCCGGTCGACGGGGTCGCCCTCGATATCGGCGTGTCGTCGCCGCAGCTCGATACCCCCGGCCGCGGCTTTTCCTTCCGCCACGACGGCCCGCTCGACATGCGCATGAGCCGGTCGGGCCCGACCGCCGCCGACGTCGTGAACCGCGCCGCCGAGGCGGACCTGTCGAAGATCATCTACACGCTGGGCGAGGAACGCGCGGCCCGCCGCATCGCCCGGGCCATCGTCAACGCGCGCCGCAGCGCCGCCATCGAACGGACGCTCCAGCTCGCGGAAATCGTCCGGTCGGCCGTACCCGCAGCGGCAAGTAGAATCGATCCGGCAACCCGCACCTTCCAGGCGCTGCGCCTCTACGTGAACGGCGAGCTGGAGGAGCTGGACCGCGGCCTGCGCGGCGCCGAACGGCTACTGCGGCCGGGCGGCCGGCTGGCGGTCGTCTGCTTCCACTCGCTCGAGGACAGGCGGGTGAAACGCTTTTTGCGCGACCGCAGCGCCGAGGCGCCGCGCGGCTCGCGCCACCGGCCGGAGCCCGGCCGGGGGCGTCCGCCGACGTTCCGGCTGCTGCATCGCCGCGCGATTACGCCGTCGCCCGGCGAAATTGCCGCCAATCCGCGCGCGCGCTCGTCCCGGCTGCGCGCGGCGGAGCGGACCGACAGCCCGGCCTGGCCGGACAATGGGGCAAACGATGCGGCCGATGCTGCTGCCGGTTTTCCGGCCGGGGGCGCAGCATGATCCGCCGGACCACGATTGTCCTGATCGCCCTGCTGAGCGGGCTGACCGGCGCGTTGTTCCTGGTGAAGCACGAAGTCCAGGTTCTGGAAAAGCAGGTCGCGAAGGTTGAGACGGGTGTTCTGACCTACCGGACCAACATCCGGATTCTGCAGGCGGAATGGACCCTGCTGACCTCGCCGCAGCGTCTTGAGCGGCTGCCGCGGCCCCAGGGCCTCGCCGCGCTCTCCGGCGGACAGTTCAAGCGTTTCTCGGACCTGCCCGAGACTTTCGCCGCGCAATACGCCCTGAGGGACGAAGGCCGGGCGCCCGACACGAGGACCCGTGCGTCTCCCGACCGGGCGAGGAAGCCGCAATGAGCCGCCGCCTGCGCGATCTGTGCCGCCCGCACACCAAGTCCGCCCGGTGCCGCCCGGGCGAAATTCATTTGGAAGGCGCAGCGGGCAAAGCCATTGCCGTGGCGCGCCGCAGGCTGATCGTGACCGGCGCCGTTTTCCTGCTCGCTTTCGGCGCCATCGGGTACCGGCTTGTCGATCTGGGCGTGATCCGCGCCGGCGCCGAGGCGGAGCGCGCCGAGATCGAGGCGACCGGGACCCTGCCGGCCGGCCACCGTGCCAATATCGTCGATCGGAACGGCGTCGTGCTGGCGACCAGTATCCGGTCCTGGTCGATCTTTGCCGACCCGGCCGTGGTCGAGGATCCGGGCCGAACGGCCCGCATACTGGCCCATATCTTTCCGCAGCAGTCCGTCCGCTCCCTGGAAAAGAAGCTGCGCCGCAAGGGCCGTTTCGTCTGGATCCGCCGGCAGGCGTCGCCGGCGGCCTATCAACAGATTCTGCACTTCGGGCTGGCCGGCATCCAGGCCCGCCCGGATTTGCGCCGGGTCTATCCGCAGCGCGCGCTGGTCGCGCACATCGTCGGCAGCAGCGATGTCGACAACAAGGGAATTGCCGGTGTCGAAGCCAAGATGGACAAGCGAATCCGGACCGGAGTCCGGCCGCTCAGGCTTTCCATCGATTTGCGCGCCCAGGTTGCCGTTCGCAGGATTTTGGCCCGGTCGATCGAATACTGGCGGGCGATCGGCGGCGCGGCGATGGTCATGGACGTGCGGACCGGCGAAATCCCGGCGATGGTCTCGCTGCCGGACTATGACCCGCGCAAACTACTCCGCGTCCCAAAAAAGGCCAGATTCAACCGCAACACCCTGGGCGTGTACGAACTCGGCTCGGTCTTCAAGGTCCTGAATACAGCCATGGCGCTCGATTACGGCGTCACCCACCTCGGCGAAATGTACCGGGTCGACAAGCCGCTCCCGGCGGGCCGGCGGTTCATTCGCGATTCGCACCCGTTCCTGAAGCCGATCGATACGGGCACCATCCTGGTCAAGTCGTCCAACATCGGTTCGGCGATGATTGCCCAGCGCATCGGCGGCAAGCGCCAGAAGGCGTTCCTGCGCCGGGCAGGGATGCTCGCCAAGATACCGCTGGAGCTGCCGGAAGCGGGCCAGCCGCTGTATCCGCGGCGCTGGCGGCCGGTCAATACACTGACCGTTTCCTTCGGCCACGGCATTGCCGTCACGCCGGTCCATCTGGTGGCGGCAGTCGCCGGAATCGTCAATGACGGCGTGATGGTGGCGCCGACCCTGCTCAAGCGCGGGAACGGCCAGCCGCGGTGGCGCCGGCGCATCGTATCGTCGAAAACGAGCCGAATTCTCCGGGATCTGATGCGCCGCGTCGTTGTGGAAGGCACGGGCAGGCAGGCAAACGCCATGGGATACCGGGTCGGCGGCAAGACGGGCACGGCGGAAAAGGCCGGGCGCGGCGGTTACCGGCGCAAGGCGCTGCTGTCGTCCTTCGTCGCCGCCTTCCCGATGAACCGGCCGCGCTATGTACTGCTGGTTTCGCTCGACGAGCCGAAAGGCAACAAGAAGAGCCACGGCTATGCGACGGCGGGCTGGGTCGCGGCGCCGGCGGCCAGGGAAATCATCGAACGGATCGCGCCGATCCTGAGGATCCCGCGTCTGGCCGAGGAGCAGGGAAAATCCCGAAAGCAGCTCCTTGCCAGCGCTGCTGCCGACGCCCGGAAAAAGAAACGCCGCAGCGCGGCATCGGGCGGGAGCCGGCAATGAAGCTCGCCGCGCTGATGGCCGAACGCGCTGGCCGGACCGCCACAGCGCACTGGGATCCGGCCTTCGGCGACGTCGATATCGCCGGCCTGAGCGCCGATTCGCGCCAGGTGGCGCAGGGCTACCTTTTCGCCGCGCTGCCGGGCGCCCGGTTCGATGGCCGCCGATACATTCCCAATGCCCTCGGCGCCGGCGCCGCCGCCATCCTTTCGACCGTGGATGTGAGCCGGGAGATCCTGGACGACGACGCCGCAGCGCTGATCACCGATCCGCAGCCGCGCCGGCAGCTCGCCTGGATGGCCGACCGGTTTTTCGACGCACAGCCGACGACCCAGGCTGCCGTAACCGGCACCAACGGCAAGACCTCCGTGGTCTCCTTCCTGCAGCAGATCTGGTCGGCCGCCGGGCGCAAGGCGGCGCACATGGGCACGCTCGGCATCCGCGGCCCGGGTATAGAGCGACCCGGCGCCTTGACGACGCCCGATCCCGTCTCGCTGCACCGCGATCTCGCCGCGCTGAGCCGCGCCGGGATCGAGTGTCTCGCCATAGAGGCCTCCAGCCACGGCCTGGATCAGTTCCGGCTCGACGGGCTGCGCCTGCAGGCCGCCGCCTTCACCGGATTGGGCCGCGACCATATCGACTATCACGGCAGCACCGACGCATACCTGGCGGCAAAACTGCGGCTGTTCACCGAACTCGTGCCGGCCGGCGGAACGGCGGTGATCAACGCCGACAATCCGGCATTCGAGGAGGTCCGCCGGGCCTGCGCGCGGGCGAAGCTCAGGGTCGTCAGCTACGGCCGCGCCGGGGAGGATATCGTCCTGCGCGCCCTTACCCCGGCGCCGGGCGGCCAGCGGCTCGAGATGACGCTGTTCGGGCAGGCCGCCACCGTCGACCTGCCGCTCGCCGGCGATTTTCAGGCCTGGAACGCCCTGTGCGCGCTGGGCCTGGCGACAGCGACCGGCGTCGAGATTTCTGCGGGACTGGACGCTTTGAAACGCCTGCACGGCGCACCCGGCCGGATGGAACTCGCCGGCGCCCGGCGCAACGGCGCGGCAGTCTATGTCGACTACGCCCACACGCCGGACGCGCTCCAGACAGTCCTGAAGGCGCTGCGGCCCCACACCAAGGGCGCGCTCGCCGTGGTGTTCGGCTGCGGCGGAGACCGCGATGCCGGCAAGCGGCCCCTGATGGGGGCGGCCGCGCACAGGTTCGCCGACCGGGTGATCGTCACCGACGACAATCCGCGCGGCGAGGCGCCTTCGTCCATCCGCGCCGCGGTTCTGCCGGCCTGCCCCGGCGCGGCCGAGATCGGCGACCGGCGCGACGCAATTTTCGCCGCCGTATCGGATCTGGCCCCCGCCGACATCCTGGTGATCGCCGGCAAGGGCCATGAGCAGGGCCAGATCGTCGGCAACACCGCCCTGCCCTTCGACGACGCGGCTATCGCCCGAGAGGCGATCGCAGCGGCGGACGCAGCGGCGGACGCAGCCGGGGACGGGCCGGCATGAGCGCGATTCTCTGGACAGCGGCGGAAGCCGCCACCGCGACCCGCGGCCGGGCGCCCGCAGCGAGCGGCGGCGGCTGGTCGGCGAGCGGCGTGTCGATCGACAGCCGGACCGTTGCGACCGGCGATCTGTTCGTCGCGCTGAAAGGCCCGGCGTTCGACGGCCACGACTTTACCGGCAAGGCCTTTGCCGCCGGAGCCGCAGCGGCGATGATCCACCGCCCGGTCGAACCCGCCGGCCCAGCGCTCCTCGTTAGCGACACCCGAACCGGCCTCGAGGATCTGGGCCGCGCCGCCCGGGCGCGCTGCACCGGCCGGATCGTTGCGGTAACGGGCAGCGTCGGCAAGACCGGCGTCAAGGAAAGCCTGCGCACCCTGCTGTCCCGGCAGGGCAGGACCTATGCGTCGGCCGGCAACCTGAACAATCACTGGGGCGCGCCGCTGTCGCTCTCCCGCCTGCCGCGCTCGGCGGCGTACGGGATTTTCGAGCTGGGCATGAGCAACCCCGGCGAACTGGCGCCGCTCTCCCGGATGGTCCGGCCGCATGTCGCGCTCATCACCACGGTTGCGCCGGTCCATATCGAATTCTTCGACAGCGTCGAGGCGGTCGCCGAGGCGAAAGCGGAGATATTTCAGGGTGTGGCCGAGGGCGGCGCGGCCGTCCTGCCGCGCGACAACGACCATTTCGAACGCCTTGACGCCCGCGCTGCCGAAGCCGGGATCGCGCGCCGGTTCTCCTTCGGCGTGCATCCGGAAGCGGACGTCCGGCTGCTCGCCTCGGTCATGGATGCCGACGGCAGCGACGTTACGGCATCGGTGTTCGGGACGCGCATGGATTTCCGGGTCGGCGTGCCCGGACACCACTGGGTGGTCAACGCCCTTGCCATGCTCGCCGCCATCCGCGAGGCCGGCGCCGATGTCGCTGAAGCGGCCGCAGCGATGACCGGGCTGGAGGCGCCTGCCGGACGCGGCGCGCGCCGGACGGTCAACCTGCCGGACGGCGGCTTCGAACTCGTCGACGAGAGCTACAATGCCAGCCCGGCGGCCATGCGCGCGGCGTTCGAGACGCTGATGCTTGCCAATCCGGGCCCCGGAGGGCGGCGCATCGCCGTCCTGGGCGACATGCGCGAACTGGGCGACGACGGGCCGGACCTGCATGCCGGCCTCGCCGACGATCTGGCCGGCGCCAATATCGATCTGCTGTTCGCCGCCGGGCCGCTGATGCGCCGCCTGTACGACGCCGTGCCCGCGGCGCGCCGGGGCGCTTATGCGGCGGCTTCCGAAGCGCTGATTCCGGCCGTTGCCGCCGCCGTTCGGCCCGGCGATGTGGTCTGCGTCAAGGGCTCCCTCGGCAGCCGGATGAAGCCGGTGGTCGACGCGCTGGTCGCGCTGGACAACCGGAACGGGGAGGCAGGCGGCGATGCTGTTTGAATTCCTTTTGCCGCTGTCCTCGGAGTTCAGTCCTCTCCGGCTGTTCCAGTATCTGACCTTCCGGTCGGGCGGCGCCCTGATGACGGCGCTGATCATCGGCCTCGTGCTCGGTCCGTCGGTCATTCGCTGGCTGAAAAACCGCCAGGCCGAAGGCCAGCCGATCCGCGACGACGGCCCGGAATCGCATTTCCGGAAGCGCGGCACGCCAACGATGGGCGGCGTCCTGATCCTGATGTCGGTGGCGGTCTCCACCCTGCTGTGGATGGACCTGGGCAACGGCTATGTCTGGAGCGTGCTGATCGTCACCCTCGGTTTCGGGTTGCTCGGATTCTACGACGATTACCGGAAACTGACCAATCGGTCGTCCAAGGGCATGCCGGGCATGCTGAAGCTGGCCGGGCAGATCGTCATTGCCGTCGTGGCGACCTACTGGATCATGAGTCTCGGCTGGAGCGCACAGTTCAAATACAACGTCAACGCCGACCTGCCGCTGGCGACCGGCCTGTCGATCCCCTTCCTCAAGGGCTACCTCCTCGATCTCGGCAACTTCCTGTTCGTCCTGTTCGCCTGCTGCGTCATGGTCGGGGCGTCGAACGCGGTGAACCTGACCGATGGCCTGGACGGCCTGGCCATTGTCCCGGTCATGATCGCGGCCGGCGTGTTCGGCCTGATCGCGTATCTGGCCGGCAACGCCGTCTTTTCGAGCTATCTGCAGATCGTCTTCGTGCCCGGCAGCGGCGAGCTGGCGGTCTTCTGCGGCTCCCTGGTCGGCGCCGCGCTGGGCTTTCTCTGGTTCAACGCGCCGCCGGCGATGGTGTTCATGGGCGATACCGGCTCGCTCTCGATGGGCGGCGCGCTCGGCGCCATTGCAGTCGCCGTGAAGCACGAGCTCGTGCTGGCGATCGTCGGCGGCCTGTTCGTGCTCGAAACCCTTTCGGTGATCGTCCAGGTCGCTTCGTTCAAGCTGACCGGCAGGCGCGTCTTCCGCATGGCGCCGATCCACCATCATTTCGAACAGAAGGGCTGGCAGGAACCGACCATCGTCGTGCGTTTCTGGATCATCGCCGCGATCCTGGCGATCGTCGGCCTTTCGACGCTGAAATTGCGGTAGGCGCCATGATCCCCGTCCCCTCTTTCGCCAACAAGCGGGTCGCGGTGATGGGACTCGGCGTTGCCGGGCTGGCGGCGGCGCGCGCGCTTTCGCAAAGCGGGGCCGACGTCCTGGCGTGGGACGATGCAGAGGCGGGCCGCGCCGCAGCCGCCGCAGCCGGCATCGCCGCGACCGACCTGGGCGCGGTGCCCTGGACGGCCGACCTGCCGCTCGTCCTGAGCCCGGGCATACCCGATACGTTTCCGGCGCCGCACCCGGTCGCCGCCGCGGCGCGCGCCGCCAACGCCGAAATCCTGTGCGATATCGAACTGCTGGCCCGATCCGTACCGACGGCGACCTGCGTGACCGTCACCGGCACCAACGGCAAGTCGACGACGACCGCGCTGATCGGCCATATCCTGCGCGCTGCCGGCAAACGGGTTGAGGTCGGCGGCAATTTCGGGCCGCCCGCTCTCGGCCTCGAGCCGATGGGCGCCGGCGGAATCTATGTCCTCGAACTGTCGTCCTATCAGCTGGACCGGACCCATAGCCTGCGTGCGCAAGCCATCGTCCTGCTGAACATCGCCGAAGACCATCTGGAGCGGCACGGCGGCCTTGACGGCTATATCGCCGCCAAGCGCCGAACCTTCGACCTTGCCGCGCCGGACGCGACCGTCATCGTCGGCATCGACGACCCGATGGCGCGCGCCTTGGGAAACCAGGCGGAAGAAGCCGGACAGGCGGTTATCCGCGTCTCCGGCAGGACGCACATCGACAGCGGCGTCGGCGTGCAGGACGGCATCCTGCGCGACAGGACGGCGGCCGGCTCCGGCAGCGCCGGAGTCCCGGTCGATCCGGACGGCACGACAGCCCTGCGCGGCGCCCACAACCACCAGAATGCGGCGGCGGCCTGGGCCGCCTGCCGGGCGCTGGGCGTCGCGCCGGAAACCGTTGCCGCCGCCTTTGCAACCTTCTCCGGCCTGCCCCACCGCCAGGAACGGGTCGGCGGCGTTTCCAGCGGCGGCAGGACCGTCTCCTTCGTCAACGACAGCAAGGCGACCAACGCCGTCGCCGCGGCCCGGGCCCTTGCGGCATACGACGAGATTTTCTGGATTGCCGGCGGACGCGGCAAGCAGGCCGACTATGGGGCGCTGGCGCCGGCCCTGGCCTCGCTGCGCGGCGCCTTCCTGATCGGCGAGGACGCACCGGCGATTGCGCACTTCCTGGCAGAGGCGGCGCCGGCCCTGCCCGTCACCGTATCCGGAACCCTGGAATGCGCGATTGCCGACGCGTGGACGGCCGCGACGGCGCCGGACGCACCGGCAGACCCCGTCATCCTGCTCTCGCCGGCCTGCGCCTCTTTCGACCAGTTCGCGAATTTCGGCGCCCGCGGCGACGCATTCCGCGAGAGCGCCCGGAACCTGATCGCCCATGCCCCGAACATGGCGGCGGGAGGCGCGGCATGAGCTACGCCCCGTCCCGCATCGATACGAGCGTCATCGGCCGCTGGTGGTGGACGGTCGACCGCTGGCTGCTCATCGCCGTCGGCCTGCTGATCGTCTACGGCATCGTGCTCACGCTCGCCGCCAGCCCGTCTGCGGCGGCGCGCGCCAACATCGAGAGTTTCCATTTCGTCCGTCAGCATCTTCTGTTCATCCCGTTCGCGATCGCGCTGATGCTGCTGACGTCCCTGCTTACCCCGCCCTGGGTGCGTCGGTCGGCGCTTGTCGTGCTGGCCGGCGCACTCATTTTTTCGGTTTACGTCGCTTTCGCCGGACCGGAAATCAGGGGCGCGCGGCGCTGGTTCTCGGTCGCCGGCTTCGCCTTGCAGCCATCGGAATTCATCAAGCCGGGCTTCGCCGTCGTCTGCGCCTGGCTGTGCGCGGCGTCGCGGTCGGAAAACGGCCTCCCCGGACGGGTCCTCGCCACCGTCCTGTGTCTGGCAACATTGGGCGTGCTTGCCTTGCAGCCCGATATCGGCATGGCGTCGGTCGTCTTTTCGATCTGGTTCTGCCTGATGTTCCTGGCGGGGCTGTCGCTGTGGCTGATCGGCGCCGGCATCCTCGTGGTCGCGGGCGCCGCGACCGCCGCCTATTTCAATTTCGCCCACGTCGCCAAGCGGGTGGATCTGTTCCTCAACCCCGGCAGCGGCGACAACTACCAGGTCGACCGTTCGCTCGACGCCTTCATCAACGGCGGCATCTTCGGCAAGGGACCGGGCGAGGGCACGGTGAAGGCCCAGCTGCCGGACGCCCACAGCGATTTCATCTTCGCTGTCGCCGGCGAGGAATTCGGCGTCGTCGCGTGCCTGCTGATCGTCGGCACCTACGCCTTCATCGTGCTGCGCGGCTTTTTCCGGGCGATGGGAACCAACAACCTGTTCGTCCTGTTCGCCACCGTCGGCCTGCTCGCCGCCTTCGGCCTCCAGGCGATCGTCAATCTCGCTTCGACCCTGCATCTGATGCCGACCAAGGGCATGACCCTGCCCTTCATTTCCTATGGCGGCTCTTCGATCATGGCGCTGGCGCTGGGCACCGGCATGATCCTTGCCCTGACCCGGGACCGGGCGGGGGGCGCCCTGTGAGCGGTCCTGAAAAAGGTCCTGTAAACGGCGCTGCAAACGGCCCGGGGACCCGAACCGTCGTCCTGACCGCCGGCGGCACCGGCGGCCACCTGTTCCCGGCCGTCGCACTGGGCGAGGCGTTGCTGCAACGCGGCTACAGGGTTCGCCTCTATACCGACAGCCGGGGCGCCGACTATGCGAAGCGGACGCCCGGGATCGAGGCCCATATCGTCCCGGCGGCCTCGCCGTTCCGCGGCGGCGCGGTCGGCAAGATCGCTTTCCTGTTCATCATGGCCCGCGGCGCCCTGGCGGTGAGCCGGCTGCTGCGCCGGCACGATCCCGCGGCGGTGGTCGGCTTCGGCGGCTACGCCGCATTCCCGGCGACCTTCATGGCCGTGCGGCAGAGGCGACCCGTCGTCCTGCACGAGCAGAACGGCTTTCTCGGCCTTGCCAACCGCAAGGTCGCCAGGGCGGCGAGCGCCATCGCGCTGTCGTTCCCGGCCGTGGAGGGCATGCCGGGCACCCGCGCCCGCACGGTCGAGACCGGCAATCCGGTCCGCCCGGAAATCAACGCGCTGCACGGGCAGCCCTACAGCCCGCCGGAACCGGACGGCCCGTTCCACCTGTTCGTCATGGGCGGAAGCCAGGGCGCGACCGTGTTCAGCGAAGTGCTGCCCGGCGCCATCGCTGCGCTGGAACCCGCCGAACGCGCCCGCCTCCGCGTGACCCAGCAATGCCGGCCGGAAGATATCGAGCCGGTGCGCATCGTCTACCGGGATGCCGGGGTGGCGGCCGACCTGGCGAGTTTCTTCGAGAACATCCCGGAGCATCTCTCGGCGGCCCATCTGATGATCTGCCGGGCCGGGGCCTCGACATGCGCCGAGGCGCTGGTTGCCGGCGTGCCCGCCATCTATGTGCCCTACCCGGCCGCCGCCGACGACCACCAGACCTGCAACGCCCGCCATATCGACCGGGCCGGGGCCGGCTGGCTGATGCCGCAGCAGGGCTTCACGCCGGCGGCGCTCGCCGAAAGGATGTCGCGCTTCCTGAAGGATCCCGAGCCCTTGACCGGCGCGGCGCGGGCGGCGGCCGCGATCGCCCGCCCGGATGCGGCGGAACGGCTGGCCGATCTCGTTGCCGGCGTCGCCGAAGGGAGGCCCGCCGCATGATGGCGAAACCTCCCTTCGACCTCGGCACGATTCACTTCACCGGCATCGGCGGCATCGGGATGAGCGGCATTGCCGAGATCCTGCACAATCTGGGTTACCGGGTGCAGGGCAGCGACATCGCGGCCAATGCCAACGTCAGGCGGCTGAAGGGCCTGGGCATCGCCGTTGCGCTCGGCCACGAGGCGGGGAATATCGGCGATGCAGCCGTCGTCGTCGTGTCGACCGCGATCAAGGGAGACAACCCGGAAATTGCAGCGGCGCGCGCGCGCCTGACCCCGGTCGTCCGGCGGGCCGAGATGCTCGGCGAGCTGATGCGCCTGAAATGGGGAATCGCCGTCGGCGGCACCCACGGCAAGACGACCACGACCTCCCTTGTCGCCGCCCTGATGGACGCCGCGGGCATGGATCCGACGGTCATCAACGGCGGGATCATCAATGCCTACGGCACCAACGCCCGCCTCGGCGACGGCGACTGGATGATCGTGGAAGCCGACGAATCCGACGGCTCCTTCCTGAAGCTGCCGGCGACGATCGCCGTCGTGACCAACATCGATCCCGAACATCTGGACCATTACGGCGATTTCGATGCGCTGCGCCTCGCCTTCGAGAGCTTTGTCGGCAATATCCCCTTCTACGGCTGTGCCGTGCTGTGCCTGGACGATCCCGAGGTCCAGGCGATGATCCCGCACCTGTCGGACCGGCGGATCATCACCTACGGCCTGTCGCCCCAGGCCGATATCCGCGGGGTCAATCTCCGTTACCGGACGGACGAGACCGTCTTCGACGTCGAGATCGAGGAGCGGCTGCGCGGACGCCGGGCGCGGTTCGACGATATCGCCCTGCCGATGCTCGGCGAACACAATGTCCGCAATGCGCTGGCGGCCCTCGCCGTGGGCCGGGAACTCGGTCTGGAAGAATCGACCGTTTGCGAGGCCCTGGCCGGCTTCGAAGGGGTCAACCGCCGCTTCACCCGGACCGGCGTGGCGAACGGCATCACCGTCATCGACGACTACGGCCATCATCCGGTCGAGATCGCCCACGTCCTGAAGGCCGCCCGGGCGGCCTGCCGCGGCAAGGTGATCGCCGTTGCCCAGCCGCACCGCTATTCGCGGCTGAACGATCTGTTCGAGGATTTCTGCAGCTGCTTCAACGACGCCGACAAGGTCGTGATCGCCGATGTCTATCCGGCCGGCGAAGAACCGATCCCCGGCGCCGACCGGGACAGCCTGATCGACGGTTTGCGCAATCGCGGCCACCGCAATGTGCGCGCCCTCGACTCGGCGGACGACCTGCCGGGCGTCATCGCCGACATCGCCGGGGCGGGCGATTTCGTGATCTGCCTCGGCGCCGGCAACATTACCGCCTGGGCGCACGCCCTGCCCGACCGGCTGGCAGCCCTCAACGGAGTCGCCCGATGAGCGCCGCGCACATCTACGGCGAGGATCTGATCGACCGCCTGCCGCCGGTCCGCGGCCATCTCGCCGCGAACGCGCCGCTGGACCGGGAGACCTGGTTCCGCGTCGGCGGCGCTGCAGAGGTTTTGTTCCGGCCCACGGACAAAGACGACCTGGTGCTGATGTTGCGCGGGATGCCGAAGGGCACACCGGTCACGGTCGTCGGCCTGGGATCGAACCTGCTGGTGCGCGACGGCGGCGTCCGCGGCGTCGTCATCCGCATGGGGCGCGAGATGGCCGGCATCGACGTGGACGGCGACGCGGTCAGCGCCGGCGCCGGCGCACCCGACCCGGCCGTCGCCGCCGCAGCGCGGGACGCCGGCCTCGCCGGCCTGGAATTTCTGTCCGGCATTCCCGGCACGATCGGCGGCGCGCTGCGCATGAACGCCGGCGCCTATGGCGGCGAAATGGCGGACATTCTGATTTCCTGCGAAGCCGTGGATCCCGACGGCGACGTCCACCGGCTCGGCCCGGACGATATGGGCTTCGGCTATCGCCACTGCAGGGTTCCGGAAGACTGGATCTTCACCGGCGCCACAATGCGCGGCAGGCCCTCCGACCGATCGGCGATCACGGCGCGCATGGCCGATATCCGCCAGAACCGGGAAACCAGCCAGCCGATGCGCACCCGCACCGGCGGCAGCACCTTCCGCAACCCGAACGGCCACGCGGCCTGGCGACTCGTCGACGAAGCCGGCTGCCGCGGCCTGGCGCGGGGCGGCGCAAAAGTCTCGGAAAAACATACCAATTTCCTGATCAACTCCGGGGACGCCACGGCCGGCGACGTCGAGAGCCTGGGCGAGGAAATACGCGCCCGGGTGAAAGCCGGCAGCGGTATCGAGCTTGAATGGGAGATTCGCCGGATCGGCGAGCCCCTTCCCGACGGAAAAGCGACCGGCAGCCGAAACCGGAGCGACCGGCCATGACGCGGGTCGCAGTCCTGATGGGCGGTTTTTCCTCCGAACGCGACGTATCGCTGTCGTCGGGCAGGGGCTGCGTCGAGGGCCTGCGCAATGCCGGGTTCGAGGTTACGGCCATCGACGTGACGCGCGACATGAACGCGCTTCTGAAGGCGCTCGATCCGGCGCCGGATGCCGTTTTCAACGCCCTGCACGGCCCGTTCGGCGAAGACGGCCGCATTCAGGGCCTGCTCGACATCCTAGGCATTCCCTACACCCATTCCGGCGCCACCGCCTCGGCGATGGCGATGGACAAGTCCGTCAGCCGGGCGATGTTCGCGCTGAAGGAAATACCGCTCGCCGAAGGCTGGGTCGTGCCGCGATCCAGGCTCGACGCCTTCCCGGAGCCGGCCCGACCCTATGTGATGAAACCGCTGTGCGAGGGCAGCTCGGTCGGCGTCGAACTCGTCTTCGAGGCCGACGAGAAATCCTGGACCGACCTCAAGCAGACCTATGCGAATTACCGCGACACGCTGATCGAACGCTACATACCCGGGCGGGAAATCCAGGTCCTGGTCATGGGCGGGGAGGCCGTCGGCGCCATCGAGATCCGCACCGACAGGCGTTTCTACGACTATCGCGCGAAATATTCGGAAGGCGAATCGATCCATCTGATGCCGGCGCCGATCCACCCCGAGGCCTATGGCCGGGCGCTCGATCTGGCGGTCCGGTCCCACGCCGCACTCGGCTGCCGCGGCGTCAGCCGGGTCGACCTCCGCTACGACGACACGAAGGGCGAACCCGGCGAACTGGTCGTCCTCGAGGTCAATACGCAGCCCGGCATGACCCCGACGTCGCTCGCGCCCGAAATCGCCGCCCATGCCGGCTGGCCGTTCGAGCGCCTGCTGACCTGGCTCGTGGAGCACGCGGCATGCGACGCCTGAACATCGCCGCCACCAGCCGCCGCGCGCGCGAGCTCGAAGACTGCGCGGCCCTGAGCGCCGGCGCGATCGTCGCCCGGGCCGCGGCGACGATGCCGGAGGACGCGCCGGGCGGCGACACGCGCGTTGCGCCGACCCTGCAGCCACAGGCGGCTCCGATACAGCCGTCCGATCCGCCGGTCCGCCGGAACCGCAGGGCGCGACAGCGGCCGTTGCGCCGTATCGGTACCGAATTGCGTGCGCGCTCCGGCACCGTGGCCCGTTTGATCCTGCTGATCGGACTGTTCGGATTCCCCGTCTGGCTCTGGCAGACCGGCCGGACCGAATCGGCCATCGCCCTGGTCGACCGCAGCGCGGCGCAGACGGCCGAAACGCTTCGGAGCGCCCTCGCCCTGCGCCTTGAGCATATCTTTGTGGCGGGGCGTTACCGCACGTCGCGGCGTGCCCTGTCGTCGGTCATCGGCCTCGAGCGCGGCGACTCGCTGACGGAAATCGACATGCCCGCGCTGCGCGGACGGCTGCGCACCCTGCCCTGGGTCGAAGACGCAGAGGTCGAGCGGCGCTGGCCGAACGCGCTCTACGTTCGACTGCACGAGCATTCGGCCATCGCCCGTTTCGAAGTCGGCGGCCGGATGAAACTGATTTCGCAGAGCGGCGCCATCGTCGACATGGCGACCGACGGAAACCACTGGAACAAGCTGCTGGTCAAGGGCGCGGGCGCCCCGGAACGGACCGCCGCGCTCGTCGCACTGCTGCAGACCCGGCCGGTCCTGGCCAAACGCGTCGTCCAGGCAATCCGTCAGGGCGGACGCCGGTGGGACCTCAGGTTCGACAACGGCGTGTTCCTGAAATTGCCGGAACAAAGGCCCGATGCCGCCTGGCACCGGTTCGCCGACCTGGACCGTGCGCACAACCTTCTCGCCAAAGGCGCGCTGGGCTTCGACATGCGATCCCGGTTCGAATTCACGATTCGGACACCGGAGCCGAACGACGCGGCCGAAGAAGCGCCGGGCACGTCGCGACGCGCCGCCGGCCGCGATGGCGGTCGGGGATAGGAGGCGCGACGCCCGATGGCCAAGAGAAACGGCGCCTCCTCTGCCGCAAGAAACCAGCTGATCGCAGCGCTGGATATCGGAACCAGCAAGGTCACCTGCATTATCGCGCAGATCCTGCCGGCCGGTCAGCTGCGGGTGGTCGGCATCGGCAAGCGCGACATGAAGGGAATGGCGCGCGGATCAATCGTGAATATGGACGCAGCGCGCGATTCGATCGCCAACACCGTGCATATCGCCGAGAACATGACCGGCGAAACGGTCAGGTCCGTAATCGTTTCGGTGAACTGCGGACGGCCGAAATCGGAAATCGTTTCGTTCGAGGCGCCCATAGCGAACGGGGAAGTCGGCCCGGCCGATATCCGCCGGCTCCTGCAGCGCGGGCAGCGTATCGAAAACGAACTGGACCGCGCCCTGATCCACTCCATTCCGGTCGGTTTCCGGCTGGATGGTGCGCGCGGCATACGCAATCCGCGCGGCCTGTTCGGCGAAATGCTGGGCGCAGAGGTCCATACGGTGACGGCCGAGGCCGGCCCGGTGCGCAGCCTGGCGGCCTGCGTCCGCGGCTGCCATCTGGAGATCGAGCACTTCGTCATGGCGCCCTACGCCGCCGGCCTGGCAACGCTGGTCGAGGACGAATGGACGCTGGGCGCAACGGTGATCGACATGGGCGCCGGGGTGACCGGCGCGGCGGTGTTCATGGACGGCGAGATCGTCTTTGCCGATACCATCCCCATCGGCGGCAACCAGATCACAAAGGACCTGGCGCACGGCCTGTCGACGCCGATCCATCAGGCCGAAATGCTGAAGGTCCGCTACGGCAGTGCGGTCGGCGAACCGGGCGACGACCGGGCGATCGTCGAGATTCCCGCCATCGGCGCAGACGACAACGCACCGACCCAACCGGCGCCCAAGAGCCTGATGACCGGCATCATCCGGCCGCGCATCGAGGAGACGCTGGAACTGGTGCGCAGCCGGCTGCAGGACACGCCCTATCTGGGCCGGGCCGGCCGCCGTATCGTCTTGAGCGGCGGCAGCTGCCAGCTCGGCGGCGTAGCGCAACTGGCCAGCACGATTTTCGACAGCAAAGTCAGGATCGGCCGCGCAATTCCGTTCGACGGCCTCGCGGAAACCGCGATGGGCCAGGCCTACACGACTTGCACCGGCTTGCTCCGCTTCGCCGCCGAGAGCCGCGCCGATACCAATGGAATCAGCAGCGCACTCGACACACTCTCAGCAGCACAGACGCGCGACCCCGGACTGTTCGGCCGGTTCGGCGGCTGGCTCAAGGAACATTTGTAATGCGCCGAATCCTTCCTCCCACCCTCACCCGACATTCCACGCCCTGCCCTTCGCCGCGCGCCGCCACGACTGCGGCCTGACGAATAGGCTCACCAAGGAGGCCACAATGACCCTCAAGCTTTCCATACCCAAATCTCCTCCCGAATTGCGGCCGCGTATTGTCGTTTTCGGGGTCGGCGGCGCCGGCTGCAATGCAGTCAACAACATGCTCAATTCGGATATCGAAGGTGTCGTGTGCGTTGTGGCGAATACCGACGCGCAATCCCTCGCCCAGTCCGAATGCGAGCGTCAGATCCAGTTGGGCCTGAGCATTACGCAGGGCCTCGGCGCCGGTTCGCGGCCGGAAATCGGCCGGGCATCGGCCGAGGAGGAAATCGACCGGATCGCCGAGCAGCTGAACGGCAGCCACATGGTGTTCATTACCGCCGGCATGGGCGGCGGCACCGGCACGGGGGCTGCGCCGGTGATTGCGCGGGCGGCCCGGGAAAGCGGTATCCTCACTGTGGGCGTGGTCACCAAGCCGTTCCACTTCGAAGGCGCGCAGCGAATGCGCCTGGCCGAGGCCGGGCTGCACGAACTGCAGGATGTCGTCGATACGCTGATCGTGATCCCGAACCAGAACCTGTTCCGCGTCGCCAATGAGCAGACGACCTTCGCCGATGCCTTCCGCATGGCCGACGAAGTCCTGCATTCGGGCGTGCGCGGCATTACCGACCTGATGGTGATGCCCGGCCTGATCAATCTGGACTTTGCCGATATCCGTTCGGTCATGTCGGAGATGGGCAAGGCCATGATGGGCGCGGGCGAAGCCCACGGCGACAACCGGTCGATCGAGGCGGCCGAAGCGGCGATCTCCAATCCGCTGCTGGACGATGTCTCGATGAAGGGTGCGCGCGGCCTGCTGATCAACATTTCCGGCGGCCCCGACCTGACCCTGTACGAGGTCGACGAGGCGGCCAACCGGGTGCGCGACGAGGTCGATCCGGCGGCGAGCATCATTTTCGGCTCGACCTTCGATCCGGACCTGAAAGGCAAGATCAGGGTTTCGGTCTTTGCAACCGGGATCGACAGCCCGGCGGCCGTATCCCAGCGCCCGACCGAACTCAGGATCCTGAGACCGGCAAGGCACGAAGCCGAACCGGAGGAGGCGCAGGCTCCGGACTCCGGAGAAGCGGCAGCCGCCTCTGTTTCGACGTTCGAAACAGTGGATGCAGCCGCCGTCCGGGCGGCGGCGCCGGCCGGGGCCGAATTCCCGGAAGACGAAACCGCTGCAGTCATCGGCGAAGCCAAACCGCAGTCCGAGATGTTCGCCCATGCCCACGCTGCCGAACACGCCGCGGCAGAGGAAGCCGGCGGCCCCGCAGGGCTTCAGCCGGTCGAAATTCCGGAGGCCGAAACCGCGGAGGCCGAGGCCACAGCCGCCGATCCGGTTCATGACGAAACGATCCAGGCCGAGTTGGAACGGATCTGCCCCGCGCCGGTTGACGCTGTACCGGCCGCACCCGCGCCTGTCGAGCGACCGGCAGACCTTGCCCAGAAGGTAGAGGAGATGTTGACGCCCGGCCGGCCTGTGACGGCGGAGGAAATGCCGGACGCGCGGCCGGATCTGCGCGCCGTCTTGCGGCCGGAAGGCCGGCCGGCCGCCGGCCCGGCATCGTCGGAGCCCGAGGCCGGAACCGGCAGGCGGGAGTCCATGTTTTCGTTCCTGCGCGGCCGGCGCAGGGATTCGGCCAGAGCCGCCGGCCGGTCGTCCGATTCCGGCCACCGGAACGACGACAAGGACCCGTCCCCCGATAATCCGTCGGGAGACGGACAGCCCGAATCGACGGTACGGCTGATCACGGACTCCGACCGGTCCCGCCGCGAAGCGGCCGACCGGAGCGCGCGGGCCCAGCCGCCGGCGCCCGGAAACGACCGGAAGGAAGACAGGTCCTCCGAAGACGATCTGCTTGAAATTCCGGCATTCCTGCGTCGGCAGGCAAACTGAACCCGATGCTAACGCAATCGTGTAACATGGCGTAACAAAGAGTGATTTGAGCGCCCCGGCGCCACTTTGCTAGAAGACAGGCCGGCGATCCTATGGGTCGCCGGCTCTTTGTCTCGATGACGCCGATGTCAGGGGGAGCGCCGGTCGCAAGGCCGGCGAAAACATTCGGCCCATCCGGTCGGAGCTGTCCGGGGCAACCAGGGTACCGCCGCATGGATGCGATAGGCACGCCGGAAGATTTCCGCGCGAACGGTTACGCGCAGCAGCCGGCAGAGCGCCGCAACGCTCTCCAGACGACACTGAAAGACGAAATTTCCTGCACCGGACGCGGCCTGCACTCGGGTGCAAAGGTCGGCTTGGCCCTGCTCCCCGCGGACGCCGGCACCGGTATCGTTTTCCGCCGGACCGACCTGGCCGGCCAGGGCGCGGAAATCGCCGCCCGGTGGGACAATGTCGTGGACACGAGGATGTCCACGACAATCGGCAACGCCGAGGGTGTTGTCGTCGGCACGATCGAACATCTGGTGGCGACGCTGGCGGGCCTGCAGGTCGATAACGTCATCGTCGAAGTAAACGGCCCCGAAGTGCCGGTCATGGACGGCAGTTCGGAGCCGTTCGCGTTCCTGATCGAGTGTGCCGGTATCCGGGAGCTGGATGCACCGCGCCGCGTTGTCGAAATCCTGAAACCGGTATCGGTCGGCAACGGCGAGAAATCCGCCGTCCTTATGCCGGGCGCCGGGAGCACATACAGTTTCGAGATCGAGTTCGCCTCCGGTGCAATCGGCCGGCAGGTACGCACATTCGACCTGTCGAACGGCGCCTTTCGCCGCGAACTGGCTTCGGCGCGCACGTTCGGGTTCCGGGAAGAAATCGAAGCGATGCACGCCTCGGGGCTGGCGCGCGGCGGTTCGTTGGCCAATGCGGTCGTCGTCGACGGCAGCAGGATCCTGAATCCGGAGGGCCTGCGTTTCCGGGATGAATTCGTCCGCCACAAGCTGCTCGATTCGCTGGGCGACATGCGGCTGGCCGGCCACCCGCTGCTTGGCCATTTTCATGGCTACCGGTCCGGTCATGCCCTGAATATCGAGTTGCTGCGCCGGTTGTTTGCCGACGCGAGCGCCTGGCGCCTGGTCGAAACCGCCGGCCAGATCGCCGCCGGCGGCAGCGCCGAAGCCCGGATGCGCGCTGCCAGAGCGATCGCCTGACCCGGCGACGGCGCGCGGGCGCTTGTTCCGGGCCGTCTGAGAGAATCTTCCCGTTTGGAGTCCGGATCGTCTGGCGAAAGACCCGTGGCGCCTGCCGCAACGGGTATGCTAAGAAACCGTCGCGTTGATTCGGTGGTTTAGTTGCATCTCGAACCGGGCAGTACCCCAATCGTGAGATCCGCTCGCATGATAGCCAGACTTTTCCGGGCCCTGATTCGACCCTGTGTGCGGACCGCAGCAGTCGCCCCGGTGTGTGCGGCGCTCGCCCTCGGCGGCTGCAGTTCGCTGAACCTTTTCGGCGACGACGCGGACGAGACCTACATCGAAGGTTCGGTCGAGCAACTCTACAACCGCGGCATGGACCTGATGGAGGACAAGGAATACGCCGAGGCGACCAAGTTCTTCAGCGAGGTCGATCGGCAGCATCCCTATTCCGTCTGGGCGCCGCGGTCGCAGTTGATGGTGGCCTATGCCAACTACAGGGCGAAGGATTTCGAAACCGCGCGGCTGACGCTCGACCGGTTTCTCCGGCTCAACCCGGCGCATCGCGATGTCCCCTATGCCCACTATCTGAAAGCGCTGTGTTTCTTCCAGGACGTGCGCGACACGAAACGCGACCCGGGGCCGACAGCGGCGGCCTACGAGGAATTCACCCTGGTCGCAGAGCGCTTTCCGTCCTCGAAATACGCCGGCGATTCGCGGCGCAAGGCTGCCGTGCTTCGCGATCATCTTGTCGGTCACGAAATGGAGGTCGGCCGCTTCTACCAGGGCAAGAACCAGCATCTGTCGGCGATCAACCGGTTCAAGACGGTGGTGCAGGAATATCAGGGGTCGCGCTATATTCCCGAAGCGCTGCATCGTATGACCGAGAGTTATGTCGCCCTGGGGCTGAACAATGAGGCGCGACGGACCGCGGCGGTCCTGGCCAGTCAGTTTTCGAACAGCGAATGGTACGGCCATAGCCAGGCGCTGTTGAAGGGCGAGCGTACCTCGCCGGTCAAGGCGACGACCACGACCGCCGCGCCAAGCGGCGGCGCCGAACAGGAGAAATCCGGGAAAGCGCCGCCGAAACCGGCGGCCGAAGGCGGCAAGAAATCCTGGTTCGGCCGCCTGCTAGACCGGATATTCTGATGCGGCCGGGCAATAGCGCGACGGCCGAATAGTCGCCTGCCAGCGGGAATGCTCACCGGCCTTTCGATCCGCAACCTCGTATTGATCGAAGCGCTCGACCTGTCGTTCGGGCCGGGTCTGACAGCGCTGACCGGCGAAACAGGCGCCGGAAAATCGATCCTTCTCGTTTCCCTCGGCCTGGCGCTGGGCGGACGGAGCGACGCGCGCTTTGTCCGCCGCGGCGCCGATCGGGCCAGCGTGTCCGCGAGCTTCGAGATCGGCGCCCGCCATCCGGCCGGCGCCCTGCTCGCGGAACAGGGCCTGGAAGGGCACGACGGCGAACTGATCCTGCGCCGCGTCCTCGGCGCCGACGGCCGCAGCAGGGCGTTTGTCAACGACCAGCCGGTCAGCATCAGCCTGCTCCGGTCGATCGGCGCAGGACTGGCCGAAATTCACGGCCAATTCGATCAGACGGGTCTGCTCGACACGGCGACCCACCGGCAGCTGCTCGACAATTTCGGCGGCCATCGCGGCAATCTCACGGCGGTCGCAGACGCCTGGTCGCGCCTGACCGCGGCCCGGGACGCGCTGGACCGTGCCGAGCGCGATGCGGAGGAGGCGCGGCGGGACGAGGACTATCTGCGCCACATTCACGGGGAGTTGAGCGAACTCGCCCCGGCAGCCGATGAAGAGGAAGCGCTCGCAGCGGAACGCGCAAGGCTTGCCAACAGCGGCAAGCTGATCGAAGCCGCCCACGAGGCCATCGCGGCGATCGGCCCGGACAGCCGCACCGACGAAGCGCTGGGCGCCGCCGCGCGGGCACTGGAGAAAGCCGCGGCCCTGGCGCCAGACCTGCTCCGGCCGGCAGTTGCCGCGCTCGACCGCGCCACCCTCGAGCTGAACGAAGTTTGCAACGCTGCGGCCGAGCTCGCCGCGCAGGCAGACGCCGAACCGGAGCGGCTGGAGACAATCGACGACCGGCTCGCCGCCTTGCGCGATGCGGCGCGGAAGCACCGTTGCGAGGTCGGCCAGCTGCCCCTGCTGCTTGCCAGGATCGCGCAGCGGCTGTCGTCGATCGACGACAGTTCCGGCGCGCTTGCCGAGGTGCGCAGGCAGGCCGACGAAGCGGACCTGGCATATCGCAGCGCCGCCAGGACACTGGGCAAGGCCCGCCGCGCCGCTGCCGAGGCGCTCGACGCGGCCATAGCCCGCGAGTTGCCGCCCCTGAAACTCGATCGCGCCCGCTTCGTCACGCAGGTTTCGCCGCTGGACGACAGCAAGGCATCCGCCAACGGCCTGGATCGGATCGCCTTCGAGGTCGCGACGACGCCGGGCGCGGAACCGGGGCCGATCGGCCGCATCGCCTCCGGCGGCGAACTGGCGCGCATCATGCTGGCTCTGAAAGTTGTCCTCGCGCAGGACGAAGGCCCCGGGACCGTGATTTTCGACGAAGTCGATTCCGGTGTCGGCGGCGCAACCGCCGCAGCAGTCGGCGAGCGGCTGGCGCGCCTCGGCGCGCAGGCCCAGGTGCTGGTCGTCACCCATTCGCCCCAGGTCGCCGCCAGGGCGCGGCAGCACTGGCGCGTCACCCGGGCCGACCTGGACGACAGCGCCGTCGCTTCGGTCTCCCTGCTGGACGCAGACGAACGGCAGGAAGAGATTGCCCGGATGCTCTCCGGCGCCGCCATCACCGATGAGGCGCGCGCCGCCGCCACGGCCCTGATGGCGACAGGATCGTGACTGCCGGCGTTCCCGTAGAGGCACTGACCAAAGCCGAGGCGAAGGCCGAGCTTGCACGGCTTGCTACGGACCTGAAGCGCCATGACGAGGCCTATCATCGCGATGACGCGCCGCAGATCGGCGATGCCGAATACGATGCGCTGCGCCGGCGCAACCGGGCGATCGAGGCGCGCTTCCCGGCGCTGCGGCGCGCCGACAGCCCGGAAGACCGGGTTGGTGCGAAGCCACGGGAGGGCTTTGCGCAAGTCGAGCACCGCGCGCCGATGCTCTCCCTTTCCAACGCCTTCTCGCGCGAGGATGTCGAGGATTTCGTAGACCGGGTCCGCCGGTTTCTTTCCCTCGACGGGGCCGAGCCGGTCGACATGGTCGCTGAGCCGAAAATCGACGGCCTGTCTGCCGCGGTGCATTATCGCAACGGCGCATTCGTCCTGGGAGCGACGCGGGGCGACGGCGCTGTCGGCGAGGATGTGACCGCCAACCTGCGGACCGTGGCTGACCTGCCCGATACCCTGGCGGACGCCGCGCCGCCCTACCTCGAAATCCGCGGCGAAGTGTATATGCGCAAGGACGATTTCGCTGCGCTGAACGCCGGCCGGGAAGCCGCCGGGCTGGCCCTTTACGCCAACCCGCGCAATTCCGCGGCCGGATCGTTACGCCAGATCGACCCGGCCGTCACCGCGGAGCGGAACCTGCATTTCTTCGCATATTCCTGGGGCGTGCTCGAAGACGGCGGCACGACCGCCGACATCGGCAAGACGCAATCGGAATTTCTTGAGCGGCTCAAAGGCTGGGGCTTCAGCGTCAACCGGTTCGCCACCCTGTGCCGCTCGGTCGACGACATGATCGCGCTGTACGACCGGGTTCAGGCCGAGCGCGCCGCCCTGCCCTACGACATCGACGGCATCGTCTACAAGGTCGACCGGCTGGACTGGCAGGCCCGCCTCGGCATGGTCAGCCGGGCGCCGCGCTGGGCAACCGCCCACAAGTTTCCGGCCGAGCGCGCGCAGACGGTACTGAACAAGATCACCATACAGGTCGGCCGCACCGGAGCGTTGACACCGGTTGCGAACCTTGAGCCGGTGACCGTCGGCGGCGTCGTGGTCTCGCGCGCGACCCTGCACAACGAGGACGAAGTTGCGCGCCGCAACGTCCGGGAAGGCGACACCGTCGTCATCCAGCGCGCCGGCGATGTCATCCCCCAGGTTGTCGAGGTGCTGATCGACAAGCGGCCGGCGGAATCGAAACCCTTTGTATTCCCGGAGAGCTGCCCGGCCTGCGGCAGCCATGCGGTCCGGCCCGAAGGCGAAGCGGTCCGCCGCTGCACCGGCGGCCTGATCTGCCCGGCACAGAATGTCGAACGGCTCAAGCATTTCGTGTCGCGCAATGCCTTCGATATCGAGGGCTTCGGCTCGAAACACGCCGTCGCTTTCCTCGAAGACGGGCTGATCGCGACACCGGCGGACATCTTCCGCCTGCACGACCGCATGGCAGATCTCAAGCACCGGGAAGGCTGGGGCGAGCAATCGGTCGACAACCTGCTGGCGGCGATCGAGGACCGTCGCCGTATTCCGCTGCACCGGCTGATCTACGCTCTGGGCATCCGGCAGGTCGGCGAAGCGACCGCCAAACTCCTGGCCCGGCACTACGGGTCGCTCGACGCGTGGCGCGACTCGATGCTTCAGGTGGCGGAGGAACGGAAAAGGCAGCCGGATGCGGCCAAACCGGAAGACATCGGCGAAGCCTTTGCGGATTTGTGCAACATCGACCAGGTCGGGCTCGGGATGGCGGACGATCTGGCCGCCTTCTTCGGCGAGCCGCACAATCTGGACGCCCTGGACGATCTGACGGACGAGCTGACGGTCGACAGCGCGGAGGCACTCGTGGCCGAATCGCCGGTCGCGGGCAAGACCGTCGTCTTTACCGGGACGCTGGAGCGGATGGGCCGGAGCGAGGCCAAGGCGCGGGCCGAATCCCTCGGCGCGAAAGTCGCCGGATCGGTCTCGAAGAAAACCGATCTCGTGATCGCCGGGCCGGGCGCCGGTTCGAAAGCGAAAAAGGCCGAGGAACTGGGCATCGAAATTCTTACCGAAGACGCGTGGTTCGACCTGATCGAGGGATGATCCGCCGATGGGCAGCCGGGATTGCCGTCGCGCTTTCCTGCATGGGCCGTCTGCCAATCCGTCGCTTTGCTTCGGCAGTGCGGCGCGGCACACTCTGCACCCTGTTTCGAGGCGCTGACCGGACTCCCTCTTCTTGCGTTTCAACCTGAATTCTCTCGGCGGCGTTTCGCGCGCGCTGGCGCATCGCGAATACCGCTTCTACGTCAGCGGGCATGTCGTCCATGTCATGGGCTGGTGGGGCAACCGGATCGGCCTGGGCTGGCTGGCCTGGGAACTGACCCGCTCGCCCTCTTTCCTCGGCATCGTCGCCTTTGCCTCCCTGATTCCGGTCATGGTTATCGGTCCGTTCGCCGGCGCACTGGCCGACCGTTACGGCCATCGGCGCGTCGCGCTGCGCTCCGGAACCGGCCTGTTCCTGACGACCTTCGCCATCGGCGCGATCGCCCTGTCCGGGCACATGACGGCGCCGCTGCTGGTCGCGCTGACCCTGCTTCAGGGCCTGTTCTTCGGGATCGATTTCCCGGCGCGCCAGTCGCTGATCCCGCAACTGGTGGACCGGGCGTCGATTTCCGCCGCGGTCGCGCTCAATGCCAGTTCGTTCCACATGGGCGCATTCGTCGGGCCGGTGATCGCCGGCGTCCTGATCACCAGGATCGGCAGCGGCGCGTCGATCCTCATGTCCGCCTGCACCTCGGCCTGGATGCTGACGATGATCTGGCTGATCCGCCGCGATCCCGTCCGGCCGCGCGATCCCGGCGCGCCGGGCATCTTCGCCGATCTGCTGGAAGGGTTCCGCTATGTCGGCCGGACGCCGTCGCTGGTGTTCCTGCTCGGCATGTCGTTTGCCGGCGGCCTGCTGATCCGGCCGTTCCACGATCTGCTGCCCGGCTTTGCCGATACCGTCTTCGGCCGCGGCGCCGAGGGACTGGCGACGCTGAATGCCGCCGCCGGCCTGGGCGCCCTGATCGGTGCGCTGTTCCTGCTGGTCCGCGGGCGGACCGAAGGCCTCACGCGGATCATGCTGACCGGCGCCTTCCTCGCCGGTTCCGCCCTGTTCCTGTTTACGCTCACAGACCGGTTCTGGCTGGCGGCCGGACTGATCTTCGCGGTGTCCCTGTCGCTGCTGACGGTGCAGGTCGGGTCGAACAGCCTCCTGCAAACCATCGCCCGGCCGGACATGCGCGGCCGCACGATCAGCATGAGTTCGTCGGTATCGGTCGGCGGACCGGCGCTCGGCGCCCTGATCATGGGCTTCCTGGCCGACCGGTTCGGTTTGCAGACGGTTCTGGGAATCGCGGCGGTGGCCGGTACGCTGATCTATCTCGCCATGGCGCCCGCCCTGCTCCGGCGCCGCAAGAACATGGAGCAGGACGAGCATCGCCAGATCGACGTGGCTCCGGCTAGCTGACCTTCAGTACGACTTTCCCGACGGCTTCACGCCGTTCGAGCATGGCGAATCCGTCGTGGAAGTCTTCCAGCGGCAGTTCGGCGTGGATCGGCATCCCGGCTTTGCCTTCCCCGGCCAGCGCCCAGATGGCGTCGAGATTTTCCTGGCCGCGCTCCGGGAAGCGGCGGCCATACTCGCCGGCCCGCACGCCGACCACGCTGAACCCCTTGATCAGCGGCATATTCGTGGCGACTTCTGCGATCCGGCCCGAGGTGAACCCGATCACGAGCAGGCGGCCGTCGAAGGCGATGCAACGCACCGATTCGTCGAACACATCGCCGCCGACCGGATCGAAGACGACATCGGCGCCGTGCCCGCAGGTCAGATCCTTGACCGGTTCCCGAAAACCCTGGCCGACTTCGAGCACATGGTCGGCGCCCGCCGCTTCGAGCGCGGCGGACTTGGCAGCGCTGCCCGTCGTGGCGATGACCCGCGCGCCCAGCGCCCTGCCCAGGCCGATCGCGGCCATGCCGGTGCCGCCGCTTGCGCCGTGGACCAGCAGGGTCTCGCCCGGCTGCAGGGCGGCGCGGCGCACCAGCGCGACATAGGCCGTGAGATAGGCGACCTGGTAGGCCGCCGCCTCGGTATCGGACATGCCGGGCGGCTTCGGGCGCAGTTGCCCGGCCGGAACCTTCACGAAGCCGGCGAAGCTGCCGAAGCGCGCGGATCCCGCCACGGCATCCCCGAACCCGAACTCCGCGACCCCGGGTCCGACGGCGGCGACCGTGCCGGCGACATCCATGCCTGGCGTGAACGGCAGCGGCGGTTTGAGCTGATAGCCGCCCCGGCACATCAGCAGGTCGGGAAAATTGATGCCGGCCGCCCGGACCTGCACGAGCACGTCGCCGGGGCCGGGTTCAGGCAGCGCGACATTGCGGATTGCCGTGCCGGAGAAATCCTCGCTCAGCCGGTCGCAGACAACGGCGCGCATTCCGTAAATCCTTCCTTCCTCGAACTCGGACCTTGACGGTTAGCCCCCCTTCTAGAGGATGGCGGAATGTCAGGACATCCCGCAGCGTCACCGCCTCCGGCGCTTGTCGCCGAAGACATCCACAAGAGCTTCGGCGCGCTCGAAGTGCTCAAGGGCGTGTCGCTGTCTGCTTCGGTCGGCCAGGTGATCGCAATCATCGGCAGTTCCGGCTCGGGCAAGAGCACCTTCCTGCGCTGCATCAACTTCCTGGAAATCCCCGACCGCGGGCGGATCGTACTGGACGGCGAAGAACTCCAGGTCCGCACCGACCGCGCCGGCCGGCTCACCGGAGTCGACCGGAGGCAGATCGTCCGCCTCCGTTCGCAACTCGGCATGGTGTTCCAGAGCTTCAACCTCTGGGCTCATATGACGGTGCTCCAGAACATTATGGAAGGGCCGGTCCAGGTGCTGAAGCGCAGCAAGGCCGCGGCGCGTGAGGACGCCATGGCGCTGCTCGAAAAGGTCGGCCTGGAAAGCAGGCACGACAGCTATCCGGCGCAGCTTTCCGGCGGCCAGCAGCAGCGCGTCGCCATCGCCCGGGCGCTCGCCATGCAGCCGAAGGTGCTGCTGTTCGACGAACCGACCTCCTCGCTCGATCCCGAACTGGTCGGCGAGGTGCTGCGCGTGATGCAGGATCTGGCCGGGGAAGGCCGGACGATGATCGTCGTGACCCACGAGATGGGCTTCGCACGCGAGGTCTCTGACCGCACGATATTCCTGCATCGGGGCAGGATCGAGGAGGAGGGCCCGCCGGCCGGCCTGTTCGGCGCACCCAAATCCGAACGGTTGCAGCAATTCCTGTCTAGCCAGATGTAGCCGCCGCTGTAAGCTGGTTTCCGGCCGTAACGCCTCGGCCGCAACGCGGAAGCCCGACCGGGAATCCTTTCGTGAGCCGGGCGGCCGATCGGCGAAACATCGATTCCGTCAGGGAGACTCATCGCAATGATCCGCAAAATCGCACTGTTTGCCGCAACCGCCCTGGTCGGCGCGGCCATTCTCTCGGCGCCGGCTGCCGCCCGCGACCTCCGGATCGCCACCGAAGGCGCCTACCCGCCCTTCAACAGCAA
>LXNI01000941.1_pt1 | contig 29194 bp, 24 predicted proteins | sample 809091 | NCBI WGS metagenome assembly LXNI01 (sample SAMN04870527, study PRJNA318959) | sponge metagenome | biome: 01000161; feature: marine sponge reef; material: water | host: Sarcotragus foetidus | place: Greece: Milos, Mediterranean Sea | collected 2013-05-29 | depth 5-7 m | reverse complement strand
GGGCTTGTATCGAGACCGTCCGTGCCCCAGGATAGAGGTACTTTCAATACCGATCCCGACTCCGCCTACACCTCAAGTCAACCTCCCCGTTCAGGCTCATGTCGGTATTGGATTAGACTGGCAATCCGGTGCGAATCGGAATCCCGCCCGAATCGGATCGGTCAACCGATTTAATGATTAAAAGCCGGACGAAGCACTTGCAAATAGGATAGTATGAACTTGGATGGCAAGCCGACGGCCAGTTATTTCCCGAATTGGCGATTCCACCGCGCCAAGGTATCTGTGCGCTCTACTTTCGGCCGCGAGCCTCACCGTCGCCGCCCAGCAACCCGACCCCGCTGACGCGCCGGCAGGCCAGGGATCCGAGCCGGCCGAAGGCGAACCCGTCACCGCGTTGACCGCAGCCACCGCCCTTCCCCCGGGGGATGAGCTTGTTGAACAGCCCGGGCCGGAAGTGGAAGCCTATATCACACGTCTCGAAGCGCAGCTCTCGCTGCGCGACCGGCTCGATCACCGCGAGTATTCGGAAGCCGTGCCTATTGCCGCGCGGCTGGTCGAACTGACGTCCGAAGAATTCGGCGAACAATCGACCGAAACCGCCGTCGCGATCTCAAATCTCGCCGAGAGCCAGCGCAGGGCAAGGCTTTACGAAGATGCGGAGCAGAACTTTCTCGCGTCCGTCGATCTATTCCGGCAACTGGACGGCGAGTTCACCGAAGCGGTGGTCACGCCCCTGGTCGGCCTCGGTGTGACCTACCAGAGCATGGACATGCATCCCCAGGCGGTTACCGCCCTGGAAGAGGCGCGCACGGTGAGCCGCCGCATTCACGGATTGCTGGGCGAGCAGCAGGTAACCATTCTCCATCATATCTCCAATTCAATGGCCAGCATGGAGATGTTCGAGCAGGCCGACGCGCAGCGGCTTTCCGGCCTGCGGATCATGGAGCGATTGCACGGGGAGAATTCGCTGGAGATTCTGCCCGCGCTGTACGAGCACGCCATGTGGTTGCGGGACGGTTTTCGGTTCGACCGCGAGCGCGACTACTACGGCCGCGCGATGACCATCATCCGCAACCAGGAGAGCAACAACAGTCCGCTGATGGCGCAGCCGCTGCGCCAGATCGGTAACAGCTTCCGGGTTCAGAAACTGCCGGAAGGACGCGGCATCGGCTCGCTCAAGAGGGCACTGGAGATTCTTGAGGCCCAGCCGGAACCCGATACGTTGCAGATTGCGCGTGTGTTGCGGGACATGGGCGACTGGAACGTGGCGTTCAGCAAGATCGGCCCCACCGGAGACGAGTACCGGCGCGCCTGGAGCCTGCTGAACGAGGTCGAGGACGGTGCGCAATGGCAGCGGCGCTGGTTCCATGAACCCGAATACGTGCTCCATGAATACCCCAGCACCCGCGGACTCGCCGACGCGGGCGAACCCGGCGCGCTGCCGGGGCACGTGCTGGTGACATTTGACGTACTCCCGTCGGGGAGAACCCGGAACATCCAGATTCTCGAGTCCGTGCCGCCCGGCCTCAAGGACGAGTCCAGCGCGCGCTCCATCGCCAGGTCCCGGTTCCGTCCGCGCTTGGTCGATGGCGAGCCGGTGCTGGCCGAGGGCGTTGCCAGGGACTTCACGTTCTATTACACGCCCAGGGCATCGGACAACTAGCAGCACGGCCATGCTCCGGTGGGGCTACCTGATTCTTGTCGCCGCGGCCGTCATGCGCCCGGCATTCGCGCAGGATGAAGCACAGGCGTCGATCGATCGCGCCAGGCTGCAACTGGAGCGTGACCAACTGGAGGACGCCCAGGCGAGCTACCTGGAAGGCATCGGCCAACTCACGTCGGAACTCGGCGCGGATTCGCCCCTGCTCATCGAGCCCTATTCCGAACTCGCCCGCCTCTACATCCTGAACAGTCAACCGCTGGAGGCGATCACGGTGCTTCAGACCGCCCGGGACGTAAGCCAGCGAACCTACGGCCTGTTCAATCTGGAGCAGGTGCCGCTGCTGGACGAGATCGGACGCGCATACCTGCTCATGGGCAATACGGTGGAAGCCCAGAACGTGCAGCGGGAACGCCTGAACGTGGCGCTTCGCCGCTTCGGGGAAGATGATCCGCGAACGATTCCATACCGGAATTACCTGGCCGGCTACTACGACCAGTCGAGAATGCGGTTGCTGGCACGGGAGGAATATGAAGCCATCCTGGAGCTCCAGAGGGAAGCGTTCGGGGACAATGACGGCCGGCTGCTGATTCCGCTCAGCCAGATGACCGCCATCGACATTCGTTTGGGCAATCGCGTTTCCTCCCGCGGTCAGTTGACACGCGTGCTCGCAGCCGCCACCAACGCCACACCCTTGCAGCGAGCAATCGCGCAGGCCGTTCTCGGGGACTGGGAACTGGTTCGCAACCGCGTCGAAGCTGCGCAGGAGCGCTATCGGCAGGCCTACGAAGTCCTGAGTTCGGAACAACCGTCGCTTGCGGAGGAGTTTTTCGCCGCGCCGCAATTCATCGACTTCATACCCCCCGCAAGTGCGGTGGATTGGCAAGCGAATCCCGACAGCTACGCCTGGGGTTACGTGGAAGCGCGGTTCCAGGTCTCCGAAAACGGGAAAGCCACAAACATCTTCATTGCCGACGCCATTCCCCCCATGCTGATGAACGCCCTGTACGCCCGCAGGCTGGCCGAGGCCCGTTTTCGACCGCGGCTCGTGGATGGCGCGCCAATGCCGACGGCGGGCGTCTCCTACCGGCACGAGTTTCGTTTCCGGGTCGGCGAGTGAGCTGCCCGGACGAGCAGCGAGTGGCCGAATCCCAGGGCCAGGCGGGCACGCGCTAGCGCCATGCGGGCGATGGTTCTCGAGGGTCCCGGGCAACCGCTGCGGTTGCGATCCCTGCCCGAGCCCGACATCGCTCGCGGTCAGGTGCTCATCAAGGTGGAAACCTGCGCAGTCTGCCGCACCGATCTGCACCTGCTGGACGGCGAGCTTGCCGATATCCCCTATCCCGTGATTCCCGGCCACCAGGTCGTGGGGGCGGTCGTCGAATCCCGGGCCGAATCGTTACCGCCGGGCAGGCGCGTAGGCGTACCGTGGCTGGGATACACCTGCGCACGCTGCCGGTACTGCCGCGACGGACAGGAAAACCTGTGCGACAACGCCGGTTTCACGGGCTATACGCTGCCGGGAGGTTACGCGGAGTACCTGGCCGCGGATGCCCGGTACTGTTTTTCGGTCAATGGCACCGCGTCGGCGACGGCTCTGGCGCCCCTACTGTGCGGCGGCCTGATTGGATTTCGGGCGCTCAAAATGTGCGCCGATGCAGAGCATATCGGCCTGTATGGATTCGGCTCTGCCGCCCACATCCTGGCGCAGATCATCCGTTTCCAGGGCCGCAGCTTCCACGCCTTCACCCGACCGGACGACAGCGAAGCCATGGCCGCGGCACGGTCCCTGGGCGCCGTCTGGGCGGGCTCGTCGGAGCAGATGCCCCCGCATGAACTCGACGCCGCCATCGTCTTTGCTCCGGTGGGCGCACTGGTACCGGCGGCGTTGCGCGCCGTGCGCAAGGGCGGCATCGTCGTTTGCGGCGGCATTCACATGTCGCCGATCCCCGAGTTTCCCTATGAACTGCTATGGGGCGAACGTCAGGTGCGTTCCGTAGCCAATCTCACCCGGGAGGACGGCCGGACCTTTCTCGAGCTTGCAGCCCGGGTCCCCATCGCCGCCATGACCGAGGTGTTCCCGCTTGCCGCCGCCAATGAGGCCCTGCAACGGCTGCACCGCGGAGAGATCACCGGGAGCGCCGTGCTGAGCGTGGCGTCGGAGTCCGCCTGAAAGTCTCTGGCAACAATGCCGCTGCATGGGGCGCAAGACCACCTCCCCGAAGACGGCCGGGCGACCGGCTACGCGTGACTTTCGCCACGGGCCGCCGCTTGTCGGTGGATGCGGTAGCAACCGCCCGTCCCGTCTCAACTTTTGTCAAGCCAGCAGGCGGTGTCCGGAAATAGTCCGTATATTCTATTCAGCCATGCACGCACACCGAGTACTACTTGTGGATGACGACGCCCAGCTCACCGAGATGCTGGCGGAATACCTGCAGCCCGAAGGCATGATCATCACGGCGGAGGGAACGGGCACCGGGGGTCTCCGGCGGGCCCAGCAGGACGAGTACGACCTGATCGTTCTCGACGTCATGCTTCCGGGATTGTCTGGATTCGACGTCCTTCGCCGGCTGCGCGAAGGTGGAGTGCAAAGTCCGGTGCTGATGCTGACGGCCCGCGGCGATGACGTTGACCGCATCGTCGGACTGGAAATGGGCGCCGACGACTACCTGCCCAAACCGTTCAACCCGCGGGAACTGCTGGCGCGGATCAAGGCCATACTGCGCCGGTCCCGCGACACCGTCGCCGACGATGCCAGCGAATTTACGGTCGGACCCTACTCGGCGCATATCAAGCGCCGCGAAATTTCCGTGAACGGCGACGTGCTCAAGCTCACCAATGCCGAGTTCACGATACTGGTGACGCTGATGCGCTCTGCCGGCGAAGTCGTGTCCCGCGACGCGCTGACGCGCACGGCGCTGGGAAGGCAGTTGCTGCCCGACGATCGCAGCCTGGACACGCATATCAGCAACCTGCGCAAGAAACTGCATGCCGGCAGCGCCGCGGAATCGCCCATCCGCAGCGTGCGCGGCAGCGGCTACGTGCTCATTCCCGCGGACGAGCAGTCGGTGAACTGAGCAATGAGCCTGTTTCTGAAGATCTTTCTTTCCTTCGGTGTCGCCATGGCCGCGACCCTGGTGGCCACGGTCTACATCAGTTTCCAGTTCGCCCAGGGGGCCTTCGACCCGGTCAGGATTGAACAGCATGATCCGATGGTCAACGAGGCGGCAGTGGCGCTGGCGGATCGTGGCGAGCGGGGTCTGCGCAATTGGCTGGCGGACAACACCCGACAGGAATCCGGGTTGATACTCCTGATCGTCGATGACCGTGGCGAAGAATTGCTCGACAGGGCGCTGCCGGGAGAGATGAGGCGGCTGCTGCGTTTTAGCGGACCTGGGCCGGGAGACGGAATGGGGTTCGGCGGTGGCGACCGCAGCATGGGCCCGCCGTCGCCAGAGCGGGAACGCGAGTCCGGCCGGCAACCTCCAAGCAATCTCCGCCCTGCTCAACTGACGCCCCATCTGGTGGGCGACGACGGTGACGAGTACCGGCTTCTGTTCGTACGGCCTCCCGTAGCGGTGTTCGGCATGCTGGCCTGGCCGGGTTCGCGGGCCGCCATCGGCGCGGTTGCGCTGTTGATCGCCGCCCTGACCTCGCTGATGCTCGCTCGTTACATCTCCGCTCCGATCGCTCGCTTGCGCCGCGCCAGCCGAGACCTGGCCAAGGGTCAACTCGACACCCGCGTTGGCGCCCCGAAGCGCGGCTGGGCGACAGACGAGGTCGGCGTTCTTTCGCGGGACTTCGACACCATGGCCGAGCGCATCCAGGCGCTGGTCACCGACAAGGAAACCCTCCTCAGGGACATTTCCCATGAATTGCGCTCGCCGCTCGCCCGGATCCGCATGGCGCTGGGGCTGGCGGAGCGAAAAGCCAATGACGAAGTGCAGCCCGATCTTGATCGTATCGAACAGGAAGCGGAACGGCTCGATGCGCTGATCGGGCAGATCATGACGCTGGCGCGTTTGCGCACCCAGCAGGAGCCGGTGCGCGAACCGGTCAGAATGGACGTATTGGTTCGGGGTATCGTCGACGATGCCCGCTATGAGCATCCCGACGCGACCGTCAACTACCGGAGCCCCGACGGGATAGAGGTATTCGGTGATCCCCGGGGGATCGCAAGCGCCGTGGAAAACGTGGTGCGCAACGCGCTCGCCTACGCCGGCGAGGCCGGGCCCATCGACGTGGACATTACGGACGAAGCCGGGGACGTGATAATCACAGTGAGGGACAGCGGCCCGGGCGTGCTACCGGAAGAACTTCCGCGAATCTTCGAGCCCATGTACCGGGCTGACCAGAGCCGCGATCATGGCGCCGCGCCCGAGGGCAGCGCCGGCCAGGGCATTGGCCTTGCCATCACGGCGCGGGTGATGGAATTGCACGGAGGCGAAGCGACGGCCTCCAACAGGGCCGGCGGGGGACTCAAGGTGACCCTGAGACTCCCCACCGGCGCTGATGAGCGAGCGTAGGCAGATCGCGGCTACAGGTTGTAGCCGCTCTCCTCGTGCAGCACGATGTCCAGGCCCTCGTTTTCCTCCTCGCTGCTGACCCGCAACGGCACGATGGCGTTGATGGCCTTCAGGAGCGCAAAACTCAACACGGCGCACCAGGCGAACGTCGCAACGATGCCGATCACCTGCACGCCGAACTGACTGCCCGCGCTGACACCCTCGTCCAGGCCCAGGCCGCCAAGGCTTGTGGCCGAGAAGAAGGCCGTGAGCAGCAGTCCGATCATGCCGCCCACTGCGTGGACCGGAAAGACGTCCAGTGAATCGTCGATCTTCAGCTTGCGCTTGATGAACTGTGTGGCAAGGAAGCAGCCCAGTCCGCCGGCGATTCCGATGACCAGGGCGCCCATGGGGCCCACGAAACCCGAGGCCGGGGTGATGGTGGCCAGACCCGCGACCATTCCGGTGACGATGCCCAGGACGCTGGGCTTGCCGTAACGGACCCATTCGCAGGCCATCCAGGTCAGCGAACCCAGGGAGGCGCCGATGTGGGTGACCAGCATGGCCATGCCCGCGGCGCCGTCCGCCGCAAGCGCGCTGCCGGCGTTGAAACCGAACCAGCCCACCCAAAGCATGCAGGCGCCGGTGACGGTCATGGGCAGATTGTGCGGCGGCATGGCCGTTTTCGGGAAGCCGGAGCGATTGCCGAGCACCACCGCGGCCACCAGCGCGGCCACGCCGGCGGTGATGTGGACCACCGCGCCGCCTGCGAAGTCGCGAAAACCGAGGTCGGCGAGCCAGCCGCCGCCCCAGACCCAGTGAGCCACGGGGAAGTAGACCAGCAAGACCCACGCTGCGACGAAGATCAGCATGGCGGAAAAGCGCATCCGTTCAGCGATGCCGCCCACGAACAGCGCGGGGGTGATGATCGCAAACGTAAGCTGGAACATGATGAACACGGATTCGGGATAGGTCCCGCTCAGTGCGTCCAGACCGACACCGCTGAGCCAGGCCTTGCCCAGACCGCCGACGTATCCGCCGACGGTGTCACCGAACGCCAGGCTGTAGCCGCAGACAACCCAGATGACCGATACCATGCAAGCGATGGTAAAGCACTGCATGACCACGGAAAGCACGTTGCGACTCCTGACCAGTCCGGCATAGAACAGCGCCAGGCCGGGCAGCGTCATGAACAGCACCAGGGCGGTGGACGTCAACATCCACGCGGTGTCGCCCGAATCAAGCGCCTGGCTTGCGCCGATTGCCGGCCACAGGGCCACCGTCAGCGCGATAATGGTTGTTAGTTTTCTCACGATGACTCTCCCCTCAGATGGCCTGATCGCCGGTCTCGCCCGTTCGAATGCGGTAGACCTCCGTCAGTTCGGTGACGAATATCTTGCCGTCGCCGACCTTGCCTGTTCGCGCGGAATCCACGATCGCCTCAATGGCGCGTTCCGCCAGGTCTTCGGACAAGGCGACTTCCACCTTGACCTTGGGAAGGAAATCGACCACGTACTCGGCCCCCCTGTAGAGTTCCGTGTGGCCCCGTTGGCGCCCGAATCCCTTGACTTCGGTCACGGTCATGCCCTGCACGCCGACCTCGGCCAGGGCATTGCGTACATCGTCTAGCCGGAAGGGCTTGATTACTGCGGTTATCAGCTTCATTTAGCGTCCCCTGGAAGATACATGTTGAACAAGCCCGTTTTTGCCGGGCTTTGGAGCCGCTGATTGTAACGGAGATAGCGCCTGTTTGCGCCGACGATGCCGGAATCCCGGCGAGGAACGGTCCGGCTGGCAGGCCGGGTCAGCGTGACATGGGTGGCTACAGCGAAAAATCGCCGGGTTGTCCGAACCAAGACTGGCGATTTTGGTCAAAGGATAGCAAGATTACAGGGACGACTCCGTCCAGGATAGTAAGGAACAGGCCATGTTGATCAAGCGCCCCCCGGACATAAAGCCTTCCGAAATCACCCCCGAATCGGCGTTCTTTCGCCGCAGGGACATCTTGAAGGCGGCCCTGGCGGCCGGTCTCCTGCCGGCGGCCAATGTCTGGGGCCAGGCGATCGGCGGCGGATATCCCGACCTGATGCCGCTGGCCGACGGGGCGCCTCGCCAGAGGGCGTTTCCGGAAGACGGCAACCTGGGCGACTTGCAGCCGTGGCCGAACGACGTGGAGGCCGAGACCACATCCTTCGAGGACATTACCGGGTACAACAATTACTACGAGTTCGGTACCGGCAAGACGGACCCGGCGAAGAATGCGCATTCGCTCCGGCCTCACCCATGGACCGTGACCGTTGAGGGCGAGGCGGAGAACACCGGCACGTTCGCGCTGGAGGACCTCATGAAAGGGCACACGCTGGAGGACCGTCTGTACCGGTTCCGCTGCGTGGAGGCCTGGTCGATGGTGGTGCCCTGGGTCGGATTCCCTCTCGGCGACCTGCTGAAGCGGTTCGAGCCCACGTCAAGTGCCAACTATGTGCAGTTCTTCACCCTGAACGACCCCGACCAGATGCCCGGCGTTCGCTACCCGGTGCTGCGCTGGCCTTACCGGGAAGGACTGACCATTGCCGAAGCCATGCATCCGTTGGCGCTGTTGACCGTCGGGCTGTACGGACAGGTCCTGCCCAACCAGAACGGCGCACCCCTGCGCCTGATCGTGCCGTGGAAGTACGGCTTCAAGAGCATCAAGTCCATCGTCCGGATTCGCTTCATGGAGCGGGAGCCGGAAACCAGTTGGAACATGGCCAACGCCCGGGAATACGGTTTCTATTCCAATGTGAATCCCGACAAGGATCATCCCCGGTGGAGCCAGGCTTCCGAGCGGGTGCTGGGCGCGGGGCTGTTTTCGTCGCGTATCCCCACGCGACTCTTCAACGGCTACGCCGATCAGGTCGCGAGCCTCTACACGGGGCTTGACCTGATGAGGAACTACTAGGGCGGACCATGCTGTCCGGGCAAGCGTTGACAGGCCCCTGCGGTAGACGATGACGCGACGTTCCCTGGCGTTGATCAAGGCGCTGGTCACATTTGCCTGCGCAATACCGTTCGCCTGGATAGCCGCGCGAGCGTTTGGATTCGGTGACCTGGGTGCGAACCCGGTACAGATGGTGCTGCACACCTTCGGCAAGACCGGTCTGAATCTCCTGATTCTGACGCTGGCGATCACCCCGATCCGAAAGCAGACCGGGCTCAACTGGCTGGTGGCGCTGCGGCGTACCCTGGGTCTGGCGGCATTTATCTACATTCTCCTGCATGCCGTCACCTACGCCGTGCTGGACCAGGGACTCGCCTGGCGCACGCTGCTGGTGGATGTCGCCATGCGGCCCTACATCACCGTCGGGTTTCTCGCGCTGGTGCTGATGATTCCCCTGGCCGTGACCTCCACCAACGCCATGCAGCGTCGCCTGCGCCGGCGCTGGGTACAGCTTCATCGGCTGGTCTATCTCATCGGCATCCTCGGCGCCCTGCATTTTCTCTGGCTGGTCAAGATCGACGTGGCCGAACCATTGCTCTACATGGCGGTGCTGGCCCTGCTGCTGGGGTACCGCGTGGTGGATTGGCGGCGCCGGCAACAGCGGCGGCTGCGCGCACGCTTACAGCGTGAGTCACCGGTCTGAACGCTCAATGCACAATCCAACGCTAGTTCAGTTGGCGCAGAGTCGAGAATATACTACCCTAGTAGCATCCAGAGTAGTATCGTCCGCCATCCGCATATGAAGTTAAGCATCAGCCTCCCCGCCGAGGAAGTCGGATTCCTGGACGCCTACGCGCGTTCGCAGGGCATCAAGTCGCGATCCGGCGTCATTCAAACTGCGCTTCGCCTGCTGCGGACGTCGCAGCTTGCCGACGACTACGCGTCGGCCTGGGCCGAGTGGGCCGAAGAAGACGCCGGGGCCTGGGACCGGGCGGCGGATGACGGCGTCGCGGAGTGAGCACCCTTGAGACCCCTCGGCGGGGCGATATCTGGATGGTCGACCTGGCGGTCCCGATTGGCGCCGAGGCCGCATTCGAGCGACCGGCGGTGGTCATCAGCAACAACGCGGCCAACGAAAGCGCCTCGGCGATGGGACGGGGCGTGGTCACCGTTGTGCCGATCACGAGTAATGTTCGACGTGTGTATCCCTTCCAGGTCAGGCTTGCGGCCCGGCCATGCGGTCTGAGGCAAGAGTCGAAAGCACAGGCGGAACAAATCCGCGCCGTCGCCGTTGAACGATTGCGCAAGCGCGTGGGGCGTGTGCCGCGCAAGACCACGATCGAGCTCGACGCCGCGATTCGCCTGCATCTGAGTCTCTGACCCACTCAAGGACACTAGTGCTCCATCAACCTGATAATTGCGGATCAGTGCTCGTAGGCCCATTTGACCAGTTCGTCCAGGAATTCCCCGCCCGTGCCCCGGTGTGCGTCGGCGGCGTTGATCATCGCCGCCACGACGTAGGTCGTGCCGCTGGAAGCGTGGACGTAGCCGGCAATCGCCGCAACGTCTTCCAGGCTGCCGGTCTTCACGTGCGATCGGCCAAGGGCCTCGGTGTCGTCGAACCGCCTGCGAGTGGTGCCGTCCAGTCCCCCGATGGACAACGAGGCCACGTACTCCGCGCCGTAGGGCGGCTGCTGCGCCAGTTCGAGCATATCCGCCAGCAGTCGCGCGGTAATGCGTGTCTGCCGGGACAGGCCCGCACCGTTGTCGATGACCAGCGAGTCGACATTCAAACCCCGCGAGGCAAGATGATCGTGAATCACATCCACGCCGCCTGCCCGCGTACCCGGTCTGTCCGACGCCTCAACGCCCAATGTATAAAGCAGTTGGCGGGTCATCACGTTGTTGCTGAACTTGTTGATCCTGCGGATGACCTCCAGGAGCGGGGGCGACTCCCACACCAGAATCGGCTCAAGCTGCTCGCTCACGGTCCCTCGTCGCCACCCGCCTGCGTGGACTCCGCCAAGTTCGCGCCACAGCGTCGCGAACACCCCGTAGGCGTACGCGTCGTGCTGCAGGGCGGTGCGCGTAAGGGCGTATGGCGCGCAGGCAGCGGGAAAATTGCCCGAGAGAAAGACCCTGTCCGCCGCCTCGCCGCGAACGTCCACGGTGATGCCCGCCTGGTATCCGCGGCAGCGGCCAGCCACCAGATTCAGCCGGTTGACGATTTCCAGATTGGCGAGGGTCGGATCGGTGGTTACCAGAACACCATCGCCATCCGGGTAGATTCCGAACTGGTAGCGAAGGGCCTTGTAGTTGACCAACAGGGCATTCGGCAGAACATTGTAGGTGCGGAAGGCGTCGCCATCGAATTCGCCGGGATCGCCCGCAGCGTCCACGAAGGCCGTATCGTCGATGACCAGGTCACCATTGATCTCGGTGAGGCCCAGGTGACGCACGGCGCGCAGCAGCTTGCGAAATTCTTCGGTGACCAGGAAGGGATCGCCGTAACCCTTGATCGCAAGATCGCCGTCGAGACTCCAGCCGTTGCGTTCGCCCAGAAAGTACACCTCCGTCGGCCAGGAGTACGTCGGACCGAGCACATCGAGGCCCACCCAGGTTGTCACGAGCTTGATCACCGACGCGGGATTTCGCGGCTGCAACGGATGATGAGAAAGGACGGGCTGCTCCGCACCCAACGCCTGCACGACGACGCTGACATTTGCCGGGGGGATATCGTGAGCCGAGAGTATGCGCTGGAGTCGGTCCGGCAACTGCGCAGAACCGCTGGTCCACCCAATGCAGGACAACAACAGGATCGCCAGCCGCATACGCATGGAGCACCATTGTGCCGCAAGCAAGCGCCAAGCGGTAGCGAATCGCCGCCAGGACCTGGAATCGATTTCGCCCGTTGATGTTATTCGCTGCGGGACCCGATGCGACCTCAAATGCTGCAGGACCTTTGTTATGATCGGGAAAAATACTGTGGGCGAAGCGTCCCGCACCGATGCTCCGCAAGCCGGATCCTGCATCACGGAAAGGGAACACAATAATGATCAACGACAAGCGACCGTTACACATCGCCGCCGCGTGCGCCCTCATCCTGGGCACGACTTCGAGCCTGGCGCAAACTCGCGAACAGGGTCCCTGGTGGCCCTCCGTGCACGGGCCGGAGGACCAGGCCGGGGCGACCAACTACATCACCCCGGAGAAAATTCTGTCGGCGCTGATGATTCCGCGTACCGGCCAGACCTACGAACTCGGCCACATGTACGAGGCGAGCATGCCCCAATACGGCTACAGGCCCTATTTTCTACAGGCTATTCCCGCAGCGCCGCCGGAGGTTGCCGGAGCGGGCGTGGCCCAACGCGACTACTTCACGGGAGTCATCGGACAGATGGGAACACAGTTCGACGCCCTCGGTCATCAGGGAGAAACGGTGCAGATGGCCGACGGTTCGTTACAGAACGTGTACTACAACGGGTTCACTCAGGAAGAATTGACCGGTACCTATCAGGGATTGCATGGGCTTGAAGCGCTCGGGACCGAGCAAGTGAAGCCGTTCATCACACGCGGCATCCTGATCGACATCGCGGGCTACAAGGGCGTGGAAAGCCTCACGGCAGGGTATGAGGTGACCATGGATGATGTCCGCGGCGCCCTGGCGCGGCAGAACATGGACGAGGAAACCGTCCAGCAGGGTGATGCGGTGCTGTTCAATTACGGCTGGGCGGTCAACTGGACGAACCCGTCGAAGTACAACGACTCCTATGTCGGGGTCGGGGAGAACGAAGGTTCGCCCGGCATATATGCCGAAGTCACGCGCTGGCTGATCAGCCGCAGGATTTCACTGGTGGGCGCCGATAGCTGCTGCGTGGAAGTCAGGCCGCGCCCGGGGACGGAGAACGTGCATCGCATGCTGTTTCTCAGAGACGGGATACCGATGCTGGAAAACATGGAATTGCGGGAGCTTGCGGGCGATGAAGTCTACGAGTTCCTGTTTCTGGCTTTGACTGAACGCATCAAGGGTGCGACCGGTTCCCCGGTCCGGCCCATTGCCGTTCGCTGATAAAGGGCGCATTGCAGCCCAATCTCAAACTAGGGAGTTTGTCATGAGACTGATTACGATTCTGTTGTTGACGCTGTCAGCGGCACTTGCCCGGGCCGAGTGGGTCGACTATGAAGTGCCGCTGATTCCGTACGAGTCCGTACCCAACTTTCTGAAGTACTCACCCGAGATGAACCTCGGAGAGGTGCTGGGGGTGGCGGTCAATTCCAGGGGCTACATCATGGTCCTGAATCATCCCGGCTCGGCGAGCAACGGCGGACCGCTGTACCGCAATGCCACCTCGCAGTTGCTGGAGTTCGACCCCAACGGCCATTTCGTGCGTGAGATCGGCCAGAACGTCTATGGATTCGGTTACTCACACACGATCCGCTATGACAGGTACGACAACCTGTGGGTCGTCGACAAGGGCGCCAATACCGTGGTCAAGTTCGATCCGGCGGGCTACGTAACCCTGAATCTCGGCCGAAGGCCCGAGGGCTTCGACGAGTACGAACACGTCACCGGCGCCGACGCGGTTCAGGTGGACGGATTCTTCGGCGGACCCACGGACGTGGCCTGGGACGCCGAGGACAATATCTTCGTCAGCGACGGCTATCTCAACTCGCGCGTCGCCAAGATGGACAAGCACGGCAACTGGATCAAGTCCTGGGGTAGCTATGGCAGCGAGCCCGGCCAGTTCAACCTCCCTCACAGCATGCAGGCTGACCGTGACGGCAACATCTACGTGGCCGACCGCACCAACCGGCGCATCCAGGTGTTCGATTCGGACGGCAATTTCCTGAGAATCATCCTGCTGAACGTGCCCTACGACAAGACGATGCAGCCGGTGCTGGGCAACGTCAATCCCGATCTTCCGGATGCCACGCGGCCCTGGTCGCTGTGTATTACACCGGGCGACCCACAATACCTCTGGGCTGGCGACGAGCATCCCGGCCGCATCTACAAGCTCACCCTGGACGGAGAGATCGTGGGCATGCTGGGCGAGGCCGGCCGCCAATTGGGCCAGTTCAACTGGTTGCACGGCATCGACTGCTCGCAGGAGGGCGTGCTGTACATCGCGGACCTGAACAACTGGCGCGTGCAGAAGCTGATACTCAATCCCTGACGGTTGCCGCTGCGGTTGCCGGGCTGCTTGTCACTGCAACTGACTTGAGCTGACTGGTCAGTTAACCGCCATTTCAGGCCGGTCGCGGGCGTGCGATGCCGAACTTCTTCATCCTGTCTGTGAACGTAGACGGTTTGAGGCCCACCAGCGCGGCAGCCCCGCGAGGACCGGACACACGCCATTGCGATGCCCCCAGCGCCGCCAGCAGGTTTTTCTTCTGAAGTTGAAGAAATTCCTGCTCGTTCATGAGCCTTTCCGACTGCGCTGCGTTCGGCTCGACCGCCGTGGCGGAAGTTGCAGACGCGGACGCAACCTTGAGGATGTCGGCCATGGCGAGATCGAGCCGCAGTACCTTGCCACGCGACAGGATCACCGCCCGTTCGATGACATTCTTCAGTTCCCGAACGTTGCCCGGCCAGTCGTACTTTCTCATCAGGTCGAGGTGCTGACGGCTCAGCGAAAGCGGCCGATGGCCGAAATCCTGGCAGATCTTCTCCAGAAAATGGCTGGCAAGCTGCACGATGTCGTCCTCCCGCTCCCGCAACGGCGGCACATCGATGGGGAAGACGCTGAGACGATAAAAGAGATCTTCGCGGAACCTGCCGTCTTCCACGGCCTTTTCGAGATCCCTGTTCGTGGCGGCCACCACTCGCACGCTGACCGAGCGAGTCCGGTCACTGCCCACCTGCTCGAATTCTCCCTCCTGAAGTACCCGTAGCAGTTTCCCCTGCAGATCCAGTGGAATCTCGCCGATCTCGTCCATGAAGAGCGTTCCGCCGTCAGCCAACTGAAAGCGGCCGATGCGGTCACGATGTGCTCCGGTAAAGGCGCCCCTTACGTGGCCGAAAAACTCGCTCTCGAACAGTTCACTCGGGATGGAAGCGCAGTTGACCTTGACCAGCGGCGCCTGGCTTCGCGGGCTGCGGGTGTGAATGACATGAGCCACCAGTTCCTTGCCCACGCCGGACTCGCCCTGGATCAATACGCTTGCCGAAGTCTGCGCCACGGCCTCGACACGGGCGAGCATTTTTTTCAGTGCCGAACTCTCACCGATGATGCGCCCGAAGTTCATCGACACCTGGACTTCCTCCCGCAGGTAATCGCGCTCCCGCTCCAACTCCTTGCGCAACCTGGCGTTTTCCTCGAAGGCGGCCCGCAGTCGGCGTTCGGCCTGATTTCGTTCGGTGACGTCCTTCATGGCCACGTGCATGCGCCGGACGCGGCCATCGGTGTCTCGCTCCACTCGCGATGACACCAGGGCCTCGATGATCTCGCCCGACTTGGCGACGTAGCTTCGCGGTTCGTTATCCAGGTCGCCCTCGGCGATGATGTTGATCACCGATTGGCGGTCCAGCCCGCTGTCGCCGGCCAGAAAATCGATGATGTTGCGGCCCTGCACTTCGCGGCGCCGGTAGCCCATCTTGGAGAGCCAGCGATCGCTGACGTGAACGATGCAGCCCTCGCTGTTCACGGTATGCATCATCGCCGGCGTGCCGCGGTACAGGTCCTGGTACTGCTCCTCGATTCGGCTCGCTTCGGCCACTTCGGTGTAGACCACGACGGTGCGTCCTTCGCTGTCGGTAGAGACGTTGGCCAGACAGTCCGCCTGCTGTCCCGAGCGAGTGAACAGGTCCACCGGTACGTTCCTCAGTCGCCCTGTTCGGCGCAGCAACGGCAGGTAATCGTTCTCGATGCGCCGGTTCACGGCGGGACTCGACAGATCACGGGCGCGCACCCGGGAAATCTCCTCCCGGGTGTAGCCAAAGCGACGCAGCCACGCGTCACTGGCATCGAGCAGGAAGCCCTCTTCATCCAGGGCCACCGCAAGCACCGGGCTCATGCGAAAAAACGTTTGATAGTCCGTATCCATGCAGGAACTTTACGGTATTCCGTGACTCTAATCAACGGTTTTCCGTTAGATCACGGATTTCCGTTACTTCCCGTTCCGCTAAACCCTTGATTTTCCGTGACCAAAGAGTTGGCACGTCTTGTGCATTTCACTGTCTAAGTAAACGACTCGACAAGAGGAGATGATCATGAACACACGACGAATACATTTGCTGGTGGGAGTACTGGCCGTGCTTGGGATTGGTCTCAATACGGCCTTGGCACGCGAGCCGTCGGTGATCGTTGAGGACATCCGCAGGCCGAATCCGGTCATTGAGGAAGTCATTGTCGACGGCACCGAGGAGGCAGCCGAATACCGAGCGAACAAGGCCCGTTTTGAAGCCGAGATGGCGGCTTTCGCCAGGACCGTGCACGCACGGTACAGGGATGCCGCAAGGAACCGTCTTGAACGATCGATTCACGGCGCGACCTTCGTTGCCTCCGGCATCCGCGGTTAACGCAGCCGCTTCCGAAGGGAGACTGTAACCGGATCGGCGGGTGATCACCTCCCCACCCGCCTGATCCACCGCCCGCACCTTCAAGCGTCGTGCGGGCTCGGCCGGGAGGCCACTCGGGGACCCGTGGATTTCCCGGCATTGCCGCCAAGGATTTCAGGACGGCCGATCGGGTCCCCACTTTTTTCGGCTAATCGCCGACAAACTCAAGATTCCGGCCACGCGGTTGACCGGCCACCCGCCCGTCCCGAAACACCACTTCGCCGTTCAGCATGGTCATGTGGATGACTGAACCGAAGCGTTCCCCTTCCAGCGGCGACCAGCCGCACTTGTATGCCAGCCCCTCGACAGTGACCGCCTCCGACTCGTTGACGTCCACCGCCACCAGATCCGCATAGTAGCCTTCCCGCACGAAACCCCTGTCGGCGATGCCGAACAAGATCGCCGGATTGTGTGCGGCCTTCTCGGAAATGGCGGTCAACGGGATTTTTCCGGCCAGGTGGCACTCCATGAGCATCTGCAGCGAGTGCTGTACGAGCGGCAGCCCGGCCGGCGCCTCGAAATAGGGCCGGGACTTCTCCTCCAGGGTATGGGGCGCGTGGTCGGTGGCGATGACATCGATGCGGCCTTCGAGCACGCCCTGCAGGAGTCCATCCCTGTCAGCGCGCGTCTTGATGGCCGGATTGCACTTGATGCGGGTGCCGAGATCCGCGTAGCGGGACTCGTCGAACCAGAGGTGATGGACGCACACCTCCGCGGTGATGCGTTTGCCCGCCAGGGGTCCGGGCTCGAAGAGTTCCAGTTCCCTTGCCGTGGTGAGGTGCAACACGTGCAGTCGCGTTCCATGGCGCCGGGCCAGTTCCACGGCCAGGGATGACGACCGGTAGCAGGCCTCGGCGGAGCGAATCTCCGGATGCGCACTCATGGGTACCGCGTCGCCGTATCGCGCCCGGAAGCGGGCCTCGTTGGCGAGGATGGTCGGCGTATCCTCGCAGTGCGTGGCCACCGGCAGCGGCGCGTCGGCAAAGATCCCCTCCAGGGTGGCCGGGTCGTCCACCAGCATGTTGCCGGTTGAGGCTCCCATGAACACCTTTATACCGCACGCCTCGGGACGCCTGATTCGCCGAATCTCCTCCAGGTTGTCGTTGGTCGCCCCGAGGTAGAAGGCGTAGTTGGCGAAACAGCGGCCTCGCGCCCGGCTGCGCTTCTCGGCCAGCGCTTGCCGATCGGTTGTGGGCGGCGCGGTATTGGGCATTTCCATCACGCTGGTCACGCCGCCGCGTATCGCCGCCCGGGATTCGGTGGCCAGCGAACCCTTGTGGGTGAGGCCGGGCTCGCGAAAGTGAACCTGATCGTCGATCAGGCCGGGCAGCAGGTAGCGGCCTGCAAGATCGATGACCTCGCAGCCCGCTTCGGCTGTCACCTGCGGCTGGATCCTGCTGATCCGCTCTCCGTCGATGAGAACGTCAACTTCCCTGACTGCGCCCTCGTTGACCAGCCTGGCGTTGGCCAGAAGAATCCTGGAACCGGCTCCCATTCGTCACTCCTCCCGCAGCAGTAGCGTGCGAAGGCGCTGCGGCGGCCTGGCGGTGCGCGCGCACCACCAAGCGCAGGACGCCAAGTTGAGCGAAACACGAATCATCGGTTGCTGGCGAAGCCGTCGGTCGCCGAGATCAGTTCGTGGGTGATGCCCGGTTCGTAGGCGGAGTGTCCCGCGTCGCCGACGATCCGCAGGTCCGCTTCCGGCCAGCGGGACGCCAACTCCCACGCCGTCGTCATGGGGCAGACCACGTCGTATCGGCCCTGGACGATGACTGCCGGAATCGCCCGAATGGCGTCCACACCGTCCAGCAACTGGTTCTCGTCGGAAAAGAATCCCCGGTTGACGAAGTAGTGGGCCTCAATGGTGGCAAAAGCGATGGCGAAGTCCGGCGATCCGAATTGCTTCGTGCGCTTGGGATCCGGCTTGAGGAAGCTGGTTGAGCTCTCCCAGATTGACCAGGCCCGGGCGGCGGCCAACCGGGTTTCTCGGTCGCCCTTGGTCAGCCTGCGATGGTAGGCCTCCAGGAGATCGTCGCGCTCATCGACCGGAATGGGCTCGAGAAAATGCGCCCATTGCTCCGGGTAAATTTCGCTGGCGCCGTACTGGTAAAACCAGAGAATCTCCTTCCTGCGAATCAGGAAAATTCCACGCAGCACCAGTTCGCTGACCGCCTGCGGATGGCTTTGCGCGTAGGCCAGCGAGAGCGTACTGCCCCAGGAACCGCCGAACAACAGCCATTGTTCGATACCCAGGTGCTCACGTAACTTCTCCATGTCCTCGACCAGATGCCACGTGGTGTTGTCCGTCAATGACGCAAAGGGCCGGCTGCGTCCGGCGCCGCGCTGGTCGAATACCACGATGCGGTACCTGGCCGGATCGAAGAATCGACGCGCCCCGACATCCCCGCCCCCGCCGGGTCCGCCGTGCACGAAGACGGCGGGTTTGCCCTGTGGATTGCCGCACTGCTCGTAGTAGATCGCGTGGTCGCCGCCAACGAGAAGCGACCCTTGGTCATAGGGCTCCACCGGCGGGTAGAGGACGCGCCTGGTTTGCATATCCAACGTGCCTTGGTCGAGAGGGTTTTCTTAAGTGGCGGCCGTCCGGAGCAAGCCGTTTGCTGGCCGTGCTGCCGCCACCTGAACTATGATTCCATCGCAGGGTCAACATAATACCGCGTTCCCGGGAATCCCATCATGAGATCATCCTTCATGCTTCTATGCTGTGCCGTCGGGCTTAGCCTCTCCGGCGGCACACTCGCGCAAACCGCCGAGATAGATATCCCTTACGAGGAGTTCTACCTCGACAACGGCCTGCGGGTCATCGTCCACGAGGACCGCAAGGCGCCCATCGTCGCCGTCACGCTCTGGTACCACGTCGGCTCGAGAAACGAGAATCCCGGCAAGACCGGCTTCGCGCACCTGTTCGAGCACCTGATGTTCAACGGCAGCGAGAATCACGACGCCGAGTATTTCGAGCCGTTGGAACAGGTGGGCGTCACGGGCATCAACGGCACCACCAACAACGACCGGACCAATTACTTTCAGACCGTGCCCTCAAGCGCCCTGGACCTGGCCCTGTGGCTGGAATCCGACCGGATGGGGCATCTGCTCGGCGCCATCGACCAGGAAAAGCTGGATGAACAACGCGGCGTGGTGCAGAACGAAAAGCGCCAGGGCGAGAATCAACCCTACGGCAAGGCCTTCAACTACATCACGGAAAACGTCTTCCCCGAAGGACACCCCTATTCCTGGTCGGTGATCGGCTCCATGGAGGATCTGAACGCCGCCAGCCTGGACGATGTCTACGAGTGGTTCAGAACCTACTACGGCCCCAACAATGCGACCCTGGTACTGGCCGGCGACGTGGATGTGGAAACCGCCCGTGACAGCGTTCAGCGGCACTTCGGCGCCATCCCGCCGGGCCCCCCGCTGGCGCGCATGGAAGCCTGGGTGCCGACGCTTGAGCACGACAGGCGAATGGTCACGGAGGATCGCGTCAGGCAGGCCCGAATCTACAGGACCTGGCCCATACCCGAGTGGGGCAGCGCCGAACTGGACCTGTTGTCGCTCGCCGATGGCGTGCTGACCGGAGGCCAGACGTCGCGACTCTATCAACGACTCGTATACGAGGATCAGTTGGCCACCGATGCGGGCGGCTACGTGCTCCAGGGCGAAATCTCCGGCGCGTATATCCTCTGGGCGACGGCCCAGCCCGGCCAGGACCTGGCGGCGGTGGAAGCGGCGCTCGACGAAGAACTGCAGCGCTTTCTCGACACCGGCCCCACGGACAAGGAACTTTCGCGGGTGATCACCCAGTCCCGGTCGAGTTTCGTCCGCGGCGTGGAGCGCGTCGGCGGCTTCACCGGCAAGTCGGGGATCCTGGCGGAGAGCGCGGTCTTCGGCGGTCGCCCCGATGCCTACAAGGAGTCACTGGCGTTGCTGGATACGGCCAATTCCGAGGACTTGCGGGAAGCGGCGAGAAACTGGCTCAGCAAGGGATCGTTCATTCTGGAGGTTCACCCTTATAACGACCGGATGGCGGCGTCGGGCGATGACGCAGACCGCTCTGCCCTGCCGATGCCGGAGTCATTCCCCAGCGCCGAGTTCCCTGCCTTCGAGCGAGCGGAACTGGACAACGGCATGCAGCTTATCGTGGCCCAGCGCAGCGCTGTCCCGGTGGTCAACTTCAACCTTCAGCTCAACGCCGGCTACGCGGCCGACCAGTTCGGCGCACCGGGCACGGCGGCATTGGCCATGTCCCTGCTGGACCAGGGCACGACGACGCGGGGCGCGCTTGAAATCAGCGAGGAACTGGCTCAACTGGGCGCCCGGCTGGGCGCGGGTTCCAACCTGGATTTCTCCTCCGTGACGCTGTCCGCGTTGAAGGAAAACCTGGCGCCGTCACTGGACATCTACAGCGACGTGATTCTCAACCCGGCGTTTTCCGACGAAGAACTCGAGCGGCAGCGACGGTTGCGACTTTCGCAAATCCAGCGCGAAAAGTCCGAGCCCCTCTCCATGGCGCTGAGGATCTTTCCGGCGCTCATTTACGGCGAGGATCATGCCTATGCCCTGCCCATGACCGGTACGGGGACGGAGGAATCCGTCAGTGCCATCACCCGGAACGACCTGGTAGCCTTTCACGACACCTGGTTCAAACCCAACAACGCGACCATGATCGTGGTGGGCGACACCACGCTTGCGGAGATCGCTCCCATGCTGGAGTCGCTGTTCGCGGATTGGTCGCCCGGCGAAGTACCCGAGAAATACATTCCCACTGTGGAATTGCCGGAAGCTTCCCGGGTCATCCTGGTGGACCGTCCGGGTTCCGAGCAGAGCATCATTTTCGGTGGACAACTGGTCTTCGACCGATCCGACGAACGGGAGATGGCGCTGCGCGCGGCCAATGAAGCCTTTGGCGGCGCCTTCACTTCGCGGATCAACATGAATCTTCGCGAAGACAAGGCCTGGTCGTATGGCGTGCGGTCCATGCTCGTGGACACACAGAGCCAGCGCCCCTTGATCGTCTACGCGCCGGTGCAGACCGACCGCACCGCCGACTCGCTGGTGGAACTGGATCGCGAGATACGGGACCTGCTCGGCCAACGACCGGTGGATGAAGGCGAGATCAATACGTTCACCAGGCGCAACACGCTGACTCTGCCCGGACGTTGGGAAACTGCGAGCTCGGTGGCAGGCGATATTGCCGAACTGGTGCGCTTCGGACTGCCGGACGACTATTGGAATCAGTACGCGGACCTGGTCAGTAGCGTCACCGTCGAAGGTGCCAATGCCGCGGTTCGGGCTGAATTGAACCCGGACCGGCTGGTTTGGGTCGTGGTCGGGGATCTGGAGGCAATCGAGGAAAGCGTGCGGGGCCTGGGACTGGGACGCGTGGACTTCATGGATGTGGACGGCAATCTGCTTTAGCGTCGAATGTGGTGGGTATTCCTGCCGGGGACGCCTGCCACCACCCGTCGTGGGCTCAGGGCTTGAAAAATTGTGCGTCATGTGGAAAATCCCTTGCGCGCTCCAGCGCACCCGCAGATCCGCGGCAGGCATTTGTGGAAGTGAGTGCTGAAGATGATTGAGTGCCAGGAACTGACGAAACAATTCGGGCCGCTCCTCGCCGTCGATAATCTAAGCTTTCAGGTGAGTCCGGGCGAGGTGTTGTGTTTTCTCGGGCCCAACGGCGCGGGAAAGACCACCACGATGCGCATCATCGCAGGGTTTCTGCCGCCCACGTCCGGTGGCGCAAAGGTCTGCGGTTTCGACGTGGAGACGCAGCCCACGCAAGCCAAACGCAAGATCGGCTATCTGCCTGAGGGCGCACCCAGCTACCCGGAGATGACTGCCCGGTCGTTTCTGGAATTCATCGCCGATACCCGCGAACTGAAGGGGGCTCATCGTCAGGCGAGGCTGGACGAGGTCTTCGGCCTGCTGCACCTGGAGCCCGTGCTGGAGCAGACGATCGACACGCTGTCGAAGGGGTATCGACGGCGGGTCGGGCTGGCCCAGGCGATCCTGCACGATCCCGAAGTGCTGATTCTGGACGAGCCCACCGACGGGCTGGACCCGAACCAGAAGCACGAGGTTCGCCAGCTCATCAACCGGATGTCCACGAGCAAGACCATCATCATCTCGACGCATCTGCTCGAGGAAGTGGACGCGGTGTGCAACCGCGCCATCATCATCGCCGGCGGACGGATCCTCGCCGACGATACGCCCGCGAACCTGGAGGCGAGGTCCAGGTTCCATAACGCCGTGTCGCTGAAGCCCGCCGACCCCTCCCGGTTGCAGACCCTGCGCGGCGAGATCGAGGCACTTCCGGAGGTTACGGAAACCGAAGTTGACTCAAAGTCCGAACGCCTGACTGCCTTCTTCAAGGACCGACGGCTCTCGCTCAAGGCAGTCAACGAACTCGCGGACAGCAGGGGATGGGAGCTTTCGGAGCTGCATCTGGAATCCGGGCGACTGGACGAGGTATTCCGGACGATTACGGGAGGAGCGAACGCATGAATGGTGTGATGGCGGTCATGCGCAGAGAGCTTAGGGGCTACTTCGTCACCCCGCTGGCCTACGTATTCATCGTGATCTTCCTGGTGCTCGCCGGGTGGTTCACCTTCAACTTCGGCAATTTCTACAACGGCGGTCAGGCGAGTCTCGCGCCGTTCTTCAACTACCACCCGTGGTTGTACCTGTTCCTGGTCCCGGCGCTGTCCATGCGCCTGTGGGCCGAGGAACACAAGACCGGAACTATCGAGCTGCTGATGACGCTGCCGGTTGAAGTCTGGCAGTCGGTGGCCGGAAAGTTCTTCGCCGCCTGGGCCTTCACCGCACTGGCGCTGGCGCTGACCTTCCCCATCTGGATCACCGTGAACTACCTGGGCGAGCCGGACAACGGCGTCATCGTGGCCGCCTACGTGGGCAGCCTGCTGATGGCCGGCGGATTCCTTGCGATCGGATCGTTCGTCTCGGCCACCACCAACAACCAGGTCATCGCCTTTATCGTCTCGGTGGTCATCTGTTTCCTCGTGCTGATGGCCGGGTTCCAGCCGTTGCTGAGCCCCCTGGTGGGCTGGGTGCCGCGCCCGATCATCGATGCCGTGGCGAGCCTCAGCTTCCTGACGCATTTTGCAAGCATCAGCAAGGGCGTCATCGACCTGCGAGACCTGGTCTATTTCGCGCTGCTGATGGGGACGTTTCTCTACGCCAACGTGCTGGTGCTCCAGATGAAGAAGGCAGGTTAGAAACGAACCTCACCGAGACGTTTTCGGGCCAGGTCTGCGCAGGACTGCGCACCGCTACCGTAACTCTATGATTTCGTTGACTTTCATCGGACTCTCCGATAGCATCGCCGTCCTTTCTCAAGGCCGGGTCTGCGCACGAATACCGCTGAATATGGGTCCGTCTGCTTACGGTATGCTTACTCGCCGATGCGGCAAGACTCGGGCGCCGGCCTGGCTGAACAAGAAGTTCCGGAGAAAAACACATGCCAAATTGCGTTCGCCGAAAGATCACCAAGCGGCTGGTGAACGCCCTCGCGCGCGAGGGCAAATACGGTGTGTACTGGGACGCGGCGTTGCCCGGCTTCGGGGTGCGGGTCTACGGCACCGGAAGGCTGACGTACGTGGTCCAGAGCCGAGGGCCGGACGGCTCCCGGCGCGCGGCGCTGGGACGCCATGTGGATCTGACCCCGGCGCAGGCGCGGGTCTCGGCTGCGGAGGCGATTACCCGCATCAAGGCGGGGGAGGAGCCGGTACCGAAGATCGAGGATTCGGCAAATGAACCGACCGTGGAAGTGTTGGCGAAGAAGTATCTGGACACACATGTGTCGGTGGAGTGCAAGGCTTCGAGCGCGGGCCGGTACCGTCAACTGCTCCGCAATCACATCCTGCCGGCGCTCGGAGAGGTGCTCGTAGCGGACGTGGGGCGCGAGCACGTCGCGGCGCTTCACCATGCGCTGAGGGACCGCCCGACCACGGCGAACGGGGCGCTGTTCGTGCTCTTGAAGATGTTTTCCCTGGCCGAGGCGTGGGGGCTGAGGCCGAAGAACTCCAATCCCTGCCGCTCGGTGAAAAAGTACCGGCGGCACTACCGTGAGCGGTTCCTGAGCCGGGCCGAATACCGGCACGTCGGGCGGGTGCTGGAGGAAGCGGATGCCTGGCCACCCGCGGTGGCCGCGATCCGGCTGCTGATGCTCACCGGTTGCCGGAGCGAGGAGATCGCCTCGCTGAAGTGGGACGACGTGGACCGCGGCGCGGGCGAACTGAGGCTGAGGGACACCAAGACCGGCCCGAGGTACGTGCCGCTGACGCCCACCGCGCTGGAGCTTCTCGACGGCATCGAGCGCATTGCGGGCAACCCCTGGGTGTTCCCGGGGAAAAAGCCCGGCTCGCGCGTGGCGAGGCTCGCCAATCACTGGGAGGTCCTGCGCGAGAAGGCGGATCTGCCGGGCGTTCGGCTTCACGACCTGCGCCACAGCTACGCGTCGCGCGCGCTCGCGATCGGGGAAAGCCTCTCGATGATCGGCAAACTGCTGGGTCACGCGAAGGTGGAAACGACGGCAAGGTACGCGCACCTGGCCATCGATGCGGAGAAGGCCGCCGCCGCGCGCGTGGCCGGCAGCATCGAAGCGCAGATCTTGCCGGAGAAATGCCGCGCCGGAGACGGGGGACGTATCAACACTGGCGCGGGGACCGTCGCCGGCGCGCCGGACCCAGCCGTCGGCCCGCCGGAAACGGTGTAACCGGCGATGGCAAGGCTCAGGCGCGCCACGATCTGCCACCGCACGGTGGAGCGACTCTCCGCGGAGAAGGACACCGTGTACTGGGACCGGCGGCTGCCGGGGTTCGGGGTGCGGGTGTACGCCAGCGGCGCCAAGGTCTACGTGGTTCAGATCCGCCACGACGGGCGTTCCAGGCGAATCGCCATCGGTCGCCACGGCATGATCGCGGCGGGTGCGGCCCGTCAGCGCGCGGCCCGGCTCATCGCGCGGATCAAATCCGGAGAGGACGTAGGCGCGCGGCAACGAAGGGCCGCGGCGGGTCCCACGGTGGCGGAACTTGCGGCGAGGTATCTGAAGGAACACGTGGAGGTGCGCTGCAAGTCGGCCACGGTAAAGCGGGTGCGGAGCGTGCTGCGGCGGCATCTGTTGCCGGCCTTCGGCCGGTCACGCCTCGAGGCGCTCGAATCCAAGCGGGTCTGGGCGCTTAGAAACGCGCTGCACGCCACGCCCACGAGCGCCAACCATGCCGTCAACACGCTCTCGGCGATGTTCAGGCTCGCGGCGACCTGGGGGCTTGTGCCCGAGGGAACCAACCCGTGCGCGGAGGTGGCCCGGTACCGGGTGCGAAGGCGCGAGCGGTTCATGACGGGGGCGGAGTTCGAAAGGCTGGGGGAAGTGATGAACGCAGCCGAGGCGCGGGGGGAGGTGTCGCCGTGCGTGGCCGACGCGGTCCGGATGCTGATGCTCACCGGTTGCCGCCGGAACGAAATCCTCGCGCTGAGATGGGAGGAGGTGGATTTCGAGCGCGGCGAACTGAGATTGGCCGACTCCAAGACCGGTCCGCGCACCGTGCCGCTGTCGCCCGCCGCCGGGCGAATCCTGCAGGCGCGGTCAAGGCGCCGGCGCGCGCCGGACGGTCCGTGGGTGTTTCCGGGACGCGCGCCCGGGACCCGCCTAAGAAATATCGGCAGGCAGTGGCGCAAGATTCGGGCGCGAGCGGACCTGGGCGACCTGCGGTTGCATGATCTGCGCCATTCGTTCGCCTCGCGCGCCCTGGCGCTGGGCGAGAGCCTGCCGGCGATCGGGCGGCTGCTGGGCCACACCGAGGTGCAGAGCACGGCGCGCTACGCCCACCTGGCGGAGGACTCGGTAAAGGCGGCTGCGGCGCGGGTCGCCGCCAGCATCGGGGAGGATGTTTTTCAGGCTAAATTGCGGCGCGACCCGCGTGTGCAGTGACCTCGCAGCGGCGGATGCGATGTAGTGCGCGCACACCAATGCGGTTCGTGGTTGGGGGCGTAAGCGCAGCGCCAGACTCTATGCGTCTGCGGTCCCCAGTCTGCCTGTCTGCCTGCTATGCTCCGGTTCCCGATTTGAGGAGCGACAGAATTGTATGACGCGCTGATCGACGCCCTCGCCAGGGTCGACCGGCCGGGCGAGTTCTGCGCGGCGGGTGAGCTGCCGGTGACCCTGCCGGGACTGACGGTCGAGGGTCTCGGCGCGCTGAGCCTGCCGCTTGGCGAGGCGCAGGCCCGTGAGTTGATCGGCCTGTGCCGGCAGGCGCCCTACGGCAAGGGTGCGCAAACCCTGGTGGACACCTCGGTACGGCGCGTCTGGCAGCTTGAGCCCGACCGGATTCGGTTCACCAATCCCCATTGGGAAACGGCGCTCGGCCGGGCGGTCGAGGAGGTGCGCGAGAAGCTGGGTCTTGAGAGGAGCCGGCTCGTCGCGCACCTTCACGACCTGCTCGTTTACGAGCGCGGGTCCTTCTTCCTTCCGCACCGTGACGGGGAGAAACTGGATCGCATGGTCGCCACGTTGGTCATCGTCCTGCCGTCGGCTCACGAGGGCGGAGAACTGGTGGTATCGCACAATGGCGAGCGGTACGAAATCGCGTTCCCGGGCGCCGCGTCGGGGTTTGAACTGAGTTACGCCGCCTTTTACGCCGACTGCGAGCACGAGGTCAGGCCGATTCAAAGCGGCTACCGCCTGTGCCTGACCTACAACCTGGTGCTCGCAAAGCCCGGCCGCGGCAAGCGTCTTGGCGCGCCATCCTACGGGCCGGTCGTCGACGAGGCCGCCGGTTTGCTCACCTTCTGGTGCGAGGACCGGTATAGGCAGAAGATCGCCGTTGCGCTGGATCATCTATACACCCGGGACGGGCTGACCCCCGATGCGCTGAAGGGCACCGACCGGGCTCGAGCCGAGGTGCTGTTCCAGGCAGCGCGGCGGGCGCAGTGCGTGGCGCATCTGGCGCTGGTGACGCTGTGGAAGTGCAACAGCGCCGAATACGCCCATCATCGGCCCTATTCCCGCTGGCGCCGTTACGGCGATTGGGACGAGGCGGAAGGGACCGGCGATGTCCCGTATGAAACGGGGGAGATCATCGATTCGACCCTCACGGCCGAGCATTGGCTCGACCGTGCGGGCCGCAAGGCGGGCTTCGGCAGCATTCCGCTGGATGAAGATGAAATCGTCTCGGCGTCGCCGCTGGACGCGGGCGAACCGAGCGAGGAGGAATTCGAGGGCTTCACCGGCAACGCCGGCATGACCGTGGAGCGGTGGTATCGCCGCGCCGCGGTGGTGATCTGGCCGTGCGAAGAGCACTTCGCCGTGTTGTGCGAGGCCGGGACCGCGGCGGGCATCGGCGGTCTAGAGCAGATGGTCAGGCAACTCAGGCGGTCGCCGGGCGCCGATCTTCATGCGCGGCGCAAGGCGTGTCTGTCTTTCGCCGCGGCCATCGTCGAATCCTGGAAGGGGCGTGACTACGGCGGGCTCGCAGACGGACAGCACGCACTCGACCCGGGCCTGTTCCCGGCCCTGCTGTGCGAACTGGACGATCCCGGCCTGCTGTGCCGATTCATCCGCGAAGTCATGCCGCAGGACGCAGAGGCCCGGTTCGGGGAATCCTTCGTGCAAGTCGGCCGGCGCCACGGCTGGGGGCGTTTCGAGCCCGAGCTGGTCTCGCTCTTCGCGGCCTCGGACGCGCACAGCCTGACCCGCAACGCGGAGTGGCTGCGCCTGCTCTGCCGGGGGGAAGGCGTAGGGGCCGATGGCCGTTCCCTTTGCGTGCGCTTGTGCGCGGTCATCGTCGAGGCGCTCAACACATTGGATGACGCACGGGTGGAACAACCAGTGGGATGGCGCACCCCGCAGTTCGACCGCGCCGCGCTTCTGGGCGCTCTGGTGGACGCCATGCTGGCGGTCGATGCGCGGGCGCCCTTGAAGCGGCTCTTCGAGGGCGCGCTCGATCGGCCCGACAAGTACGATCTGACCGAGGTGCATCTCGCGGCAATTTTCGCCCTGAGCTCCACACTCACCGGGTTTGCGGCGTCCAACGAGTCGATCGCGCGCTGGCTGAGCGCCTGCCGGGCGCGGCTCGAGGCCAGGACGGAGCGACCGCCCGAGCGGCCGAAGGACTACCGGCGTGCTCATGAGTTGCCCTGCGACTGCATCGATTGCCGCGCATTGAGCCGTTTTCTTGCGGACCCGGACCGGGGAGAACTGCGAATGAGGCTGAACAAGGCACGGCGCAAGCACCTGCACCGGACGATCGACGCGCAGCGCTGCGACCTCACGCATGTCACCGAGCGGCACGGGCGGCCCTTCACATTGGTCTGCGCCAAGACCACCGCCTCCCATGAACGGGCGCTGACGACCTACCGGAGGGACATGAAGAATATCGCCAGGCTGAAAGAAATCGCGGCGGCGGGCGGATGAGAGATTGAAAGCCTGAGCCACCTCCTCAGCGAATCCAGCGCTTGCGTATTCCATGTAAGGTCGCCATTGCGCCAGGCCAAGTCCTGGATTGGAGGAAGTCATGAAGTGA
>LXNI01000940.1_pt1 | contig 29198 bp, 28 predicted proteins | sample 809091 | NCBI WGS metagenome assembly LXNI01 (sample SAMN04870527, study PRJNA318959) | sponge metagenome | biome: 01000161; feature: marine sponge reef; material: water | host: Sarcotragus foetidus | place: Greece: Milos, Mediterranean Sea | collected 2013-05-29 | depth 5-7 m | reverse complement strand
AATCGCTGACGGTCGCGAGAAGATATGGTGAAGGAGATACCGTTGCGCATGCGCCAGACTCGCACGCCACAACCAAACAAGGAATCCCAAATCGGACTCTTTTGATCCGATCAATCCACTAGCCGCCATCCGCGAGATTTTTCAGCAGGCCGCCGACTGCGCCGCCCGGGCCGAAAACAAGAGGGGCTGCATGATTTACAACACGGCCATCGAAATGGGGCCCGGCGACGCCGACGTCGCCGCCAAGGTGCGGAGCGGGCTTCGGCGGATCGAGCAGTCCTTCCACACCGCGCTCGCCGAAGCGCAGGCCGCCGGCGAACTGGCCGCCGAGAAAAAGCCGCTGGCGCTGGCCCGGCATCTGACCAACTCGCTCAGTGGTCTCCGGGTGATGACAACGGTCTTCGATGACCGTCCGACCGTCGACGATATCGTGAACGCGACCCTCGCGGCGCTGGATTAATTATATTTTTCAATTACTTAATCCGGCCGCGCACATAGTCGGCAAGTATGCTCGCGATCACGTTAATTGAACGAGCGTTCAAATAAACTACATGAACCTTAGCGGGAATTACCAATTCCCGAAATCATGGGGATGGCCCCATGGCTGACCGGGCCGGCGAGACGCAGTCCGGGCAGATATCAAGGAGAAAGACGATGCGGAACGATACGAACGTCAAAACGATCAATGAAACTACGCGGGATGCGGCTTCCTGGAGCACCAAGTGCTTCGGCACGATGCGTCGCTCGGTCCCGGCGATGGTTCTCGCTGGATCGCTGATGGCCGGTGTCGCCGTATTTGGAACCTCCGGCGCGCATGCCCAGGCCCTGAGCCCGGAAATGGGCGTCGACCGGGCCGATGTGGTCGAGCAGCTGGACAGCAAGCATTCGGAGACCCCGATTGCCCGCGGTCTCGGCAGCAACGGCGCCGTTTACGAGGTGTTCTCCACCCATGACGGCACCACCTGGACCATCATCATGACCCTGCCGAACGGCAAGAGCTACATGCTCGGGTCGGGTGAACACTGGGCCAACGTGCCGGTCACCAAGATCGAGGGCCCTGGCATTTAGGGCCCGCGGTCTTCCGCCGGACCGAACCCCGTTACGATGGGAACAGCAGCGACGGCAGCCAGGTGGCGATCCCGGGGACGTTGATGATCATCACCATCCCGATCAGCATGATGATCCAATAGGGCGTCGATGACTTGAAGATGGTCATCACGTTCATGTCGGGATCGAAGCCCTGTATCGCCGATTTCACCGTATAGACCAATAAGCCGAAGGGCGGGGTGTAGAGCCCCGCCTCGATGGCGATGATGCCGATGATGGCGAAAGCGATGGGATCTATACCGATCTTCACCGCGATGGGCGCGAAGATCGCCGCGGTCAGCAGCATGATCGAAATGGAATCGATGATCATGCCGAGCAGGAACCAGATGACCACCATCACGGTGAGGATCATCCATGGCTGCATGCCTGAGCCGAGGAACAGGCTCTCGATGGCATTGGCCATGCCGGTCATGGCCAGCGTCCGGGAGTAGAGCGCCGCGGTCACCAGCAGCAGGAGGATCGGCGCCGAGGTGCGCCCCACCTGAAGGATGCCGTCGATGATGTCCTTGAGCCTGGCGCCCTTGATGATCGCCAGCATGAGGCCGATGAAGGCGCCGGCGCCGGCGCCCTCCGTCGGCGTGAAGACGCCGAACCAGATGCCGCCCAGCACCGCGACGATGACCAGCAGAATGCCGCACAGGCTGATGATGAACTGACCGGTGGAAACCTCTTCCACCTCATCCGGTTCCGCGGCGGCGCTCGCTTGCTGATCCGCTCCGCCGCCGACCAGTTCCGGGTTCATGACCGCCCGGACAAAAACGTAGATCACGAACAGGGCCATCAGCAGCAGACCCGGCATGACGCCGGCGGCGAAGATCTGGCCGATGGACTGTTCGGTCAAGATGCCCCAGACGATCATCAACACGCTGGGCGGGATCAGCATGCCCAGGCAGCTCGACCCGGCAACGGCGCCGAGGGCGAAGCCCTTGTGATACCCGAAGCGTTTCATCTCCGGGTAGGCGATCCGCGAAAACGCGGCGGCGGAAGCAATACTGACGCCGGTGACGAACGAGAACAGCGCATTGCCGACCACCGTGGCAATGGCCAACCGGCCGGGGATTTTTTTCAGCAGCTTATTTATCCCTCGATAGACATCGGTGACGGTTCCCGATCTGCCTATGAATTCTCCCATCAGCATGAATAAGGGTATGACCGCGAAGACATAGGCCCGGATGGCCTCGTAAGCCGTCGCCGCGAGCATCGACTGGACGGTGCCGAAGGCGAAGGAATCCGCGCCCGTGGTCATCCAGATTCCCAACGCGCTGGTCATGCCGAGGGCAATGGCGATGTGGACGCCGATCGCCACCAGGACGACCAGCGAGACGACCAGAATGACAGCGGTATTTGCTTCAAACATTAATTGTACCCCTGCCCGATTACGGTCCCGGCGCGCCGGGGATGCTGTCCTCGGGCACTTCGCTGTCGAGCAACTCGGGCCGGAAGATGTCCAGATAGGCCATGACGCAGTAATTGATCATGGCAAGCGCGCTGCCGAGCAGCACGGTCCAGCGGGCCGGCCAGGACGGAACCCGAAGGGCGCCCTCGCCCTCGAACTCGCCCTCGACGAAGGAGGCAACGCTCTCCTGCCAACCGCCGGTGATGATCATCAGGAAGAAGGCGACACCCAGCACATAGCCGACGGCGAGCAGCACGCGCTGGACGCCGGGCGGAAACCGGGTGACCAAAAAATCGGCCTTCAACATGGAACGGCTGCGAATGGCGTAGCCGACCTGCAGGAACACGATAATGACGATGGACGCGGCGACCATTTCAGCGGTGCCGTGGATCGGAAAATCAAACGCGCCGCGGCCGATGATATTGGCGAGCACAAGCACGGAAATCGCGACGGTCCATGCCGCGGCGAGGATCATCAACGCCTTGGAGACCCAGTCGCTGAAATTGACGAGATTCATACGCCCCCGCTCTCTGACGGCGGCCTATCCCCGGGCCGCCAAACGAATAGCCACAAAAATCGTACGTCGTCGTTTATATGAAATTGCCGGCTGGATGCCAAACAGCATCCAGCCGGCAAATCATTCAGGTCTTGGACTGCGAACGTCTTATTTGACGACGTAGCGGACCGGCCACTTGTAGCCAACTTTCTCGGCGGCATCCAACGTGGTGTTGAGGATAGCCTTGGCCGGGAAGCCTTCCTTTTCCAAGGAATCGGCGTGCTGTTGCGGCCACTTGGCAAGCTTCTGCGCCCAGGAGAGACGAACCTTCGGGCCCAGGTCGCTGACGGTGATGTTCTTCCTCAGCCAGGCCATGTCTTTCTCATAGCCGGCCTTGTTGAACGTACCGGTCTGGACCTGATAGCGCTTGGCGACTTCCTGGAAGATCGGCTTCACTTCGGGCGGCAGGCTGGCCCAGAAACGGTTATTGACCGTCAGGCCGTGCCAGGTAATCGAACCGAAGCCGATGGTGGTGTAGTACTTGCCCACCTCATGCAGCTTGAAGACCGGGCCCCAGGCACTGGGGAACATGATGCCGCCCTCGGCGACGCCCGTCTTGATCTTCTGGTACCAGCCGGGAAGACCGTCGGTGACCGGGATGATGCCGATGTTGGCCTGCTTCATCCAGTTGAGGTTCAGGCCGGCGCCGAGAATCTTGCGGCCCTTGAGGTCGTCAACCGTCTTCCATGCGAAGTTGGTGCCGATGTTGTAGCCGCCGTCACCGATGATCGCCAGAAGGGTCTGGTTGAACTTCTGGAAACGCTTGGAAAGGCTCGGATACTTGTCATACACCGCGGTAGCGATCGCCACCGACTGCACCGGATCCATGGTGCCGAAGGGCAGCATGATCTGGAACGCATGCATCTTCAGCTTGGAGGCCTCGAAGCAGTAGCAGAAACCGCCGACGTCGACGACGCCGTTCTGGACGCCCTCGAAGGTGTCGAACACCTTCACGATGGAGCCGGAATAGCCCTCAATGAAGTTGATCTTGTGGTCGGTCTTGCTCTCGACCGCCTTTTTGAGCTCCGTCTGGAAGAAGTTCTTCATCAGGCCGGCATACACGACGGTCGGCGGATGGCCGGACGCGATGCGGACGTTGATGGTCTTGGCGTCTGCGGTCGGCGCGGCGGTCAACGCAGCACCCGCGACCAAAGCCGCGGCAGAGGCGCCAAGGATGGATTTCGAAAACACGTTCATGAAATACCTCCCAAAGGCTGTTGTCGCGTGGGAGAAGGAAATGGCCCCCAGCGCTGATCAGAACATACAAGTCCAATCCGGGCTGGTCTAGTCTTATACAAGACGTTGTGATCGACGAATTTCGGTGGATTTCCGCGCCGCGTAATCGCCTGGCGCCGCCTTGGGGCATCCCGCCCGGGCATCACATCGGCTCAAATGGCATCTTTCCCATTGGCCAAAAATCGGCTAAGCCGACGCGGATCGAATGGTGGGGTGAATCCCACGGTCCGGGGGAAAAGCAGAGGTGATATCCGAAGACCAGTTCAAGCAGGGCATGCGGCAGTTGGCCTCCGCCGTCAATGTGATCACCGTCGATCACGACGGTCAGCGAGACGGACTGACGGCGACGGCAGCCTGTTCGGTCTCCGCCGAGCCGCCGCAACTGCTTATCTGCGTGAATCGCGATGCCCTGGCCCATGACCTGATCGAGGGCGCAGGCGCGTTTTGCCTCAACATTCTTTGTAAGGACCAGGAAGATGTCGCCATGCGCTTCGCCGGCATGGACGGCGCCGATCGCGCCGACCGCTATGGCCTTGGCAGCTGGACGACGCTGGAGACCGGTGCGCCGGTACTCGAAGGGACCCTGGTCAGCTTCGACTGCACGATCACCCAGCAAGTCGCCGCCGGCACCCACTCCATCTTTATCGGTGAGATCGTCGCGGCGACAAAGACCGGCGACGGACGCCCGCTGATGTACGGCGAGGGGCAGTTCACCACCCTTGAGAGCGTCGCCAACTAGGGTCCGGACTCAATTGAGCCACCATAGGAGTGTTGCGGCGATGAGGACAGCGCGGCACAAGGTCCCTCGCCCCCTTCCCGGGGGAGAGGAATTAGTCGCGTTGCCGCATCGGGTTCCCTCGCCCCCGTCAGGGGGAGAAGGGCAGGGTGAGAGGGCGCAAAAAGGAGAATCCCCTAATTGAGTACAGACCCTGGCCATAAGAAAAGCCGGACCCCAAGGGGCCCGGCCTCTCATTCATATTTGTCCCGACGTTAGGTAATGGGCAGGAATTTGCCGTTGGTCGGGATCGACGGGGCGGTCTTGTTGTTAACCACCTGCAGATCGTATTTGTACTTGGATCCACGGACCCATTGGCCGCCGACCAGCGGTGTCTTGGAGACGTTCTTCACCGGCTTGCCGCCCCAGTTCACCTTGCCGACGATGGTGTCCAGGTTGGTGGTGCGGATGGCCTCGATGATGGCCTCCGGCGAATCCACGCTCTTGGTCCGCTTGAGGACGTCGGTGGCAACCTCGAACAAAGCGTGCCGGAAGCCGATGGGCTGGGTCCACTGCTTCTTGGTCGCCGCCTCATAGGCCGCCGCCAGTTGGCCGGCGGTCACGCCGGTGAGACTCGACTTGAACGGGTGGCTGGGTGTCCACCAGACCTCGGATGACAGGCCGACGCCGCGGTCGCCCAAGGCTTCGATGGCGGCCGGGAACAGCAACGCCTTACCCACGGTCACCATCTTGGGCTTGAAGCCCTGCTGTGCGGCCTGGGTCCAGAACGTGGTGAAGTCCGGCGGGATCATCACGCCGGATACGATCTCCACATTGTTCTTCTTAAACTCGGAGATCTGGGCCGAAAAGTCGTCACTCGGCGCCTGATAGCGGCCGGGATCGACAAGCTTGAAGCCGGCGCCCTTGAGCGCCCCCGGGAATCCGAGTTTGGGATCACCCCAGGCGTTGCCGTCGGCATCGTTGGGCCACAGCGCACCAACCGTCTTGTTGGAGGGGATGGAGTTCCACAGATTGAGGAACACGCCGATCACGTCTTCGAGACCCCAGAAGAAGTGGTAGGTCCAGTCGAAGCCCTTGGCCGGATTGCCGCCGCGGCCGAAGAAATAAGGCTGCCACGGCGCATCCGAGGTGATGCACGGCACTTCGTTGACCTCCGCCTGGTCCGACAGCGGGTTGGTCGTGTCCGGCGTGCCGGCGCCCATGATGATGTCGACCTCGTCCTTGAGGATCAAATCGGCGGACACTTCGGCACCCCGGTTGGGGTTGGACTGGGTGTCCTTGACGATGATCTCGACCGGGTGCACCTGGTTGCCGATCTTGACGCCGTCCTTGAGGTGGTTGCGCACCCCGTTGATGACGAAATCGTCGGCCTCGGCGAAGGGCGCCAGCGGACCGGTCCGCGGGCTCACGTAACCGAGCTTGACCGGCCGGCCGGCCGCGTAGGCCAGACTGGACCGCAAAATTGCCGGCGCCGCCACGGCGCCCGCAGTGAGCACGGTGCCGGTCTTTACGAACTTCCGACGGGTAAACTTTGGTGTCGGAACTTTTTTGTCAGACATGATCGTCTCCCATGACTATTGGTTTTCGCGCACTTAAACGATTCGTGATCAGGAGCCTCCCTGTTTGCGCAGGAGGTGGTAACTCAGCTCGCCCGGATCCTGGAGATCAGGTACGGTCCAGCCGTTTAGATCATATTCAGCCATACATTGCTCGGCAAAGCCTCTGAAGGCGGCGGCGTTGCCCGACGCTTCCGCACCAAACAGGCAGTACCGCCGGATTTCCTCGGTCGATCCGCCATAGTTAATTTCATAAAGTTCGTGGCGGGCGCCGAACTCGCTGCCCAATGCGTCCCACAGAAGTTTCATCAGCTTGACGCGTTCCTCGGCGGAATAGCCATTGGATCCACGGAGATAACGATCGAGATAAGGACGAATGTCGTCGTTCTTGAAATCATCGGCGTGGGAATTGAGATAAATCAGCCCGGAGGCGCAGGTCTGCTCGATGATATGTTTGACCTTGGTATAGGCCATGGTAGCGATGATTTGATAGGCGTTGCCGGGCTCCATCTTCGGCAGCACGTAGTCGTCGATCCAAGGCTGCGGATCACGGACCATGGCGTCGGATAGACCCCAGAACAGGTTCCGCCAAGCGATCACTTCACCCACATTGGCCTGAACGCCGCGATAGTCCTTTGTGCCTGCGGCCTCTACCGCCTTCAGCAACAGTCCCGCGATGAAATCGAGCTTAACCGCCAGTCGGGTGCAGCCGTGAACGACAAAGCGCGGCAGGAATCCGGTCTGAGGAAAGAAGTTGTTTGCCTTTTCCATGTCGCGGTAAACAAAAACGTTCTCCCACGGCACCAAGACGTTATCCATAATGAACACGGCGTCGTTCTCGTCCAGCCGGCTGGACAGGGGGTAGTCGAAGGGGCTCCCCATCGCGGTGGACGTCATCTCGTACGAGGTGCGGCAGAGAAATTTGACGCCGGGTGCGTTGGTCGGGACCATGAAGACCACCGCGTAATCTTCATCCTGCACGGGAATCAATCCGTGATGTGCGACGAAGGTGTAGTTGGTCAGTACGCTTCCGGTCGCCACCACCTTGGCCCCGGAAACCACAATGCCGGAATCGGTTTCCTTTACCACGTGGCAGCAGATGTCGCCTGCTTCGTTCGGCGGCTTGTCCCGGTCGATAGGCGGATGGATGATCGCGTGGTTTACGTACGGCACCCGCTCCTGGGTATATTTATACCAACGTTGTGCGTTCTCCTGATAGGGATCGTAAAATTGAGCGTTTGCGCCAAGCGTCGCCAGGAACGAAGCCTTGTAATCGGGTGAGCGCCCAATCCAGCCGTAGGTGACGCGCGCCCACTCCGCAATAGCGCTTTGTCCCATCAACAGGTCGTCAAGATTCTTCGGAGCCTTAAAGTAGGCGTGAGTCGTTCCCCCGTTACCGGTGTCGGTGGGAACCATAATCTTTTCGGCATGCTCGGGATCGTGCATGGCGTCGTAGAGGCGGGCCGTCATGCGGGCCGTGTTCCGGAACGCCGGATGTTCAAGGACATTTTCGACCCGTTCCCCGTAGATGTAGACCTCGCGGTCGTCATCAATCGATTCCAGGTACTCCTTGCCCGTCATCGGCTTGGACCCTTCGATCATGCCGGTGGTCTCGGGCAATGACGCGAATGTTTCGCGCTCTTCGAAATTTATGACGTCGTCCATGACGGGGCCCTCCGATTAAGCCTTTTCGTCGCTGGCGGTCAGGGTCGGAGCTACCTAAATCGATCGGAATTCGCTGAACAATTGCTGATGCCGGGGTGGATCACATGACGATACAAGGTCCGATTTGGCCGACGGCAACCGGCAGCCGATGATCCGCCAAAGCACCGAAACGCGCTCATCCGGCCACGAATATCTGATCGTGGATTGGTAACACCTCCCTGAAGCCGTTTTATTGCCTTGTTTTCATTATGAAAATTCTTCATGTTCGCATATCGTACATTTGTGCGTTAAACGAACAAGCAGACACTATCCGATTTCGAATTGCGCTTCAAGTGTCAACAATTCGAGGCCGCGCTAGACAGACACCGAAATTCTCTCCGCGACCTCCTGAAGTCTGGAAAGCAATTGGGTCCGCATGTTCTCCCGAGTTGAACGGGTACTGCTCACGCTAACGCTGATGGAGCCGAGAAGACCGCCGTCACGCCCGCACACCGGAACGGCGATAGACCGCAATCCTTTCTCCAACTCCTCATCGACGATTGAGAATCCCTGGGCGTGGTCAGCTTGTATCCGGCTATACAATCCGGCAAGGCTGGTGATGGTACTCGCCGTGTAAGCCATGACCCGAATTGACTTCAGCCGGCGCCATAATTCCGCTTGGTCCAGAAAGCCGAGCTGAACCCGGCCCATCGCCGTATGAAACGCCGGCAATCGCGTCCCCACCGACTCATCAACGGACATCAGCCGCCTGGAGGAGACATGGGTGACGTAAACGATATCCGTACCTTGCAGCACCGACGCCGAGGAAGACTCCTCAACCTCATCGCTCAGCTCCCGTAGCAAATTCGCGGTCCGGTCGATCCAGCTTTGCGCCGCGAGAAATCGATAGCCGAGGTCAAGTGCCTTTGGACTGAGGGAATAGGCGCGCCCTTCCTGCTCGACATATCCAAGGACGTGGAGGGTGTGAAGCACTCGACGTGCGGTCGCCCGCGACAGGCCGGCCAGATTCGCGGCCTCGCTCACCGTAAGGGTCGGATGATCCTCCCCAAAAGTGGTAATGACGTTGAGGCCCTTGGCTAGCGTTTCAAGATACTCTTTGTCTCTTCCGACGACTTGATCCATACGTTCGATAATCGAACAAACACGATTTGGGGTCAAGCAAGGCCGGAATGTGCCCGCAGCCGGCGGCCGTCGGGTGTGCCACGCCATAGCAATTCAAGCGGGCTTCAAGCTGCACTTACAATCACCACCACGGTCGCAATCTCGTTGCCGCGGTTTTCAACCGCCCGGGCCTCGTTGGATTCGATGAGAAGAGAGTCGAGCGGACGCAGGGTAACCTCCTGATCATCGAATATCACCGTCAGCTCGCCGGAGACGACCACATAGACTTTCTCCGGCGGGGAGGCCGACCGGTCGCAGCCGCCGCCCGGCTCGAAGTGGGACAGGCCGACGGAAAAGTTCTTGGCATCGCTGGCGCCGAGCCCGTGCATCCGCAGTGTCTCCACGTCGAAATGTCCGGGCGCGTCGTAAGGCTTGATGTCGCCGATCCGATTGAGCTGCATGAAAGTTCTCCCCTGAGAAATCGTTGGTCGTCGAAATGAGCGTGCTCAGCCTAGCGATGCGCCTATCGGGTTGGCAATGCCGCCCTTGGGACCGCCCTTGGGGCCACCATTGGGACTACCCGTGAGAAAATGACAAAAATCCCATAATATGAGATTTTTTTTTAGATTTACGGTTTCGGCCCGACTATAGTCTGCTGATGATCAAGAGCGGCTCGCCTCTCCGGCGAAGTCGCCCATAGGGAGCATCCTCGATATGGCGTCGCTTAAGTTCTCACTGATCCTGTTCGGCCTCAATCTTCTACTGCGCATCCAGGCGTGGCGCTACCCGTCGTTCCGCGAACGGTTGAGGGAGCGGGATATTCTGGCCCAACTCAAGACCCGCGACGGACGGCAGGGCCGCTGGTACCAGATCAGGAACGGCCGCATTTCCTCGGGCGCCGGCGTGCGTAACGATGCCGATGTGGCGCTGATCTTCAAGACCGCACGCCTCGCCGCCGATCTCCTGATGCCGCCGGTCAACCAGCTCGATCAGATCAACGCCTTGAAGGACTTCAACCTCGCCATGGAGGGCGACGAGGACGCCGCCGCCTGGTGGACTCAGACCATGATGCTGACCCAGACGGCGGGCTGGGAGTACGGCATCGATCAGGGGGACGGCGTCACCCGCTACACCTCCATGACCAACGGCGGGCCGGTCTTCGTCTATGAGAAGGGCGGCAAGATCATCCGCATCACGCCCATCGTCTTCGATGATACCGACCCGGAACCCTGGACCATCGAAGCGCGCGGCAAGAAATTCACCCCGCCCCGAAAGTCGTCGCTGGCCGCCCACGGCCAGAACTGGAAGAGCATGGTCTATTCTCCGGACCGGCTCTTGAAGCCCTTGAAGCGGGTCGACTTCGACCCCGACGGCGAACGCAACCCGCGGAACCGGGGGAAGTCGGGCTACGAGGAAATTTCCTGGGACCAAGCCCTCGACATCGTGGCGAACGAAATCAAGCGCCAAAAGCGCGAGCACGGCCCCGGCGCCATCGCCATGAGCCACGGCTCTCACCATACCTGGGGCAATATCGGTTACTACCTGTCGGCCGCCTTCCGGTTCATCAATGCCGTCGGCATGACCCGGGTCCACCACAACCCCGACAGCTGGGAGGGGTGGTACTGGGGCGCCGTTCACCATTGGGGCCAAAGCCTGCGGGTCGGCCAGTGCGAGACCTACGGCACCGTCGAGGATTTGATGAAGGAATCCGAGATGGTGGTCTTCTGGTCTTCGAACCCGGAAGGCACGTCCGGGGCCTACGGCGCCTTCGAGGGCGCCATCCGCCGCCAGTGGCTCAAGGACCTCGATATCGAGGTGGTCCACATCGATCCGTTCTACAACGACACCGCCCAGATGTTGGGCGGCAAGTGGATCGCCCCCAAGCCGACCACCGACACCGCCCTCGCCTTGGCAATCGCCCACGTGTGGATCGAGGAAGGGCTCTACGACAAGGAATTCGTCGCGGCCAAGACCTTGGGCTTCGACAAGTGGAAGGCCTATGTCATGGGCGACGAGGACGGCGTCGCGAAAACCCCCGAATGGCAGGAGGGCGAGACCGGTGTCCCCGCCAAGACGGTCCGTGCGCTGGCCCGCAACTGGGGCAGGAAGAAGACCTATCTCGGCGCCGGCGGCTGGGGCAACGGCCACGGCGGGGCGTGCCGCAACGCCACCGGCATCCAGTGGGCCCGGGTGATGGTCTGCCTCATCGCCATGCAGGGTATCGGCAAGCCGGGCGTCAACATGGGCAACCTCCAATGGGGCACGCCGGTGGACGCCAATTTTTATTTCCCGGGCTACGCCGAAGGGGGCATGTCCGGCGACCTGCACCATACGGCGATGGCCGTGGAGCTCTATCAGCGGATGCCCCAGCTCCCGTCCATGAACACCAACGACCAGCAGATCCCGAGGCTTCAACTTCCCGAAGCCATTCTCGAAGGCAAGGCCGAGGGCTACATCTGGGACGGCAAGTCCATCGAGGCCCAGTTCAACAAGATCAGCTATCCGAAGCCCGGCTATTCCAAGGTCCACATGCTCTACAAATACGGCGGCTCCATCTTCGGGACCATGTCGGACACCAACCGGCACGTGGAGATGTACCGCTCGCCGGAACTGGAATTCATCGTCAACCAGTCGATCTGGAACGAGGGCGAGGCCAAGTTCGCCGACATCATCCTGCCCGCCTGCACCAATATGGAGCGGCCGGATATTTCCGAATGGGCGGCCCTCGGCGGCTACGCTCACCACGGCCAGACCCAGCTCAATCACCGGGTGGTGGTGTTCCAGCACAAGGTTATCGAGCCTCTGGGCGAATCGAAATCCGATTTCCGGATCTTCCATGAACTGGCCATGCGGCTGGGCCTCGGCGCCTACTTCTCCGAAGGCATGAGCGAACTCGACTGGGCCAAGCGGGAGTTCGACGCCTCGGATCTGCCGAAGATCGTCAAGTGGAAGGACTTTATCAAACGGGGCTATGTGGTCGTACCCAACAACCCGGAAGGCGTGAAGGACCCGGTCTCCTGGCGCTGGTTCTACGAGGGCCGCAAGAAGGATGTGCCGGAGCCCATGCCGCTGCCGTCCGATTATACCGAAGAGTACCTGAAGGGCCTGCAGACCCAGTCCGGCCTGATCGAATTCGAATGCCAGAGCCTCAAGCGCTACGACCCGGACGACATCGAGCGCCCGCCCATCGTCAAGTACCGCCCGGCCTATGAGGGCCCGTCCAACCCGGACGTCGCGGCCAAGCACCCGATCCAGTTGATCACCCCGCACCCCCGGTACAGTTTCCACACCCAGGGGGACGGCAAGGACACGTTCTTGAACGACATCGAGGATCACCGGGTGCTGGTCGACGGGCGATATTATTGGACGCTCCGGATCAGCGCGGCGGACGCGGCGGCCCGCGGCATCGGCCACCACGACCTCGTGAAGGTCTACAATGACCGGGGCGCGGTGATCTGCGCCGCCCACGTCACCCGCCGGCTGGCGGCGGGCGTCGCCCACGGGTACGAAAGCTGCGCCATCTATGAGCCGGCGGGCGAGATCGGCAACTCGGTCGATCTCGGCGGCTGCCTCAACCAGCTTACCCCGCCCCGCTCGCAATTGAAGAAGGGCCATTCCATGGGGTCGTCGGCCGCCATGGTGGAGATGGAGCTCTGGGACGGCTCGCCGGAGATCAATCGGGCGCCGTCCGAGCCGGACGCCGCCGTGTTCACGCCAAAACCCGTAGCTGAACCGGTCCCGGCGGAGTAGGAGACGTCCAATGGATACTTCCGGGAGCAAATGGAACCTGATCGTCGACGTCGCCAACTGCACCAACTGCAATCTGTGTGTGCTCGCCTGCCATGACGAGCACGTGGGCAATGCCTTTCCGGGCTATTCGGAAGAGATGCCCAAGCACGGCCACAAATGGATCGAGATCGACCGCAAGGAGCGCGGCGCCGGTCCCATGGTCGACGTGGCGTTCCTCCCCAAGATGTGCCAGCACTGCGACGATGCGCCGTGCATGGAGAAGGCCGAAAACGGCGCCATCACCAAGCGCGACGACGGCATTGTGCTGATTGATCCGGTGAAGGCCAAGGGCCAGCGCCACCTGGTGGAGGCCTGCCCCTACGGCGCCATCTGGTGGAACGAGGAAAAGCAGGTGCCGCAAGCCTGGACCTTCGATGCCCACCTGCTGGATGACGGCTGGACCGAGCCCCGCGCCGTCACCGTCTGCGCCACGGCGGCACTGCGGTCGGTCAAGGTGGATGACGCGGAAATGCAGCGCATGGTCCGCGAGGAAGGCCTCGAAGAACTGCGCCCCGATCTCGGGACCAAGCCCCGGGTCTGGTACAAGAACCTCCACCGCTATTCCAAGGCGTTCATCGGCGGCAGTGTCGAAGCGGATGCGGGCGGCAAGGTCGATTGCGTCGAAGGCGCGCGTGTGACGCTGCATTCAAACAGCACCCAACTCGCCGAAACCGCCACCGACATCTACGGCGATTTCAAGTTCGATCACCTGGATCCGGACTCCGGCGCCTATCGTGTGGAGATCGCCGCCGACGGCCATGCCTCGAAGTCCGTCGACGTGACCCTCGGCGAAAGCACCTATCTGGGCGAGATACGGTTGTAGCTCATTGGAGCACGTACTCTCGAAAAAACCTTTCGAGTAGCTGCCGCCGACCGGGGGCCAATTCAGACCACTGTTCTTCTATTTTCTCTTGAGTGTGCTGAATAACGTCTTGGTTGGCTGAGACGCAACTGCGTCTCGCAGGCGATGAATTGGGGTTTAGAATCGTGAATGCTTGGTCACTCGAGCTCGGCAACTTGTTTGGACGGTATCCGCCAATGCAAATCTGGAACAAATTGACGTTCAGCTGATTGCGCCCCGGCGTCATCAACCAGCTGAACACCAAACCATCATTTGTCCAGACCGTGGTTTCCGCCGGAACACGAGTGAGCAACCACTTGACGAGCGTTATTCCGTCATTGAAGTGAATCTGCCCCTCTTCAACAACCGCCCGAGAAACGCCTTCGCACTTCCTCGCGATGAGACCACCCAAAAAGCCCTGTGGTGCAGCATTGTAGGCACCCAGACTTCCATACCACCGTTTTAAGCGTGGCCACATTTCCGATGTAAGCGAACACTCCCGCCAACTGTACGTGCGATTTAGTCCATTGCCCGCAGCAATAGTGACCTTGCCCCGGGAGGTTTTAACGGCAATCTTGGTACCTTCATTCATAACCAATTCCAGCCGAGAGAGGTCTGCAGCGACCGCAAATCTCGGTAGGCCAAAACTGACTAGAGTCGCACAAGCAACGACACGGAACAGGAACCAGAACCACGAGCGAGGTCGTCGATCTAAGCTTATCATGGACTTTCAAACCCAATCAGACTTGATAAGCTTAACCCATGACTGCCGATCTCATCCAGGATTTCGCCGGGCTGCTGGACCGCGCCGGCAACGTCGTGGTGTTCACCGGCGCGGGCATCTCCACCGAAAGCGGTATTCCCGATTTCCGTAGCCCAGGCGGCGTGTGGGACAAGAACCAGCCGATCTATTTCCAGGACTTCATCTCGTCCGAGGACGCGCGGCGCGAGACCTGGCGGCGCAAAATCGAGACCGACAAGGTGATGACCAAGGCCCGGCCCAACCGGGGGCATATGGCGATCTCCAAGTTGGTGGCGATGGGCAAGGTGTCGAACGTCGTCACCCAGAACATCGACGGTTTGCATCAGGCGTCCGGCGTGCCCGAGACACAAGTCATCGAACTGCACGGCAACTCGACCTACTCCACCTGCCTGGAGTGCGGCACCCGTTACGAGAACGAACCCATCAAGAAGGCCTTCGCCAGGGACGGTACCCTGCCGGTCTGCGACGATTGCGGGGGACAGGTGAAGACCGCGACCGTCTCCTTCGGTCAGGCGATGCCGGAAGAACCCATGTTCCGCGCCCGCGCCGCCGCCCTGGAATGCGATCTGTTCATCTCCATCGGCTCATCGCTGGTGGTGTTTCCGGCCGCCGGGTTCCCGGTGATGGCAAAGGAGAACGGCGCGGCACTGGTGATCCTGAACAGGGACCCGACCGAGATGGACGACCTCGCCGACATCGTGCTCAACACCGAAATCGGCGAAACCCTGGGCGCCGTCGTCGCTTTCGATTAATTCCCTTCATGTACTGTCGCACCCCCACTCCAACCCTCCCCGATCGAGGGGGAGGGAGTAAGGTTGTGCGCGCAGACACCCCCCCTTGCGGAAGAGGGATGGGGAGAGGGAGACGGATTGAGTGTGCCGTCAAGCGCCGACCCGCCGGATCGGATTTGCCGGCCAGCCAACAAAGTGGCGGGGCATCCGGTGTTCTCGACGGTGGCTTACCCGGAGAAGCATGTCCTCCGGCCGGCGAAACTGGTCCGGCGGGCCGGGTAATGCCGCTCGGACGAACCCGAATCTTGCTCAGTTAAGCTTCAGTCTGGGTGTCAGTTGATCGTTGGCGGCATCCGGGTGCGTGGTGAGGGTCGCCTGATGGTGGACCATCTTCCAGGCCCCCTCCATTCTGGCAAAGCAGTTGGTCGCCACGGCCGCGTTGGGCGGCAAAAGCTCGTAGCAGATGACCATGGCAAAATCACCGAACAGGACAGGCTCGGGATTGCGGAACTGCATGTTCCCGGAGTCCGGATGGTTGAGGATGCTTTGCCAGCTCTCCATCACCACGTCCCGCCCCGAAAGGTGCCTCCATCCGGGATGGACACAGGTCACCGGGCCGGTCTTGGCCCACATATCCTCCATGGCGTCATAGTCGCAATTTGCAAAGGCGACGTAGAAGGCTTCATTGGCGAACAGGACGGCTTCGGTGTCCGACATCTGCACTCCCCCGTTGGCGACTCCTTATTGTGCGACAGCCGATGCCGCGGGTCAAAACCCCGGACCCGCCTGCTTGGTCAACAGAATTCCGGCCGGTTTATTCAACCGGTATTCAGAAGCCTAACGGATCAGGCGTCGATTTCCGTCAGTCGACGGAGCGGCGGCTCAATTCCGGGCTCGGAGGTGACGTCATTGGCGGGTTCCGGGATCGGCGGCGCCGCCGGTTCCGGTTTGGGTGCGGCGCGCTTCGAGCCGTCACTCGAACCGCCCGAGGTGACGGTGAGCGCCATGGGCTGAGCAACTCCAGCTCGATCCGGACATTTTCCAGCCTGGCCGGATCGTCCGTCCGCTCGGACTTGATCCGAAGAATGGTGAATTTGCCGATCAATTCGCCGGGCGAAACGTCGATTTTGATGGATTCCACGGTCATCCGCCGTGCCTTTACCCGTCGCTGTCAGGCCGCGAAACATGTGACAGGCGCCGCCGGAAAACAAGGGACGGCCGGGCGGGTGCGCCGGTCATCCTTCTCTCAACTCGTCCTCGGTCTCCGCATCGGCGACCTTCTTGGCGGTGCCGTAGTCGAACCCGGCCCGGGCCAATGCCGCCAGATCCTTCTCCCGCTGACCCTCGACCGGCGGTTTGATCCGGAACGGTCCGATCCGCCGGCGCCTGGCGAACCGGATCGCGGCCTCCAATTCGGCGTCGGGCTGCTCGTCTCTAAGGGCCGCGATGGACTCTTCGATGATTTCCGCCGGCACGCCCTTCTCGCGGAGTTTGGCGGTGATGATGCGGATCGATGTGCCGCGGGCATGGAGCGCGTGGACCCGTCCCTCCGCATAGCGCCGGTCGTCCACCAGCCCGGCGCGCGCCAGCTTGGCCACCAACTCATCGACCCACGCCGCTCCCTCTTCGCGATCGGTACCGTGGGCCCGGGCCGACCGTCCCACCCGGCGCATCATGACCCGCCGCAGGTTCTCCTCGGAGCTGGAGAACCGCTTGAGATAGTGGAGTGCGGCGTTTTCGAGAGATTTGGGGGACGCCTTGCGGGGTTTCCGGCGGCGGGGTTTCTCCCTGCCCCGGTCCGTGTTGGAGCCCGCATTCTCCCCTGTGGCCTTGGCATTCGGCATGACGGGTTTATACCAGGGGCCCGCGACCGGGACGAGGCCTCCTGACGCTGCCGGAACCCACGGTCACATCGCTTCTGTTCCTCGGCATCTTCTCGATGGCGTTCGGTGAAATCCGTCAGGTAGGCGACCTCGGCCATGTCACTTTCCTTGCGCCCGGCCCGATCATGATATCGCCTCAAGGCTCGGCCCATTACTGCTTCGTGACGTAAGCCCTTCTAATGCCTGTATTTCGTTGACAGCAGGGGTGCGGATTAAGATACTGCGCGCCTTCTGGACGGGGCGGTCGCCGCTCCGTTTTTTTGTTTTGTCAAATCGAATCGGAGAGGAGAGATGATCAACGCGCAGATGCCGACCTATGCCCTGTACGACGTCGCCTTCGAAAGTGGCGAAGGCGTGCACCTGCAGGCGACGGACGGCCGACGATTCATCGACTTCGGGTCGGGAATCGCCGTGGTGGCGCTCGGACATGCCCATCCCCGCCTGGTGCAGGCGCTGACCGAACAGGCGGGCAAGCTGTGGCACGTCTCCAACCTCTATCACATCCCGGTGCAGGAACGCCTCGCCCAGCGGCTGGTGGACAATACCTTCGCCGACTGCGTGTTCTTCTGCAATTCGGGCGCCGAGGCGGTGGAAGCCGGCCTCAAGATCATGCGCCGCTATCATCAGGAAAATGACCGCCCCGACCGCTACCGGGTCATCACCTGTACCAATTCGTTCCACGGCCGGACGCTGACCACGGTCGCGGCCTCCAAGAACGAAAAACACATGCAGGGATTTGCCCCCATGCCTGACGGGTTCGACCAGGTGCCCCTCGGCAACCTCAACGAACTCAGGGCGGCGATCACCGACCAGACAGCCGGCATCATCGTCGAGCCGATCCAGGGCGAGGGCGGCATTCACGTGGCCGACGGCGACTACCTGCGCGCACTTCGCGAAGCAGCCGACGAGTTCGGCGTGTTGCTGATGTTCGACGAGGTGCAAACCGGAGTTGGGCGGACCGGCAAACTGTTCGCCTATGAATGGTCCGGAGTCGAACCCGACGTCATGTCGGTGGCCAAGGGACTGGGCGGCGGGTTTCCGGTGGGCGCCTGCCTGGCCAACGAAAAGGCGGGCAGCGCCATGGCACCCGGCTCCCACGGCTCGACCTTCGGCGGCAATCCGCTGGCCATGAGCGTCGCCGATGCGGTCATCGACGAATTATTGAAGCCGGGCTTTCTGGATCATGTGGATAAGATGGCGGGATACCTGCGCGGCAAACTGGAAGATGCGGTCGCGGCCCATCCCAAGATCCTTAAGGAGGTCCGCGGCAAGGGCCTGCTGATGGGGATCGAGTGCCATGTCACCAATGGCGACGTGGTCAACGGCCTGTTCGGCCGGAATGTGCTGGTGGTGCCGGCGGGCGGCAACGTGGTCCGCTTCATCCCGCCGCTGATCGTCGAAGAGAGCCACATTGATGAAGTCGCGGGGGCCTTGAACGAGGTCTGTGCCGGGATGGAGGCCCAGGGGGAGACCAGCTGATGAGCGCGACCCAACAAGCCCCCAAGCACTTCCTTGATGTGCACGAACTGGATTCGCCAACGCTGCGGCGAATCCTCGATCTCGGCGCCGATATCAAGCGCGACGATGCGCCCGGCCTGCTGGCCGGCAAGACCCTGGCGATGATCTTCGAGAAACCCTCGACCCGGACCCGGGTGTCGTTCCAGGTCGGCATGACCCAGTTGGGCGGCAACGTCATCGTCCTCGGCGAAAACGAGACCCAACTGGGGCGCGGTGAGACGCCGGCGGATACGTCGCGCGTCCTGTCCCGCTATGTGGACGCCATCATGATCCGCACCGATGCCTCGGCGAAGCTCCGGGAAATCGCGTCCCACGCAACGGTCCCGGTGATCAACGGCCTCACCAACGACAGTCATCCCTGTCAGGTGATGGCCGATATCATGACCTTCGAAGAGCATCGCGGCCCCATCAAGGGCAGGACGGTGGCCTGGGTGGGCGACGGCAACAACATGGCCGCTTCCTGGGTCCATGCGGCGGTCCGCTTCCGGTTCAAGCTGAACGTGGCGAGCCCGCCCGAGCTTTCGGTAGCCCGCCGGGTCGTCGACTGGGCCGAATCCGAGCAGGGTCATGTGAAGTTCGTTCATGACCCCGATGAGGCGGTCACCGGCGCGGATGCCGTCGTCACCGATACCTGGGTGTCCATGGGCGACGACGGGGAACGGGACCGGCGGCTGAAACTGCTGGAGCGGTTCCGGGTCGATTCCCGGCTGATGGGTTACGCCGAGGAGAAGTCGCTGTTCATGCATTGCCTGCCGGCCCACCGGGGCGAGGAAGTCACCGCCGACGTGATTGACGGACCCCGGTCGGTGGTGTGGGATGAGGCGGAAAACCGCCTGCATGCTCAAAAAGGGATCCTGGCCTGGTGCCTGGACGAATCCCGAGGATAAAGACCGGCCATGCCCGTGGAAGGCCCTTAGAACGTATGTCTGACCGAGCCGGATTTCCGGACCTGGTTCAGCCGTTCCGCATTGAAAACGCCAATGTCCGGGGCCGCTTGGTCCGGCTCGGACCTGCCTACGCGGAGGCTCTGGGCCGGCACGACTATCCGGAGACCGTCGGCGAACTGCTGGGCGAGACCCTGGTCATGTCGGCGGCACTGGCCGCGTCGCTCAAATATGACGGGATATTCACCCTGCAGGCCCAGGGAAACGGTCCCGTCGGCATGATCGTCGCCGATGTGACCAGTGACGGCCATCTGCGCGCCTACGCCCGGATCAGCGAAGACGACGGCGCCTATGAGGCGGCTGCCGATCCGGAGGCTCGGGGTTCCGTCCCTCGGCTCATCGGCTCGGGACATCTCGCCTTCACCGTCGATCAGGGGCCCGACACCGACCGTTACCAGGGAATCACCCCGCTGGAGGGGGCAACGCTGTCCGATTGCGCCCACACCTATTTCCGCCAGTCCGAACAACTCGACACGGCGATCATGATTAACGCCCATGTGGGAGGCGACGGCGAGGCGCCCCGGGCATCGGCCCTGATGATCCAGCGGCTGCCCGGCGATTCGCTGCCCGATCTCCCGGATGAGGAGGCCGAGGAGCGGTGGCGGCGCTCGGTGATTTTGATGAGTTCGCTCACCACGGACGAAATGCTGGATCCCTCGCTTCACCACCGGGACCTGCTGTTCCGGCTGTTCCACGAGGACGGCGTCCGGGTCTACGAGACCAAGTCGCTGGAACTCAGGTGCCGCTGTTCGCGGGAGAAGGTGGCCTCGGTGCTGGCCAAGTTCCGCCCGGATGAACTCAGCGACATGCGGGCGGAGGACGGGCGGCTGGTCGCCACCTGCGAGTTCTGCCGCACCGATTATTTCTTCAATGACGAAGATTTGGCCGAACTCATATCCGCCTGAGGATTTGGCGGCCCGCCACCGAACCGACATGGGCGCCGGCCATGGCCCTTGATCGGAAAGGCGGCGGGGTGCGACCATAGGCCTATGACCCGGGGAAAACCGCATCGCTATGTGATCGTTACCGCGTTGTTGATCCTCACCGGCTGCGCGGCCGAGGTGCCTGTCCAGAGCTTCCCCCAGATCACCTTCCGGCATCTCCAGCCGCTCGATCTCCGGGTGGTGGATATCCAGGTCAATCAGGATCTGCCGGCGCCGGCCGCCAACGATGTCACCGCCAGCCTGCCCGCGTCCCCGGTGCTCGCCCTCAGCCAATGGGCGCAGGACCGGTTGCGGCTCGCCGGCTCGACCCGGGCGACGGCGCGGTTCACCATCCTGGCGGCCCAGGTTCTGCGGAAGAATCTGAAGGTGGAGGGCGGCCTGACGGCGGTGTTCAAGAAACAGGTGGATCAACAGTTTGACGGCCTGATGGAAGCAAAGCTCGAGATTTTCGACGAGCGCGGCATCCGCCGGGCGATGGCGCGGTCCAAGACGGAACGGGTCATCACCGTCCGCGAAGACGACACCATCGCCGACCGGCGCCAGATGCTGTTCGAAATGACCGAGAAAATGATGGCCGACTTCGACAAGGAGATGGAAAAAGCCGTCCGCCGGCACTTTATCGAGTGGCTGTTCTAGACCGGCGGATTACGCGCCCGACGCCGACCGCGAATTGATTGCCGCCGACGGCAACACCACCCGCGCCGAGGTGCGCCGCCGCCCGCCGGACAAGATCTTCCATGATGGCCTCGCGTTCGTCGACGACGGCACGGGCCGGAAAATCGTCAACAACGTGACCCGGCTCGAAGCGGTTTGGTTAGCTGGCGCACCAGTTGGCGAGCTTGCGCAGGAATCCGACGCATTCGTCGAGCTGTGACAGTTCGACGAATTCGTCGGCCTTGTGGGCCTGGAGGATGGAGCCCGGCCCCATGATCACCGCCGGAATACCGGCCTCGGCGAACTGTCCGGCTTCGGCGGCGAAGGCGACACTGCCGAGTTCGTTTTGGCCGGTGAGCGTCCGCACCAGCTCAGCCGCCGCCGAGCCGTCGTCCATCTCCAACGGCGGCGTGCCGGCGACAAGGGCCGTCTGAACATCGGCCTCGGGCGCCACCGCCCGCATGGCCGGCAGAATCTCATCGGATGCGAAGGTGCCGAGCCCGGCGCGCAGCTCTTCCCCGGCCCCGCCGGTGGCCGAGCGCACTCCCCAGCGGAAACTGCAATGCTCGGCGATGATGTTGGTCGCCGTGCCGCCCTCGATCATGCCCACATTGACCGTCGCAAAGGGCGGCGAGAACTCGGTCTCGATGGGTGACGGGTTGTCCCGCATCTCCGCCTGGCGCGTCGTCAGATAGCCAACCAGCCGGGCCGCGGCCTCGATGGCATTGGCCCCTTCCTGGGGCTGGGACGAATGGGCCGGCCGGCCGGTGATCACGGTCTCATAGGCCGCAATGCCCCGATGGGCCCCCACCGCCGTCATATCCGTCGGCTCGCCGACGATCACCGCGTGGCACGGCGGCAGGCTGGCGGTCATCGCCTCGATGAGGCGCGGCGCACCGAGACAGCCCACTTCCTCATCATAGGAAAAGGCGAGGTGGATGGGCCGCTTTAGATCGAGGGCCCGGAATTCCGGCACCAGGGCGAGCGCCACGGCGATGAACCCTTTCATGTCGCAAGTGCCCCGCCCCCACAGCCGCCCGTCGGCCTCGGCGAGATCGAACGGGTCGGTATGCCAGTCCTGGCCGTCCACCGGGACAACATCCGTATGGCCCGACAGCACCACGCCGCCGGTCGCGTCAGCGGGTCCGATGGTGGCGAACAGGTTGGCCTTGTCCTTTTCGTCGGAGAACACCCGCCGGGAGGCTATATCGAAGCCGGCGAGGTAATCCTCCACGAAATCGATCAGCCGAAGGTTGGAATTCCGGGACGTGGTATCGAAGCCGACCAGCTTGGCCAGCATGTCCTTGACCAGCGATGGGGCGTCGGCGGGTGCGTCCACTAAGCTCTCCAGAAAGAGCGGGTAAACAGGACCATGACCGTAAACAGCTCGAGCCGTCCCAGCAACATCCCCGCCGAGAGTACCCATTTGGCGCCGTCCGGCAGGCCCGCATAGTTGCCGTCCGGGCCAACCACCGGACCGAGGCCCGGACCGACGTTCGAAATCGCCGACCCGGCCGCCGAAACGGCCGTAAGGAAGTCCAGGCCGAAAAACGCCAGGGCGACGGCAATCGCCGTGAAGGTCATGCCGAAGACGAAGAAGAACGACAGCACCGACGCGGTCACGTCCTCGGGGATCGGACGGCGGTTGTAATAGGGCACAAACACCCCGTGGGGCTGCACCAGATGGGCGAACTGAGCCCGGACCGAGGCGTACAGCACCTGAAACCGGAAGATCTTGATCCCGCAGGTGGTCGAGCCGGCGCAGCCGCCGATGAACATGATGAAGAAGAACAGCGGCACGGCAAACGCGCCCCACTGGTCGTAGCCGTCGGTGGCATAACCGGTACCGGTCATGATCGAGACCACGTTGAAGGCGCCGAACCTGAGCGCGCGCAAGGGGTCGACCCCGTTGCCGATCCACAGGAAGCCGGCGACGATGACGATGATCAGGCCGAGCACCACCAGGAACCACTGCACCTGGGAATCCCGGAACAGCGCCAGGGGCTGGCCCTGCAGGGCACCCATATAGAACACGAAGGGCAGGCTGCCGACCACCATGCCCAGTGTAATGACCATGTCGACGGTGGCGGAATCGAAATGGCCGATGGAGCCGTCGCGCGTCGAATAGCCGCCGGTGGCGATGGTGGTCATGGCGTGCGCCACCGCATCGAAGCCGCTCATCCCCGCGAGCCATAGGGCACCGGCCCAGATCACCGTCAGGCCGACATAGATAAACGATATCCACACCGCCACTTGGGCCGCCCGGGGCAGCGCCTTTTCCGACGGGTCCGAACTTTCCATCCGGAACAGCTGGAAGCCGCCGACCCGCAACATGGGCAGGATGGCGATGGCCATGACGATGATGCCGATGCCGCCCAGCCACTGCAGCAGCGCCCGCCACAGGAGAAGCCCCGGCGGCGCCGCGTCCAGACCGGCCACCACGGTCGAGCCGGTGGTGGTGATGCCGGACATGGCCTCGAAGAAGGCGTCGGTATAGCTCATATCGAGCTGGGAGAATTTGAACGGCAAGGCGGCGAACGCGGTCAGCGCCACCCAGACCAGCGTGGTCATGACGAAGGCCTGGCGCACGTTCAAGGCAGCGCCGCCAGTGCGGCTGGTGAGCGCCAGTGCCACGCCGATGAACAGAGTAACGCCGGAGGCGACGGTGAACACCTGCCAATCGGGGTTCCCCGTCGCCGCGTCGACCGCGGCGGGTATCAGCATGACAAGGCCCAGCGTGCTGAGGAGCACGCCGGTCACCAGAAATATGGGACGGAAATCGATCACGGCCGGTGCGGGCCTCGAAAGCCCCTCATGGTTTCCCGTATAGAGCGCCGCCCCCGGACTCGGGGCCGGGAGCGGGCGGGATCAAACACCGATTCGGCCCCCAAAACAAGCCGGAGGCCGTCCAAATCACGAAAAGTCCTTGAAAATCAATCAGCTAATACGAGAGGTTTCGCTGATCATGGCGAGGAATTCCCGCCGGGTGGCGAGATTGTCGCGGAACGCACCCAGCATCCGGCTGGTCACCAGGCTGACGCCGGGTTTGTCGATACCGCGCGTGGTCATGCACTCGTGGTAGGCCTCGACCACCACCGCGACGCCCTTGGGCTGCAGCACTTCGTCCATGGTATTGGCGATCTGCGCGGTGAGTTTTTCCTGGATTTGCAGCCGCCGGGCGTACAATTCCACCAACCGCGCCATTTTGGAGATGCCGACCACCCGTTTGTCCGGAATGTAGGCCACGTGAGCCTTGCCGATCATCGGTGCAATGTGGTGTTCACAATGGGAGGCAAACGGGACGTCCTTGAGGACCACAATCTCGTCATAGCCCTCGGTTTCATCGAAGGTCCGGCCGAGCAGGTCTTCCGGATCCTCGCCATATCCGGCGAAATATTCCTCATAGGCGCGGACAACCCGATCAGGCGTCCCCAGCAGGCCGTCGCGGGTCGGATCGTCTCCGGCCCAGCGGATCAGCGTGCGGACTGCCTCCTCCGCCTCTTCGCGGGAGGGGCGTTCGGCATCCGCCGAACCCTGGTCCGGCGCGGTAATTTTCTTCTCTACATTCACGGCCTATTCCTCACCCGGCCCGAATTCGGCCGACCCATCGCAAATTGCGCTCAATCTAGACGACAGGATTGTCATTGGAAAGACGTACACAAAGTACGGGAGGTTACGCGCTCCGGATCAACCGCCCGCAAATGCCGGCCGACCTTAGTTTACCGCCGAGGGCTGATAGGGGGAATCCAGGGAGAATGGAGGCACCGAAACATCGAAAGTGGCGCCGTTCTCCGAGATCATCAGATACGATCCGACCATGAACCCGGACGGCGTCGAAAGGGGTGCGCCGGAGGTATATTCAAAGCTCTCGCCGGGCTCCAGAATGGGTTGTTCGCCGACCACGCCCTCGCCCCGGACTTCCTGGACGTTGCCGTTGGAATCGGTGATGTGCCAGCGCCGCCGCAACAACTGAACGGTCTCGCCGCCGTTGTTCTCGATGGTGATGTGGTAGGCCCAAACGAAGTGGAAATCGTCCGGCTCCGACTCATCATCGAGATAGTTGGGCTCCACCGTGATGGTGATCGCCTTGGTGGTTTCCTGGTACATCGGATCGTCTGCGATGGTCTTTCTCATTTCCGGTCCATTTTAGCACGCCAAAACGTCCTAAACCAGCACGGGAAAACCGAACACGACGAACACCCGCGCGGCAGAAACCGGGCGGATGTCCGGCCGAAGCAAGGGATTCGGCTAGAGCAGATTCCGGCCAAATTGAATCAATTTGGCCGGCAACTACTCTAGAGGGCTGCCGCCCGGCCGATAACGATCTCCACCCGCCGGTTTCGGCGCTCGCGAAGCCCATCGGTGGTCATGATCCGGGGCCGGCGTTCACCGAAGGATTTGACGGTGATGGCGTCCGCATCGACACCGGCGGCGATCAGCGCCCGTTTCACCGCCAACGCGCGCCTTTTGGAAAGCCCGTCGTTGTACCAGTCGGGGCCGGCGCGGTCGGCATGGCCGGCGAGCACGATGGTGGTATCGGCGCCTGCCCGGATGGTCTCCAGCGCCCGGCGGAGCGCCACCTGGTTGTCCCCGGCAATCTGCGCGCTGTCGAACTCGAAATGCATGGTGAATGCCCGGGACGTGAACCGGCTCTCCGGCAGGGCCGGCTGATTGACCGGGGTGATGCCGGGCGCCGTGCCGGCTCCCGCCACGGGCTCTCCGCGCGCGTCGCCGAAGGACAGGATGATATCGCCCTCGAGCTCGGTCAGCTTGGCGAAGAACCCGTCCCGGCAGGCGGCAATATGGGCCCACTGCCAGTTCTCCTCCTGCTGCTCGATCCAGCAATCGAAACGGGCGATGGCGAGGGCCGCGGTCACTGGCTCCAACTGCCGGGCGCCGCCGCCGAGAACCGCCATCAGCCGTGCCCGGCCATCGGATAGTTGCCGCGCCGCCGGCTTGGGTAAACGCCAATCATCGATGCGTTCCGGCTCAACCACGTCACCCGCGGCGGCCCGCTTTGCCTTCTCGCCAAAATACATGCCGTCGATCAGGTCGCGCATGTCGTCGAGTTCGGTGACCGCAAACTGCTTGAGTTCGGCGGCGAACGTGCCGGCGAACTTATCGTCCGGCGGCGTCAAGGCCCGGAGTTCGGCGTGATCGTTGACAATGCCGCAGGCGCTTAAGACCATGGCGAGACCGGCGGCGGCGGCCAGTTTCTGAAATCGTTTCATCGGCTTCTCCCCAACCAGGGTGGTTGCTATCGGGGAGAGCGTCGCTGCCGACTATGGCGATCCGGTGGCGAATTGCGGCGGTTGTGTGGCGAAGTTGGGGTAATTTTGCGGCGGGTCATCCCGCCCGGTAGAGGATGAAGCCGGTGCTGCCCGGGGGTCCATGGGCTTATTCCTGGACGGAGCAGGCGCCGCCGCCGAGGACGCAGAAGCGGGCGCAGTGGGGGTGGTTGAGTTTCACCGCGCCGGCGGCGTCGGCCAGCGTGCCGCCCATTTCGAACCGGGTGTCATAGGGCAACAGCGTGCAGGGCGCGACGGTGGGCGCATCGGCGCCCTTGCGCTTGATCACCATGCGCGAGGTGGCGCACATCATATGGTCGGAATGAACGCCCACGATGTCCCAACAGGCGGTGGTGATCTCCGGCACGTCCAGGGTCTCGTCCATTTCCGGGAACAGCACCAGGGCGATGGGGTCCGACGCATCGACGCCGATCCCCAGCCCGGCGAACAGTTTCGCGTAGGCCTGCCGCTCCTGCTCTTCGGTCTCCTCCCACCGGGTCCGGCCGGCAATGGCGAGTTTAAATCCGTTCTCACCCAGCCATTTGACACCGTCGATCATCGGGCCCCAGGTCCCCTGCCCGCGAAGCTCCTCGTGATGCTCTAGCGTCGGGTGGTCGATGGAAACCCGGATCGAGAGCGCATCGCCGTAGCTCGCATTCAACCGCAGCAGCTCGTCCCGTTTGTGGTCCATGGGTTTCATGGCGTTGGTCAGGACCAGGGCCTTGAACCCGCGCGACAGCGCGAGTTCGAGCATGTCGATGAAGTCGGGGTTCATGAACGGCTCGCCGCCGGTAAACCCGATCTCCTCCACCGGCAGGCGGGTATCGCGGATCTCGTCCAGATAGGCCGCCACCTCGGCGGTGGTGATGTAGGCCAACCGGTCGTTGGTCGGGCTCGATTCCATATAGCAGCCGACACAGGTGAGGTTGCAGAGCGAGCCGGTGTTGAACCACAGCGTCCGCAGTCTGGTGAGATCGACGGCGGCACGGTTCTCCCCGTCGGCAGTGACATCCGGGTGTTTGAATTTCCGCGGATCGAGCGGCGGGGCGGCAAGAAATTCCGAATCCGGCATATGGAAGGGCACGCTTGTTGTTGGCACGTTTTGTTATTTTGGCGTTGCATAGCTTACGCCCAACGGCCGGCCAAGTCACAAGGGTGTTAGGGGGAGGTGTCAACGGGCCGACCACGCCCCAAAATCTTGCCCCCCGCCCGCCGATCCCTTAAAACAGGCGGTCCCGGGCGCGGGTGTAGTTCAACGGCAGAACGAAAGCTTCCCAAGCTTTAGACGAGGGTTCGATTCCCTTCACCCGCTCCATCTCCCGTTACCCGCGAGGAAGCATTGGCCGAGAAGCAAGATATCGAGATCGGCGTCGAGCGCATGATCGACGGGTTGTTCGAACTGTTCGACGAGATCGGCGACCTGGCCCTCAATCGGGTGGTCCGGCTGACCAAGGAATTGGACGGCGGCTTCAACCCGACCCTGGTGACGCCGCGCAACGTCAACCGGTTCAAACTCACCTGGTTCGTGGCCCTCGGCGAGCTGATGTTTCACGAGGTGCGGGGCGAGAAGGTGCCGGAAGCGGTGAAGGCGTTCGAAGAAGAAATGCGCTATCAGGCCAATGAGCGGGACGAGATGCCCTTCCTCGACGAGATCACCGAGCGGGTGCGGAACGCCATCGCGGCGGATGAGCCGTACCTTAGCGAGGGCATCTTCAACACCCCGTCCTCCAACGGCGGGGATAAGAAAAACGAAGGGCTCGGCACCATCCTGGCCGAGACCCTCGCGCAAGTGTCCTTCGAGGAAAACGGCGCGCTGAAGCCCATCTACCCGGCGGTCCACACCACGGTCGAAGACGAGTTCATCAACGCCTACGGGCATTCGACGATCGCCTGTGCCCGCTTTGTGGTGGTCGACGGGGAACCGATCTAGGTCTTGCCCCTCTCCCGCAGGGGTTCCAGGGGACACCCCTAGCCCCGATGAGCGGAAGGGGGGAGGTTTGGAAGGCCCTCCCCGGCGTCAACCAGACACCACGTTCTTCACGTCTAAGCGAAGAATAAATTCTTCAACACGATCCAGCCCATGGCGACGCCGATCACCAGGAACAGGTAGGCGATGGCCTTCTCCATGGTGCGCTGGGCGATGCGGCCCTGGAGCCAGGGACCGATTTGCCCGCCGATGATGACGCCCGGGATCATGTAGACCAATGCGTTCCACGGCACCGCTTTCATGCCGCCTTCGGCGACCAGGGCCGAGATCTGGGTGAACGAGGCCGAGGCCACCACGACGATTACGATAAACACCGATGTTGCCGCCGCCACCGGTACCGGCACGTGGTTGCGCTTCACCAGTTGGGGCATCACCACCTCGCCGATGCCGACGCCCAGCAATCCGGTCAGAAACCCGCCGATGCCCGTGGCGGCCGCACCCTTACCCTGTTTGGGCTTGCGATACCGGTATGTGTGACCGGCGCGGTCGGTCACTTCGCGGAT
>LXNI01000939.1_pt1 | contig 29201 bp, 24 predicted proteins | sample 809091 | NCBI WGS metagenome assembly LXNI01 (sample SAMN04870527, study PRJNA318959) | sponge metagenome | biome: 01000161; feature: marine sponge reef; material: water | host: Sarcotragus foetidus | place: Greece: Milos, Mediterranean Sea | collected 2013-05-29 | depth 5-7 m | reverse complement strand
TCACAAGCTCGATCATCCGCTCCTTGTACTCGGGCGGATACCGCCCCCGCCTGCCTCCCGCCATGGCACACCTCCTTGGTCCATCCAAATGGAAAGGTGTCCGTCATAGCGGGGCAACTCCAAATTCCGAAATCCACGAGTAAGCGCTACCCGTTCGTGCTCAGGCAGGCAGGCCCGATTCCACCGGTCGCCGCCGCCTATCTCCGGCCCGTGTGGGCATCCGAATTCTGAGGACGAACCACCTTCAGCTGCTTTGCCACCCGCTCGATGAGCGCTTGGGCACGGTCGCTCCCCAAGAGTTCCCGGGCATCAACTGAGTGACCTCCCCCGGGCGTGTGGCGGACCGTCCGGCGCTCGGTCTCTCCCGTGTTGGTGTTGGTCATCGTGTGCCTCCTGATTCTCTGGTTCACCCAGTTGCATCGTAGCTGGTGGATCGCTGCCGTGCATCTCGGATCCGGAAGCGCCGAGAAGACTCAGTGCTCGTGGAGGGTAATCTTCTTGGCGGTAGCTGTCTGTCGCAATAGCAGGATGGGACGGTTTTCGGTTGATTCGCTCCTAAGCCGTCGATGGGCATCTGTGATTCGGGGGGAACCTTGTGCGCACAGATACAAAGCAGTAGGATGTTCTACAGAGGTACGAGCTGATGCCAGCACGAGCTTGCAACTGCAAGGAGCGCGAACGTTGCCGAGAACTGCCCGCCTCAGGCTCCAAGAGACCTGCACGATTCAGGTGGGGTACACCGCCCGCCGTCGGCTGGTGCCAGTCACAGATGGGGGTATCGCCGCGATCAGGCTGCAGGATGTGCAATCTGGGGGACGGGTTGATCCGAGGCAGTTGGTTCGCGTGCAACGCGCTCGCCTTTCCGACAAGCACTTCGTGCGCGTAGGCGATGTGGTCTTCCGTTCCCGAGGCGACCACAACACCGCGATCGCATTGGACGACGAATTCGACGAACCCGCCTTGGCCATGCTGCCGTTGTTCATCCTTCGACCGAGATGCAACATCATCCTCCCGGAGTTCCTCGCCTGGGCGATCAATCAGCCCACGGCTCAGCGCCACTTCGACAGGGTCGCACGAGGTACTAACATGCGAATGATTTCGAGGTCCGGGCTAAGTGGCCTTGAGATCGACATCCCTAGTAGGGGAACACAGCGCCGAATCGTCGCGGTGGATGCGTTGGCCCGGCGCGAGAGGATCCTATCCATCCGCGCGGCTGAAAGACGTCGGCGGCTGATTGCCCGGCTTCTGGGAGATCTTGCTGCGGGCACATCTCCGTCCCGGGCTGAAGCTGTTTCCCCTGAGATTCGGAGCGGGGCCTGGGACCGAACGCCACCAACCGTCAACTAGCGTGCAGACGGGGATTAGAGAGACTACCATGAGGATCCCAACTTTCTCGCAGTCCCACGGCATCGAACCACTGCCAGAGCCCCTGAGACTTGGACGGATCAATCAGCGGGCCCGCAACCTCTTTTGGGATGTGTTGTGGACGAGGACGCAACATCGAATGGGAAGGGCAGGGTTGACAGACTTCCTGGTTTTCGGACCTCCGTGGAACGAGATCTTTTCGAGTTTGCACCGAGACTACTGGGAGCGACCTGCGGATGAACTCCCTCAAGCGCCAGAGATGCTTCGGGAATACAAGCGATTCTTCCTCCAAGCTCCCTTCAATCGCTGCTTCGATGTCCTCCAGATGATGATGCAGCACCCGGCCTGCCCGCCGGATCTTGTCACGGCAATACAGGGCGTTTTCGACGATTGCCATTTAGCCTATCGGATCGACACAACCTCGACGCCCCGGATTCTCCCTGCAGCGACCGAACAAGAAGGCGATGCTCTGATCGGAGCCCTTCAGGATCTGGAAGGCGCGGGCTTAGGTGGGGCAGCAACCCACCTCAGGCAGGCCGGCGAGCGAATCCGGGAAGCAGACTGGGCGGGGAGTATCCGGGAGAGCCTTCACGCCGTCGAGTCCGTTGCTACGCGGGTCGCTCCAGACGACGCGGACACCTTGGGGAAGGCCTTGTCCGTGTTGGAGCGCCAAGCGGATCTACACGGTGCCCTGAAAAAAGGCTTCGCCGCCCTCTATGGCTACGCTTCCGACGAAGACGGAATCCGTCACTCCTTGTCGGGCGCCGAATCAAAGGCGACTCAGGACGAAGCCATCTTCATGATCGGAGCCTGCGCTGCCTTCTGTAGCTACCTCTGGCGCAAGTTCGGTTCTGAGAACGCCGCTTCCCGCCTGGAGTCCCACTGATGACCCACACCACTCAGGACCAGGTCAATCAGACCGCCTGGGCCGCCTGCGACACCTTCCGGGGCGCCGTGGACGCGGGCCAGTACAAGGACTATATCCTCGTGATGTTGTTTCTGAAGTACATCTCGGATTTGTGGGACGAACACGTCGAGACCTATCGGACGAGGTATGGCGACGACGAGGCCCGCATCCGGCGCCGTCTCCAACGCGAACGCTTTGTGATGCCGGAGGGCGCGAGCTTCCGGGAGCTCTACGAGCAGCGAAACGAGCCCAACATCGGGGAACTAATCAACATGGCCCTAGAGGCCATCGAGGACAGAAACCGCGCGAAGCTCGAAGGGGTCTTCCGCAACATCGACTTCAATTCGGAGGCAAATCTTGGTCGAACGAAGGACCGCAACCGGCGCCTGAAGAACCTCCTCGAGGACTTCGCCAAGCCGGCCCTGGACCTGCGGCCATCCAGGGTAACGGGCGACATCATCGGTGAGTGCTATATTTACCTGATCTCGCGCTTCGCGTCAGACGCCGGGAAAAAGGCGGGGGAGTTCTACACGCCCGCGGCTGTTTCTCGGTTGCTCGCAAAGCTGGCCGCACCCAAGGACGGCGATACGATCTGTGATCCCGCGTGCGGCTCCGGCTCGCTTCTGGTCCGCGCTGCCGAAGAGGTTGGATCGAAGAACTTCTCCCTCTATGGGCAGGAAGTGAACGGGGCGACCTGGGCGCTGGCCCGAATGAACATGTTCCTGCATGCGAAGGACGCGGCCCGCATCGACTGGTGCAACACTCTTACCGGCCCCACGCTGATCGAAGACGACCGTCTCAGGACGTTCGACATCGTGGTCGCCAATCCGCCCTTCTCGCTCAAGAAGTGGGGCGCCGAAAACGCGGCCAACGATACCTACGGTCGCTTCTGGCGCGGGGTGCCTCCCCCCTCGAAGGGTGACTACGCCTTCATTACCCACATGATCGAAATCGCCGAGCGCCGTAGCGGGCGGGTCGCGGTGATCGTCCCCAACGGCGTGCTCTTCCGCGGCCATCGCGAAGGCCGCATCCGGAAGGCGCTGATCGGGGAGAACCTTCTGGACGCGGTGATTGGCCTGCCCGCAAAGCTCTTCACGACGACTGGCATTCCCGTCGCGATCCTGGTCCTCGACCGTTCTCGCGAGGAGGGCGGCGCGAACGAAGACCGCTCCGACATGCTCTTCATCGACGCGAGCAAGGAGTTCACGCCCGGCAAAAAGCAGAACGTCTTGGAGGAGCAGCACATCGGTAAGGTGGTCGAGACCTACCGCAATCGAAGGGCGGTTGAGCGCTATTCCCATGTCGCGGCGCTCGAGGAGATCATTGAGAACGACTACAACCTCAACATCCCCCGCTATGTGGACACCTTCGAGCCGGAGGAGGAGATCGACATCGCCGAGGTCCAGCGGGAGATCGACAAGATCGAGGCCGAGCTGGTCGAGGTGCGGGTGAAGATGCGGGGGTATCTGAGGGAGTTGGGGGTGGAGGTGTGAGCGGGGGGAAGATGCTCAAGTTGAGTGAAGCGATCCAACTCGTCACGGAGCAGGTACCACGGTGGATTCCCGGAACCAAGTCCGGCGCCAAGGTGAAATTCTCCGTAAGTCGTTGTCGGCAATGCCCCATGAGGCAGCTCATCGCGGTCGCGGTCCTAACTGACCGCACCAAGTCGGGTCAGCCGAGGTTGGTCCCGTGAATAGCCCCATCATCGATGTTGCCATCGGCCTGGTCTTCGTGTACGTCGTCCTGAGCCTGCTGGCGTCTAGCATCCAGGAATGGATCGCCAGCCTCCTCGGGCTCCGATCGCGGAATCTGTACAGGGGCCTACGGAGATTGCTCGGGGCGGGCATGGCGAAGGAAGTGTACGGGCACCCGATGATTCGGCGGCTGGCCAAGAAGGACAGACACCCAGTGCTGGACGAGGAGGTGGCCAAGGGCAAGCGTTGGCTGAGCGCGAAATGGGATCGTCTCTTACCCAAAGCACCTTCATACATCGATTCGCGGACCCTGGGCACAGTGTTGATGGTTCTCGTAAACCAGAAGGAAGGGGGCCAGAGAGGCGGCGATCGAGACCGCGACGCCGATAGCGCTGACATTCGTCGGATACTGGAAGCCATACGCCAGCGAACCCCGAACATCTCGGAAAACCAGACGGTGGACGAACTGGCGGAGTGGTTCGATGAAGGCATGAAACGGGTGAGCGGCTGGTATAAACGGCAGGCCAAGCTCTGGATCTTCGGCATCGCTACCGTCATTACGGTCGTGGCCAACGCGAGTACGATCCACATTGCGGAGAAGCTCTGGATCGACGACGCGCTCCGAAGCGTGGTGGCTGAGGAAGCGACCGCATTGGTGCAGGACGGCGTCCCCGCCGATTCCGTACAGGCTCATCTGTCGAGTACCCTCAAGACTCTTCCGATCTGGTGGAACGACGGTTTCCCGGATGGCGTAGCCGAATGGGCGAAATCGGTCGTGGGTTGGTTCATCACGATCGCCGCGATCAGCCTCGGGGCCCCGTTCTGGTTCGATCTTCTCGGCAAGGTCGCGCATCTGAAGGGGTCCGGGGGCCAGATCAAGGAACAAAAGCAGCCGAGGAATGGGCCACGCAGAGGAACCCGACGTGCCGAGGAGCAAACCGGTTGAGCGACGACACGAGGAGCGGAGCGGTGGCCCGAGGGGAAATCATCCTCTCCTCGACAGAGGATGGTCAAGGGAAGATCCAGTTCCCGGCAGAAGAAGGGACGGCCTGGCTACCCCAGGCCCAGATGACCGAACTCTTCCAGACTTCTCCCCACGCGATCACACAGATCCTCAGCTCCATCTTTCGCGACGAGGAGCTGTCCCAGGAGGCAACTTGTAAGGAAAGCCTACAAGTTCGAACTGAAAGATCCCACTGGGTACCCCCCGCGCTCTCGACCACAACGAATGACGATGACTGACGTAAGGCACCGCCTCGGCTGGCGTACCGTGCGCCTCTCGCACCTCGGTCGTCTGATTCGGGGGCGCGGAATCACGCGGGCAGACCTCGTGCCAACAGGTATTCCATGCCTGCGCTATGGGGAGATCTACACGACATATCAGGACATCTTGAGTCGTCTGACGTCCTATGTTGAAGAAGAAACCGCTTCGAAAGCGAGACGGCTAGACAATGGCGACATCATCTTCGCTGCTTCGGGCGAAACCAGCGAGGAGATCGGCAAAGCCGTCGCGTGGCTCGGCCGGGGTCACGCGGTCTTCGGTGGCGACACCGTTGTGCTTCGCGGCCATGGGCAAGATCCTGCCTTTCTAGTGCACGCCCTTAATGCCGAGTACGTTTCACGTCAGAAGTCGCGCCTTAGCAAGGGAGATGCCGTTGTTCACCTCCATGCTCCTGATCTGGCTCGAGTGTTGGTTGCAATCCCTCCTATTGAAGAGCAGCGCCGAATCGCCAGTATTCTGCTGGCGTGGGATGAAGCAATAGACCGAGTACGCGCTCTCAGACGGGCTTGGCAACGCAGGAGAGCGGCGCTAATGCAAAAGGTCCTGCCTGACCGTCGTCGACCCGGGTCCTTAGTGAATAGCCAATGGCGCCAAGTACGCTTGGGACAAGTGGCTGAAGTCATCATTTCCAACGTGGACAAGCGGATCTTACCCGGCGAAAGGCCGATTCGCCTATGCAACTACACAGACGTATATGCCAATGACGTAATTCGCTCCACAATGAACCTAATGCGCGCATCGGCCACTGACGCCGAGATTAGGAAGTGCCGGCTAAAAGTGGGCGACGTCCTCATCACCAAAGATTCGGAAGACCCAAGTGACATCGCTGTACCGGCTATTGTTGAAGACGCCTGTGCAGACCTAGTATGCGGTTACCATCTGGCGATCCTCAGGCCGGGAGCCGAAATCGAGGGACTGTTCTTGAAGTACCTCTTTGAACTTCCCCGGAATCGAGCATACTTTGGCGCGAGGGCGAACGGCGCGACTCGTTTTGGCCTTACTTTGGGTAGCATTCAGCGCGCCGTCCTCGATATTCCGGATCTCGTAATACAGCGCCGAATAGCGGATGTCCTGTGGACTTGTGATGTCGGGATTCGGAATCTCTCTGAGTACCTTAGCGCCCTTACTGATCAGAAAGGGGGACTGGTTGCGAGCTTAGTGGCCGACAGACAATTGACGCTCAGACGCCGCGAAACGGAGAGGAGCCTCAAATGACGAAGAGTCGATTCTTTTCGATCTACCTGCTGAAGGGTGGCTACAACCATGTCACGTCGCTCCGTGAAGATCACGAGCTCGATGCGTTCATAGAAGCTGATGCACTGCCACCGGAATCCACGCTCCTCGTACGCAGCGTATCTATCTCCCCATGAACCGTGGTGGGGAGCATTCCTTGGTGTGCGATCACAGCTCTGGCAAGCTTTTCACGGCGCCATTCTGTTCCTCGCAGCTAGTGGGCGCACCTTCGCAATCACATTCGGTCATGTGCGGCACTTCCTCAGAGAGCGCAGCTACGTTCAGGATTTCGGACTTAGAGTGACCTTGAACGCTGTCGATCCGGAGAGGATCAAGAATACCGACGTGTTGGAGCCGGGCGCGGCGCGAAGGCGGCGAACACAGATGTCGATAGGATCGGATCTTACCTATTTCGATATCGACGGAGATAGCACAGTGCTGGGCAGCCTTACTGGCAAGGTAAGATCCGAATACCGGGACGTTATCGGTACCGTGACTGGTGCGAGAAGTCTCCGTTGCAGCTCTCCTGCTACAGCGGAAGAACTGAGCGGACTATGTGTGCGATTGCTTGACATCTATGGGCGCATTGACTACAAAACCACCTTCCCCGACTTGCAGGCGGTAGCCCGCGTTGGAGATCCAGAGGTTGTCAATGCACTTGACGAGAGAGTAGTGTCGGCAGTAGGGCAGAGGGACCCGAATCTGGAGCTTGGCGTTCCGGAGATAGTCGATTATGGTGAGAGCGTCGCTTTTCGCTTCTTTGGCAACGGGGGCAGCAAAATATATGACGATGTGTCAATGGATGCCTACTACGAATATTTGGACGGCGCGGGGCTTTCCGTGGGCACGATCACGATCGATGACCTGAGGCGTCAAAAACTCTGTGTAACGAGTGCCGATGGTCGGCAAAAGAAGAAAAGTCATTCAGTTTATCGGTCGTTAGTTTTTGATACTAACCTGGGTGATGGCAAAACTCACTACCTTGCAGAGGGCAAGTGGTATGCGGTCGCGGATGACTATATAGAACGCCTGAACCAGTATCTTGACCGGTACACTGCTCCCATTCGGTTACCTGCCTATTCACACAGAGATGAAGCGGCATATAACGCAGATGTTGGGTCGAGCAAGTCAATGGTTTGCCTGGATAGAGCGGATATCTCTCCGCGTGGTCAGACGCAGATCGAGCCTTGTGACCTCTTTTACGTAGATGATCAAAGAGCCGTCTTATGCCATGTCAAAAGGTGGACGCGGTCATCGGACTTCGGTCATCTGGTCGATCAAGGAGTGAACTCGATTAGACTGTTGAAGGACGAAGGGACGGCGGTGGGACGAATGGTAGGTGTTGTTTCTGAGAGAGCCAAGGGATATGGGGAAAGTGGATGGAAGGAGTTCTTGGAGAAGGGGGCGCTCAAGGTGCAATTCGCGATAATTAGCAAGAAAGATTCGGATGGAGGGGCCAGCAATCTGCCTCTGTTTTCTCGAATCACCCTGAGGCGGGGAATTCGGGAGTTGCGACGCATGGGGGTCGTCGTGGAGTTTGGCTTCGTCCGAGATGCATCGGCGGAGACGATTGGGAGGAGGTTGCGTCGGAAGGGAAGTGGTGTTCGGGAAGAGGCGATGCCATGACGTTCAAGCCCGCCGAGAAACACCAATCCCAGATCCCAGCGGTGCAGCTTCTCGTCGCGCTCGGCTACATCCCACTCTCCCAGGGGGACGCCCTCGCCCACCGCAGCGGCCGGCTCCGGAACGTCCTTCTGGGCGAGATCCTTACGGATCGCCTTCTCACGATTAACCGTTTCACCTACCGAGGTCGCCATTATCGCTTCGACCTAGAAGACGCTCAAGAGGCGATCCGGCGCCTCCGCCCCGCCCCTGATCGCATCCAGGGGCTCCGGCGCACGAACCAGGAGGTCTTCGACCTGCTCGTGCTTGGGACGAGCATCACGCAGAAGATCGACGGTGACTCCAAGTCGTACTCCTTCCGGTACATCGATTGGGAAGAGCCCTCGAATAACGTGTACCACGTCACCGCCGAGATGGAGGTGGAGCGCGCGGGGAGCTTTAAGACCCGTCGCCTTGATGTTGTCGCCTTCGTGAACGGCATTCCCTTCATCGTCATCGAGAACAAGCGCCCAACAGAGAGCGTTCAGAAGGCCGGAAGTCAGCTGATCGGCTATCAGAACGAAGACAACATCCCGCACTTCTTCCACTTCGCTCACCTCCTCCTCGGGCTCAACCGCAAGGAGGCCCGTTACGCGACCGTCGGGACGGCGAAGAAGTTCTGGCAGGGCTGGCGCGAGCCGGATAGTGCGGAGACCGAGCGTTCAAAGGTAACGTTGAGTGCTGAAACGGGGATCGAAGGAACGGTTGATACAGCTGGCTCTCCGCCACACCCTGCGGCCGGCAGGGCCATTCTGACCGACGCCTCTTCCGCCCCCACTCCCTACAACCCCGCCTCCTCCTCCCCCGCCCCTGTCAGCCCTTACGGCCTCCACTCGCTAGTAAACCGTCCTCTTGCCGTTGCCGAAGCCGCCGCCGTCTACTCCGGCGACTTCGCCAAAGCCCGCCCCCACTTTGAAGCCCTTGCCGCGCAGGGCGACCGCGCCGTCACAGCCCAAGACCGTGCCATCCACTCCCTCTGTCGCTCTGAACGGCTCCTCGACTTGGTCCGCCGCTTCACAGTCTTCGACGGCGGCATCCGCAAGATCGCGCGACACCAACAGTTTTTCGCCGTCCGGCGCGCCATGGAGCGTGTGAAGCACGTTGGGCTGGATGGCAAGCGACAGGGAGGTGTAGTCTGGCATACGCAGGGCTCGGGCAAGTCCTTGACCATGGTGATGCTCGGGCGGGCGCTGGCTCTCGACAAGGACATCGCCAACCCGCGGATCATCATAGTGACGGACCGTAGGGATCTGGACCGCCAGATCAAGGACACCTTCAAGTCATGCGAGCTGGAACCGGTCCGAGCGAAGAGCGGACGCCACTTGCTCAACCTCATCCGCGATCGCACACCGCTGATCACCACGATCGTCAACAAGTTCGACACGGCGCTGAAGTACTCCGGCAAGCCGGATGACGATCCCAACCTTTTTGTGCTCGTAGACGAGAGTCACCGCTCCCAAACGGGAAAGTATGGCGGATATGGACAACTGGCCGTGAAGATGCGTCGGCTTCTTCCCAAGGCCTGCTACCTCGGCTTTACCGGCACCCCGCTGCTCAGCCGCGAGAAGAGCACCTTCACCACCTTCGGCGGCCTAATTCACCGGTACACCATCGACGAAGCCGTCGGGGACGGTGCGGTCGTGCCGCTTCTCTACGAGGGGCGGTTCGTTGACCAGCAGGTCACTGCCGAGACCATCGACCGCTGGTTCGACAAGCTCTGCCGTCCCCTGAACGAGGACCAGAAGGCGGACCTGAAGCGCAAGTTCTCGCGTTTGGATGCGCTGTCCCAGACCGAGCAGGCGGTCCGGGCGAAGGCGCTCGACATCTCAGAACACTACCGGCGGCACTGGCAGGGAACGGGCTTCAAGGCCCAGTTGGTCGCGCCGTCAAAGGCAGCGGCGATCCAATTCAAGGAGATGTTGGACGAGACCGGGGATGTGACCAGCGAGGTCGTGATATCTGCACCCGACGACAGGGAAGGAAACGAGGAAGTCGACAAGGCTTCGAAGGACCAGGTCCGCGCCTTTTGGACGAAGACGATGGAGCGCTACGGCTCGGAGACCGAGTACAACCGGCGGATCATCGACGCATTCAAGGGCCCGGGCCACCCCGAAATCCTGATTGTTGTCTCCAAGCTGCTGACGGGTTTCGACGCACCCCGCAACACGGTGCTCTACGTTTGCAAGCCGCTGAAGGAGCACAGCCTGCTTCAGGCCATCGCGCGTGTGAACCGTCTACACGAGGAGGGTGAGACTGAAAAACAGTTCGGGTTCATCATCGACTACCAAGGCCTGTTGGGTGAACTCGACAGCGCCCTGACCACTTACAGCGCACTGGAAGGCTACGATCCCGAAGACCTCGTCGGTGCCGTCCACGACGTGCGCGAGGAGATCCGCAAGCTCCGGCGTTACCACGGTCGCCTGTGGGACGTATTCCGAGAGGTTGGGAACAAGAACGACATGGAGGCGATGGAGCAGTTCCTGGCCGACGAAGCGATCAGGCAGGACTTCTACAAACGATTGCGCGCCTTCGCCCGCTGCTTGCACATCTCATTGTCGTCGGAGAAGGTCAATGATGTTCTTGACGAGCCGGAGATCCTGGAGATGCAGCGCGACTGGCGGAGTTTCGCGGAGCTGCGCCGGTCCGTGCGAATTCGGTACCAGGAGGCGGTAGACGTCAAGGAGTTCGAGCCGAAGATCAAGCGTCTGCTCGACGATCATGTGGCTGCGATGCCGGCCGAGACGGTTGTCGAACTGGTCGACATCCATGACACAGGCGTTCTCAAGGCGGTCGTCGAGGAGACGGGGATCACTCCCGCCTCGAAGGCTGACCGCATCGCAAGCGCCACGCGGCGGGCCATTACCGAGCGGATGGATCTCGACCCCGCCTTCTATGAGCGTTTTTCCAAGCTGCTCGACGATGCCATCCGGGAGTATCGTGACAAGCGGAAATCGGAGAAGGATTATTTGGACAACGTGGTCAAGATTGCCTCCAAGGTCGCTCGCGGGCACGAAGTCGCTGAAGTGCCCGAGTCACTCCGGGGAAACGACCACGGGATGGCGTTTCATGGCATTTTCAAGGGGGCGCTTGCCGACGCCTGCGGGACACCTCTTGGGGAGGACGAGACGGCAGAAGTTGCGCTGGCCATTCTGGAGATCATCCAGGACCGGCACATCGTCGACGTGTGGTCCAACGAGACTGCTCAGAACGACATGCGCAACGCCATCGACGACTACTTCTTCGACGTTCTCCGTGACGAGAAGGGGGTCGACCTAACGGAGGCGCAGATGGACGATCTCCTGGCGCAGATCATGAGGCTGGCCCAGGCGAGGTTCCTTTAGATGACTGCTGTACCCGCGCCTACAGCCCGCAATCACATCATGTACGGCGGGAGGCGCATCGAGTTCGCGATCTTGCGCCGCCAGCGGAAGACCCTAGAGATTGCGGTCGAACCGGATGCAACGGTCGTGGTGACTGCGCCAACGGATGCGCCCATCGAGGCCATCGCGGCATTGGTACGAAAGCGGGCCGCCTGGGTGCGTCGCCAGCAGCGCTTCTTCTCGCAATTCATGCCGCGGACCCCGGAACGGCGCTATGTGGCGGGGGAGACGCACCTGTATCTCGGGAGACAGTATCGGCTGAAGGTGATTCATGGGCGGCGCCCGGGCGTGAAGATGATCCGAGGGTTCATCATCGTTCAGACCCGCTACCCGGAACAGCCGGAAGTCACCCGTCGTCTCGTCGAAGGCTGGTACCGCAAGCACGCCCAGGCCAAGTTCGCGGAGCGGCTGGAGGCGAGCCTAGAGCGGTTTCCCGAGCCAGAGGCGTTTCGGCCTCGAGGGGTGATTGTGCGCCGGATGAAGAAACGTTGGGGATCGTTGTCGCCTTCTCGGCGTCTGCTGCTGAACCGGCGGTTGATCGAAGCCTCGGTTGACACCATCGACTACGTGATCACCCACGAACTCTGCCACATGGCGGAGCCTCATCACGGGGCGGCATTCTACCGGCTGCTGGACCGGGTCATGCCGGATTGGGTGGGGCGAAAGGGGCGGCTGGAGGAGAGGATGGCGTAGTCCGTGTCAGAAGTCCCTTTCGATGACTTTGCAAAGGTGGTCTTCGTAGTCCATGGCGGCAATGTCAAGCCAACATTCAGTCGGCCAATGTTCATCCAAGAAAGCCATCAGAGCGGTGCGATAGATAGTAGACGCCAGGGAAAGCAGTGGCGGGGCGTCATCGCCGAACGGCAGTAGCAGTCGCGTAGATACCTTGTCCCCGTGGACGAACTTGCTTCTCGCGGCATAGAGACGAAGGAAAATCTTCTCAGCAAGAATCATTCCATGTCTCCGACCCTTCTTGCCCTTGATCCAGTATCTCCGGTGTCTAAGCCTAGGGTCATCGAATGCCTGTGACTGAGCGATGAGGCGAGTGCAATCCCACTTCTGAACATTGCGGTCTGGCGGGGAAGCGAGCACTTCTATGGCCGTAGTCCAGTGCACAGTGTCCAATCCTACTTCGGTCAGTGAGGCGTAGTTCTTGAACCCGACGGATAGCGCCTCGTACGCGACTTCGATAGAACGAAACACCTTCGCCGTCTTGCGCATCTCCCGTCTGCGCCTGTATCGAAGGTGCCACACCCGGCCAAGACAATCTGCTAAACGCTCATCCATGAATCTCAAATCAACTCGCGGTACTCGGAGGTCGGGAGTGAGGGAAAGCTTGTCCAACTGAAAGCCAAGTGAGTTCAGTGCCGGGGTCCAGAAGTCAAATTTCGATCCGTCCAATCTGAGTACAGCAGGATGATGATCGAATGTCTCGGACCATGAGGCACCCGACCAGCCGCCTTCTGGCCAACCGGCTCGAACGCGCAGGATCGAAGCGACCGCCACAGCGTTCCGAAAGGAAATCACCGGCTCGACGCGCTTCGACATGTCCTTGTGCCAATCGTCTCGGATTATCAGGACCGCAGGGATGATCGCCTTCTCGTTTCCGTCGTGAAAGGAATTCAGGAACCTGCGCGCCGCGTCGGACCAGTTTGTGATGTCCATGACCCGTGGGTCTGACGCGGGCACGATCGCGATTCCCTCGAGTCCGAGGGTCAACTGAGAGCGTGAGTCATCCCTATCCCCAAGTAGAAGGTTGGGTAGCACGAAGGCCAGTTGCCATTTGGGATTCGCGGACATTGCAGACGCCTCGAAGATGCGGTGGTACGATAGTCAGTTTGTCAGCGTGGTGCAGCCTTCTGGTCCACGAATTCGTACCTCAACCACACGCTGTCGAGGTGCCCGAAGTCTTTGTCGGTCGACAGAAGGATTGCCCCAGTCACGTGCGCGGTGGCTGCGATCCACAGGTCGTTTTTCGACATTGGCACCGCTGGCTTGGGAGGAGGCGCGTCTCCGGGAGCGGTCACTGGGCTTCCGCGACTCCATGCGTCTATCAGCGCATAGGCATTCAGAATGCCGGGATCCTTGATCGGAAGATCGACCAATTCCGCGAGTGCTCGTTCGAGTGTCGTTCTCTTCTTCGCTTCCCAGCCGTTCCGTTCCGCGATGGCGAAGATCTCGCCTATGCAGACAACGGACGTAAAGGAGATCACTTCAGGGCCACCGAGATTGAATTGTTCGTATGCTCGGCGGGCCCAAGGTGCCTTGCGAGCGAACCCCAGCAATATGTTCGTATCCAGTAAGTAGCGTCGCATCGAGCCAAATAGTTAATCTGGGCGAGCAAGCAGTTCTTCGATGGGCTCATCCCCGGGCCATGCACCCCAGATCACCATCGGATCGACATGACGCATCGCCTTGACGGAAGTCCTTTCAATGAAAGCCTTTGGTCCAATCACGTAAGCCTGAGGCATGCTCTCGAAGATCTCGTCGCCTTCGGATCGAGGGCTGATTCGGCGAGCCTCCAGGAGGCGAGGTTGTCCGTTGGGTTTGAAGAAAACCATGCCTTGCACCGTGGCTAGCTTACCCCAGAGAGGTCGAAGCAACTCGACATCGAGATGAGTGCGGTCCAATCGACCTTGGAGTGATCGACGGTTGGCCATCAAGAGGCGGAAGCGACCCATGCCGTGTCCGATCTCGTCAAGTCGCCCGCTGATCACGAAAGCGCGCGGGACGGGAATGAGATTGAGACGCTCTTCGATCTGGGCACAAGCCGTTGCCTTGAAGGAGAACCCTGTTCGCGCCGGATTCTCTGGACGCAACTCGTATCGGACGGAGGACGTTTCCGCAGCTCTCCCAAGCCCGAGAATCTCTTTGAGCACGGAGGTGTCGTAGTGGTCTCCGGACGCTCTGGAGTTTTGCGCCTCCGCGATTGCCCGCGCCCCGAGGTCGAGCGCGGTATCTTGCACGTTAGGTTGCTGAAGCCAAAAGTCCTGCTGAGCGAAGTCTTCGTGGAGTACGTCGCCTAGTCTTGGAGCTCGGATGTCGAGGGTGGTGGATCCGGTTCCAAGTCCCGTTACCGTGAAGTCCATCGCCGCCTTTAGCCAAGCCGGCTTTCGGCCCTTGGCGACACTGCGGCCTGTGGCTGCCAACCGCGTGGCTCGTTCCGCTGTTCCGAGCAGAGCACCCAAGGCCCGCACCAAGGTGTTCGCCTTGATGTGTCCCTCTGCTTCGCGCAGCCCTTCAAGCCGCAATTTGTACGCCTGCTTGGTCAGTTGTCGCTCTCCTGTTGTGCCAGGGTATCAAGGATCAGCCGCCGCCAAGCGAGAAACCGCCCCGTGTGGGCGGATAGGATACACCGACCTTGGCGGATGGTCCAGCAGTCCCTACCGCTCGTACACCACCCTTCCCCCCACGACCGTCATGTCGACCTGCATGGCCTCCAGGCAGGGGTCTTCGCAGTCGAGGTAGTGCTCCGCCGTCACGATCAGGTCGGCGAGCTTGCCGACCTCGAGTGTGCCCCTTTCCGCCTCCTCGAAGGTGAGGTGGGCGTAGCCCTCCGTCATCGCGCGCAGGGCCTCTTCGCGGGTGATGCGCTGGGAGGCGCCGTGGACGCCGGCGCTGATGGTCCCCCGCGTCGTGAAGTGGTGGAGCACGGACCAGGGATCCCACGGGACGACGGGCGAGTCGCTGCCCAGGGAGACCGGGATGCCGGCGTCGAGGAATGCGCGCACCGGGGTGGTCCAGGCGGCGCGGTCGGCGCCCCAGTACTCCACCAGGCTCGGAGCGGCGACGTACAGGTGGTGTTGGGCGGTGACGGAGAGACCGAGGTCGCGCATGCGCGTGAAATGGTCGTCGCGCGGGATGAAACCGTGCTCGATCACCCAGCGCAGGCCGTCGATGGGCGCGTCGGCGTTGGCGGCCTCGTAGCCGTCGAGGACGAGGTCGATGGCGGCGTCTCCCACCGCGTGGGTGGCGACCCTCCAGCCCTGACGGTGAAGTTCGCGCACCGTGGCGATGTAGTCGTCGGTGGGCATGGTCTGCAGGCCGTGGAAGGTGCCGCCCTCACCCCACGGCTCTTCGTACGGGTCGCGCATCAGGCCGCCCTCGAAGCCACCGTCCACCCCCAGCTTGACCCCGCCGACCCGGAGCCATTCGTCGCCGTCGCCCATGGCCGGCCAGGTCGCGAGGGCTTCGGAGAGCGCTTCGACGCCGCCGGCGCGCGGGCCCCGGAACAGGTAGTTGACGCGCAGCGTCAGGTGGCCCTGCTCCCGCAGGCGCTCGAGCGCGCGGTACTGGCCGACCGACCCGCCGGGGTGGCGGATGCCGGTCAGGCCGCGCGCGTTCAGCCGGGCGTGCTCGGTGGCCAGGTCGTCGAGGAGGGTGGTGGGGTCGGGGGCGGGGATGGGCGGCAGGGTGACCAGGTCCTTGGCGCGGTCCACCAGCTCGCCGTTCAGGCGGCCGGCCGGGTCGCGGCCGATGCGGCCACCAGGGACCTCCGGGGTCGACTCGTCGATCCCCCAGTGCGCCAGCGCGGCGCTGTTCAGCACGTACTGGTGGCCGCCGCGCACCACCACGACCGGGTGCCGGGTCGCGGCCAGGTCGAGATCGTCGCGGTACGGGAGCCGCTGCTCGCTCACCTGGCCTTCATGCCAGTTCGAGTTGGTGACGATCACCTCGCCTGGCGGCGTCGCGCGCGCGGCGGCCGCGATCCGTTCGATGATGTCCCGAAGCGACCGCGCCCCGGACAGGTCGACGCCGGGACCGCCCCCGATGCCGTGGTAGTGATTGTCGGTCAGCCCGGGCAGGACGGTGCGTCCGGCCAGTTCGACCATCCGCGTCGCCGGGCCAGCCCGCCCGAGCACCTCCTCCGAGGTCCCGGCGGCCACCACCCGGTCGCCCCTGACCGCGAGCGCCTCTACCACCCCGGGGGATCCCATGGTAACGACATCCCCGCCCAGAAGGATCAAGTCCGCGGGCGCCTCGGCGCCTCGACCACACGCGACCGCGGCGAGGGCCATCAGCCCTGTGGTTCCCCGTGCAATTGCCCGCGTCAGAGAGACAGGGCATCCGAAGGGTGAGCGAATCATGCAGCCTCCCTCCGGCCCGCAGCTTCCGCCAGCGCGATCAGCGCCCCCGGACGGCCGCGCGGTGGTCCGCAGGCGCACGCCCGGCCGCTGATGTGAAGCTGTTCGATCCCGACGCTGTCGCGGAGCGCGCGCGTCTCAACGGTCTGCTCCCCGACCGGCAAGCCACGCCTCTGTAGCCGAGTGCAGCGGAACGGGAGCGTCATCCAGAAAAGCGAAGTCCACCTGCTCGACCATGCGGCTGACCCGGACCAGGATCTCCCTCTCGTTCTCCAGAATCCCGAGCACATGGTCCACCACCGGTGCCTCCAGATGATCCATGGAGATGATCCAGTTCATCATCGCGATGGTCTGGAGCGGCTCGTCCGCGCCCGGATAGATTCCCCCGGGGAGGTATCCGCGCGAGTAGTACGGATAGGTGGAGGTCATCGCCTCGATGGCTTCGTCGGAGAGGGCGAGCAGGCGCGCCCCGCCGGTGGTGGTGGCCTCGAGCACGGCGGCGGCCGGGTATCCGACCGAGATGATGGACCCGTCGATGGCGCCGTCCCGCAGCGCGTTGGCCGACTCGGTGAAGGTGAGATACTGGACGTTGATGTCGTCGTAGCTGATCCCGTGGGCGAGCAGCAGCTGGCGCGAGGACTGCTCCGTACCGCTTCCCGCGGAGCCCACGCTCACCCGTCCTCCGCGCAGCTCGGAGATGTCGGTTACCGTGGATCCCTGGGGCACCATCACGTGGGTGATGTTCGGATACAGGGGCGCGACCACGCGCAGCCCCTCGATCGGCGCGTCGTAGTCCCCGATGCCGCGGTAGGCCTCGTACATGGTGACCGAAAGGGCGATGCCGAGGTCCATCTGACGCGCGTTCAGGCGGGCGATGTTCTCGACCGATCCACCCGTCACTTCGGCCGTGTACTGGCTGGTGCTGTCGAGCACCGAGAGGCGGCTCGCGATGGTCCCGCCCAGCGGATAGTAGATGCCGCCGGTGCCCGCGGTGCCGAGGCTCCGGAACTGCCTGCCTCCCCCGGATCCGTCTCCACATCCGGCGGCAGCCAGGGCCGCGATCAGAGCGCACGCGATGAGGGTTCTTCTGGTCACTGGGTCTCCTGCGAAGCTGGGTGGCCCGCCGCAAACGTACAAACTCGCGACAAAGTATAACCCTGCCGCGCGACTCGCGATTGCGTCAGCCCGAAGGAGTCGGCTCCGAAGCCTCCGGCTTGAGTCCCAGCCACATCCAGAGCCCGATTCCCAGGACGGCCCCCACGGCATCGAGCACCGCTGATGGCCCGAAGAGCGCCGCGCCGGCGACCACCACCGCCGCGCGCTCCCACACCGCCAACGGCCTTCGGATGTAGCCGATCGCGGCTCCGGCCATGGCGCTGATGCCCAGGGCGCCCGTTCCCGAGGTGAGCACGATCGCCACGATGGATCCCTCCAGCAGGAGAGGTGGCGCGTACACGAACAGGAACGGCACCAGGAACCCGGCCATCGCCAGCAACATCGCCGTAAGCGCCGTTCGCATGGGTGGAGAGGACGCCACCCCGGCCGCTGCATATGCCGCCAGCGACACCGGTGGGGTCACGTTGGAGATGCAGCCGAAGTAGAAGATGAACAGGTGCGCGGCCAGCAGCGGCACGCCCAGCTCGACCAGCGCCGGAGCTCCGAGCGCGGCCAGGACCACGTACGCGGCGGTCGTCGGCAGCCCCATCCCCAGGATGATCGAGCCCGCCGCCGTGAGCAGCAGCGCGGGGAAGAGCTGGCCCTGGGAGATGACGACGATGAACTCCGACATGCGCAGCCCGATCCCGGTCAGAGACGCCACCCCCACGACGATCCCCGCTGCGGCGCACGCCGCCGCCACCTGAACCGCCCCCGAGGCTCCGGCGAGCGTCGCCTTCAGGTAGTCGCTGCGTTTCATGCGGGTCGAAGGCACCGCCAGCGAGAGCAGGAGCGCCGTGCTCACGCCCCAGAAGGCCGCGCGCATCGGTGAGCGGCCCTGCGCCAGCAGCACGACGATGATCAGCAGCGGGACAAGGAGGTGCAGCTTGCTGATGACCGACGGTCGGTCCTTGTCGACCACCGGGTCGAGCCCCTTCTGCTCTGCCCGGAAGTGGATGGCGGCGAAGAGGGCCACGTAGTAGAGCACGGCCGGGATGGCCGCCGCCAGCGCGACCGTGCGGTACGGGATGTTGGTCCAGGTCGCGAGGATGAACGCGCCCGCCCCCATCACCGGCGGCATGAGCTGGCCGCCCGTGCTCGCCGCCGCCTCGATGGCGCCCGCGAAGAAGGGCCGGAACCCCGCCCGGCGCATGAGCGGGATGGTGAAGGTGCCGGTCGTCACCACGTTGGCCACGGCGCTCCCCGACAGAGAGCCCATGAACGCGCTGGCGACCGCCGCCGTCTTCGCCGGCCCGCCCCTTGTTCGCCCCGCGACCCGGTCGGCGAGCGCGATCAGGAGCGCCCCTCCGCCAGCCATGTCCAGCACCGCCCCGAAGAACACGAACAGGTAGACGAAGTCCGCGGACACCCCCAGCGGAATGCCCCAGATGCCCTCGGTGGAGAGGTAGAGCTGCTCCAGCAGCCGCTGCGGGCCGTACCCCCGGTGGGCCAGAATACCGGGCAGCCAGGGTCCTGCGAGCGCGTAGGTGATGGAGAGGATCGCCACCGCCACGATGCCCCACCCCGTGGCCCGGCGCGCGAGTTCCAGCACCGCCAGGAGGGTGATCGCGGCCGCGATCAGGTCGAGCGTGGTGGGCGATGCAGAGCGGCTCACCAGCGCCTCGTTCTCCGACACGAGGTAGGCGCAGCTGAGGACCGTCCCCACCAGCAGCGTCAGGGAAATCACGTGCCGCACCGGGAAGCCGCGCTCGGGATCTTCCACGGTGCCGGGCTTCCGATACAAGCCGCGCGCGCCGCGCACCCCGAGGCCCAGGAAGCCGAGCGACGCCATGAGCGCGAGGTGGACCGGACGCTGGATGAGCGCGGTGAAGGGCGCTACTCCCGCCACGTAGAGGTGGTAGCAGGCCGCAATGACGGCGATGGCGAGGACGATGGATCGGATCATCGCGGAGGGATCCCGGGTGAACGCGGTGAAGCCGGTATAAGATGGTGTTTCAGGCCAGCGCCGCCAGTAGCGCCTCCGTCATGACACCATCGACGTGATCCCCGCCGTCCCCAGCGCGAACACGCAGTAGAGCACCATCACGACCGTGAACGCCCCGCCCCAGCCGCGCGTGGGCTGGATCTTGGTGACGCCGATCGCCATCAGCATCGCGCACCAGATGCCGAAGAGTCCGATGGCGCTCAGAAAGCTCAGGAGAAAACCATCCTGCAGAAACGGAGCGAAGGTCCCCAGGCTGAGCACCAGCTCCATGTCGCCGGCGCTCCGCTTGAGGGGCACCTGGATGAGGGCGCCCACCGAAGAGACCAACAGCGCGTGCACGACGACGGAGAGATACTGGCGGAAGCGACCGTTGTCGCCGAGCAGCGTGGAGAAGACGAAGAACAGGGCCGCGCCGATGATGAAGCTGCCGACCGCGCCCATCACGCCGGCCATTGCGATGCCGGCGTAACGGCCGACCGTGACCGCCACGGCAATCTCGTCCTCCCCCATTCCGGCATCCCCAACGCTCCGCCGGATCTGCTCCTCGAAGAGCTCCGCGGGGATGAGAAACATCATGATGACGTTCAGTATCACCAGAAGGAGCATGGTAGCCCCCCACACGGGCTTGTCGCGCAATTGCTCGAACAGCCTGCCCGGGGAGACGAATACCGCGACGATTCTACCGGGCAGCGAGGGCAGGGACGGGGACGATGAATCGGACATGGCATCCTCCTGCGGTGCGATGGGTGAGCGCGTGATGGGGTCCGTCGGCTCGAACCATTATAGCCTGTAGCTGCCGGGCTGGTTAACGTCAGGTGCCCAACAAGAAAACCCATGAGGGAGAAGCATGAGCTTCAGAACCAATCCGGACCGCATCCTGGAAAACATCGATCGCCAGAGGAACCGCGATCTCAATCTGGAACATTATGCGCGCGCGGCCACCGGACGCGAACTCGACAGTGAAACCCCGGAAGCCGACGCCACTCCGACCGAGCGGCTGCGGCGGATCTTCAGTCTGACCAACCGTGGCTACATGTCGGCGGCGCAGAGCATGGACATCAAGCGGCTGGCGTCGCGATTCCGCGCGATCGGCGACATCAGCCACTGCCACGCGCGGGGGGATGTCTCGGTCTCCATCCAGTACCTGGATTCGGAGCGCTACGACGACATCGGCATCGTGCCCTTCGAGATCCTGCCCGCCGATCTCGTGGAAATGCGCAAGCAGACGCGGACGACCAGACCTGACGCGAACGCGCTCAACCTGCTGCGAACCCACCTGCGCAACGGGGTGATGGCGGCCTACGGCAAGCTGGAGCCGAGGATTCGGGAAGCCGTGCGCTCGCGTGCGGATCTGGGTCACCTGGCGGTGCAGATCACCATCGACGTGAGGCCGGCCGAGTAGCCTTCGCCGCGCCGGCCGAGTAGCCTTTGCCGGGCCGGCGGGCGTACAGAGCCGACGTGCCGGACCGACCGGATCGCCGGTGGGTCGCATTCTCCCATTCCAGCGCCCGCGCCGGGCGGCGAGCTTTCGTGCGTGAACCCGCGAAGCACGCCCAGGAATCCGCGAAGCACGCCCAAGCTGCTGGGGCGGATCCTGCTCGAGACCGGCACCATTACCCGTGGTGCGCTTACTCGCGCGCTGGATGAGCAGCAGCAGACCGGGGAGCGCCTCGGTACGACGCTGGTCCGCATCAAGGCCTGCGGCGAAGAGGATGTGGCCCGCGGGCTCGCCCGCCAGCTGAACCTCCCCTACGTCCCGCCTCCGCTCGAGGCCGGCAGGGATGCGCTGCCGCGCGTGGGAGAGAGCCTGGCACGCGCGAGCACGGTACTTCCGCTGCTTGTGGAGGAGCGGGTGCTCCGGCTGGCCATGGCGGATCCCCTGGACCTCGCCACGGCGGACGACGTGCAGTTCCGCACCGGGTTGCGGGTGGAGCCGGTGGTGGCCTCCCGGTCGGCGATCTCGGAAGCGCTGGACCGCACGCTGGGCGATGGCCTGCAGGTCTTTGTCGCGGCGCTGCCCGGGGAGGAGGCCCGTGCGGGCCGCGGCTACGCCCGGCAAGGAGACCAGGCGCCGGCCGTGCAACTGGTCGACCGCATCCTGGGCGAGGCGGTCGCAGTGGGAGCCAGCGACGTGCACCTCGAGCGGAATGGCGGGGAACTGCGGGTGCGCCTGCGCGTGGACGGCGTCCTGCGGCACGCGGTGAGACTGCCCAAGTGGTCTCGGGAGGCGGTGCTGTCGCGGGTCAAGATCCTCGGCGGCATGGACATCTCGGTGAAACAGCGTCCCCAGGACGGGGGCTTCACCTACGACCGCGACGGCCGGCACTTCCGCGTGCGCGTCTCCACGATCCCGGTGGACCAGGGAGAGAAGGCGGTGCTGCGCATCCTCGACCCGGGGCGGGCTCCCACCGACCTGGAAGGGGTGGGGCTCGGGGACGACGACCTCGCGGCGGTGCGGGGCATGCTCGCCCGGCGGCAGGGGGTGATTCTGGCGGCGGGCCCCACCGGCAGCGGGAAGAGCACGACGCTGTTCGGCGCGCTGGGCGAACTGGACCGGGAGCGGCAGAACATCGTCACCCTGGAGGACCCGATCGAGTACCGTCTGGAGGGCATCAACCAGGTGCAGGTGCGGCCGAAGGCGGGGCTGACTTTTCCGGTAGCCCTGCGGGCGGTGCTGCGTCAGGACCCGGATGTGGTCATGGTGGGCGAGATCCGCGACCGCGAGACCGCCGAGATCGCGATGGCCGCCGCGGTGACGGGGCACCTGGTGCTGTCGAGCATCCACACCATCGACGCGCCCGGCGCCATCGCCCGGCTGCTCAACATGGAGGTACCCCCCTACCTGGTAGCGGGGGGTCTGAGCGGAGTGATCGCGCAGCGGCTGGTGCGCCGTGCCTGCCCCGCATGCCGGGGGGTGGGCCGCGCCTGCGACCAGTGCGAGGAGGGGTTCCGCGGCCGCATCGGCATCTTCCAGGTGCTGGGCATGACCGACCGTCTCCGTGACGAGGTGGGCGCCGGCGCCTCCACCTCCGCGCTGCGGGAGCTCGCGGTGGCGGCCGGGATGGGATCGATGGCCGGGGATGCGCGCCGGAAGCTGGCGGAGGGACTCACCACGCCCCACGAAGTGGCCAGGGTCATCGGGGGCGGGGCCGCCACCCGGCTCGCCTGCGCGGAGTGCGGGGAGGAGTTGCCGCCGACCTGCCTGGGATGCCCCTGCTGCGGGGCGCCGAGGGTGTCGACGTGCGCCTGCGGGCGGGGACTGAAGGGCGGGTGGCGGTTCTGTCCGGACTGTCTGCGTCCGGTTACCCCCGCCCCCGGGGCCAGCGCGCCACCCGCACCGTGAGTTTGTCGATGCGCCGTTCGTCCGGTGCAACCCCGATCCCCGGACCGGAGGGGGGCGTCATCATCCCGTCGACGACCTCGAACTCGGGGTCCACGATATCGCGCTCCCAGTATCGCCGGCTGGCCGAGATGTCGCCCGGTATGGTGAAGCCCGGCAGCGTGGCGAGCGCGATGTTGAAGGCCCTCCCGACGCCCGACTCGAGCATCCCGCCGCACCAGACCGGCACGCCGCGCGCACGGCAAAGGTCGTGAATGCGACGTGACGAGCCCAGGCCGCCCACCCGGCCCGGCTTGATGTTGATGATGCGGCAGCTGCCCAGTTCCAGCGCCAGCTCCGCGTCGCCGGCCGAGCGGATGGACTCGTCCAGGCACACCGGAGTCTCGAGACTCTGCTGGAGGCGCGCGTGCTCGTGCAGGTCGTCCCAGGCGAGGGGCTGCTCGATCATCAGCAGATCGAGATCGTCCATTTGCGCGAGGCGATCCCGGTCGGCCAGCGTGTAGGCGGAGTTGGCGTCCACCATGAGCGGCGCGGAGGGGAAGGCCTCGCGCACGGCGCGCACCATCTCCACGTCCCGCCCCGGCTTGATCTTGAGCTTGATCTTGCGATAGCCCTCCGCGAGGAACCCGCCGACCTTGTCGACCAGGAGGCCGTCGCTCTTCTGCAGCCCGACGCTCACCCCCACGGGCACGGGATCGCCGGAGCCCCCCACGGCCTCCGCGAGGGAGAGGCCGCGACGCCTGGCCTCGAGGTCCCAGCACGCCATTTCGAGACACGCCCTCGCCATGGGGTGGCCACGAACGTGCGAGAGTCGCCGCTCCACGTCCGCGGGTCCCTCCACCTCCGCTCCCAGGAGCACGGGAATGAGAAACTGCGAGAGAACGTGCCACGCGGTTTCCGTGGTCTCGTACGAATACCCGGGGTCCTCGCCGGCCACGCACTCCGCCCAACCGGTTTCGCCGTCGGCGTGCAGCCTGACCAGCAGGATGCGCCGTTCCTCGGAGTATCCGCTCGAGATCTCGAAGCGCTCGCGCAGCGGGAGCCGGATTTCCCGGACTTCGACGGCGTCGATCTTCACGAGAGGGCGTTCGGCGTCACATGTGCTCCCAGCGGCCCGAATACCTCGTCGACCTGCTCCCATCCCACGCGCATGAGGAAGGTGCTGTTCCGGCCGTACGACTTGGATCCCAGAATCAGAAAGCCGGGTTCGGGGTTGTCGAGCGTGCTGGCGCCGAAGCTCGTCTGGTCCATGCAGTCGTCGCTCGCGGAGCCGGCGAGCAGCGCCGCGGAGAGCTTCATCGGCGCCGCCGTCGCGTAGCATTCGTGCACCTGGAGCTGCCGGTAGAGGCCGTGGTCGCCGACGTAGCCGCACATGGAGACGATCCGGTCGACCCGGCGCACCATAGTGGAGCCGCCCCGCTGCCTCAGGACCACGTTGAGGCCATCGCCGTTGCGCTCCATTCCGTTGACCGTGAAGCCCGGGAGGACTTCGAGACCGGACGCGTCGCTCGTGGCCAGCTGCCGGGCGGCAAGGGTGAGACGGCTGCGTGCGGGCAGCCGGTCGCCGGCGATGGGCTGAAGGCGCAGCTCGGGATGTCTCAGCGCCCAGGTCACCTGGGTAGCGGGGTTTCGCTGAGCGAGGGCGGCGAGCGACTGCGCGACCGTCTGTCCGGAATGGCCTCCCCCGACCAGCAGGATGCGCTTCCCGGCCCATTCGCCCGGGTTGGCTTCGACATCCGGAATGTGGCGGACGATCCTGTCTTCCGCGGCCGCCTCTCCCGGAGCGGGAATGCCGCCTTCGCCAAGCGCGTTGGGGACGTCCCAGGTGCCCGTGCAGTCGACCACCATGTCCGCGCGGTCGATCCGCTCCCCGCCGGAGGTGCGCACCAGCAGGCGGAAGGGCAGGTTGGCGCGCTCGGCGCTGGCGATCTCCTCGTGCTTCAGGAGTCCTTCCCGGGCCACCGACAGCACCCGCGCGCCGAGGCGCAGGCGGTCGGCGATGACGGGCAGGGCCGCGATCGGCTGAAGCACCCTCGCGACCAGCTCCTGTCCGGTCGGAGGCTCGTCTCCGGAGGGGATCTCGTGCCCCGCGCGTCCCAGCCATCGCCGCATCCGTCGCGAAACGTTCAGATCCCAGCCCGTGAACAGGGCGACGTGTCCCCACGAGAGCACGTTATTGCCCACATGCGCGCCGGCTTCGTACAGGGTGAACGACACCCCGGCTTCGGCCGCGGCCAGCGCCGCCTCGATCCCCACGGGACCGGCACCGACGATGGCCACGTGGAGCGAGTCGAGTTTCCTTTCATTCATCGATCAGTCTCGATTCTCCTCAGGAGATAGTGTGAGACGCCTGCTCCCCGAATGAGCTCGCAAACTTCGTACCCGTCCGAAAGATAGCTCCGCAGGACCGAACGCGTGGCCGCCCGCCAGCGCGCCGCAAGTTCCGGAGAAGCCGACTTCAGCGCCTGGATGTCGGAGGGGATGGCCGCCATGACTTCGTCCGCCCGTGGCGTGTCCCGGATCTGCGGTTCGGGCCAGCCCGAAGATGGCCCGGGCGCCCCGGCGAGCACCCGCGGCACCTCCGCGAGGTCGTCGAGGGCGGGGGGCGACTCCTCTTCCGCCAACCGTCGCTCGACCCGGCGTGCGTCCAGTTGCCAGAGGGCCACGAACCTGTCGGTGCCGATCCCTCGATGCAGCGGAGAGTCGGTCCGGCCGTACATGTTCTCGACGTACTCGCGCGCGACGATGCCCAGCCTGGCCAGGTTGATGTAGGCGTTCCGGGACTCCAGCGGATCGAAGGTCCAGTACATGCGCCGGATCCCCTTCTCCAGAACGGCGTCGCGCTGATGGATCTTGAGGCGGATTCCAAGGCCCCGTCCCCGGCAGTCGGACCGCACCGCCAGCATGTCGGACCAGTGTACCGGGGTTCCGTTCTCGATCCCGGAGAGGCCGAAGATGAACCCGGCGAGGGACCCGTCGTCGTCGAAGGCGCCCGCGGCGACGCCGCCCAGGCGCTGGCTCACGATCATGAGCGCCATGGGCACCCGCTCGGAGAAGCCGGCGCCCCAGGTTGCCTCCTGGAGCGCGATACAGGCCCGGTAGTCCTGATGGGTCCGAAAGGGACGGATCGACCACCGGGACATCGGATCAGCCGCCGCCCCGCGAGGCGGACGAGCCGTGCTTGGGCGCGTCGTAGAGTCCGGCCGCCCGGTAGCTCTCGTCGAGGAGCGTAACCGGATGGCAGGCCTCGATGTTCGCCCCTCTCATGCGCAGTCCTCCGCCGATCTGCATCATGCACCCGGGGTTGGAGGTCGCGACCACGCTCGCGCCGGTGCCCACCACCGCGTCGACTTTGTCCGCTCCGATCTCGCCCCCGAGCCGCGGATGGGTGATGCCGTAGGTGCCCGCGCCCCCGCAGCATTCGTCGGCGCGGGGCAGGGGGACGAGTTCGAGTTCGGGAATCGCGCGCAGAACCTGGAGCGGGGGTTCCGAAACCCGTTGGGCGTGGAGGAGATGGCAGGGCGCATCCCAGGTCACCGACAGCGGGAGCGGCGCCCCCCGGCGGGGTCCGGCCTCGGCCAGGATTTCGGAGATGTCGCGCGCCTTCCCGGCCACGCGGGCCGCCCGTCGCGCGTAGCGTTCGTCGTCCGCGAGCAGTTCTCCGTAGTCCTTGAGCTGCGCGCCGCATCCGGCGGCGTTGACCGCGATGATCTCGGCCCCGGCCCCCAGCATGGCGTCGATATTGATGCGCGCGAGGCGGCGGGCGCCCTCGAGGTCTCCGCCATGGGCGTGGAGCGCGCCGCAGCACCGTTGCCCGGAGGCGTCCACGACGTTCATTCCGTTGGCCCGGATGACCCGGCGGGTGGCGTCGTTGACGTGCCCCAGCAGGCCGGCCTGCACACACCCGTTCAGCACCGCGACGCGGGTGCCGGCGAGCGAATGGCGTTCTGGCGGGCTCGGTGCGGGACGCGGGCCCGCCTCCGGGGAGGAAGCGGATGACGCGGCCTTGCGGGCCGAGCGTCCCCGGCGGGTCGAAGCCAGCATCCCGAGCCCGAGGCGCACCCGACCCAGCCGTGCGGGCAGGAAGCGCGCCCCCAGCGCGGGGATGCCCGTGGCCCGCAGGAGGCGTCCGAGCGCCATCAGCGCGAAGAGCAACTTGCGCCGGGCGAAAAGCCAGAGGATGGCCTGCGCCGCGCCGCCCGCGGGCCTGGCCTCAACCGCGGCCTCGCGGGCGTGCTCGAGGAGCGAGCCGTACTCGACCCCCGCCGGGCATACAGGTTCGCAGGCGCGGCATCCCAGGCAGCGGTCGATGTGGGTCTGAAAGGCGTCCGACGCGGGATCGAGCCGTCCCTCGACCACCGCGCGCATCAGGTAGAGGCGGCCGCGCGGCGAGTCGGCCTCGTCGCCCAGGCGGACGTAGGTGGGGCAGGCAGGGAGGCAGAAGCCGCAGTGCACGCAGCTCAACAGCCGCTCCTCGTGCTCCGCCAGCGAGTGGGCCAGGGTCGTGGCCGCGCCCCCCGCGCCCGGCTCAGCGCCGGCCAAGCACCGCCGAGAGCGTCACCCGCTCCCCCTCCCGCAACACCACGATCTCGACCCGGTCCCCCGGGTCGTGGGCGCGCAGCGCGTAGGTGTACTCGTACAGGTCGGCGATCTCCCGGCCCGCAAACCCTACGATGACGTCCCCGGCCTTGAGACCCGCGATCGCGGCGGGGCTGGCCTCGCGCACCCCGGTCAGCCGAACCCCTCCCTCGGCCATGCTCATGTCGGGGATGGTGCCCAGGTAGGGACCGTAGCCCGAGGACGCGGCCTCGGCCGGAGTGTCCCCGGCCGCGGGCGGCGGGGCGGGTCGGGCGCCCACATCGGCGACCGGGGTCAGCGCAACGACCTGATCGGCGATCCCGGCGATCCCGATGGTTGTGTACGCCACCAGCTCGGCGATTCGCTCCAACCCCTCCGCCTCCACCTTCTCCCAGTCGTCGGATGGACGGTGATAGTCCTCGTGGGTGTTGGTGAAGAAGTGGAGGACCGGCACGCCCCTGCCGTAGAAGGAACTGTGGTCGGAGGGGCCGAAGCCGTCCGGGTTCAGCGCCAGGTCGAAGGGCCGCGCGAGGAGGTTGTTGACTTCGGCGAGAAGCTGGGGCCACTCCTCGGCGGTGCCCGTCCCGAAGACGGCCAAGCGGTTGTCCTGCAGGCGTCCCACCATGTCCATGTTGATCATGGCGACCGTGCTGGACGCCGAAAAGAGTTCGCTTTCCACGAAGGCCTGTGAGCCCAACAGCCCCATCTCCTCCCCGGAGAAGGCCACGAAGACGACGCTGCGCGCGGGCCTCGCGGAGCCGCGGGCCAGGCGGCCGGCGATGTCCATGAGCGCCGCCGTGCCGCTGGCGTTGTCGTCCGCCCCGTTGTGGATCGCGGAGCCGCCCGGCGCGAGCGACCCCGCCCCGCCGAGGCCCAGGTGGTCGTAGTGGGCGCCCACCACCACCACTTCCCCGTCCTCCCCATCCGTCCCGGGGAGCCGGGCCACCACGTTCCTCGCCTCCAGCGTAAGGGCCGTCAGTTCGGCCATCAGCTCGATGTCCCCGCCCGCGCGGGCGGTGGCGCGCAGGGCCTCGGCGGCCGCCCCCCGCACCGCCGCGACCGGAATGGCCGCCCGCGGCCGGGTCTCGGTGGCCAGCTCCGGCAGGTCGCCGCCGTCCGCCAGCAGCACGACCAGGCCGGCTGCCCCCCGGCGCGCGGCGACCGAGGCCTTGTAGTGCGCCTGGCTCTCGAGCGACGTGCTCTCGGGCGAAAGCGGGTCCCCGTCCTCCACCACCACCAGGCGACCCTCCAGCTCCAACTCGCCGTACCCCTCGCCGGAGTTCCCCGCCCGGTCGATGCCGTGCCCCCCGTAGACGGCCGCGGCTGCTGCGTGTCCGGTCGCCGAGAAGCCGTAGGGCCGCCACTGGACATCCAGCTCGGCCACGTCGCCCTCCACCGCACGCAGCAGGTTGTGCGTGCCCAACGCCGCGCCCCCGCGGATCGAAAAGCTCTGGAAGAAGGAGCTGCCGTCTCCGCCGCCCTCGAGCCCGGCCCCGGCGAACACCGAAGCGATGTACTCTGCCGCGCAGCGCTCGCCCGTGCTCCCGGAAGCCCGCCCTTCGAGTGCGTCGTCTGC